>Ga0210380_10000524_pt1 | contig 16722 bp, 12 predicted proteins | sample PLM4_5_coexredo_FD_155476 | JGI IMG/M metagenome (GOLD analysis project Ga0210380, IMG submission 155476) | Groundwater sediment microbial communities from an aquifer in East River, Colorado, USA - PLM4_5_coex redo | ecosystem: Environmental > Terrestrial > Soil > Riparian zone | place: USA... | reverse complement strand
GGCAGGCGCCACACCTGGATGCGCGATCATGGCTTCGCGCGCGCCGTCCTTGAATGGTTGATCCGGTGGCAGCACCACGGCGGCCGAGCGCACCCTCTGATGCACCGTGTCAACGCCCGGCGGTGTCGCGCCCGTCTCGACAAACGCCTTCACCGCGCGCAGCAGCCGCTGGCGCGCGAGGATGATCCCGCTGTCGGTCGACACCAGTGTCTCCTTGGTGCGATCGACAATCGGGCCCATGCTTTCCTGGAGTGACGAGTCCTGCATGGCAAACCCCTCGACGCCGCTGTAGGTTCTGCCCGCCTTCTGCGCCGCGCGGTCGATCAGATAGTCGTTGTCTTTGTTGGCGACGGCACGAAAGGTCCCGGGTATGACCTTCGCATGAATTCCCTTCCCGGCGCGCATCGCCGCGACCTCGGCGTCGGTCAGCGCACGCGTGGGATGGTAATCGAAGCTCCACGTCCAGCAATTCTCGTCGTCAATCGGAATCCAGAAGTGGCCGTGTATCGAATGGTCGCCCCGCGGCGCGATCATCGTGAACGATGGCATCACCCACTGCGTGATCCGCCAGTAGTAGTGGCCGTTCTCCGCGTTGCGCCGCGCACCGATGTACAGACCGCCGGGGCTTTCGACGACCTCGAAGACAGGGCGCGCGTCGCTGAGGTTGTACTGGTTCCCGCGCGCACCCTTGAACAGCGGATCCGAGTTCAAATCGCCGCGGTGCAGGAAGGACACGTGGCTCGAATCGATGCCGCCTTCCATCGCCTGCAGCCAGTTGGACTCCTGGAGGCGCTTCGACGTGAACGACTGCGCCGCGGGGACCGTGGCGAACTCCCATTCGGGCACCGGGGGCTGGCTGTCGGCCGGACCCATGTAGGTCCACAGCACGCCTCCGCGCTCGATCAGCGGATACGACTTCAGCTTGACCTTCTTCGCGAAGCCGGAATCCTCCGGCTCGGACGGCATGTCGACGCACTGCCCAGTAACGTCGTACTTCCAGCCGTGATACGGGCAGCGCAGCCCGCATTCCTCGTTGCGGCCGAACCAGAGCGAGATGCCGCGATGGGCGCAGAACTCGTCCATCAATCCGTAGCGTCCGTTGGTATCGCGGAACGCAATCAGGCGCTCGGAAAGGAGCTTCACTCGCACTGGAGGGCACTCGTTCTGCGGAAGCTCTTCAGGCAGCAGCGCCGGAACCCAGTAGCTGCGGAACAGCCGGCCCATGGGCGTCTCGGGCCCCGTCTGTGTCAGAAGATCGTTCTGTTCTTTCCTGAGCATCCCGCGGACTCCTGCTGCTGGTCTGAATTATCCCGTACGGAGGCCACAAAGGCGGATCGGCCAATTCGCTTTGTGCTCTTCGTGGCCAACGTGATAGTTTACCGACCGATTCGCTTCCTCCGGCCCTTGGAAATGTCCGTGAATCTTGAGACGAGGTCAGCATGATTCGCATCTCAACACGTGTCGCAGCGGTTCTCATAGGCACTTTGCTGGTGTGGGCGGGCTTGTCGTTCCAGTCCTCGCAGGCGCAGGCCCCCGCCGGTGGGACGCTTGCGCTGACCGGTGCCCGTGTCATTGACGGTACTGGTGCCCCACCGGTCGAGGGGGCCACGATTGTCATCTCGGACGGCCGCATCCAGGCTGTCGGGACAAATGTCGCGATCCCCGCGGGCGCGACGCGCGTGGATATGGCGGGCAAGACGATCCTGCCCGGCCTGGTCAACGCGCATGGCCACCTCCAGGCCGACATGTCAAACCGGCCGGCGCGCGACAGGCTGGTGGGTCAGCTCCGGATGTACGCGGATTACGGCATCACGACGGTGCAGGTGCTCGGTATCCCCCTCAACGACGTTGGCGAAGCGGTGAAACTCCATGAGGAGTCGCTCCCGGGCAAAAGCGCGCCCGACCGCGCGCGCGTGCTGGTGGCGGCGGCGAGTCTCCGCAATCTCAAGACGGTAGACGAGGCGCGCGACTGGGCGAACAAGTATGCCGACATGAAGGTGGACATCATCAAGATGCACATCACCGGCGGCCCGATGGACATGACGCCGGAGGTCTACGGCGCGTTGATCGATCAGGCACACAAGCGCGGGCTTCGCAGCGCCGCGCACCTGTTCTACCTGCGCGACGCGAAGGGGCTCCTCGAGAAGGGCATCGACGTGATCGCGCACAGCATCCGCGACCAGCCGGTGGACGCCGCGACGATTGCGGCGATCAAGGCGCGCGACGTCGAGTACATTCCCACGCTCACGCGCGACATCGCGACGTTCGTCTACGAATCGACACCGCCGTACTTCAGCGATCCCTTTTTCACGCGGCACATCCCGAGCTCGTATTACCGCGACGAGATGTCGAAGCTGCGCGATCCGGCCAACCAGGAGAAGATCCGCAAGGATCAGGCTGCGCAGAGCATCAAGCCGGCGCTCGCGCAGGGCCGGAAGAACCTGAAAACGCTGTCCGACGCGGGCGTGACGATTGCGCTCGGCACCGACACCGGGACGAACGAAGGCCAGTGGCAGGGCTACTTCGAGCACATCGAGATCGAGGAGATGGTGAAATCTGGCCTGACACCGATGCAGGCGCTCGTGGCGGCGACCAGCGGCGCGGCCCGCGCGGCCAACATCCAGCAGCAGCTCGGAACCATCGCGGCGGGCAAGCAGGCCGACCTGCTCGTGCTCAACGGCAACCCGCTGACCGACATCCGCAACACGCGGCAGATTCACTCGGTCTGGATCGGCGGCCGTAGGCTCGCCGAAACGCGCGCGACCAATTAGTCCATTGCCGGGGGCGGACCTGACAAGGTTCGCCCTCCTGGCGATCCGCCGACTGTCCCAACCTCAGCCACAAACTACTGACCCGTGTGCAGATCGTCGTCGATTCCGATTGACAGATCAGCCGCGAAAGGTGTCTTTTAGGCGCACTGAAAAACACCCCACCCTAGTAACCGTATCCGGCTTTGGCAAACGGAGGCAGACATGCAACGTGTCGCGGTATGTCTCGTCGTCGGCGCCTTCCTCTCGCTCGCTCTTACCAAGCCCCTGCATGGCCAGGGAGCGGTCTCCGAAGTCAACGGAACCGCTGCTGACGCATCTGGCGCGGTCCTTCCAGGTGTCACCGTGACCTTGACTGAAGAAACGACGGGTCTCACACGGACGGTCGTCACGAACGATCGTGGACGTTTCGTCGCGATCGCTGTGACGCCCGGGCGTTACACCATCAAAGCGGAACTTGCCAGCTTTCAGACGCAGAGCCGTACTGCAGTCACGGTCGCCGTCGGTCAGGCACTGACGATCAATTTCGCCATGCCGATCGGGACCCTCCAGGATCAAGTGACAGTGACCGGCGAGGCGCCGCTCATCGAGCCGACGCAGACGCAGATCGGCTCCAACATGTCGCAGCAAGACATCGAGAACCTGCCGATGCAGGGGCGGGAACAGTTCGCCCTGATGCAGCTGGTGCCGGGTCTGACGCCCTCCCTGCAGCCCGGATCGTTCGAAGGGTCGGCGTACAACGCGAACGGCCGCGAGAGCGGGAGCAATCTGTACCTGGTCGATGGCCAGTACAACAAGGACGACCGCACGGGAACATTCCCGCAGTCGCGCGTCACGGTCGACTCGATGGCCGAGTTCCAGATTCTGACGCACGAGTACGGCGCGGAATACGGCGGGGCGTCCGGCGTCATCGTCAACGCCATCACCAAGAGCGGGACGAATCAGTTTCACGGCCGGGGCTTCTATTTTCTCCAGGACGCGAAGATGAATGCGACCAACTACTTCCTGAAGCTCGAAGGGGAGAAGAACCCGGACAGCGGCACGAAGTCGATGGGAGGCAACATCGGTGGACCGATCGTCAGGAACAAGGCGTTCTGGTTCTTCAACTACGAGTACACGCACTCCCGAGAGGCCGTGCGCCTGAGTTTCCCGCCGGCGGCAGCGCCTCTCGCGGTGTCGTTTTCGGACGTGTACAACGTGCATCTCAAGAACTACTTCGTCCGGGGTGACTACCAGCTCAACCCGTCGAATACGATGCACGCCAGCCTCATCTATGGACCGAATGACGGGCATGGTGAGAACGCGGAAGCTGAGCGGTACACCAGACAAGGCTTCCGGTATGAGCTTGCGGCGCCGGAGGTTCTCGCGAACTTCTCCTGGACCTCGATCCTCGGCAGCAAGATGGTCAACGAGATCAAGGTGGGGACGACCAAGGAGAACCTGTGGATTGGCGACCGCAGCATCTTCAGTGAATCGGGTAAGAGCGTTCCATGGGACCTCAAGACCAATGAATGGACTGCGCTGGGCGGGACCAATCCGATCGACTTCGGGTCGGCGCAGCAGCACCCCGATTACCGGGCCGGGCCGCGTGTCGAGATGAGCGGCAATGCGCTGACGGCGAACGTATACAGCGAGCAGCTCACCTACACGCCCGCCAATCACACACTCAAGTTCGGCGTGGGCGGTAGCCAGAACAAAGGCATCAGCGTCGTCTCGACCAACCAGATTGGCACGTTCGATTTTCAGAACAACGCGCCGTTCGACCCGGCTGTCGCCTCCACGTACCCGACGCGCTTCCGGATCCGGCTGGGCGAGATGTTCATCCCGATTGGCACCTGGCGTGTCGATTCCTACGCATCGGACAAGTGGCAGATCACGCCAAAGGTCACATTGAACCTCGGCGTCCGCTACGAGTACGACGACAATTCGTCGAACACGAAGAACGGCTTCGCGCCGCGTCTTGGTGTGGCGTACGCGCCGAACGGCAAGACCGTGCTTCGAGCCGGCTTCGGCAAGTTCTACGAGTTCCCCTCGACCCAGATCATCTCCGACCTGTTTGCGGGTCGCGTGATCTCGCAAGTGTTCACCTTCGACACCGGCGAAGATCTCAGCGCGACACGCGGCGTCCTGCCGACCAATGCATGCCTGCTGCCTGGTGGCAGCGGCGGCATCGCAAAGATCAGCCCCGGGTGCCGTGCGCAGCTCGTGACCGCGCAGAATCAGCTCGCGGCCGGTAGCTTCATCAACACCGAGCCGCGGCTCCCAGGCAACCGCAAGCTGGGCTTCCTCTATCAGCTCAACGCGGGCGTCCAGCGGGAGCTCCTTCCTGGCTTCGGCGTCACGGTCGACTACGTCGGCTCACGCGGACACGACCAGACCGGACTCATCGACATCAACGAGCCACGGCTGCTGGCGAACGGGACGATCGGGCGGCCAGGACCAGCGGTGTTCGATCCGGATGGCACGCGTATTCCTGCGTCGGCACGCGGCGCGGGCTTCCAGCGCGTGCTCGAGTACGTGACGGGCTCCATTTTCAACAGCGACTACGACGCGCTGGAGGTGTCGCTCGACAAGCGTTTCGCCAACCGCTGGTCGGGACGCGCCAGCTATACCCTGTCGCGCTCGCGCGATGTCGCGGCAACCAGCGCTGGCAACTTCGGAATCGTCAACAAGCGAGTGAATGATGACTTCAACCCGCGGCTCGACTACGGTCTGGCGACCTTCGACAACCGGCACGCGTTCACGACTGGCGGCAACTGGAACGCGTGGCGGGACCTCGGCATCGGCGGGACGTTCCGCTATTACTCCGGCAACCCGGTGAACGAAACGGTCGGCACCGACGTGAACCGCGACCGCGACGCCGCGAACTTCGATCGACCAATGAAAGGTCGCGACGATCTCACGCGGCCGATCGTCTCCAAGCTCGATGCCAGCGGCACGGCGATCCGGAACGGCATCAAAGGCACGGACAAAATGTTGCTGGATCTGCGCCTGCAGTACGTCTACAGGATCAAAGGCGAGAACACGGCGGGATTCTTCTGGGAGATCTACAACGCCCTGAACCGCGTGAACTTCGGCAACCCGATCGGGGCGCGCAACAGCGCGGACTTCCTCCGATCGATCGTCGCCGACGAAGCGCGCTCGATGCAGATCGGCGTGCGCTACACGTTCTGAGAGGGAAAGAGAGAAATCCGGGCGGGTCCATACGCAGGAATCGACGGGAGGGGACTGGGGAACCAGCCCCTCCGGTCTGGACTATCGGCCGCCGGCTGGCCGAGACGCGTCACTTTCTACATTCCAGGGGCGATCTGCACGAGCTAGGACTGCTCTTCGACCGATCTCGTGCGGTTCGCCCTCGCAATTTCGCGCCATCAATTCCTCGGCAGTTGACATCGGCGGGCAAAGTGTGTTTTTTGTGCGCTTGGCAAGACCTCACTCTACTCGCCTTCAGTTTCGATTTCCGAAAGAGAGGCAGCATGCAGCGTCAGTCGGTGTGCGTCGTCGTTGGAGCCCTTCTCTCCCTCCTAGCCATCGTTCCCGTCTTTGGGCAAGGCGCTCTATCCGAAGTCAACGGGATTGCGGCGGACCAGTCGGGCGCCGTGCTTCCCGGGGTGACCGTCACGCTGGTGGAGGAAACGACCGGCCTCGTGCGAACGGTGATTACCAATGACACAGGTCGTTGGGTTCTCCCGGCCCTGCAACCGGGTCGCTACACGATCAAAGCCGAGCTCTCCGGCTTTCAGACGCAGAACCGTACTGGCGTCGTCGTCAACGTCGGGCAGGCTGTCACCCTCAATCTGGTGTTGCCCGTGGGCACCCTGTCCGATCAAGTGACAGTGACGGGCGAGGCGCCCCTGGTCGAGGTGACCCAGACCCAGGTGGGCACCAACATCACGGGAGCGAACATCGAAGCGCTGCCGACCGCCGGGCGGCAGCAGTACGCCTTGTTGGGGTTGGTTCCTGGACTCACGCCCACGCTCGCCGCGGGATCGTTCGAGGGCGCACAGTACAGCGCGGGCGGGCAGAGTACCTCGAACAACGTGTTCATGGTCGACGGCGCCTATAACAATGACGACCGCACGCAATCCGGACCCGGCATGCAGACTCGGATGACGATCGACACCACCGCGGAATACCAGGTGCTGACGCACGACTTCGGTGCGGAATACGGAGGCGCATCCGGCGCCGTCATCAACGCCATCACCAAAGGCGGGAGCAACCAGTTCCACGGCCGCGGCGCGTACTATCTGCAGGACAGCAAGCTGGACGCCACCAACTATTTCCTGAAGCTGGCCGGCAGCACGCCTGCCAAGAGCGGCGTGAAGACGATGCTCGCGAACATCGGCGGGCCGATCATCCAGAACAAGATGTTCTTCTTCGCCAATGTCGAACGCCTGCGGATCCGGCAGGCGGCCGATCTGCGGTATCCAGCGAACGCCGCGCCCCTCGCGGTGTCGTACTCGACATTCCTCCCGGTCGGCTCGGAGAACTATTTCGGCCGTGTGGACTATCAGATCAACCAGTCGAACAACGTGAGCGTCCGCGCCGTTTTCGATGTCAACCGGGTGAATGGCCAGGACCACGTGGTCCAGCTGCGTACCCTCCAGGCCCTGAGGATCGAGCGTGTTCCACCGCCTGGCGAGACGTTCATCAACGGGCAGTGGCTCCGGGTGATGGGCAACCGGATGGTCAACGAGTTCCGGATGCACCGCGTCAACGAAAACCTCCAGATCGGCGACCAGAGGATGTTCGATACGGCCGGTTCCACCACGATCTTCAAGGACAACCAGTTTCTGGGACTCAAGGGTGCCGACCAGTTCGACTTCGGCTCAGGGCAGCAGCACCCCGATTACCTGACGGGGCCGTATGCCAGCCCGGGCGGAGCGAACGTCACGACGACGTTGTTCACCGAACAGCTGACGTTTACGCCGACCAAACACACCTTGAAGATCGGCGGCGGCGCCAGCAAGAACGGCGGCGTGAACATCGTCGGTACCAACTTCATCGGGCTGTTTACATTCCCGACCAACGTGGCGTTCGACCCGGCCAATCCCTTCACGTACCCGAATCGCTTCTCGATTCAGCTGGGCGAGATGTTTCGCCCGATGAAGGACTGGCGCATGAATTACTACGTGTCGGACAAGTGGCAGGCAACGTCCAAGGTGACCCTGAGCCTCGGGGTCCGATACGACTATCAGCACGAGGTTCCGAACACCAAGGACGGCGTCGCGCCGAGGCTTGGGGTGGCGTTCTCCCCCAACGAGCGGACGCTGATCCGAGCGGGCGCCGGCAAGTTCTACCAGTATCAGTCGACGGCCATTCCCGCCAACCTGTTTGCAGGCGCGGTGAATTCGCCCGTGTTCACGTTCGATACCGGTCAGGACAACAACGCAGCGGCCGGAAGGTTTCCGACAAACGTCTGCCTGCTGCCGGTGAACAATGGCGGCCAGGCGGAGATCAGCCCCGCCTGCCGGGCGCAGTTGGCGACCCGTCGCGCCGCCGTTGCGGCTGTTGGTGAACCCAACACCGAGCCGGTGCTCGACGGCGACCGCCGCCTAGGTTATCTGTGGTCCTACGACGTCGGGGTTCAGCGCGAAATCTTCACGGGAATGGCGCTGACCGTCGATGTGGTCGCGACGCGCGGCTACAATCAGACAGGACGCATCGACATCAACGAACCGCGCCTGCTGCCCAACGGAACCATCGGCCGTCCCGGACCGGCGGTGTTCGATCCGGACGGCACGCTGATTCCGGCCTCGGCCCGGAACGCCGCCTTCCAGCGCGTGCTGCAGTACAACTCCAGCTCCGCGTTCAACTTCGACTCCAAGGCACTCGAGGTGAGCCTGGTCAGGCGGATGGCCAACCGCTGGTCCGGACGCGCCGCCTACACGCTGTCAAAGGCGAGGGATGTCGGTACCGGGGTTCGTGGCGAGGCACGCGTCGTGAACGACCTCAATCCGCGGTCGGACTACGGCTTGTCGGATTTTGACAACAGGCACGCCTTCACCGGCGGCGGCAACTGGGACCCGTGGCGCGGGCTCAGCGCCGGCGCGACGTTCCGGTTCTATTCCGGCAACCCGGTCAACGAAACGATCGGCCTCGATGCCAACGGCGACCGCGACAACACGGACCGTCCCGTCAAAGGCATCAATGATCTGACGAGACCGATCCTCTCAACGGTGGACGCCAACGGCATGGCCATCCGGAACGGCATTGACGGTTCGCACAAGACCGTCCTCGACCTGCGGCTCCAGTACATCGTCAAGATGCAGAACCAGCGAACCGCGGGATTCTTCTGGGAGCTCTACAACGCCCTGAATCACGTCAACTTCAACAACGTGATCGGGAACCGCCTTGCCTCGAGCTTCGGCCAGTCGATCGTGGCTGACACGGCGCGTCAAATGCAGCTCGGTGTTCGATATACGTTCTGATATCGAAAGACCGGTACCAGGCATAACCACGAAGGTCACGAAGAATGTGGCCTTCGTGGTTGAACTCTCTCGAGGTGATCTAATGTTCGCGGCTCGGTCGAGCATCGTATTCGGCATCACTCTTGTCGCCTGTCTCGGGCCTGGCGCGCGGTTTAGCGGGGCGCAGCAGCCAGTCGCAATCGAAAGTGTCTTTCCAGCACAGGTGCCGCGTGGTCAGTCAACGGTCCTCAGCGTGGCGTTTCCAGGCGCCGCCTTGATCGTCGAGTCAGCCGAGATCTCACCCGCGGCTGGTGTCACGGTGTCCGGTATCAAGCGGGCGACCGATTCTCAGAACATTGCGTGGTGGGAGGTCACAGTCGATGTTGCGAAAGACGCGGCGCTGGGAAATCGCACGCTGGTTCTCGTGATGCCGATGGGTCGCCGCACGCTTCCGGCGACGATCACGATTCCGAGCCATATTCCGCGCATCTCCGATCTGAAAATCGCGTCGGCGCAATCGAATCAGCCGACGGTAGAACTGCAGTTCGCGGCTGCCGACGAGTCTGCTGACCTTGGCGATTCACCGTATACCTGGTTCACTATTGACTGCGGTGCACCCGTCGTGGGTGTTGTCAACGGCAAGACAACCGCCCGGGATACACGCAACGTCGTCGTGCACGCCACCGTTCCCAACCCGCGCACTGCGGCTGGTGCGCCGGCCACTTCCAAGTGTGACCTCAGGGTGCGGGTGACCGACTCGAACGGGATCGAGAGCAATACGTTGAACACGACAGTCGACTTCAAGAACTGAATCCAGTCACGCCGCAGGAGAATCAATCATGCGTCTGGTGTCGCTCATGTCGTCAGCCCTGGTATTGGCTCTGTCCGGGACGTCGTTCGCCCAGGAATGGGCCGATTTTGCCGCTCGGGAAGATCGCTTCGCCGTCAACTTCCCTGGTGAGCCGAAGATCACGACCACCACGTGGACCTCGCAGGTTGGCGTCGTCCTGCCGGCACGTGTCTACAGCGGCACGTCAGGCGCTGGCCGCTACTCTGTCACCGCGGTCGATTACAACCCGATGGAGCGCATCCTCTCGGAGAAATCCAGGTTTTGCCCTCCGGGCGCGGAGACGTGTGCCGGGATCCATGACTGGGGTCTTGGATACTGGAAAATTGACACTCGAGGCGCGGTCGTCTACGCCGTATCGAAGTTGCTGCAACGAGACGTCAAGATCACCTACATGATGGCGAATTTCCAGGATTTGGTTTCTGGACAGGAGCTGCAGCTCACCAACAACGCCGATCAATCCCGCACCTACGCCTCAATCTACATGCACGAGAACAGGCTGATTATTCTGGAGGCGACGGTCCCCAAGGGCTATCCTCCGCCGACAATCTTTCAGCAATCCCTGGGATGGCTCGACGAGAAGGGGACGAGAGTTCGCTATCAGAACATCTACTACAACGAGCCGGATGTCCCAAGGCCCGCGATTCGCGGTCGGTGAGCGTTCGTTCCGGTTCCAGCCCCGATCGTTTCCTGCTCGCCGGTGTCATGGGCTGGCCGGTGATGCACTCGCGCTCACCGACGCTCCACAACTACTTGTTCGCGCAGTATGGGCTCGCCGGAACCTACGTGCCCCTTGCAATCAAGCCAGACGATCTCGAGTCGGCGCTGCGGGCACTGGCGCCGCTCGGCTTCTCCGGCTGCAACCTGACTATTCCGCACAAGGAACGAGCGCTCGCGATCGTCGATACCGTCGATCCGGTCGCGCGACGCATCGGCGCGATCAGTTGCGTTGTCGTGCGGCCGGACGGGTCGCTCGCCGGCACCAACAACGACGGCTACGGCTTCGTGCACAACATCCTGCAGCACCAGCCTGAATGGCGCGCTGACGCGGGGCCGATCGCGGTCATCGGCGCCGGAGGCGGAGCACGCGCCGTTATCTGCAGCCTGGCCGATCGCGGCGCGCGGGAGATTCGCGTGATCAATCGGACTTCGGCGCGGAGTCAGGCGCTCGCGCGCGAGTTTGGGCCGCCTGTCACGCCGATCGCGTGGGAAGAGCGTCACCGCGCGCTGGACGGCGCGGCCATGCTGGTCAACACGACCAGCCAGGGGATGGTCGGTCAGCCACCCCTCGATCTCGCGCTCGAAGCGCTCCCCGATACCGCGCTGGTCTGCGACATCGTCTACGTCCCGCTCGAGACGCCTCTGCTCGCGGCTGCGCGGCGCCGCGGCAACCGCACCGTCGACGGCCTCGGCATGTTGCTCCACCAGGCGCGGCCCGCCTGGAAGGCGTGGTTCGGCCTCGAGCCGGAGGTCACCCCCGAGCTGCGCGCTGTGATTGAAGCGACCTTCCAGGGCTAGGGCGGCGCGAACCCTTCGGGTTCGCGAGGCGAGCCTGACAAGGCTCGCCCCGCAGACTGCAATCCACGCGCGACTAGATTAGCCGTCCGTCAACGCGTTGTTGGCGAGGCCGCTGATCTGCACGTCATAGCCGAACGGATCGGTCATATGGAGGCTGTACAGGCCGCCATCGCGCACATTGGCGACGCCCATCGCTTTCAGCTGATCGCGCACCCGATTGCGTTCGAAATCGGCAACCGTGTAGCCGACATGATTGATCAACGCCGTGCTCTTCGGACGCGGGCCGCCGCCATTCGGGAGCGGCGCATTCAAATCTCTGGTGCGGCAGAGGAGGAACGTCAGCGGCACGTCTTTGGCCGTGACGTTGTAGGGCTGCTCGCCCTTCTTGCCGAAGGGCAGCGTCACCTCGGTTTCCTTGAGCCCGACCTGATCGAGGTTGAAGACTTTCGAATACCAGTCTCCCGCCTGCTTGAAATTGGGGCAGGTGTAGGAGATGTGATTGATCAACGCAGCCTTGACGCCCGCTGGCGCGGCGGTTTGGGCTTCGGCGGCGTGCACCGTGGTGACGGCCAGGGTCAGCATTTCGATCAGCGTGCGACGGCTGATCTTGCCTTGCTCGAATTCGTTGAGCTTCGTAGCGACGAAACCTTCCATGGCGGTTGCTCCCTCTTCTCAAATGAATGGGTTTTCCGCTTCCGAGGAAGCGAGCTGGACCTGGAAATTGAAAGGGTCGAAGACGTTCACGCTGCCGCTGCGCCCGGTGGGGTTCTGGCCCTTCGCCTTCAACGCCGCGTTGACGCGCGCATCGTTCCAGTTGGGAAGCGTGTAGCAGACGTGATCGACCACCGAACGCGCCGGCGCGGGAGCATTGGCGGCGACATTGCGCGCGACAATGAAGGAGCCTCCCTTGCCTGGCGCCGGGCCGAAGGCAAGATTCACGCGGGCTTTGCCGTCATCCTTCAATTTCTCCATACCCAGTACGGAGCTGTAGAAATCGCGCGCCTTGCGGTAATCGGGGCAGGTATAGGAAATGTGATTGATGCCCAGCATCTTGAGGCCGCTGGCTGGCTGCGCGTTGGCGGACGCGCCGCCGGCGGCGTAGACGGTGGCGGCGAGCGCAACCCCTTCGCAGAAATCACGACGACTGATGTTGCCGGTCTCGAATCTCTTGACGAGATCAGCGATGAACCGTTCCATGCTGTGACCTCCCTGTTGGACCGACGTTTCCTGGATGATCCGTATGTCGGGGGGATGATAGCGGTTTTGCCGCGCGCTCGAAAGCGAGCGTGACTCCCCGAGCGGCGGCCACAAAGATCACAAAGACGGTTTGAACCACCGTCTTCGTGCTCTTCGTGGCTAATCGGGCAGCTTCGACCGGTAATGGTCCCAGGTTTTCTTGAAGAGACTCGGCGACCACAACTTCTCGCGGCAGGCCTGCTGCTCCGCCTCGCTGAAGACGTACGGTTCGCCGATCTGCATCGCCATGTACTGGCGATAGGCGTTTTCCTCGACATAGGCGGCGAGCGCAAAGCATTCGACGATGTCGGCGCCTACGATGACGACGCCATGCGCCTTGAGCAAGGCCGCGGGACCGCGCCCAAGCGTGACGGCGAGTTTCTCGCCCATAGGCTTCGTATTCACCGAGAGAGGCGAATCCATCAGCGGAATGTCGCCGAGCAGCACTCCCTGTGCGTAGACCGGCTTGAACTTCACCCCGGCCATCGTCAGAAACGTCGACCATTGCGGATGCGTGTGCATCACGGCATTGACGTCCGGGCGTGCGCGATACACCTCGGAGTGAATGTGGAACTCGAGCGGCGGCCTCGCACTGCCCTCCACAAGGTTGCCATCGAGATCGACAGTAACGATGTCGTTCTCGGTCAGCGCGCCGCGCACCGATGCTCCTGAGTTGATGTAGAAAGAATTCGCGTCGCGTCGCGCGCTGCAGTGGCCGTTGTGATCGATGATTCCGGCACGCTCGAGCATGCGAATCGCATCGACAAGCTGTTCCTTCATGATATGTGCCTGCCCCGCCGAAGCCTTGGCGGAGGCGGGACCCGCCTTTTCCAGAGCTCCCACGATCGGCCGACGGTCGCGAGGTTGATCGCGTCGGCCTTGCGGCCTTCCTCCGCATCGAGCGCCGCGATCGGTCCCCCGAGCACTGCCGCCTGCAACTGGACGCGCGCGCTGATCTCGGTGAAGACGGCGCGGAACACCGCAGCCTGAAGGCTCGGTGCGACGACCACGACGCCGTGGGCGCGCAGCAGCACCACCGACTTATCGCCGAGCGCCTCCGCGAGCGCTGCTCCCTTCTCGGAGCCGCTGATGACGATGTCGGTCGCGCCGAACCTGTCGCGGATGTCGAAGACCGGGACGCCGGCTGCGAGGAACGCGGCATTGTGATACGTCGCGCGCATGGGCGTCGCGACGAGGCCGAACGGGATGACCGAGGGGCAATGTCCGTGCGCGATCGCCATCACATCTGGTCGCTTCCGGTAGATCTCGCCGTGCAGAAAGCGCTCGATGAACGGGGTGCGTCCGCGGGCGTCGCAGGCCTCGCAGTCCAGGCTGAACTCCATGATGTCGTCGGCCGTGACCAATGCCGGCGCCAGAGACCGGGACATCAGGAACCGCTCGACGTCCCGGGGGTGGCGCATCGATACGTGACCAGCCGCATCGAACACACCCTGGTCGGTGAGGATGCGACTCGCCGCCGCGAGATCCTCAAGGACTTCGCGTTCCACCGCCCCGCCAGAACAGGGTGACGCTATTTCCACGGCATCACAGACACGTGGATGGCGCCCGGCGCCCCTTCGCCGCCGACTGACTTGATCGCGTAGTCGACCTCCGCCAGCCCGAAGCGATGCGTGGTCATCAAGTCCAGCGGAAATCGGCCGGAGGCGAGATGATGCAGTGCCAGCTCGACGGCCCGATAGGAATGGCCCCGGGCGCTCTTGAGCGTGATGCCTTTCCTCGTGAGCCTGCCAATCGGAAAATCGGGAAAGGTGGCATTCCCCTCGCCTTGCACGACCATCGTTGCGCCCCTGCGCTTGGTCGCTTCAATGCCCAGCAGCATCGGGGCCGTGCCTCCACCGCTGCTGCAATCGATGACGACGTCGACGCCGCGCCCCTCCGTGATCTCGAGGATGCGAGCATGCGCATCCTCCTTTTGAATGTCGATCACCTCGTCGGCGCCCAACGCCTTGGCGACCTCGAGCCGCCGCGCGTCCTTCGATGTGCCCGTGACGATGATGCGATCGGCGCCCGCCTGCTTCGCCGCCATCGCGCAACATTGTCCCTGCTGGCCCGGGCCCTGGATGAGAACAGTCGAGGCGTATCCGACGCCGCCATCCATGAGGGTCCATTGAATGCCGTTGGACATGGGTGTCGCGATGCCGGCCAGTTCGGGCGAGAGGCCGTCGGGCACCTTGTGGAGCACGGCGTTCAGCGGCAGATACAAATAGTGGCTGAAGCCTCCCCAGAGGGACGGCGCGGTATCGATGGAGGTGTAGCCATACCGGATCGCTTTCGGGTCGTAGAACCACTCCGTGGCTGCACAGTGGCGGTACTCGCCCATGTGGTCCCACTCGCAGTTGCCGCACGGGAGGTAGTGCTCGAGGAACATCAGATCCCCCTCCTTCACCCCCTTGTGACGCGCGAACGTGCTGCCGACCTTGGCCAGGTATCCGACGTTCTCATGGCCCATGATGAGCGGAGCGCCGCGCAGCGGCAGCTTGTACTGGCTGACATCAGTGCCGCAGACGCCGGCGACTTCCACCTTCATCAGCGCCGCATCCGGCGGAATGTCTGGAAGATCGAACTCGCGCAGCTCGGTTGTGGCTGCTGCGACTTTCAGAGCAGCCATCATTTTCTCCGACACCGACAGACCTCCAATGGGTCCGGCTAAAGCCGGACACTACGTACTCTAAATCTTAGTCCCGCAGTTCACATGGGTTGACGCCTGCGGGGTTGTCCTCGCACATCAGATAACTACTTTCGTCATGATGCCCCTGGGAAAGATCTCCTCGGGCGTCATCAACCGGTGCGCAATGCCCTGCTGGAAGGTGTAGCGCGCCATCTGTTCCCAGGTCGGGCGGTTCTCTTCGATGCCATACGGATACAAGTCGCCGCCGAAGACATCGCGCATCCTGCGGGCGTACGTCGTCAGCCACGGGACCGGGTAGCGAGACACGGCGGGATCGAGAATGCGTTCGACGGAGCGGCGCTTCGATTCCAGAAACGCGTTGTAGAGATTGCGAGCGGCCCAGGGGTGCTCGTCGACGATCGATTTCTTCATCGCGATGATGTGCATGATCGGCCACACCCTGGTGCGGGCGTAATAGTCCTCCTCCATCTCGAGATAGTTGGGGAAGAGTCGCACGACGTCGGGATGGCCTTCCAGGAAACAGGTTGGCGGACGCGCGATGATCGCGCAGTCGATTTCCCGTGCGGCCAGCATCTCGCTCAAGCTCTTGTCCGACACGCGCGTGAGCTTCAGCCCCATCGGGAGATTGAGCTCGACCTTCTCCTCCCTGCCTGGCGCGTTGGCGCCCGCCTGGAACCAGTGCACGTCGGTCAGTTTCACGCCCATCTCGTTGTGCATCCAGCCGCGCATGTAGACGGCGGCTGAATGCGCCCATTCCGGCGAGCCGATCTTCTTTCCCTTCAAATCCTTCACGGTTTTGATCTTGCTCTTCCTGTTCACGTAGAAAGAGGAGAAGCGAAACAGCCGGGAACAGATCACGGGAAGCCCGACGATGTCTGAGTCCGTTCTGCTGATCTGGGCCGAGAACTTGGCAAAGGACAGTTCCGACAGATCGAATTCGCGGTTCGCGGTGAAACGTGCGAAGCACTCGTGATGGCCGAGATTCAGCCAGGTGTGGTCGATGCCTTCGGCTTTGACAAAGCCGAGCCGGAAATCGCGGAAATGATCGTAATCGGTCGTGGCGATGGTGAGCTTCAGGTTCGACACAGCTGTTGAAGCTTCTGGGACGCCGGCGCCGACACCGTTACCGCTGAAGGTGATGATCGTCGTTCAGAAGCTTGGAACCATCGGTCTCGACACACTTGGGCGATTCTTCCAACGGATCCGTGGACGGCCTGGTCAAACGTGGCGGCATGGTCCAGGGGGCGGCCAACACCATCGGATCTTCCACGGTCGCCTGCCAGACGAGGTTTT
>Ga0210380_10000523_pt1 | contig 16726 bp, 14 predicted proteins | sample PLM4_5_coexredo_FD_155476 | JGI IMG/M metagenome (GOLD analysis project Ga0210380, IMG submission 155476) | Groundwater sediment microbial communities from an aquifer in East River, Colorado, USA - PLM4_5_coex redo | ecosystem: Environmental > Terrestrial > Soil > Riparian zone | place: USA... | reverse complement strand
TAGGTGTGGCGCCAGCCCGCGCTCTCGACGAAATGCTGGACGATCGGCGACCACACCGCGCCCGCGAGGTAATTACCGCTCATACAGATGGCGATCGCGATGCCGCGCCGGCGCGAAAACCATTGCGACGTGTCGGCCACGAGCGGCGCGAACGTCGCCGAGCAGCCGAGAAATCCCATCAATACGCCTTGCGCGAGGCTGAACTGCCACAAGCTGCCGGACACGCCGGCGACGATGAAACCCGTCCCGAGAAAAATCGCTCCTATCATGACCGGCACCATGACGCCGAAGCGGTCCGCCAGCCGGCCCATCATCACGCCGCCGAGCCCGAACCCGATCATCGCGAGCGTGTATGGCAGCGACGCGTCGCCGCGCGCGACCGCGAACTCGGCTTGGATGCGCGGCAACACGACGGCGACCGTGTACATGCCGGAGCCGCCTATCGTCATCAGGACGAGCGAAACGAAGAGGCGCGTCCAGGCGTAAGGGGACTCGATATCCTGCGCGGTTGCGATGGACGTTTTCATGCGGCGTTGCCGAATCTATATGCCGGTGACGATTTACGCAATCGCCGGCAGCGGTCAGTCGGCGCGGATCCCCGCGAGCTTCACGACCCGCTCCCAGATTGCGAGTTCTTTTTTGATGTGCCGGGCAAGTTCCTCCGGCGTGCTGCCCACCTCGCGCGCACCCACGCTCGCGATGCGGGCTTTCGTGTCGGCCAAGGCAAGGCTCTTGACGATCTCCTGCCGCAACCGGTTGATGATGGCGACCGGCGTACCCGCCGGCACGACGACACCCTGCCATTCGAACACTTCGTAACCGGGCACGCCTGCCTCGTCGATAGTCGGCACGTCGGGCAGCGTCGGATCGCGTTTAAGCGTACTGACGCCGAGCGCAATCAGCCGGCCGGTTTTGAATTGCTCGATCACGGACGGCAGCGTCGCGACCATCGCCACGGTTTCTCCGCCGACAAGAGATACGACCGCGGCGCCTGCCGACTTATAGGGGACGTGCGTGACGTTGATGCCCGCCAGGTATTTGAACTGTTCGGCGGCCAGTGAATTGGCGCTCGCGTTGCCCGCAGACGCGTAATTGAGGTCGCCCGGCCGGCTCTTCGCAAGCGCGATGAATTCCTTCACCGTCCGCGCCGGCACCGACGGATGCACCGTCAGCACCAGCGGCACCATCGTCACAAGGCTGACCGGCGCCAGATCCTTTTCCGTGTTGTACGGAAGCTTGGCGAGGACAAAAGGATTCGCGACATATGCCAGCGTCGCGACACCGAGCGTGTATCCGTCGGGCGGGGATTTTGCAACGAGCCCGATGCCGATGCTGCCGGCGGCGCCGGGACGGTTGTCGACCACGACCTGCTGGCCGAGACCTTCCGACAGGCTCGGACCAAGTATGCGGAACACCGCATCGGTGGAGCCGCCGGTGCCGAACGGCACGATGATGCGCACGGGTTTGACGGGATAATTTTGCGCGCCAGCCGCGCCTGCATGCAGGACGAGTTCCGCCAGCAGCAACGCGGCGCAAATTCGATGTGATGTGGCGGGCAGGACAATCTCCTTGGCCGGTGCGTATTTCTACTCGGCCTTGATGCCCGCGTCCTTGATCAGCTTCGCGTATTTCACGAATTCGCTGCGCACGAATTGGGCAAGCTGCTCGGGCGAGCCGCCGCCACCGTCGAGACCGAGCTGCTTGAAACGCTCCTGCATGTCAGGCTGCTTCATCGCGCGCGCGATTTCCGCATTGAGCCTCGCGATGATCGCGGCGGGCGTGCCCGCCGGCGCGTGCATCGAATACCAGCCGTTTGCCTCGTAAGCCGGCAGCCCGGCTTCACTGAAAGTCGGAATCTCCGGCGCTTCCGGCATGCGCGTGCGGCGCGCGACAGCGAGCGCGCGCACGCGTCCCGAGCGCACGAGCGGCAGCAGCGCGGCGGTCGTATCGATCACAAGATCGACTTCGCTGCCGACCAGCGCGACATAAGCAGGCCCCGCGCCCTTGTAAGGAACATGCAGCATTTCGACGCCCGCCGCCTGGCTGAACACCATCGCAGCCGTGTGCATCACCGAGCCGTTGCCGCCGGAGCCGTACTTGAAACCGCCCGGTTTCGCCTTGGCGAGCGTGATGAATTCCTGCACTGACTTCGCCGGGATCGAGAGATTGATGCCCATCACGACGGGGGCGACGCCGAGCAATGCGATCGGCGCGAAATCCTTCAAGGGATCGTAGCCCGGATCGCGATACAGATGCGGGCTCACCGCGTGGGTTGCGATCGACGAAAGCAGCAGCGTATATCCGTCCGCCGGCGCTCGCGCGACGAGCGCGGTTGCCAGCGTGCCGCCCCCGCCCGGCCGGTTCTCGACGATCACCGACTGATTCCATGCATCGCTGATTTTCTGCCCGAATACACGACCAAGCGTATCGTTGCCGCCGCCGGTCGCGAACGGCACCAGCAGGCGTATGGATTTCGTCGGGTAATCCTGTGCGTGAACCGGCGATACGATCAAAGCGTTCGCTGCGAGCAATCCGCACGCCGCGATCAGACCAGGAAATCTCATCGGTTCACCCTTTCCGCAAGCACCGCGTCATCATAGCGCACCCGAATTTCTTAGTCGCGGGGTCGATGCCACGCACTCGTTCCGGGACGCCCGACCACGGGCGCACGAAGGTGAGTTAAACTTTTGCGGCACGCTTTCACCATCTTCAGGAGTTCCTCCCTTGATCATCGACACTCACGCGCATGCGCTCGACCTTGCTTTTCTCGATGGTCTTTGCCGCAAACCCGCGTTCGGCCTTTCCGCCGAACGCCGCACCGACGGCCGCTTCTGGGTCAGGCGGGGCGACAACCCGCCGCATTCGCTCGACGAAAATCTGTCCGACGTTCCGAAGCGTGTCGCGAGTCTCAAGCGGCGCAATGTCGAACTGCAATTGATCGGGCCGCCGCCCGGTTACGTCGCCTGGCCCGGCGGCGCCGCAGGCGTAGACTTCGCGCGAGCCTTGAACGAGCACGGCGCGCGCATCGCGTCGGAGGGCCAGGGCCGCATCGAGTTGATGGCGGCGCTGGCGCTCGGCGATCCCGCGCGCTGCGCGTACGAACTGGAGCGCGCAGTCGATCTCTATGGCGCGCGCTCGGCACTGTTGCCGGCGACGGCCGGCGGACGCCCGCTCGACGGGCCCGAATTCGATCCGCTGTTTACCGTCGCGGAAAAATTGGGCCTGCTGCTCTTCATGCATCCGGTTTCCGCGGAACCGCCGACGCGCTTTCCGTTGTACGGCGTCCAGGTACTCGTGCAATGGCCGTTCGAAACAACGCTCGCCGTCACGCGCATGATTTTCGAAGGCGTGTTCGACCGGCATCCGGGATTGCAACTTCTGCTCGCGCATGGCGGCGGCAATCTCATTTTCCTCAAAGGCCGGCTCAATTCCGCCTACGACGCCACCGGCTGGGAAGCCGACCCTTACTACCGCAAGAACGTCTCGAAAGCGCCGGGCGAATACTACAAGCAGATTTTCTTCGACACCTGCTCGCTGTCGCCGGACTCCGTTGAATTCACGATCAAGGTCGCCGGCGCGGACCGCGTGATGTTCGGCACCGACTACCCGTTCGACATCGGCGACCCCGAAGCGAAGCGCGCGTTGCCCGCACTCGAGCGCCTGCCGCACGAGCCGCGCAAAAAAATCTATCGCGAAAACGCGGCTGCCGTGCTCGCCGCCGCGCGCAAACCCGCGCCGGCGGCCGCAAAATAAGCGGCAATGAAAAAATCAATTGTTGTGCACAGCGCGATCGCTGCCCCGGTTGCAGGCTTTCCGGTGGCCGCACGCGCCGGACACCTCCTGTTCATCTCCGGCCGCGCGGGTCTCGCGCATGACTCCGGCTTTGCGCTCACCGGTTACCGCGAGCTCGGACGCAAACCGGTGCCGGCGCTCGGGTTGCTGGCACCCGACAGCTGGGAAGAAACGTTCGTCGCGCAGGCGGCCCGCATTTACGAAGACCTGGAAACGCTGCTCGTCGAACAGGGCGCGCAGAAAACCGATCTGCTTTTCTACAGCATCTACAAGCGCGAAATGCGCAGCTTCCCGGTACTCGCGCGCACCCGTGCCGCGCTCTTCGACGGCGGCGTCGCGCCGCCAAGTACTGCATCCCAGGTTCCGGCACTGCTGCACGCGGGTTCGGTCGTGTACTTCGATCCGGTCGCGGTCGTGCCCGACCCCGCGCGCGGCATCGCGAAAAGAGTTCTCACCTCGAAACACGTCGTGCAGGGCCCGCTGTCCAACTACGAACTTGCAACCCGCGCCGGCGATTACACGTTCTATGCAGGTGTAGTCGGCGCCCATCCGGAAAACGGCCTCATCATCTACGGCAGCGACGAGCTGAAGGATTCCGCGTGGCAGCGGCCGGCCGGCGCGCTCGCCGCGCGCCTGCAGCTCGAGCCGATTTCGGCGCAGACGTTCACGATTTACCGGCTGCTGCGCGACATGCTCGAGGAGCACGGCACCTCGCTTGCCAACCTCATGCGCGTGAACATCTATCTGCGAAACATGACGGAGCTCGCCGAAGTCGAGCGCATCGGCATGCCGTTTTTCGGCGAACGCACGTCCGCGGGCACGGTGATCGGGGTCGAAAGCCTCGCCCGGCGCGATTTTTACATCGAGATCGAAGGCATCACGTGTGAGCGCGGCGAAGTGCGTGCGGCACCGCCGGACGCGCGCGTCGCGTCGTGGGGACGCCATGCCAGTGCGTCGCGCGGCGGCGATCTCGTGTTCGTCTCTGCCCTCATGGGTTATGCGCCATCAGCTCACCGCATGATTTCAGCCGTATCGGACCTTGATTCGAACGCAGCGCAACGCGCATCCCGCGCGATCGGTGGACTCGAAGTCCGCACGCGCGAGCAACTCGCGGCGGCCGCACAGACGCAGAGCATTGTCGAGCAGCTGGAAATCGTTTTGAAATCGCTCGACTCCGACCTGCGCTCGCTGCTGAAAATCACCGTGTACCTGCGCGATATCGCCGACTTCCCGTTCGTGCGCGCGGTCCTGCACGCTGCGCTCGGCGACGACCCGCCGGCGATTACGGTAACCGCCGTGCACGATCTGCCGCTGAAGGGCGCGCGGCTGCAAATCGAAGCGGTGGCCGTTTGAACACGGGCTCGGGCGACGTGCGCTTTTTTCCGGGCCCGCTCGGCGAATTGCAGGCCTGGGCGTCCGCGGGCGCCGATTTCATATTCACGCAGGGCATGACCGGTCACGATGCGCAGACGGGCCGTCTCGCGCGCAGTATGAACGACGTGCCCGCTTCGCTGCACGGCCGCATCGCCGGGGACATGGTCATCTCGGACGTGCCCGACGCGCGCATCCGGGCGCAAACGCTCGTCGCGCTCGATCACGTGCGCCGCGCGCTTGAGGACGCCGGCTCGTCGCTCGAACGCCTGATCACGCTGCGGGTATTCCTGCGCGAGATACGGGATGCATCCGCCGCCGCAGGTGCGGTGAAGGCGGTGCTGGGCGCGCATGCGCCCGCAACGACCATCGTCGTAACGAGCGGTCCCGGCACCGATCCCGCAGTCGACGTCGTGCTTGACGCGGTCGCCGCACCGCAAGCTTCGCGTTTCACGCCGCGCTACGTGTCGGTAGCGGGCTTCGAGCGTCTCACTGGCGGATTTCCGGCCGCGACCGTCTACGGCCCTTACGTATTCACGACGCCGGTTTCGGGCGCCGACCCGCAGACCGGTCGCATCGGCCCGGCGGGACGCGACGCGGTGACCACGGAAGAACTCGCGCTGCTCGACGCCGACTATTTCAATCCGCGCGAAGAAGCGCTCGCCGTCGAACACGTGCTCATGTGGCGCAACATCCGCCGCATACTCGCCGCGACCGGCGTGCCGTTCGAGAACATCCTGCATCAGAACAACTGGCTCACGGTCTCGATGCAGCACTACGTGCCCGTCACGCGAGTGCGCTCGCGCCTGTTCGGGCGCGGCGACGCGCGCACCGCCGCGACGAGCCTGCCGATCACCGAAGTGCGGACGCCGGGCGCCGCGTTCGAATGTTCGGTGACTGGCATCGCCGCCGATGCCCCGGCGCAAATGCGCAAGGAGATCAGGCTCGGCAGCCACGGCGTCGGCCCTTATTACGTCGGCGCAGTCAAAGCCGGCCCTTGCGTGTTCGCGGCCGGCGAAGTCCCCGTCGTTGCCGCGCCCAACGCGGCGCCGGCGCTGGTGACGGACGTCGCGCACTTGAGCGACGGCCTCAGGCATCTCAACCTGGGCCGCATGCACGCCGAGTATCCGCTGATGGCGCAGGCGCACTGCGTCTACGGCTTGATTGCGCAAGCGTTGGCGTCGTACGATTCGCGCATGCAAGACGTGATGCATCAAACGGTTTATCTCGTCGAGCCCGCGCATTTCCCCGCGCTCGAGCGCATCGCGACACTGCATTTCGGCGTGCGTCTGCCGCCTACGACGCTGGTGCCGATCCGCGGCGCCTCGCCGTTCGCCGGCACGCTGCTCGAAATCGAAGTCACCGCGCACGCGGGCAACTGCTGATCAAGGAGTATCGAGGATGAAGAAACGCCGCATCGTGTTACCCGACATCGAAGCGTTCTACCGCGGTACGCTGCACAAGGACATTCCCGAGTACAAACCGATCCGCATTGCGCATGCGATCGTGACGAGCGGGGGCAATACGCTGCGCATGTCGGGCTATCCGGCGATCGGGCCCGACGGCATCATCGGCAAAGGCGACATGCGCGTGCAGACGCTGCAGGCGCTCGAATACGTGAAGCGCACGGTCGAGGCGGGCGGCGCGCAATGGAGCGACATCGTCCACATGACTTTTTATTTTACCGACCGCGAGAAATGGCATCGCGACGCGATTCCCGCGCGCGTCGAATTCTTCGCGAAACATTCGCCCGACGGCGAACTGCCGTGCATCACGTCGATCGGCGTCGCCTCGCTCATGCACCCCGATATGCTGATCGAGATCGAAGCGACCGCAGTGTGGGAATGACATCCATCAATGAACACCCCGCCAGGAGAACCGTCATGAACAAGATCGCGCGCAAAATCTGCTGCCTCGCTCTGGTGTCGGCGCTGCCGGCATTCAACGCTTACGCGCAGCAGAAAGGCGCCGCCGATCCGGCCAGGGACTATCCCCACAAGCCCATCCGCTGGATCATCGATTTCGGCGCGGGCGGCCTCTCCGACACGCTCGCGCGCATCGTCGGCCAGAAATTGACCGACGCATGGGGCCAGCCGATCATCAACGAAGCGCGCCCGGGCGTGAACGGCACGATTGCAAACGACATCGGTTCGAAGGCGGCGCCGGACGGCTACACGCTCGTCTTCGTCTCAACGCCGTTCTCGATCAACATCAGCGTCTATGACAAGCTGCCGTACGACACGCGCAAGGATTTCGCGCCGATCTCGCTGATCGCGATGTATCCCAACATACTGGTCGCGGGCATGAACTTTCCCGCCAAGACCGTGCCCGAACTCATCGCCTATTCGAAGAGCAAGCCGGGCGGCCCGACGTGGGCGACCGTCGGCGCCGGCAGCTCGCCGTACCTCGCGACCGAACTATTCCGCAAGCAGGCGGGATTCAACGGCGCGCACGTGCCGTACAACTCGAGCCCAGTCGCGCTGACCGACCTGTCCGGCGGCCGCATCGATTTCATGTTCGTCAACATGCCGACCGCGATGCAGTTCATTCGCGTCAATCGCGTGCGTCCGATCGGCATCGGCTCGCCGCAGCGCAGCGTGCTGCTGCCCGACCTGCCGACGATTGCCGAAGCGGGCCTGCCGGGATTCCAGTCGGTCGGCTATGCAGGTGCCGTCGCGCCGGCCAAAGTACCGCCCGCCATCATCAACAAGCTCAATGCGGAAATGGTGAAGGCGCTCAAGATGCGCGACGTGCAGGAACGCATCCAGAATCTCGGCGGCGAGCCGCGCTGGAGCACGCCCGCGGAATTCAAGCAGTTTCTCGATGACGAAATCGCGCGCTGGGCGCCGGTTGCGCGCGAGGCCGGCGTCAAGCTAGAACGATAGGAGAAGGTCATGGCAGGCAAAGTCACTCCGCTCGGCGCGCTCAGGATTCCGCGCACCGATATTCATTACGCGCCGTGCGTGAAAGCCGGCAACTGGATTTTTCTGACCGGCATCGAAGCGGTCGATTACGCATCGGGGCTGCATCCGGCCGTCGCGGGCACGCCCGGCCTGCCTCACCACGGCCTGCCGCGCCACCGGCGCGAAGGCGACGTCATCTGCGCGCGCTTCAAGCAGCTGCTTGCCGACTGCGGCACGAGTTTCGCAAACACCGTGCGGCTCGACCAGTACTACCCGACGTGGAAAGCGGTCGATCCTTATCATCTCGCGCGCCGCGCGGCATTCGGCGATTACATCCCGCCGAGCACGTCGGTGATCATGGAAGGCTTGATGACTGGGCGCGCGGACATTTCGGCTTCATTGCTTGCGGTGTTGCCCGGCGGCGGCCGCGAGCCCAAACGGGTGAGCGCACCGCAAGTGACTGCGCCCGTCTGGTCGGGATTCGTTCCCGCGGTGACGGCCGGCGATTTCATATTCATCGCGGGCCAGATGGCGCGCGGCGCCGACGGCAATACCGATCCGCGCGCGCACGTTCCCGCGCACAGCCGCTGGGGCGGCTACGAAATTCGCCGCCAGACCGAGTACCTGATCCGCGAGAAATTCATACCCGCGCTCACTGCGGCCGGCTCCTCCCTCGCCAATGCAGTCAAGGCGCAGGTCTACCTGCGCGACATCGATGACACCGCGCATTTTCTCGACGTGTGGGAGTCCCATTTCGGCAAGCGGCAATGCGCGCTCACGATCGTGCCGACAAAGGATTTCGGACTGGTGCCCGGCATCATCGAAATCAATCTCGTTGCCGTGACCGACGGCGGCAAAACCAAAAAGCAGGTCATCGACGGCTGCATACCCGCCGAAATGACCTACGGCGCCGCGGCCGTGCGCGCGGGCGACCTGTTGTTGTGTTCGGGCCTGCTGGCCGTCGACGGCGATGGTCCCATCGCGGGAATCGACGCGGCCAGGGCGCTGCCCTATTTCGGGATTGCGGCGCGCGCGCAGATGGAACACATCGTGAATGCCGTCAAAACCATTTGCGCGGCAGGCGGCACGCAAATTGACAACGTGGTGCGCATCCACCAGTTCCATACCGACCTTGCGGAGTTTCCGCTGATGCACCGGCCGTGGCAGGAGGCGCTCGGCGGCGCGCCGGTTCCGTTCACCGCGATAGGCGTGCCCGCGCCGCTGCCCGTGCCGGCCTGCAGCGTCATCGTCGATCCGTGGATTTACGCGCCCTGATCCACGGGTTATTCGTCGAATACGACCGTCAGTTCGATTTCGACCAAAGCGCCTTCGGCGCGCACGCTCGGCACGATAACGGGCGTGAACGCGGGTCGGTTGGCGCCGAAAATTTCCGCGCTGATCTCGCGCAACATCGGCAGCACGTGTTTGCGCGTCACGTACGCGCGCACGTAAACGACGTCGGCGAACGTCGCGCCGGCGAGATCGAGGGTCTTCTTCAATTCGGAAAATACCCGCTGGCATTGCACGCCGGGATCGCCGGGCCCGACGACGCTGCCGTCCGCCGCGAGCGGCGCCTGCCCTGCAAGCGTCAGCTTATCGCCCGATCGTACGCCGTGGCTGTAGATGTTGACCGGTGCGTAAACGTCGGGCGGATCGAAAAACTGCTTGGCCATATCCGTTCTCAATCGAGCATGGCCACGACTTCGAAGCTCATGAGCGCGCCCTCGGGTTCGACGTCGCTCACCATGAAACTCGTGCTCGCGGGCTTGTGACCCGCGAAGAACTCCTTGCGCACCTGCCACGTCGCCTGCAGCACGCTGCGGTCCTTTAAAAATCCGCGCACCATCACGACGTCGGACGGCTTGGCGCCGCCCGCCGCGAGAATCTCGCCGATGCGCTTGAACAGCGCGCGACATTGGGCGACCGGGTCGCCGGCGCCGACGACGCGTCCCAGCGTGTCGCAGCCCGCCTGCGCGGAAACCCAGACTGTATCGCCGGCGCGCACGCCGTGACTGAAATGACCTTCCGCCTCGCCCAGCCCCGGCGGATTCAAATATTGTTTCGCCATGTTCTTCTCATAGTGGTTACCCGCGGTAGTTTAAACACACGCGGTCGACTGCGTGAAATGCCGCCGCTACAATGTACTCTTTCATGCCGGCCTGCATATGAATTCTTCCAACACGCTCGAACTCGCCTACGCGCCCATTCACTCGCTCGCCATGCGCGTGCGGAATGGAGAGTTGACTTCGCGCGCGCTCGTCGACTGCTATTTGCAGCGCATCGCGCAGCATGACGAAAAATATCATGCGTTCGTCGAAGTCTACGCCGACGAGGCGCGCGCTGCGGCGGAAACGGCGGACCGTGAATTAAAGGGCGGCAAGGCGCGCGGGCCGCTGCACGGCATCCCGATTGCACTGAAGGATCTGATCGACATCGCCGGCAAGCGCACGACCGGCGGATCGATGTATTGGCGCGAGCGCGTGTCACCCGTGACCGCGACCGTCGCGCAACGACTGACCGACGCCGGCATGATTGCGCTCGGCAAAACGCACATGGTCGAATTCGCGTTCGGCGCGTGGGGCACGAATCAGACCATGGGCACGCCGTGGAATCCGTGGGATCCCGCGACGGCGCGCACGCCCGGCGGATCGAGCAGCGGTTCCGGCGTCGCGGTGGCGGCGGCACTGGCGCCCGCGGCGATCGGCAGCGACACCGGCGGCTCGGTGCGCATCCCCGCAAGCCTGTGCGGCATCGTCGGGCTGAAAACAACCGTCGGCCGGGTCAGCAATTCCGGCACCCTGCGCCTTTCCGAAACGCTCGACACGCTGGGTCCGATGACGCGCGACGTCGAAGACGCGGCGTTGCTGTTCAACGCCATGCAGGGGTTCGATCCGCAGGACGCGCAAACGTTGCCGCACTCGCAAGTCGATGCGCTGAAAGAACTCAAGACCGGCATCGCGGGCATGCGCTTCGCCGTATTGCCCGACGCCGAGCTCGGCGAACTCGATCCCGCGGTTGGGCGTTCGTTTGCGGCGGCGCTCGACGTCATGCGGGGCTTGGGCGCGCGCATCGAAACCCTCGCGCTGCCGCTCGCGTACAAGCGGCTCGCTGAAATTGTCGGCAAGATCATCGCCGCGGAAGGCTATTCGCTGCATCGCGAGTGGATAGACCGCGACGACCTGCCGTTCGACCGCGACGTGCGCGACCGCATACGCTGGGCCAAGGGATTGTCTGCCGCCGACTATATCCAGGTCATGGCCGAACGCCGGCACCTGCAGCGCGAAGTCGATGCGTTTCTGCGCGATTACGACGCGCTGCTGATGCCGACGACGCCGCTGCCCGCGATTCCGCTGTCGGCGGTCGACCAGGGCAAGGCGCCGATGAGCCTGCTGACGCGGCCGATCAACCTGCTCGATATGTGCGCGCTTGCGGTGCCGTGCGGATTCACCGCCGGGGGCTTGCCGGTTTCGCTGCAGATCGCCGGCCGCGGCTATGAGGAAGCGCGCATATTGCGCATCGGCTGGGCTTTCGAAAACGCAACCGAGTGGCACCGCAGGCGGCCGCCCGCGCCCTGAACGACCACGGCCGAAGCGGGTTAATACGGTAAAATCGCCCGCTCACCCACGCTTTAATCCCAGTCCGGATCATGATTCGTCTCGAGCAAGACGTGCCGTACGCGAGCCTGCCCGCGCTCGTCGACGGCGCGGCGGAGCGCTTCGGCCAGCACCCGCTGTGGGCGTCCGTCGACGACGACGTGCGGATTTCATTTCGAGACTTCGCCCGCGCGACGCTGCAATGCGCGAATGCGTTAAACGCGCTGGGCGTCGGTCCCGGCACGCATGTGGCGGTCATGCTGCCCAATGTGCCCGCGTATGTCGTCACGTGGATGGCGCTCGCGCGCTTAGGCGCCGTCATGGTGCCGGTCAATACCCAGTACAAACCGCGCGAGCTGGAATACGTGCTGCAAGACAGCGACACGACATTTCTCGTGATCGATGCGGCTTGTCTCCCCGTGTTCGATGCGTTGGAGAATCACGATGCGCTGGTGCCGCCGTCGCAGTTGATAGTCCACGGCGCGCTCGGCGCCAACCGCACGCATGACTGGCAGAGCATCGTCGACGCTGCCGCTGCAGCGCCGCTGCAAATACCGCCGCCGACGGCCGACTCGCTGATGAGCATCCAGTTCACTTCCGGCAGCACCGGCTTTCCCAAAGGCTGCATGCTGACGCAGGATTACTGGCTGGTGCTCGGATGGGTGCGCTCGCATCAGGGTCCGGCGCCCAAGCGCATGCTGATCGACAAGCCGCTTTCCTATATGGGCGGCAAATGGCGTTTTCTGATCTGCCTCTTCATGGGCTCCACCGCATTCGTAGCGCGGCAATTCAGCCTGACCGGATTGCACCAGCGGCTGGTCGATCACAACATCGATTTCTTTTCCGTGACCGACGCGGTGGCGAAACTGCCCGAACTGCCCGCAGTCGCGAAGCTGAACATTTCGTGGATTTCCACCGGGGGGCTCAGCAAGGGCCTGCACCAATCGCTGGAGAAGAAATTCAACGCGCCGGTGCGCGAACTCTACGGCATGACCGAAACCGGCTCCACCCTCTACATGCCGATCGAAGACAGCGCCATGACAGGGTCGGGGTCGTGCGGCCTGCCGGCGCCGTACCGGCAATGCCGTGTCGTCGGCCCCGACGGCAACGACGTCGCACGCGGCACGGTCGGCGAGTTGTGGGTCAGCGGTCGCGGGATCCTGAAAGCGTATTACAACAAGCCCGACGCGACGCAGAGCGCATTCGCCGGCGAGTGGTTCCGCACCGGCGACTTGTTCCGCCAGGACGCGCACGGATATTTTTACATCGAAGGCCGCATCAAGGACTCGATACGCCGCAGCGGCGAAAATATCTCGGCGCGCGAAATCGAATCGGTAGCAGCGGGCATCTCCGGCGTGCTCGAAACCGCGGCGGTCGGCGTGCCGGACGACAAGCGCGGCGAGGAAGTCAAACTGTACGTGGTGCTGCAGCCGGGTTTTTCGAGCGATCAGATTACGCCTTCGCAGGTGATCGATTATTGCAAAGACAAGCTGGCCGCGTTCAAGCTGCCGCGCTATATCGAGTACATGGACGAGTTCCCGCATACAAGCTCCGGCAAAATCGCCAAGCAGGAACTCGACAGCGCAGCGTCCCGCCGCCCGCGCCGGATCTTCGACCGCTCCGCCGACGCTTGGCGCTGACCCCGATCAGGTAAATAAATGCTATCCAAAGACATCGGCATCATCGGCTACGGCAGCGCCGCTTACGACAAGAAACCGCGTCGCACGATCTTCGGTTATCTCGGCGAGGCCGCACACAACGCGATCAAAAGCGCCGGTATCAGCAAGGACGAACTGAACGGGCTCTCGGTCGACGCGACCAACTTGGGCTCGGACACCGCGGTCACCACCGCTGAATATTTCGGCTTGAGCGTTTCGTGGGCGTACAAATCGACCGCTGCGGGCGCGGGACCCCTGATGTCGATTGCCAACGCAGTGCGCGCGGTCGAAGCGGGGCTCGCGGATAACGTGCTGTGCTTTGGCGGCGGCGCGCAGGACGTCGCGATATTCAAGCAGCGCATCGCGCAGTTCACTTCCGCGGTGACCGACTACCTTTTGCCTCACGGCCATGGCGGGCCGCCGGGGCTGCACGGCATCATCCAGCGCAAGCACATGGAGCTATACGGTACCACGCGCGAGCAGCTGGGCCGCATCGCGGTCGACGAGCGCGCCAATGCACGGCTCAACGAGGCTGCGCTGTTGCGCGGGCCCATGACGCTCGACGATTATCTGAATGCTAAGCTGGTTGCCGACCCACTGCGGCTTTACGACTGCGTGATGCCCTGCTCGGGCGCCGAAGCGTTGATCATCGGCCCGCTCGACCGCGTGCCGCGTGGCAAGGGCGTGCGCCTGCTAAGCGCGCTCGAGCGGCATAACCACCCGGTCGGCGAGCTCGCGCCGGTGCGCGGCGGCTGGGAAGTTTTCCGCGACGCGCTGTTCGATGAAGCCGGCTACGCGCACGCGGACATGGATTTCATGAATTGCTACGACGATTTTCCGATCATGGCGGCGATCCAGATCGAAGACCTGGGCTTCTGCAAAAAAGGCGAAGTCGGCCGCTTTCTAGATGCGAACCGCCTCACGCATGACGGTAGCTTTCCATTCAACACTGGGGGCGGACAACTATCGACCGGCCAGGCCGGCGGCTCGGCGGGACTGCTCGGCATGGTGGAGGCGACGCGGCAGCTGCGCGGCGAAGGCGGCGCGCGCCAGGTCGCGGATGCGCAGCGCGGCATCATTTCCGGCTTCGGCATGATCTCCTATGGTCACGGACTGGCCGCCGCCGCGATTATCGTCGAACAGGCTTAACGACAATGACAGTATCCATATATCCCGAACCGACACTGACCTCGACCAACGCGCCGCTGATCGAAGGCTGGCGCCGCGGCGAGCTCATGTTGCAGCACTGCAGCCAATGCCGCGCGGTGATTTTCTTTCCGCGCCACCTGTGCCCGCACTGCTGGTCGACGGACCTCGAATGGAAACGCAACAGCGGCGGCGGCAAGATCGTTTCCTACAGCCACGTCTACAGTCAGGTCGCGGCGCCGTTCGCCGCGGAAGCGCCCACCATCCTCGCCGAGATCACGCTCGACGATGGCGGCGCCATGCTGGCCCGCGTGATCACCAGCGAGCCCGCGGCCGTCGCGAGTGGCATGCGCGTCGAACTCGTGCCGATGCCGGAGGCGGCGCGCTTTCCATTGCCGACTTTCCGGCCCGCCAAGTAACGCCCGTCAATATCCAGCCAGAGGATTCATCATGCTGCGTCGGTTGAATTGCATTTTCGCGTTGGCGCTGACGCTGGTCTGCGCGGCGCTTCCGGTGCAGGCGATCGCCGAGGATCTCACGGTTGGACTGAGTTCCCCCATCACATCGCTCGATCCGCACTTCGCCAACAACTCGCCCAACAAAGCCGTCTCGCGCCATTTCTTTCAGGCGCTACTGCAGTTCGACGAAAAACTCGAGGTGGCGCCCGCGCTGGCGACCGCTTGGAAGCGCACCGGCGATACGACGTGGGAATTCCAGCTGCGCCCCGGCGTGCAGTTTTCGGACGGCGCGCCATTCACCGCCGGCGACGTCGTCGCTTCGTTCGAGCGAGCGCCCAACGTGCCGAACTCGCCGGCCTCCCTCGCGCTCTTCACGCGTTCGATCAAGCAGGTGACGGCGGTCGATCCGCTCAGGGTCCGGATTGAGACCAAGTACCCGGACCCGCTGCTGCCGATGATGATGCCGGAAATCCTGATCATTCCCGCCGCCAACCGCAACGCGACCACCAACGATTTCAACACCGGCAAAACCATGGTCGGTACCGGTCCGTTCATATTCGGCGCCTACCTGCCCGGCGACCGCATTATCATGAAGCGCAATGACCGTTACTGGGGAAAGCCGGCCGACTGGGAAAAGGTCACGCTGCGTTTCATCGGCAATGAAGGCGCGCGCGTGGCGGCGCTGCTGTCGGGTGACGTCGACCTGATCGAAAACGTGCCGCCGGACCTGATTCCGAAAGTGAAGCAAAGCGGTGCGTTCGTCGTCGTGCAAAGCCGGCCCGCGCTCCCGGTCTATCTCGGCCTCGACATGGGACGTGACGTCACGCCTTTCGTCACCGGCAACAACCCGGCGCAGGGCGCAAAAACCAATCCGCTACTCGATAAAAGGGTACGGCAGGCGCTGTCGTACGCGATCGACCGCAAAGCGCTCAGCGAACGCATCATGTCCGGCACCACCGCGCCCGCGGGCCAGATGCTGGTCACCGGCCTCTTCGGCACGTCGAGCAAAGTTTCCCCGATGCCGTACGATCCGAAAAAAGCCAAAGCGCTGCTGACCGAAGCGGGCTATCCGAATGGTCTCTCGCTCACGCTGCACGGCCCCAACGACCGCCTCGCCAACGACAGCCGCATCATCCAGGCAATCGCTCAGATGTGGACACGCGCGGGTATCCTCACCAAGGTGGAGGTGATGCCGTGGAACGTCTATTTCTCGAAGACGACCAAGCGCGATTTCAGTATCTGGATGATGAGCTCAGGCGCGGTGTCGGAAATGGCCACGGCGCTTAACTCCGTCGCCGTGACGCACGACCTCGCCGCCGGCAAGGGCGTCAACAACCGCGGCCGCTATTCGAACCCGCAGGTCGACGATCTGGTGAATACGGCGTTCCTTACGCTCGACGACGCCAAGCGCAAGGACCTGCTCGCGCGCGCCAGCGAAATCGCGATGGACGACGTGGCGGTGATGCCGCTTTACTTTTATTCGTTCTCGATCGCCTCGGCAAAGACCATCAGCTACGCGCCGCGGCTCGACCAGTTCACTCTCGCTTACAATGCGCGCCGGACGAAATAGAACCGCATTGCCTGTCATGCGCATTAGTCAGTTCGCCGCCGTGCTCTTTACGTCATTGCCGGCGTTCGCGGCGACCGTGTATCCGGACAAACCAATCCGCCTGATCGTGCCGGTCGCGCCCGGCGGCGGCGCCGACATCACCGCGCGCGCGGTCGCGCAAAAGCTCGCCGCGGCATGGGGCCAGCAGATCATCATCGACAACCGCGCCGGCGCCGGCGGCACCGTCGGCATGGAG
>Ga0210380_10000519_pt1 | contig 16831 bp, 14 predicted proteins | sample PLM4_5_coexredo_FD_155476 | JGI IMG/M metagenome (GOLD analysis project Ga0210380, IMG submission 155476) | Groundwater sediment microbial communities from an aquifer in East River, Colorado, USA - PLM4_5_coex redo | ecosystem: Environmental > Terrestrial > Soil > Riparian zone | place: USA... | reverse complement strand
CTCGATGTTGTAGATCACCTGCCCCAACACACTAAGCGTTGTCAGCCACAGCAGAGCGCCGCCGTAAAGTGCGGTGACTTTCGGTCCGAGCAGCCACTCACCGCCGCCAATCGATGCACCGCCGAGAACGAGTCCCGGCCCCAGCATCGCGAACCAGTTCTTCCAGGTGAAGCGTGGCGCGTCGATCAGTTCGCCGGTATCCCAGCGCGGCATGTCCGGAGAACCCGGATGTGGCGCCTCGAACGTCGCCTTCGCTTTTAGTTCTCTCGCTTCCGCCATTAATTCTTCTCTCCTTCGCTATCTCAAAGGGCTCGCCTTCCCGCCAGGAAAACAAACAGTCGACGTAAAGCCGGCGCGGCGGCGGCATCAGGCGAAAAAATGACGAGTCCGGGACAGAGTCATAGCGCTGATGCAACAACTGCCGCAATAGTTGTCCGGCATTCGGTCGCAAAGTATACCTCCGCGAGGGGACGGCAGAGCGTCTCCGCGAAAGATTCGACTCCAGAACGATTTTCAGCAGCCGCCGTTGTGTGGGGACGTAGCTCCTTTGCGCATTATCCGACTTTGCAATCGCTCGGATCGGCGAGCTGAAAGATTTCGCGGGCCGGATTGAAAGCTCTGGCCGCCAGGGGCTACCACTACCAGTTTGTTTTTGCCAGAAATGCCGGTCACACCGATGGCGCTGTAATACAGCAGACTCTTTCGCAGGTTTTGGAATATATTTGGCAGGGCTACCCGAGATAAAAGGAATTCCAGGATGCAGACTCCCGAACGCAAGCCGCCTCCAGTGCTGACCTTCGATACGTCCATCGACGGCATCGACCAGGTTCTCGCTCTCGCGATGCTGCTCAGCTACGACTCGAAACGGGAAATTCGACTCACATCACTGAGTCTGAGTCGCAACAATCTTCAGATTGCAGAGTTCTGCGATCTCATCGGCCGCTTTTACGGGACCAATCCGACGATCGGAATGCATGCGAAGGGCGCTTCTGATACTGGCGTTTCTCCAATGGTTGCCTCCGTACTTTCGCGGCGAACACCGGATGGCAAACCCGCTTATTCTCGCAACGTCACAAGGCTCAACGATACCGCCGATCCCGTCGCGCTGATCCGAAACGCACTCACCGCACAGCCGGATCAAACCGCTACCGTGGTTTTAGCCGGACCTCCAACCAACCTGCTCGGCATGCTCGCGCTGCCCGAAGGTAAAAAGCTGGTTCAGAAGAAAGTGCGCACATTCATACTCGCCGGCCCCTTCGGCGATCGCGAAGGCATTGCCAGACTGCTTGAGCTTTGGCCCGGCTCCGCGATATTCGTCTCTGAAGATATTGGCAAGACGTTGCGATTCCCGGCCTCCAGCATCGACGAGGATTTCGCCTGGGCAAGCACTCATCCCGTCATTGACGCCTTCCGGTCCGCAAATACTCCTGCGACCAGTCTGCAGGACGGCGTACCGGCCATCGCCATGGCGGCGGCCTTGTTTGCCGCGCATCCGGAAGAAGGATATTTCACACTTTCAGACCCGGGAGTAATGACGGTTCTGGCTGGTGGCCAGCTGCAATTCATCACTGCTGCTCAAGGTTTACACCGGCAATTGATGACGGGTGCTGCGCAAAGTGAACGGATCGTCCAGGCGTGGCGGCAGATCGTCAGCGCGAAGCCGCCGGAGCCCAGGCGTGGAAACCGGGGACCCCAACCATGAAACGTGGAATCCGAACCATTTTGGCAGGAACCGCATTGTGCCTGGTACTGTGCGCGCCCATTCGAACCCAGGGGCAGAATCCGGAGGACTTCGCCAGATCCGTCGCGCCAATGCTCACCGGCACCTGTGCGCAGTGCCACAACAATAACGTCGCCTCGGGCGGATTCGATGCGTCGACCCTCATTGGTCTGACGGGCACAAACTCCATGACGCAGCATCGCCTCGAATGGGAAAAGGTATTGCGGCGGGTGCAATCGGGCGAAATGCCTCCAGCGAGCGCAACCAAACCGTCCGAGTCCGCGTTGCGTGCCTTTACGAATGCGATCCAGGCGGAACTGGGCCGTATGGACGCAGCCGTGAAGCCCGATCCGGGCCGCGTCACGGCGCACCGGCTAAATCGCAATGAGTACTCCAACACGATTCGCGATCTTCTTGGAGTCGAGTTTCACGCCGAAAAATATTTTCCCACCGACGATTCCGGCGACGGCTTCGACAACCTTGGAGAAATTCTGACCGTATCTCCGGTCCTGATGGAGAAGTACCTGAATGCGGGAGAGCGGATTGCAAGATGGGCGATCTCGACCGAATTTCCGCCGAAGCCCATCGCCGATGAGTATGCGCTGAAAGACCGGAAGGTTCGCCGCGTCGATCCGAGCACGATTGAGGCGCTCCATCGCGTGGAGTTTGCAGGGGAGTACACCGTCCGCTTTGGCTTGCCTGGCGAGCGTGCTCCAAACGGCGCCCCCGTCATTCTCAATTTGTGGATGGACGGAAAGCTTCTCATATCCAAACCGGTCGAAACCAAACCGAGCGGTCTGATCTATTTCGATCCGTATTCCGATGAAGAAGTGAAGGTGTACCTGCCGGTCGGCGATCATGTTTTTCAGGCGGGTTTCACCAATGACGATTTTGTAAAAACCCTCGCTCCAGCCGATTTCTATAACAACAAGAAAAACAAATTCCTGAACTCCATGGTGTTTATCGGCCCGTTCCCGTCGAACGTGGAAAAGGAAAGCCGGAGGCGGGTTTTGGTTTGCAATCCGGAGTCGGGGCGTGCGTGCGTGGAAAGAATAATTTCGACTCTGGCGCGGCGGGCGTACCGGCGTCCGGTGACATCTGCGGACACCGCATCGCTGATGAAATTTGTAGATATGGCGAAAGCCGACGGCCGGTCCACGGAGCAGAGCCTTCAGCTTGCAATTCAGGCGATGCTGGTTTCACCGAACTTCCTGTTTCGTATCGAACACGATACGAATCCGACAAACCCTGCAGATGTTCATCCGATTTCGCAGATCGAACTGGCTTCGCGGCTGAGCTATTTTTTGTGGAGTTCGATGCCGGACGACGCGTTGCTGGCGCTCGCGGAATCCGGCAGGCTGCGTGAGCCGGCGACGCTGCGGCGGGAAGTGGCCCGAATGCTGGCGGACGAGCGCTCCTCGGCACTGGCCTCTAATTTCGCAGGCCAGTGGCTCGAAACGCGCAACCTTGACGTGGTCCAGCCCGATCCGAAAAAATTTCCAGAATGGAACCCCGAGCTGAGAGACGCGATGAAAGCCGAAACCCGGAACTTTTTCGAATACATCGTTAAAGAGAATCGGCCCATTTCGGAATTTCTGAATGCCAATTACACGTTCCTCAATGAAAGGCTCGCAAAGTTTTACGGCATTGAGGGAGTAGTCGGTTCGGAATTTCGACGTGTCGAACTCACCACCCCGCAAGCCCGCGATCAGCGTGGCGGCGTTCTCACACAAGCGGGAGTGCTGACCGTTTCCAGTTATGCCAGCCGGACATCGCCGGTGATCCGCGGCAAGTATGTGTTGAGCAACATCCTGGGCACTCCGCCACCACCACCGCCTCCCGATGTGCCGAACCTCAACGAGGCGGCTGTTGGCATTTCCGGCTCGATGCGACAGCAACTGGAGGCACATCGGCAGAATGCCGTCTGCGCATCCTGTCATTCGCGGATGGATCCTCTGGGTTTCGGCCTGGAGAACTATGACGCGATCGGTCACTGGCGAACGACGGACGGCAATTTCCCCATCGAAACCGCAGGCACGCTGCCTGGCGGCAGGACCTTTTCGAGTCCGGCGGAAATGCGGGCCATTTTGAGTCTGGAGTTGCCTCAGTTTTCGCGCACTCTCATCGAAAAAATGATGACGTACGCATTAGGCAGAGGAATACGGGATTACGATAGACGAACTGTTGAAAGCATCCACCAAACGTTGACCGCGGACGGGGGCAGATTTCAAACGCTGATCCAGCAGATTGTAGAGAGTCTGCCGTTCCAATCCCGTCGCGGAGAAGAGGTCACTGAAAGTCGATGATCATCACTCAAAAATCACTTCCCAGGCGAACTTTTCTCAAGGGCATCGGAGCCGCCGTAGGGCTTCCATTTCTCGATGCCATGATTCCTGCCCTTCAAGCCCAATCCCTGGCGAGGCCGCTGCGCATGGCGTTTGTGTATGTGCCAAACGGTATCGACATGCGTCACTGGAATCCGTCCTACGACGGTGCACTGCAGGAATTGCCGCTGATTTTGAAATCGCTGGAACCTTTGAAGAAGGACATTACTCTGCTCAGCGGTCTGACCCACAATACCGGACGCGCTTTGCTGGACGGCGCAGGGGATCATGGTCGCTGCGCGGGCTCGTATTTGACCGGTGTGCAGGTTAAAAAAACGGTGGTCGATATCAAAGCCAGCGTCTCCTGCGATCAGCTTGTCGCCAACGAGATCGGCAAACAAACGCGTTTCCCGTCCATTGAACTCGGGCTGGAGGATGCCCGCCAGGCGGGAGATTGCGATTCCGGCTATTCGTGCGCATACACCAACAATCTGGCGTGGCGAAATGAAACACAGCCTCTGCCACCGATTCTCGATCCCCGCTCTTTATTCGATCGCCTGTTTGGCGAAGACGCAGCCTTGAGCCCGGAAGCCCGCGCGCAGCGAAACAAGTACCGGCAGAGCATTCTCGATTTCATCACTGAAGATACCCGGCAGCTGCAAAAGAAGCTGGGGCCGACAGACCGGCAGAAACTCGATCAATATCTGAGTTCTATTCGCGATATCGAACTGCAGATCCAAAAGGCGGAGAAAGACAACGCACAGATCGATCCCCACATGGATAAGCCCTATGGCATTCCACAGGACTTCGCGGAGCACTTCAAGTTAATGACCGACATGATGACGGTGGCGTTTCAGGCCGATCTCACGCGAGTTGTCACGTTCCTGGTGACGCGCGAGGGATCCTCCCGCGCCTATCGTGAACTCGGCATCAGCGATGGCCATCATCCGCTGACGCACCATCGCAATCAGATTGAACTGATGGACAAAGTTGCGAGGATCAACGCGTACCATGCGGGAGAGTTTTCGAAGTGGCTTGAAGTCCTCAGGTCCACACCCGAGCCCGGAGGATCCATTCTGGACAATTCGATGATCGTTTACGGCGCGGGCCTGTCGGATGGAAATGCGCACCTGCATCACGACCTGCCGACGCTGATCGCCGGCAGCGGCGGGAATTTCATCAAGACCGGCAGGCGCGTTGTGTTTCGCAAGGAAACTCCGATGTGTAATTTGTTCCTGACCATGATGGATCGCATGGGTTGCCATATGGAAAATTTTGGAGACTCCACAGGACACCTGGCAGGTCTCGACACCGCGTAGGAGGAAAGACGATGAGATGGCCGACCGTTGGGATGGCGGTTCTTGCGACGTTTGCCGTACTGGCTGTCGCACACCATGGATTCTCACAGAATCCCGCGGCGGCGGAACCCAATCCGGATACGTTCTACAAGCTTGGGCCAGACTCGATGGAACAGCCCGGTGTGCCGAAAGGGGAAATGCGCGGGCCCTTCACTCTTCCGTCCACCGTTTATCCAGGAACACAGCACACCTACTGGATCTATGTTCCGGCGCAGTACGAAGCGGCCACCCCGGCAAGCCTCATGATTTTCAACGATGGTCAGGCGTTTATCGCGCCAACCGGCAATCTGCGGGCGTTCAACGTGATCGACAATCTGACCTACAGACGCGAGATTCCGGTGATGATCACCGTCTTCATCAATCCCGGAAGGCGCCCCGATCAACCCGAACCCACACCTCAGGAATGGGGAGACCGCACGACAAATCGGCCGACCGAGTACAACTCCCTGGACGACAAGTATCCGCGCGTCGTGGTCGATGAGCTTCTGCCGGTCTTGCACAAGGATTACAACATTTCGAAGGATCCGGAACGGCATGCCATCGGCGGTGCCAGTTCAGGCGCAATCGCCGCATTCACAGTTGCCTGGGAACGGCCGAATGACTTTCGGAAAGTCCTGAGTATTGTGGGCAGCTTCACGAACATCCGTGGAGGTCATGCGTACCCGGACCTCGTTTTGAAGAGCGACAAGAAACCGCTTCGGGTCTTTCTGCAGGACGGCCGTAATGACAACCGTGCCCTTAACGCCAACGGAACCTACGATGAAACGCGCGACTGGTTTTACCAAAATGTCCGCCTGATGGAAGCACTGACGAAAAAGGGCTACGACGTGAACTATGCGTGGGGAATGAACCGGCATGGCCAGGCCATGGGCGGCGCCATCCTGCCGGAAATGATGCGCTGGTTGTGGCGAGACCAGCCGGTGTCCACGGACCCGCGTGACACCCGCGAGCGCTCCATGCGCGAACCGGCGGCAAAACGCTGACACCCCTGACCAAGACGCAAATCTATTTTCCGAAACCGGAGTCATGAGCTATATACCGGCTTGCGTATAGTCCGCATGAGCGGCCTCGTTGAAGTATCCGGATTTCCTGTCGCCCTGTATGAACCAGATGTTTCGGGAGACTGGCCCGCGAGCAGCGAGAAAATCGCACTGGACGGGCATTTCACGGTCCTCACAGGCGCCGATTCAGTTACGCATGCCGTAATTCGAGGGACGGGGGTAGGAATTCTCCTCGGCGCACTCCTTGAGATGTTCGGCATCTTCCTTCCCTCTGTGAACCGATGGAATTCATGCCTCCGTCCCCGGAATTCGTTCACGTTGTGGTAAGGTTCGACTGTGAGTGCCAAGTCTGTCGAATGCCCAAGCTGTGGCAAGTTCGCCAAAGGCAAGTTTTGCGGCAATTGCGGAACACCCCTCCTGTCATCCTGCCCGTCCTGCGGAATCACGATCAAACCCGGATCGCGCCACGAATGCGATGAGACCTTAACTCGAGAGGCGCCCGCGTCGTGGAACGCCCAAGCGGTCGCGCCGTGGATTGCCATCGTCATTGCGACCATCGCGCTCGTCGTTTCGTTGATGTCATGGTCCGACAGGAACAAGAGTGCAGAAACGGCAACATCGGATCCGTCGCCTGGAGCTGCGACTTTGTCTTCCTCTGTTCCCGTGTCAGGCCAGCCCGTGGACCTTTCGACCATGACGCCCCGGGAGGCGGCCGACCGCCTTTTCAATCGTGTGATGGCAGCGGTCGAAAGCGGGAACACGGCGGAAGTCACACAGTTCACACCGATGGCGCTTCAGGCATACGAGAATCTGGGTACTCTGGATAACGACGCCCGCTATCACGTCGCTTTGATTCATATGGCGGCCAACGATACCCAGGGCGCGCGCAAACAGATCGATATGCTTCGGAAAGCGAACCCGGATCACCTTTTCGGTTTCATGATCGAGCACCAGATCGCCGAGCGCAATGGCAATAAGAGCAGTGCCGCTCAAGCCTACAAATCATTCATGGAAGCGTACGATCGAGAAATTGGTGTTGGGAGGGAAGAGTACCAGGAACATATTAAAAGCATTGAAGGCTTCCAGAAGGCCGCCCAGGCAAGCGTTGCTGGAAAGAAGTAGTGGAGCCGCCGTTTCAGTTGCCGACACATTCAAATGCTTTGAAACCTGAAGGACATGAAACCGTCCTCCTGCACGACATCAAAGAACTGCAGGGAAAGTCATAATCGGTACAGACTGTCCGGCGCGCTCGAACTTCCTGCTTGCGCCGCTGACAGACTGTCTGTATTAGCCGCAATCAATGATGCAGGCGAAGATTAAATGACCAGCTGAATGCCGTGTGTGCGCGTTGATAGTGCGGATACCACGGTCTCCACGATTCTTCGTGGGGTTGCCATGGTTCTTCGCCGGTGAGCGTTCGACCTTCGAATTCCAATGGTCCGACCGGGACTACCCTGTGTTTCTTGACGGCCGGATACATTGCCAGCCGCCGGAAATCGCCGTTGGGGACTGATTTCATTGGCTCATTCCATTCAGCGGGAATGCGGATCTTCCCCACATCAACCGCGTTTGGGTTATCGACGATTTGTGCCGAAGAGGTTGGAGCAAACCCGAGCACAGCCAGGAAAACTCCGATCGCAATCATTCCAATTAAATGTCTGAACATCTTGCACCTCCGTCACAAGGGCAGAGTGCAAGTCACGTGCCACAACCTCAGCCACCCACGGCTTGTTCGTTTTGCCCAGAACGTGTTCGTTTCCGCAGACGGGATACATTCGAAGCTGATAAGTTTGGAAATGTTCTTTCCGCCTCCGAACACAGCACGAGAGCGCGAGAGCGATGTGCAACTCTCGTCGCGCATGCCAATGAAAGCCATATTGTCGGTGCGGCGGATTCCGTGCCTGCCGATTCGAGATACGTGACGCGGCTTTACGGCAGCGAGTACGCGAGGATTTCTGCTCCGGCATTCCCCTGGCCACTCACCGCAATCAGGATGTACTGCTTGCCGTTGTGCATGTAGGACATCGGCGAACCCGTCTGCTTCGCCGGCATGTTGACCTCACCAGGAATGTCTTCGCCCGTTGATTTATCATAGGCGCGAAGCAGGGCCACCGTCTGACCCTGCGCATTGGTGTGGACGCCACCTTCTCCGGCAATCACCAGAGCTTTGGTAGTGAGCACGCCGATGAACGTTCGTCCGGGTTGGCCGAGGCGGGGAAGATCCAGGCCCTTCAGTGCAGCGTTGTTCTTGATGTTGTCGGGAGTGGAACTGTGGGTCTTCTGCCAGAGCATATTGCCGGTGTTCATGTCGTAGGCAGTGATGCGGTCATACGGCGGCTTGATGAGCGGCAAGCCCTGCACCGTCGTACCGCCGCGCTGACCGCCGCCTCCGCGAGCGCCGCCTGGGGCACCTGCCGCCGCACCGGCCGCACCGCGTCCACCTGCGGGTGGCGCGCCTCCGGGAGCAACGCCGGCTTGTGGGGCGGGCGCGGCACCACCGCCTCCTCTCGCGGGAGCGGGACCGCCGCGGCCGCCGCGCGCTCCCGCCGCCGGTTCGTCTTCGCGCTCACCGGCGGGCGCATTCGCAGCGGCCGGACCTCCGCGCAGAGTTCCTGCGACGTTGGTCGGGCCAGGCGTGGAAAGATCCTGCGACACATTGGCCAGCGAAAACACGGCTGTGTGCGAATGGATATAAAGCCGGTTCGTTTCCGGATCAAACGATCCGCCAGGCCAGTTCGCTCCTCCAACGTCTGCAGGCAGCATTAACGTTCCAATCGGACCATCCGGTTTGGTGAGTCCGGGAGGGGTAAAGATCGGACCAAGTTTGTATGCCTTGGCCTGTTCGATGGCTTGTGCGCGAAGTTCCGGCGTGAAATCGATGAGATCGTCGATCGAGACACCCTGCCGGTCGAAGGCTGCCGGCCGGGTAGGGAAGGGCTGTGTCGGACTGGTCTTCTCACCGGGAAGTTCCGATTGCGGTACCGGGCGTTCCTCGATCGGCCAGATCGGTTGACCCGTTTCGCGATTCAGCACGAATAGAAACGCGGACTTGGTCGGTTGCGCGAGCGCCTTGATCGTCTGGCCGCCGATCTGCGCGTCATACAGTATCGGTGCGCACGGCAGATCCCAGTCCCATAAGCCGTGGTGATTCGTCTGATAATGCCACTTGCGTTTGCCGGTCTTGATGTCAAGTGCGACGATGCTCTCGCCGAACAGTCCGTCGCCGGGCCTGTTCACACCGTAGTAGTCGGTCGCAGCCATTTCGGTCGGCACATAAACGAGGCCCAGATCAAGGTCGGCGCTCATTTGGGCCCATGCGCCAAGGTTGCCATTTTTCTCCGCGGATCCGTCGAGCCACGTTTCGTAACCGAATTCACCTTTCACCGGAATCGTGTGGAAGATCCAGAGCCGCTTGCCGGTTTTCACATCGAAGCCGCGCACAAACCCCTTGGCGGTCGGCCGAGTGTTTGCACTTCCGGCCGCGAAGTGGGCGGCGCCCACGACCACGACATCGCCGGCGACGAGGGGCGTTGCATTGAGGCCCACCGCGGCCGTAATCAAGTCGTATTCCTGGTCGTTGTCGACTTTCAGATCCACGACGCCGTCCTTGCCGAACGAGCGGACGGGTTCACCAGTCCTGGCATTCAACGCGATCATGCGGTATCCGGGCGTGACATAGAGAATCCGTTGGTCTGTGCCGTCGGCACTCGACCAGTACGCCAATCCTCGGCCTGCTCCCCGACGTGGAGCCGCATCTCCGCGCGGTCCTTCATCCTCTGTATGCATCCACAGCATTTCGCCTGTTCCCGGATTCAGCGCAATCGCGGCGCGCCGCGTGCCGGCAGTCGTGTAGAGCACTCCGTTCACATAAAGCGGTGTTGCCGCATACAGGTTATCCGGTGTGGGGCCCAGGAAATCGGTCTTGAGACGCCAGGCGATTCGAAGATTCCTGAAGTTGTCTTTGTTGATCTGGTCGGCTGGAGAGTACCGATGACTTGCAAGATTTCCTCCATACGTGGGCCAGTTGGGGCCTGCCGGTACAGCGGCCGCCGGGTTTGCACCTCCCCGGCCGCCCCCGCGGCCCTGGGCAAATGCAATGAGCGAGGCGCCTGCAACCAGCGCGGCAATGCACACAAGAATCCGAGTCTTTGTCATGACGTTACCTCTTGTCCTTTTGAACGCATTCTTATAAACCATCACCCTGTCGGAATCCATACCGAATACAACCGAGTGCAATGTATTGGAAGAAGAACAAGATGAGAAGTCTATACTGTCAACCCCATGGCTGGCGCCCTCGTATTGCTGCAAGCAGACAGATGATGTTTGGACTCGCTTCTAGTATGCTCCAGTCGGTTTTTTCAAACATTCACGCATTTGGCTCCGCAGATCCGCTGGAGAAGGAGGAAAGATGAAGGTCAGGTATCCATTGGCAGTCGCCGCAGTGGCAGTAAGTTTGGGAATTGTGATGTATTCCGCGCAGGCTCCCGCTCCGGCGGCAGGCGCACGTGGTCAGGGTGGCGGTCGTGGCGGTGGGGCACCGGCGAACGCCGCGGCCATTACTTCAGCAACGCCCAACGCCGGCAATGCCGGGTTGATTGGCGGGTCGATCCTGCCCGATAAACCCGATGCGCGCGGCTGGGGATGGCAGGTCAAGGCCCTGATGGACCCGGCCACGCCGCGGCCACTGTATAACAGAGCCAAGGAGCTTATGCTCCAGGACAAAACCGTTACCAGTCGGACGATTTCCACTTTTGACCCCGACCTCTACTGCGAGGTGCGCAAGCACTATGATTATGTCTGGTTCGAAATGCAGCACAGCACCATGTCGTGGGACGAGGTGCGCCGGATGATTCTCGCGTGCCCCGGCGTCGACGGCGCGGCACCGATGATCCGAATGCCCGACGCCTTGGAGGCGAACATTCAGAAAGCTACTGATCTGGGTGCGATCGGCATCATCGTGCCGACTGTGGACGATGCCCTCGAAGCGCGCGACGCTGCCCGGTTCTCGCGCTATCCTCCGTTCGGCCGGCGAAGCTCGGGCGGCGGATCGTTCGGGCAGGCATGGCCCGGCGTCAATTACCGCGCGACGATCAACGACAACATGCTTGTCGTTGTCATGATCGAAACTCTTGAAGGCGTTGCCAACGCAGAGGAAATCGCGGCGACACACGGAGTCGATGTCATCATCCTCGGCAATAACGATCTGTCGAGTTTTTCGGGCTGGTCGCAGAACGATCCACGCTATCAGGACGCGATCATTAAGGTTCACAACGCCGCCCTGAAGTACGGCAAATACTACGGGAACGCCGGCCAGCAGTATCGTACCGGTTACACCGTCAGTGCCGACACCCGCTTCGTTCAGGACGGACCGGCACGCGATGGTTGGACGCCTCCCGCGCGAGGCGGCGGTGCAGCGCGCGGAGCGGCTCCGGCTGCCGGTGGCCGCGGCAACACCGCCCCTCCACCCGATGAAGAACCTGTCATCGGGCTTCCCGGCGGCCAGCAACCCGCAACCGGGCGGGGTCGGTGAGCCCAGAAGTTATAAACTGACGGAGATCTGATCAATGTTCAATTCTCAATTCTCATCCGATTCGGATGGGAATTGAGAATTGAGAATTGAACATTGATCAGATCCCCGGAAGATCACAACGCCAACCCGCCGCAGACTCCCGCCCAGTCCTCTGCTTGCCGGAACAAAACAGCGAAGCGGAAGCGCCGGACATTGAAGTACAATGCCCGGTTTTGAGGAACTGAAATGACCACATCTCCAGTACTAATCGCCGGTGCAGGCATCGGCGGCCTGAGCGTTGCACTCACTTTGCATCAGATCGGTGTTCCGTGTGTCGTGTTTGAATCCGTCGCAGACATCAAACCGCTGGGCGTGGGAATTAATCTTCAACCCAATGCGGTGCGAGAACTCTACGAGCTGGGTTTTGGCCCCGAATCGCTCGATTCCATTGGAGTACAGACCAGAGAATGGGTTCTGGTCGGACTGAACGGAAATGAAGTCTATTCCGAACCGCGGGGTTTAACCGCCGGTTACAAGTGGCCCCAATATTCCGTGCACCGGGGTGAACTGCAAATGTTGATGTATCGCGCTGCGCTGAAGCGTCTCGGCGCAACCTCGATTCGCACGGGTTTGAAAGTGACAGGTTATCGCAATCATCCGGACGGAAAAGGCGTCACTGCATTGTTGCAAAGCCGTGACGGCAACCGTTCCGAGATTGAGGGATCCCTGTTGATTGCCGCCGACGGTCTGCATTCCGCGGTGCGACAGCAGATGTACCCCGAGCAACCTCCCATTCAGTGGGGAGGTGCGATCATGTGGCGCGGCGTCACGAAGGGAAAGCCGATCCGCACCGGCGCGTCCTTTGTGGGTTTGGGGACCCACCATCATCGCGTGGTGTTTTATCCCATTTCCGCTCCAGACCCGATCTCCGGTCTGGCGGACATTAACTGGATCGCGGAGATCACCGTGGACAATTCCGGCGGCTGGCCGGATAGCGATTGGACCAAACAGGTAAGACATGAAGATTTCATGCATCACTTCGAGCATTGGAACTATGACTGGATTGACATCCCGGCCATGTTGCGAGGTGCCGCTGAAGTATTTGAGTATCCGATGATCGACCGTGAACCCATTCCGACCTGGGTTGATGGCAATGTCGTCCTGTTGGGCGACGCCGCACATGTGATGTACCCCACAGGTTCCAATGGCGCCAGCCAGGCGATTATCGACGCGCGAGTGATTGGCGCCGCCATGCTCGAACACGGTGTCAACGTCAGGGCGCTGCAAGCTTACGACACTCGATTGTGCCCGGAAATGTCGCAACTGGTTTTGCGCAATCGTGGCGCAGGTCCTTTTGGTTTGCTGAATCTGCTGGATGATCGCTGTGGTGGCGTGTTCGACAATATCGAGGATGTCATCCCCAGGGCTGAGCGTGACGAATTCATGCTGCGTTATAAGACGGCTGCAGGTTTTGCGGCCGATAAACTGAACGCCGCCGCTTCCATCATTGGAGAGGGCGCTAAAGTTCGCTAGTCCGCTTTTCAACAGGGAACCCTCAATGCTGCAGCACTACATTGTGATCAAGTACCAGAAAGGCACCAGCGATGAACATATCGCGGAGTTCTGTCGACGAATGCTGGACCTGCGAACCAGGATCGCGGGTATCGAACACCTGGAAATCGGACGCGATATTTTGCACGACGAGCGCAGCTGGGACCTGATACTGATGATGCGCTTTGTTTCTATTGATGGATTACGCAGTTATCAACAACACCCGGAGCATCAAAAGGTGATGGCGTTTAACCAGCCTTTTGTTGCCGCTGTCGCCTCAGTGGATTTTGAATGAAAACTTACGCAGCAGACAGGCTTAGGAATCTTCAGGAGTCCGTGATCCGCTCGATCACGCGTTATGCATTCGACAAGGGAGCGGTCCTGCTCGCGCAGGGCTTCCCGGATTTTGACCCACCGCAGGAGGTTCTCGCCGCGGCCGAGAAGGCAATGCGAAGCGGACGGAATCAGTATGGAATGACATGGGGGCAGCCCAGCCTCCGAAAGGCCATTGCGGAAAAGAGCCGCCGGTTTTACGGCCAGGACGTCGATCCCGACAAGCATGTCACGGTGACCTGCGGAGTGACCGAAGCTGTTATTGCCGCGCTGCTGGGCATCGTCAATCCCGGCGAAAAAGTCGTAGTGCTGGAGCCGGCCCACGAAAACTATCATGCGGGCATCGCGTTCGCCGGGGGCATTCCGATCTGGGTTCCGCTGCGTCCGCCTCACTACCGTTTGGACCCTGAAGAACTGAGGCGCGCATTTCAGCAGAAGCCCAAAGCCGTGCTGTTCAACTCTCCGCACAATCCGTCTGGCAGAGTTTTTACCGAGCAGGAACTCTCGATCATTCGGGACCTTTGCGTGGAGCATGACGTCATTGCGATTACCGATGAAATTTACGAACACCTCGTGTTCGATGGCCTTCGCCATATTCCGATCGCCACGTATCCCGGCATGCAGGACCGCACGATCACCATCTGCGGTTTAGGGAAGACATTTGCCGTTACCGGCTGGCGCGTCGGGTATTGCATTGCGAGCGCAGAGTTGACCGATGCGCTGCGCAAGGTTCATGACTTCACGACCGTGTGCGCTCCCACGCCGCTGCAGGAGGCGATGGCGTCGGTTATAGGTTTGCCGGATTCTTATTATGAGGGGCTTCAGACCTTTTACGCTTCTCGCCGTTCCCGCATGCTCGGCATTCTCGACAAGCATGGCTTCAAGTATGCGATCCCTGAAGGCGCCTACTATGTGATGGCGGACTTCCGGCACCTGGGCCGCGGGGATGACGATATGGCCTTTGCGTACTGGCTGATCGATGAAGTCGGTGTGGGGACGGTTCCGGGCTCCAGCTTCTACGCTTCGGATCCGGGACTGGGCCGCGGTCTGGTGCGCTTCGCATTTCCGAAGAAGGATGAAACCTTCGACGTGGTGGAAAAGCGATTTGAGAAATTGCACGCAAGGAAATAGCTGATTAGTGGCTTCCCATGGGTTTGGATGGATCGCGACCAACGGCAGACAACCACGGATAACGTTGAGTATCGAGTCCCGCATAGTCCGGATCGAGGTAGATAAAGCAGCGCTGAATCAGAAAGTCGCGCACTTCGAAGACATCGCACCAGCGGCCTCCGTGCGTGACGCCGGCGCGCCAGGCACCGTCACGATGGACGCCGGCGCTGGTGCCCTCGCAGGCAAAGATGTCGGAGCCGGTCATGATCCAGTTGAAGGTTGCGTAATCGTGCAGGATGCTTTCGAGTAATCCGCCGAAGTCCGTGAACAACTGCCCGATTTGTTTCTTGCCTGTGGCAAGGCCCCATTTTGGAAAGAACACCTGAGCATCGTCCGCGAACAGATCGAGGATGCTGGCCCCACTTGAAGTGACTCCCTTGTTATCGAACGCTTTCAGGTACTCCAGTGCAACCGACTTGCGTTGCTCGTCCGTCATAGTCTGTTTCGCAATGGCCATAAGGTTTACCCGAAGCGCGACACTATATCGCAGACTGCCCGTTCCTGAGCATTCCGACGTCGAAAAGAGTTCCCCGTGGCTCACTTGTCCGACTCAAACCGGCATCTCGTACTCCAGGATTCTGGTGACGTTGCTCGGATTCGCTTCAGCGAAAGCACATCTCCGCGCTGTTGATCGTCCGGTTCCGGATTGATTTGCGTAGCGATGAGGGGCCCGTTACCATCCCTGCCGGCCGCGAACGGTATTGGCGAAGTTCGTGCACCAGTCGGGCAATTCCTTCGTAAGTTCTTCTGAAATTCGTGCGAGAGGAGTGAGACGCTCGGCTTTCAACGTCAGATCATAGGCATGACGGATGAGATGCCGGAAACCCTTGAGTTCACGGAGATCCGAGACGCGGCTCTGAGGAATGAATGCGGGGCGAATTTCCTCAAGATCCAGGCTCAATCGCTGGATCAGGCGTTCGTGGTAATCCCCGCGTTTGTCGAGATGATTTTCGAATCCTTCACAAATGCGTTCGAACATTTTTTCCAGAACGCCGTAAAAGCGTCCCAACTCATAGGCGCACGCTTCCAGGTGTCCGGGAGCCTCCTGCCGAAGCCGCAGCGCTGCCTTGCGTCCGGCATCTCCGGCAACTGCCGAGTCGGCCTGCAGTTCAGCCAACAAAATGCTCAGTCCGGCAGGGTCCACAATTCGCCTTCCCTCAGAATTTTTTCCCTAAAGCGGCACTCACTCAGTAACACCACGTCAACCCTGCGCCCCATGCGCTCACCGAGAAGGCTAATCAACTGGTAAAGAGTCATGTCCTGTGGTTCGGATTCCAGCGCTAAGTCTACGTCCGACGTGTCGGAAAATTTTCCTGCCTTAAGGAGCGAACCGAACAGAAAGACGCGCTGGCCGGAGATCGTGCTGCCCAGAACTTCGTCCAATTGCCGACGCGTCTCGCGCCGGAGCCGTTCCCAACCTGCCAGGCGCTGATGTTCCATTTGTTGCAGTAAGGTCATTTCGCATGAAGTTAGCACGGGGGATTAGCGGGACGGAGAGATTTCGGTGGGGCACTGACCGATCTCAGGAGGGGTGGAATCTCTGTGCAACCGCCACATCGAACGCAAAGCCTGTTCTGCGACATTGCAGACCAACCGGACCTTCCCCTCCCATTTTTCGCAGGGCAGGCGCTAGTTGACCTTCGCCCCTTGATCGTACGTCTTCAAGCGCCGAATCCAGACATTCCGATAGCGGACGCGCGCGCGTCCCTGCAGTTGGAGCGGCAGTTCCGGATCGTGAGCGGTGTAAACGTGCGGTGTCATGGTCGGAGTAGTCGTGCCGTACAACTCTGCGCGGTTGTGGACGACGGCGCCATTCCAAAAAATCGTGAAGTATCCCGGAGTCACTCTGCCTGCGAACCGCGGCG
>Ga0210380_10000518_pt1 | contig 16840 bp, 16 predicted proteins | sample PLM4_5_coexredo_FD_155476 | JGI IMG/M metagenome (GOLD analysis project Ga0210380, IMG submission 155476) | Groundwater sediment microbial communities from an aquifer in East River, Colorado, USA - PLM4_5_coex redo | ecosystem: Environmental > Terrestrial > Soil > Riparian zone | place: USA... | reverse complement strand
CGCACTCAAGCTCGGCGTGGACTTCGACGTGTTGCAGAAGACCGACACGCCAAAGGGTCAGTACCTCTCGTATTTGAAGCACATCCGCGGCCGCGCGACGGTGGATGTGCTGCCGGGCGTTTTGGGGAAGGTGCTGCGCGACTTGCAGTTCCCGAAGCAGATGCACTGGGACGCGCAGATTGAAGACGAGAAGGGCGAATTTACGTTTGGCCGGCCGGTGCGTTGGCTGCTGTTCTTGTATGGCGGGCGCGTGGTGCCGTTTACGATCGCGCGATTGCCGCTGGCGTCGAGCCCGCGCGTGCAGGACGTCTCGACCGGCGCCGTGACGTATGGCCATCGGTTCCTCGCCACGAGCGGCCGCGCCGGACGCGCGATCAAGGTTCGGAGCTTCGACGAGTACCGGAAGAAGCTCGCCGAGAACTTCGTCATCCTGTCGCGGAGCGAACGGCGCGATCGCATCATGCGTGACCTTGAAGCCCAGGCGCGCAGGCTTGGCGGGCGCGCCATGCTCCATCAACATGCGCAGGCGCAGGCGCTGCTCGAAGAAGTGCCGGACCTGGTTGAGTTTCCCGCGGTCGTGAGCGGTGCGTTCGGGGCGGAATTTCTGACGCTGCCGGCCGAAGTACTGACGACAACGTTGATTCATCATCAGCATTTCTTTCCCGTGGTGTCCGCGACGGGCGCGTTGATGCCGGCGTTTCTGGCCGTCACGAACACGCAGTCCGCGAACGATCGGGGCATTGCCACGAACGCCGAACGTGTCGTGACCGCGCGGTTGCGAGACGCCCGGTTCTTCTGGGATGCGGACCGGCGGATTGGACTCGAAGCGCGGTTGCCGCGCCTCGAAGGGCTGCTGTTTCACAAGGCGCTCGGTTCGTATGCGCAGAAGGGCGCGCGCGTCGAACGGCTGGCGCGCCGATTCGCGACAGAGATCTTCAAAGCCCCGCAGGAGGCGGAGTCGGCCGCGCGCGCGGCGAAGCTCGCCAAAGCCGATCTCGCGACCGACATGGTGCGCGAGTTCACCGAACTGCAGGGCGTGATGGGCGGCGTCTACGCACGGGAATCCGGCGAGCCGGAGCCGGTGTGGAAGGCGATTTACCACCAGTATCTGCCGATCGCGCTGGAGTCCGCGGCCGCACCGTCACGCGAGTGGCTGGGCACGGCGGGCATCGCGTGGGCCTGCGTGTCGCTCGCCGACAAAGTCGATACGCTGGTCGGATTCTTTCTGGCGGGTGAGCGGCCAACCGGATCACGGGATCCACTCGGCGTGCGGCGGCAGGCTCACGGCGTGCTGCGCATCCTCCTCGATCTGAAAGCGTTGACCGGCAGCGACGCGGGCCCATCGATTGGGGAACTCGTGGACGCGGCGCGGCAGGAATACGGCGACACGGTTCCCGCGAGTCCTGAGGGCCTGGCGGCACTCGATGCGTTCCTGCGCGAGCGGCTCGGCTTCGCACTGCAGCAGCGCGGAGCGGCGGCCGGCAGCGTCCGTGCCGTCGTCGGATCACGGCCAATGGCGGATCTGCGACCGGCCGATCTCGAGCAGAACCTCCAGGCACTGGCGGGATTTGCCGAGACGCCGTCGTTCCGCAAACTCGCCGAAGCCTTCAAGCGGGTCCGAAACATCGCGCGTGAGCTGGGTGCCGATGCTGACGCGGGCGCTGACCTGCGCAAGGATTTGGTCGAGCCCGCGGAACGTGCGCTCCTCGACGAAATCGAAAAGCGCGAACGCGCCATCGCCGACGCGATTGGCGGCCGGCATGACTATCGGGCTGCGTACACCGAAGCCGCGGCGTTCGAGCCGGCGATTGCGACGTTTTTCAAGGACGTACTCGTCATGGCCGACGACCCGCGTCTGCGGCAGGCGCGCTTGCGGCTCATGAAGCGGTTGGAACAGTTAATTCTGCAGTTGGGCGATATTTCTGAAATTGTGGCATCGGAGTCCGGAACTAATGGCTAAGAAATCCTCAGGCAAGGCTGGCAAGCACGTCTACTTTTTCGGCAAGGGTAAGGCGGAAGGCAATCGGACGATGAAGGACGTGCTCGGAGGCAAGGGCTCCGGGCTGGCGGAAATGACCAACGCCGGATTGCCGGTGCCGCCGGGTTTCACGATCGCCACATCGGTCTGCACGCTCTACTATAAGAACAAGGGCAAGATCCCGCCGGCCGTCGAGAAGGAAATGCTGACGCATTTGAAGCGTCTCGAAGCGACGGCCAAAGCGCAGTTGGGCGCGGCGAAGAATCCGCTGCTCGTCTCGGTCCGCTCGGGCGCGAAGTTCTCCATGCCCGGCATGATGGACACGATCCTGAACCTGGGCTTGAACGACGTCTCCGTCGAGGGCCTCAAGGCCCGCACGGCTAACGGACGTTTTTCGTTCGACAGCTACCGCCGCTTCATCCAGATGTACGGCAGCGTGGTGCTGGAAATCCCGAAAGCCGACTTCGAGCACATCTTTGAGGATGTGAAGAAGACCAAGAACGCGAAGCTGGATACGGATCTGGATGAGGCCGCGCTCCGTGACGTCGTCACGCGTTACAAGAAACTCGTCAAAGACAAGACGAAGAAGGATTTCCCGCAGGATCCGCTGGCACAATTGCGCGGCGCGAGGGACGCGGTGTTTCGTTCCTGGCAGAATCCGCGCGCCAAGGAATACCGCCGTATCTATGACATTCCGGATCACATCGGCACGGCCGTGAACGTGCAGGCGATGGTGTTCGGCAACACCGGCGACAGGTCAGGCACCGGCGTTGGCTTTACCCGCAATCCGGCGACGGGTGCGAAGGAATTCTTCGGCGAGTTCCTCATTAACGCCCAGGGCGAGGACGTGGTCGCCGGCATCCGGACGCCGAAGCCGATCCTTGAACTCGAATCCGTCATGCCGCACGCGTACAAACAGCTGCGGCAAATCACGACACGCCTGGAGAAGCACTACAAGGATATCCAGGACTTCGAGTTCACGATTCAGGAAGACGAACTCTTCATGCTCCAGACGCGGAGCGGGAAGCGCACGGGCTACGCGGCCGTGATCATCGCTACCGACATGGTGGCGGAGAAACTCGTCACTCCGAAAGACGCGTTGCTGATGGTCGAGCCCGAGTCGCTGTCGCAGTTGCTCTCGCCCATCTTCGACCCGAAGGACTGGAAGGCGCTGCCAGTGGCGAGCAAGGGCTTGCCCGCCTCGCCGGGCGCCGCGTCCGGACAGATCGTCTTTACGGCGGACGATGCCGTCGAGTGGACGCGCCAGGGCAAGCAGGCGATGCTCGTGCGCAAAGAGACCGTGCCCGATGACATCCACGGCATGTTCGTCGCGCAGGGCATTCTCACCGCCACGGGCGGCATGACCTCACACGCCGCAGTTGTCGGCCGCCAGATGGGCAAGCCGTCGATCGTCGGCGCGGGCTCGCTCGAAATCGACGAGCGCGGCAAGACGCTCAAGATCGCCGGCAAGACGATGCGCGAAGGGGAGTGGCTGTCGTTCGACGGGCTGTCGGGCGAGGTGAAGATCGGCCAGGTCGCGACGAAGCCCAGCGAGATCCTGCAGGTTATCAACGGCGAGATGAAGCCCGGCAACTCGGACATTTATCAGCGGTTCGAGCGCCTGCTGTCGTGGGCGGACAAGTATCGCAAGCTCGGCATTCGCGCGAATGCGGATCAGCCCGACCAGGCGAAGATCGCCTACAACTTCGGCGCCCGGGGCATCGGCCTCTGCCGCACCGAGCACATGTTCTTCGGCGAAGGCCGGATTCCCATCGTCCAGAAGATGATCCTGGCGGACAACGAGGCGGATCGACGGGCGGCGCTGAACGAGTTGCTGCCGCTCCAGCGGTCCGACTTCTACGGCGTGTTCAAGGAAATGAACGGATCGCCGGTGACGATTCGCACCATCGATCCGCCGTTGCATGAGTTCCTGCCGAAGCGCGAAGACTTGATGGTGCAGCAGGCGACGATGGAGGCGACCGGCAAGACCGGGAGCCCGGAGTACGCTGAGACGAAGAAGCTTCTCCACCGCGTGGAGCAGTTGCACGAGTTCAACCCGATGCTCGGCCATCGGGGCGTGCGCCTTGGCATCTCGTATCCCGAGATCACGGAGATGCAGACACGCGCGATTATCGAAGCCGCTTGCCAGCTCGCGAAGGAGGGCAAGAAAGTGTTGCCCGAGATCATGATTCCACTGGTCGGCGAGGTGCGCGAGCTCACGGATCAAAAGGCTGTCGTCGTGCGCGTGGCCGATGCGGTCATGAAGGAGCGCGGGATCAAGGTGGCCTACCTCGTGGGCACGATGATTGAAGTGCCGCGCGGCGCGCTGACGGCCGGCGAGATCGCCAAGGAAGCCGACTTCTTCTCGTTCGGCACGAACGACCTGACGCAGCTGACGTACGGCTTCTCGCGCGATGACATCGGGAAGTTCCTGGGTGCGTATCAGGACCGCAAGATTCTCCAGAAGGATCCGTTTGCGTCGCTTGACACGACGGGCGTCGGCCAGTTGGTGGCCATGGGCACCGAGCGTGGCCGCGCGACCAAGGCGACGCTCAAGGTCGGCGTCTGCGGCGAGCACGGTGGCGATCCCTCGTCGATTCACTTCTTCGACAAGGTGGGCCTGAACTACGTGAGCTGTTCGCCGTACCGGGTGCCCGTGGCGCGATTGGCGGCGGCCCAGGCGGCGTTGCAGCAGAGTGCGCTTAGCTAAGGTCAAAGGTTAGAGGTCAAAAGTCAAAGGGAAGAGGGCAAAGGTCAAATCACCCCATGACTGTGCTGGTTCACAAAGACGGCGTCACTCGTAAGGTTGACGCCGTCGATCCGGCATGGCTGACCGACGAGGCTCGCGAGATCGTCTGGGTGGACCTCGATCACGTCGGCGACGTTGAGAAACGGCTGCTCAGCGAGACGTTTCACTTCCATGAACTCGCCGTGGAAGACGCGGTGGCCGAATCGCATCATCCGAAGATCGAACCCTACGACAAATTCCTCTATGTAATTCTGCACGGCATTCTGGCCGGCAAGAAGGCCAAAGGGTTCGAGACGCAGGACATCGATTTCTTCCTGGGTCGCAACTACCTCGTCACCGTTCACCTGAGGTCGTCGCGGTCAATCGCCGAGGAGCATTCCGTGCTCGCGCGGCATGGCGCGCTGCTGGGCGACGGTCCCTGCGCGCTTCTGCATCGGATCATCGATCGCATGGTCGATCACTACGGTCCTGAAGTGGACGGATTGGAAGATCGGCTGGACGCGCTGGAGCATCGCGTGTTTGCCGGCGGGAAGGGCAATCCGCTCCGCGACATCCTGGGGCTGAAATCGGACATCGCCTCCCTCCGCCGTGTGACCCTGCCGCAGCGCGACGTCGTCAACCGACTGGCGCGCCGGGAATTTGTGCAAATTTCCGAGGCGTTGTCGTACCGGTTTCGCGATGTGCACGACCACCTGGTGCGCCTGGCGGATGAAGCGATCTTTCTACAAGATCGGGTGACCGGCCTGCTCGATGCCTATATCTCGACGCAATCGCATCGGCTGAATCAGGTGATGAAAGTCCTGACGGTGATTGCCACCATCTTCATGCCGCTCACGGTCTTGACGGGCGCGTTCGGCATGAACGTCCGCCTCCCCGGATTTCCCGGCGGCGAGCCGCTGCAATTCTGGTGGATCCTTGGCATCATGATGGTGGCCTCTGCGGGCATGCTCTGGGCGTTTCGGAAAATGGACTGGCTGTGAACCGCATTCATCGACTGCCGCCGGAACTGGCCAACCAGATTGCCGCCGGTGAAGTGGTCGAGCGGCCGGCGTCCGTGGTCAAGGAACTGGTCGAGAACGCCGTCGATGCGGGCGCGCATCGCATCGCCATCACCGTCGAATTCGGCGGCAAGAAGCTCATCATCGTGGAAGACGATGGCGAGGGCATGAGTGCAGACGATGCGCAGCTCGCCGTCGAGCGCCATGCCACCAGCAAGATTCGCAGCGCGACTGACCTTGGGGCGATTGCGACGCTCGGGTTCCGTGGTGAGGCGCTGCCGTCGATCGCGTCGGTGTCAAGGTTCCGCCTTCGCACGCGCCTCCACACCCAGCCAACTGGAACAGAGCTGAAGATCGACGCCGGCAAGACGGTTTCGTCGGGCGAGGTCGGCGCACCCGTTGGGACGCTGGTCGAAGTCGCTGACCTGTTCTACAACCTGCCGGCGCGGCGCAAGTTCCTGAAGGCCGACACGGCCGAGACCGCGCAGATCTCGCGACTGGTCACGCAACTGGCGCTCGGCTATTGCGACGTGGGCTTTGTGCTCAAGAGCGGCGCGCGCGTGCTGCTCGAAGCGCCGCCGGCTCGATCGCTCGAAGAACGCTTCTATCAGGTGTACGGCGACCGGCCGGATTTGGTGCCGGTGTCGAAGCAGGCCGCGGGGATCACAGTGTCCGGCTTTATCGCCGCGCTCGGCGAGCAGGGACCGGCGCGCGGCCCTCAGCACGTCTTCGTCAACCAGCGCATCGTCCGCGACCGCACGATCGCGCACGCGATCCAGCAGGGGTACAGCGTCGCGACGATCAAGGAGCGCAGTCCCGAAGTGCATCTGTTCATTGAGCTCGGTCCGGACCGAGTCGATGTGAACGTGCATCCCACCAAGGCCGAGGTCCGATTCCTAGACCAGGGGCTTGTGCACGAAGTGTTGCGACGCGCCATCGTCGATGCACTTGGCGTGACAACCGCGCCGGAACTGGTGCTGTCGCCCGGTGTCGTGCCGGCGCCGATCTCGCAATCGGCGCCGTTGCCGCTCGGCTTCGCGCGTGTCGAGCGCGGGGGCGGACCGACGCCGTTCGGTGGTGCGAGCTGGCCCGCGCCGGCTGGCGTGCTGGATTCGATGTCGCCGCTTCCCGCGCCCGGATCGCCGGACGCGCGCGCGAGCACTCAGGCGGGACGGGAAGCGATCGAATCACTCATTCGGCCGATGACGCCGCTGGGGCAGTTCCGCAACACGTTCATCATTGCCATGGACGATGAGGGCGTGGCGATCATCGATCAGCACGTGGCGCACGAGCGCATTCTGTTCGAGCAGATTTCAGAGCGCCTGACCAGCCGGCCGCTCGAGTCGCAGCGGCTGCTCAGTCCGATCGTGCTCGAAGTCAGTCCGGGCGAGCATCAGACGTTGCTCTCGCACGCGTCGGCGCTGGAGCGTTTCGGTTTCGAGCTCGAGGATTTCGGTGGCCGCAGCCTGCGCATCTCTGCCGCGCCCGCGCTGCTCGATTGGCAGCGCTGCGAAGAATCACTGCGCGCCGTCGCTGCGGATCTGGACGGCCTGTCCCCAGGCGCCGGCGTGCAAGAGGCGCTCAGGCAGATGGCGGCGACGATGGCGTGTCATGCAGCGGTGAAGGCGAACGATCCGCTCACGCGCGAGAAGATGCAGTATCTGCTGGATGAGCTGCGGCGCACGTCGCATTCGTCGGTGTGCCCGCACGGCCGCCCGGTCGTCTTGCGGCTGACCCGGCGGGAGATCGAGCGGAACTTCGAGCGGGTCTAGCCGAGAGGGATGAGCCCTGGGCCAGCCGGTGCGGTCGTCGGCGATAGGTCAGTTTGGGACGGGACTGAACGGATCGCCGCCTCCTCGGAGCTGACGTGAGGAAACCGCTCGCTCCGTGCGCTATCGGGGTCAGGCTTAAGCCTGACCCCGGTTAACGCCGTCGCGCGACTGCGATACTTCTGGCTCAAGCCGCGCAGGTCGCGCTCGAAATCCTCACTCCCTCCGCGGCGGTTTCGACCTGACGCCGTCGCGTCACTCCGATGTCGGCTGCGATCCGTTCAGTCCCCTCCCAAACTGACCGAGCACGGCGAAGTCGGAGTCACTTGGTCCGGTGCGAGCACTAGCTGAGATCGGCTTGCAGCCGGTGGTGCGAGCAACGAAGATATGCGTCGCAACGGAAGACGCTCGAGACGGACAATGAAAGGAGTTCCTAATGACTCTCCCCGACGCGATTGACGAACAGAAGCTCGCCGAAGCAGCGCTGGCCATTCTCGGCCTGACCGCGCATCGATTCCACACCCGCACTCGCGTCTGGAAGGGCATGGACTGGGACCTGTTGGCGGCGCTGCACCGGCGGGGTTGGATCGAGGATCCCGTGGGTAAGGCCAAGTCGGTCGCGTTGACCGACGAGGGCGAGCGGCTGAGGCGCGAATTCCTCGATCGCCATTTCAGCTCGTCCCCAAGGGCGTAGCCGCGAGGCCTGAGATCGGCCTACAGCCGACCGGCGGGGTGGGCTGCGGAGATTCGGACGCGCGCAGCCGGCAGGTTCGGCGTTATCCTCTCACTGAGCGAAAAGGGCCGCGGCTGAGCGACGGACGTCAGGCAGACAAGGACACGTTTGTGAAGCGACTCTTGAAACTGCGGGTTTTATTCCTCGTCGCTGGGGCGGCGGCGGTCTTGGTCGCAGCCTTGGCGTTATGGGCCGCGCGTTCTTCGTGCGTCGATATGACCCCCGGGATGCGCGGTGAAGTGAGGTTGCTTCCGGACGGCGGGTTTCTGTATCACAACGGGACGTGTTGGACGTCGAAGCCGACACCGCCTCGGGATACTCCCTTCTAGAAGGGCGAAAGCGTTCGGGGCCGAACAGGTCCCGCTCCGCTAGCGCACATGCCAGAACATTCAACGAAGCCAACTGGTTCTCTGGACGGGCGTTGGCACCTTGTCTCGGCAGAATGCCCCGACGATCAGATTCCCCAGCATCGCGTTGATTTCGTCTTTCACGACGAGCCTGCGGGGTTGCGTGGCGCGATTCTCTCGCGTGCTGACGGCAGCGAAATCCCGCTTCACTCAGTCGCCTTCAGTGGCGGGGAACTTCGCCTCAAGATGGCGTTGCCCAGTCAGCCGGACGCTAATCCGCCGTTTCTGGTGATGGCCGCCGTCGCGGATCGTTTCGAGGGCGGGTGGGACAGGCCAGGCATCGAACACATTCGGCTCAAGTTGGTGCGCGCTCGGTAGCCATCTAGTGAATGGTCCTCACGGGTTCGCGTTGGAGTCCATTTGTGCAGCATAACGCTCCAGCGTGAGGCGCAGGGCGGGTGTAATATCCGCGTTCAGGCACTCGATCTGTCATCGACCGCGAGACCGCGCTTAAGATCGGCGCCTCGCATCGGTTGCTCGCTTCTGTCGGAGTGGAGGGCACATGTCACCTAGCTTTAGCGATGAACGACAGGGGAACGGTCGGCGATTGGTGCGGTTCATCCGCCGTGGTGCTGTGGGCGCGCTTGTCCTGATCGTTGCGCTGTTGTCGGGCACGACATGGCTCATCGAGTCAGGGGTTCACGCAGCCACCGAAGCTGCGCTTCTCGATCGGCCTGGAGATCCGGTTCCGGCCCTGATGGCGTACATCGAATCGCCGACGCACACGCTGCGAGAGCGCAATCGGGCTATCTGGGCCTTGGGGCAACTCGGAGACGCCCGCGCGCTGCCGGTGCTGGAGAAGCACGTCACGGGTGGTCAGTGTGACCACAGCCGCGCCTTGTGCCAGCATGAACTAAGGAAAGCGATACAACTGTGCCGAGGCGGCACGAACGTGACCGCGATCCTCTGGCGTTGAATCGGCGTGCCGTGGTCACGACCACCACCAACAACTACGTGCAGCTGCGGTTGGTCGAGCCGAGAGCCGCAGTCCAGTCCCACACTCTCGCGGCGCGCCGAGCGAACGGCTGGTGCTGATTTCGATCCTGCCAATACCTGAGATGGAGCCTCCCCGAGAAGTCGTCGAGTACTACGACCAGTTTGCCGAGGAATCGCGTCTTGCCTCGGGTCCGTCGCGCCTGGAGTTCGAGCGGACGAAAGAGCTGATCTCCCGAGTTCTCCCGAAGTCACCGGCGTGCGTCGTGGATGTTGGGGGAGGGGCCGGCCCGTATTCGGCGTGGCTCGCGGAGCAGGGCCACGACGTGCACCTCGTGGACGCGTCGGCACGGTTGGTTGGTGAAGCGCGCAAGCGCAACGCGACGTTGGACACGCCGATAGCCTCACTCTCGGTCGCAGACGCGCGATCTCTGCCGCAACCTGACGCCTTTGCCGATATGGTGCTCGTCATGGGCCCGCTGTACCACTTGCCGGAAGTGGCCGACCGTCGGGCGGCACTGAAGGAAGCCCGTCGCGTACTCAAGGCGTCCGGCCAGCTCGTCGTGGCCGCTATTTCGCGATACGCATCTGCGCTGGATGGTCTGGCCCGGAACCTGACCACCGATCCAGCGTTCGTCCAGATAAGGGATGTCGATCTGCGCGACGGCCAACATCGCAACCATACGAATCGTCCAGACTATTTCACGACGGCGTATTTTCATCGGCCTGAAGACTTGATCGTGGAACTCGAGGCCGCCGGGCTCGCGGACGTGCGGGTGTTTGGAGTCGAGGGCCCAGGCTGGCTGATCGCTGACTTCGAAAGCAGATGGGCGGACCCGGCGCAGCGGGCCGACATCATGGCCGTCGCCCGAGCTCTCGAATCGGAAACCGCCATTCGCGGCGTGAGCGCGCATCTTCTCGGAGTCGCACGCAACCCCAGACCGCTGAGTCAAGGTTGAATCCTCGGACCCGGCACCGTGACCGCGAGACAGACGTTGGCGGCTCAAAGCAGATCATCGGTCGCATTCTTCGCCGTCTGCTGGGCGACGGTTGGCCTTGCGCTGGGCGTGCTTCTCGTCCGGCTGAACGGCCTGCCAGAATCCATACCTGTGTTCGTGTCGCTGCGGGGCACGCCCACACGGTGGGCGCCCACATCGATGGTGATGGTGATCCGAATCGCGATGATGGGCGTCGGTCAACTCGGTGCCGTCACGGCGCTCGCGCACGCGTCGGAAGGAGGCGGGTATCCAGGCTGGGATCGTTTCTTCCGCTTGACGGCCGTCGCGGTCGCGACCAAGACGTTGACCGAGAGCGTGATGCTCGCCGGAACCGGAACTGCCTGGGGAGAGGCGACAACGCCTGCGCTGCAAGCGGTCACGATTGGGATCGTGCTGGTGTTTCTGCTGTCCGCGGCGTGGATGTGGCGTAAGGGTTTCCTGGGCAGTGTCCCCACGGTCAGCGGCCTGCGCACACAGCTCACGATCGTGTTCTCAGTTGGTGTGTGGCTCGCGTTCGCGACGGTCCCGTACTGGTGGTGAAGGGGCCATCGGTGATGCAGTGATTCTTCAAACCGCTGTCCGACTCGCGGTTGCGATTTTCCTGGCGTCGGAAATTGCCGTGGCCCTCGTCAAGCGGGACGCAGGGCCGGCAAAGGGCGACGATCAAGGCTCGATGCGCTTATTGTGGCTTGTGGTCGGTTCGTGCGTGGCGCTGGCCGTTGCGGTCAGCGGCTATCGCGCGACGAGTCTCCCGTTCACGGCAACGGCCCAGGAACTGCTGGCGACAATTCTGCTCCTCAGTGGGTTAGTCCTTCGCTGGACGGCCATAATCACGCTCGGGCGATTCTTCACCGTCAACATCGCCATTCACGAAGGCCAGCCGGTGATTACCGCGGGACCGTATCGGTACGTGCGGCACCCTTCGTACACGGGCCTCCTTCTGGCGTTCCTCGGACTGGGTGTGTTCCTCGGGAATTGGCTCAGCGTGATCGTGCTCATCATTCCGATCACCGTCGCCGTGATTCATCGAATCAGGCTTGAGGAGTCGATGTTGGCGGCCGCGCTCGGCCCAGCGTACGCCGCGTACTGTGCGCGCACCAAGCGGCTGATTCCGAGGGTGTGGTAGCAACTATGAGCGGCAGCACCGACCTCTATGAGTTGGCCCGTGGCATTTCCAAAGAACTTGCGAAGTTTGCCGCCGTCTGGACTCGGGGACCACAGGAACTTGCCACGCTCAAGAGTCTGGGATTCCCTGGTCTCTAGGCGGTCCTGCACTCGGACTCGCGCGGGCAAAGTGGATGACCACAGGTGCAATGCGGAATTGGCGTCGCCTCAGTCAACGCCGGCGATATGCTCTGACTTCATGATCAGACTCCTGTCCGTGGCGCTTGCCGCCGCGCCATTCGCCTTTGGCGTGATGCGCTACCTCCAGACAGGTTCAGATCGGCGAATGTTGTGGATGGCGCTGGCCGCGCACATCGGCGCGGGCGTCGTCATGCTGGGCGGCGGCCGTCGCACCGGCGTGGCAATCGCGGCCGTGGCGCTGGTGGTCGCCACGAGCCTCGCCGCCCTCGTGGCGTATCGGCTTGGCGCGAGCGCGGCCGCGGGCGTGTGGCCCGTCGCGTTCGTCTTTGGATTCTGCGTCACCGCGAGCTACGCAGTCAGGACCAGAACATGATGACGAAGATACTCGGTGTTCGTGTGACGCTGGCGAAGGTAATGTGCCTGGCCGTGCTCGTGTCGACGATGAGCTTTGCGCAGACCGCGCCGAATGCGCCGGCGGCGATCGCACAGCTCGTTCCACGCATCGATGCGATGGTCCAGCGCTACATGCAGGATACGCACGTGCCCGGCCTCGTTTACGGTGTCATCCGGCACGGTCGCCTGGAACATGTCGGGACGATGGGCGTCCAGGAACTGGAGACGCGACGGCCCGTCACGGCGAACACCTTGTTTCGCATCGCGTCGATGTCGAAGGCATTTACGGCGCTGGCGATTCTCAAGCTGCGCGATGACGGCAAGCTCACCCTCGACGCGCTCGCCGAAACCTACGTACCGGAGATGCGTGGCTGGCAGTACCCGACCAGCGACTCGCCACGTTTGCGCGTTCGCGATCTCTTGAGCCACGTCGGCGGCTTCGTCACCGACGACCCGTGGGGCGATCGGCAAACCGTGTTGCCTGAGGCCGACTTCACGCGCATGCTCCGCGAGGGCGTGCCCTTCACGCGGGCGCCTGGCACCGGCTACGAGTACTCGAACTTCGGCTTCGCGCTTCTCGGGCGCATCGTGTCCAACGTATCCGGACGTCCGTACAAGGACTACATCGAGCAGACAATCATGCGTCCGCTCGGCATGACGGACACCGGCTACGACATTACCGTGTCACCACCAGATCGTCGCGCGTTGGGCTATCGCTGGGAGAACGAGGCCTTCGGGCGTGAACCCGACATGGTGCACGGCGCCTTCGGCGCAATGGGCGGCGTGCAGACGACGGCAGTCGACTACGCGAAGTGGGTCACGTTCCTGCTGTCGGCATGGCCGCCACGCGATGACGCGGAGCAGGGGCCGGCGAAGCGAGCGTCCGTGCGTGAGCTCGCGCAGGGACTGAATTTCCCACAGCGGGTGCCACGGCCAGGCACAAGTAGTCCCCCATGCGTGCAGGCCTTCGCGTACGGTATGGGCCTGCGCGTCGCGGCGGATTGCGACGCGGGCCTCGCGCTCGCGCATGGCGGCGGTTATCCAGGGTACGGATCGTATGTGCTGCTCCTGCCGGATCACGACGTCGGCATCTTCGCGTTCGCGAATCGCACCTACGCCGGGCCGTCTGGCGTGGTGTGGGACATCGCGATGGAGCTCCAGAAGGCAGGCTGGTTGACTGGCCGCGCGATTCCCGTCAGCACGGCGCTCGCCCAGTCGTACCGGACCGCGCAGTCGATGATCACGGCGGGCCGGATCGATCCGGGCCGCGCGTCACTCGCGCCGAACTTCCTGATGGACCGTTCAGAAGCCAATTGGGCCGCAGAGTTCGCGCGGCTGACAGCCCAGGCGGGTACGTGTCGCACCGATGCGGCGATTGTCGCGACGGGCAGGCTCAGCGGCACGTTCGTGTGGTCCTGTGAACGCGGCGCGATCAATGGCACCTTGCTCCTCGCGCCGACGAATCCGCCGACGATTCAGTCGCTGCGGTTGACGTTCACCGCGCGCTGACAGTCCACTGGAGAACTTCGAAAGGACGGCACATCTGATTCACTGAGCGCTGTCCGGTGGGAGGTGGAGGCAACATGAAGGGCTACTGTCAGGTCATGTCCGTCGTATGCTCGGCGTTCCTGTTCGGTTTCCATGTGTGTGCGCAGTCGGCGTTTCCGAAGAGCGACCCTGGAATCAAGACACAGCTCACCGTCACGAACCAGACGAGCAAGCGTGGTCAGCCTATCGTCGTCGACGTCCACGTTGAGAACCTCGATCAAGTGGACATTCGGAAGAACCAGTTCAGCCCGATCAGTTCGTCGGTTGGGTCGCCGGCATTTCGCATCGTCACGGTGTCGGGAGGAGAGGAAGTGATGATGTCTCCGGGACTGTTCGTCGTAGACCCGGACGAGGACTGGGACAGCTGGTACCAACCAGCGTCCGGCCGCGGCGCGTATCAAGTCGGAGCGTTCATTCTGCCCGCGAAGACGCGGGTTCATCTGCTCCATGGGGATCTTCGCCTGATGATCGAACAAGCGGGTACGCACTGTCAGAGAGAGTTGGCGAGAGGCACGCTCCTGGAGCAACCGGAGGCACGGGCGACCAAGGAGTACTATCAGGACCTGGTCCGATTTGCGCGGCGCTTCAGCTCAGGCGGGGCCTACGACCTGACCGTCTGGGCCTACGCTCCATCGAACACCGTCAGGATTCAGATTGAGCGATGACGGACGTACCGCTGGGGTCGTCGAGCGCCGGACGAATGGAAGTAGAGTGAGCGTCGAATGAGGTGGGCGAACGCCCTGATTCGATCGGTCATCTGGCTCGGCGGAGCGGGGCTGTACGCGTACCTGAAGAAGCCGGATGGCTTCAGCGTGCTGGATGTTCGGCCCGATGCAGTGGGATGGCTTGGCGTTGGTTTGGTCGGAGCCGGAGTGGTGTTGCACGGCTGGAGCAACGTGGTCTTGGCAAGGCACGACCCGGCGCCGGGCCTGGCGGCGACGCTCGCTGCGACAGGGCCGTTCCGAATTGTGCGCAACCCCATCTATCTGGCAGGCATCGTCCTTCTCACGGGCGTCGGGCTGCTGTACAGGTCGTGGCATATCAAGGAGCTCGTCCTGCCCGGCGTCTTGTTCGTGTACTTTCATCTGGCAATTGTTCGCGTCGAGGAACCGGCACTTCGCAGGCTGTTTGGCGCGAACTACGACGCCTACTGTCGACGCGTACCCCGGTGGCTGCCGGGACCGACGCCAGGCAATCCGCAGTAGAGTGAGCACCACAGGAGAGTGCATGGACAACGTGAGGCTTTTGAAGAATCTCTACGAGGCGTTCGGTCGCGGAGATATCCCGACCGTGTTGGGCGCGATGAGCCCGGACATCAAGTGGCATCAGGCTGAAAGCAATCCGTACCAGCCCAGCGGTGAAGCCTGGGTAGGACCGGACGCCGTTTTGAGTCTGTTCATGAAGCTCGGTTCGGAATGGGACGGCTTCACGGTCCATCCGAAGTCATTCCACGGCGCTGGCGATAGCGTCATCGTCGAAGGACGCTACAGCGGGATGTACAAGGCGACCGGGAAGAGCACGGACACCCAGATGTGCCACGTCTGGGACGTCAAGGACGGCAAGATCACCAGATTTCAGCAGTACGTGGATACCGCGAAACTCCACGACGTGATGGGAGCGTCATAAGGAGCGCGATCTGAACAGTCTCACCCGCGCCGCGATCGTGACCGCCATTGTGGCGACAATGTGGTCGCCAACGGTCGTGTGTGCGCAGACACAGGTCAGCTCCAGCTCCTCCGAGATGCGGCCGACGGCGCCATGGACGTTCAAGGCGTCGGCCGGCCCGGCGACGTCTGGGGCCGATGGCGCACATCCCGGATCCTTCCTCCAACTCGCGATCGAGCGAACCATTAATGACGAATGGGCCGTGCGCATTCAGAACCGCACGCTCCGCATGAACTACGACCTGGGGGAGAATCCCGCGCCGGTGACGTCAACGACGCAACTTGAATTTGGCGTAGCGATGGTTCGGACCACCGGCCCAGCTGCCTTGATCCACTCCTTTATCGGAGCCGGCGCATCCTTTCTGGTGACATCGTTCGGCGGCGTCGACGCGCCACACGACAAGGCGCTCGCCGTCCTGGGGCTCGCGGGTTTCGAGCTCCATCCGGAATCGCGACGATGGGGCGCGTTCGTGGAGGTGTTTGTGCAGGGGCGGCAGATGCCTGCGGAACTCGCGAACGGCCGCGTATTCGTGGCGCAGGCGGGGATTTCGTTCGGCGCCAGCATCCCGATCCCTGGCCGGCATCGGGCATCGGTGCGCTAGAAACCGACCGCGTCCTGACGCGCTTCCAGCTTCTTCAGGTCGATGCCTGGGACCTTCTTGAGAGCGTCGAAATCGGCGAACTTCCCATTGGTCGTGCGGTAGGCGACGATCGTGTCGGCGTCTTTCTGAGACAACGTCAGCACCGCGACGATCTCGTCGGCCTTGGCGTTGTTGATGTAGACCTTGCCGAAGGAGCGCAGCAGGTACCCGATGACCGTCTCGAATTCCTTGTCGGTGCCCTTGGCACCCTGCTGGATCATCTGGTCGATCTGGTCCTCCCAGTCCGTGCGCGTACGGCGCGTGGAAGAGATGCGGCCGGCGTCGTGGCACTCGTTGCACATGCGCACGAACAGGCCCGCTGCCGGGTCGTCCGCCGGCTTGTCAGGCGCCGGTGACGTCGGCGGAGTCTGCTGACGCGTGGCCGCGATCGCCGTCGAAGTGAGCCACGTTACCACCGCCAGTGCGGCGAGCACGTTCCAGCGGCCGCGCGTGTTCGTGAGGGAGCGCATCTGTCCTACCGGTTCATCACGAACGTCCACAACGTGTCGCCGGCGCCGACGACGAGATACTGCAGGCCGTCGAGCTGGTACGTGATCGGTCCGTTACTGACCGAAGTGTTGAGGCGCGCATGCCACAACGCATCGCCCGTCGTCGCGTTCAGCGCGGCAATGTCGTTCGACGCGCCGCCGGTGAAGATGACGTTGCCGGCCGTCACGAGCAGCCCCGCGCGGCTGCCGCCTTCCCACGGATGCGTCCATTTGAC
>Ga0210380_10000516_pt1 | contig 16923 bp, 15 predicted proteins | sample PLM4_5_coexredo_FD_155476 | JGI IMG/M metagenome (GOLD analysis project Ga0210380, IMG submission 155476) | Groundwater sediment microbial communities from an aquifer in East River, Colorado, USA - PLM4_5_coex redo | ecosystem: Environmental > Terrestrial > Soil > Riparian zone | place: USA... | reverse complement strand
CGCGGCATGGGTTGCAGCTACGCCAATCGAGGCGTCACGCTGGGCGATACGCAGTGGGACTTCGACGGCCAGGAGATCTTTCGCCGTGCCGTCCACGGCATGACCCGCGCCAGCGCGAAGGTGCTCGAGAAATGCGGCGTCTCTCCCGACCAGATCGATCTCGTCGTGCCTCACCAGGCGAACCTGCGCATCATCGAGGCCGTCGTCTCGCGGACGGGGATCCCGATGGACAAGGTGATGCTGACCGTACAGCGCTACGGCAACATGAGCGCGGCCACCGTGCCCGTGGCGCTGATCGAGGCGCTCGAGCAGGGGCGCGTCCGGCCCGGCGCGCTGATCCTGATGCCCGCCTTCGGCGCCGGCCTCACGCTGTGCGCGCACCTCGTCCGCTGGGGCGCCCGGACGACGCCACTCGGACGCAGCGATGCCGAGCTGCCGCCCTGCACGAGGACCGCGCTCGACATGGTCAACGAGATCCGCGCCCGGAAGGCGATGACGGGCGCGCAATCGGCGCCAGGGCTGAACGCGGCCCGGTTCGCCGAGATGGGCTGACCCTGACATGACGCCGTCGAGAGTGATCACCCTCGCGACGGCCACGCTGATGCTCGGCAGCCTGGCCTGGGCGCAGTTCGGGCGAGGGGGCGATTCCAGCATCGGCGCGCACATGGCGCGCCCGGACAGCTTCACGGGGCGCTTTCACTACTGCCGCGGCGCGTACGGGATGAACATCGGCGGCGTTGGGGGCAGCTGGCTCACCGACTATCCGCTGGCCGACATCGACCTGTCGATTCGCCTCGCCGAGCTCACCAAGATTTCGGTGGCCTTCAACCAGGCCCGCCAGCCGCAACACCTCATCGTCCGGCTCACGGGCGAGGAACTGTTCAAGTGCCCGATGGTCTTCATGCAGGAAGTGGGCAGGGTCTTCTTCAGCGAGGCCGAGGCCACGCAGCTGCGCGCCTACCTGCTCAAGGGCGGGTTCCTGTGGGTGGACGACTTCTGGGGCTCCTACGCCTGGGACGTCTGGGCCAGCCAGATTCGCAGGGTGTTTCCGGCCGACGAGTTTCCTATCGTCGATCTCCCGATGGATCATCCGATCTTCCACACGATGTTCGACCTTCAGACGGTGCCGCAGATTCCCGGCGTGGGATTCTGGCGAGGCAGCGGGGGCGGGACGTCGGAGCGCGGCAGCGACAGCGCCGAGGTTCATGCGCGCGGCATCGCCGATCGCAACGGCCGAGTCATGGTGCTGATGACGCACAACACCGACATCAGCGACTCGTGGGAACGGGAAGGCGAGGACCCGCGCTATTTCTTGCGGTTTTCGATCGTGGGTTACCAGGTGGCGCTGAACGTGCTGCTCTACGTGATGACCCATTAGGAGCCGCGCCCGGACGACTCGGGAGTCTTGCCGGCCGGCGATCCGGTGTAGTATCCGCTCCGCAGGAGGCTGCTCATGCGTCTGACGTCATTCGTTCCGGCTTTGTTGATACTGGCCCTGTCGGCACCGGCGAGCGCGGCGGAGTGGATTGAGTACATCAACCTCCAGGACCGCTTCATCGTCAACGTGCCGACGCAGCCGGTTGTGACCGACATCACGTATCCAACCGAATTCGGTATCAACCTGCCGGCGCGCGTCCACACGTCGGTTGACGGGCAGAGTCGCTACTCCGTCACCGCGGTCGACTACTCGAACATCCAGAAGCTGCACGCCGACCGGGTGAAGGCCTGCGCGGGCGCCTATCCGGACACGTGCACGAACCAGGGCGGCGCCGAGCTGCGAGGCGCGCTCGACTATGCGATCTCGACCTACCTGAGGCGCGGCGGCCAGGTTACCTACTACGCGTACGCGAACTCGGATCGTGTCGAGGGCCGGCGGCTGCAGATCACCAACGCCGATCAGTCACGCACGTTCGTCGCGGTCTACCTGCACGAAAACCGTATCTACATCCTCGACGGTACCGTCCCCAAGGGCGCGGTGCCGCCTGCGCTGTTTCAGCAGTCGATGGGCTTCTACGACAAGGACGGCGTGCGGGTGCGCTACGAAACGATCTACTCCAACTTCTACCCCGCCCCCAAGCGCGAACCCGGGTCGGGACGCATCCAGGGCTGCTGACGCGTCTCTGACTTCCAGGAGGCGACGGAGGCCCCGAGGCGACGCGGACGTGCCGTGATGTGGACGCTCCGCGCCATCGCCACGGCCATGTCATTCGCGGGCGTGTCGATGCTCGCGGCCAGCATGTCGGTGCTCGGCTTTCTGCTGCAAGGTCCCGCGTCGCGTACGATCGCCGGACTCATCGTCCAGATTGGGATCACCCTCGCAGTCGCGGGCACCGTGGCACGTTACCTGTGCCGCTCGCGTGGTCTGCTGCTTCCGAACGAACACACTTCGATCGCCAGCGCCGAACCGCCGGTCGTGGGTGGATGGCTGATCGCGATGGCCGTCACGCTGTTCGGGCTTCCGGTCTGGATGGTGGTCAGCCTCCGCTCGTTCCTGGAGGAGTGGCGCCTGGTCGCGCGGCTTCTCGCTGCATCCGACATCTGGCAAGGCGCGAACGCCAACATGTCCGGAGTCGTGCTCGTGCCGCTGGCCGGCGCACTCACCCCTCCGGCGCTCGAACTGGCCGCAGCGCTGGCGTTCGTCACGTCGTCGGCGGTGTTCTTGACGCTGCTCCTGTCGCGAAGCCGGCGTTTCCCCCGCGTCTATCTCGTCTGCGCGGTGCTGCTGTCCGGGCTCGTCCTGGCAAGCGTGCTTGGGACCACAGCGGCGAAGGTCGCAGCCGACGTCGCGAGGCCGCTCGTCGAGGACTCGGCTCGTCCTGAGGAGCGGGCGCAGATCAGTGATGTGCTCGCGCGGTATACCGGCGCGGTGAGTTCGACGGCGCCGGTGCTGGTGTGGACGCTGTGCGGCTATCTCATCTGGGTGCCCGCGTTGTTCCGATCGCCGCGCGTCGCAGCAACCTTCGCGGCCCGCTCCCCGGACGACGCCTCGCGGGATGCGCCCGCCCGCGATATCGAGTCGATCACGACTCCACCGCGGTTCGGGCGCTGACGTCTGGCGCGGATGCCTCGAGCGACGTGGCCACGGCGTGCATGGCCTCGAGCACAGGCTCCCAGCGCTCCGCCGAGAAACGACCCGGAAAGATCACGAACCCCTGCGGTTGCCACAATGCCTTGAGCCAGCCGCCCTCCACACTCGTGACGAGGTCGTGAGATGCGATCGAGAACAGCCCGCGCCGCCCCGCATCGTCTCTGACGCGTGCCTCAATTCCGCCTGAGTCGAGCGCGGACGGGCCACCCGTCCTGACGGCCACGACGAGATAGCCCTGTCCATACCTGGTTCGCTTCAGCTGGAGCCGGACGGCCACATCTCGTTCGTGAAACCGCCCGGTCGCGTAGGCTCGTCCAGAGAAGAAACTGAGGGCGCTGCGTTGGATTGTCGGTGCCGTGAGGAGGCGCGCGAATCCCCCGAGGAACTGTTGACCCGGAGCGGCCAACACCCACACGAACACCGCGACAATTGCGATCAGCAGCAGGGCAATCAGGGGAGCTCATTCTAGGTGACGTCTCCCCGGCTGGGTCCCGCATCGCATATCCTGTCGGCCGATGTCATCCGTGTGTCACGTCTGATGTCGGCCGACCACGCCGATCCGGCCGTCGTCTTGGACCGCGTCTCGTTCGCCTTCGACGATCACGTCGTGCTTCGAGACGTCAGCTTCTCCATCCCCAGAGGAAGCATGCGGATCCTCCTGGGCGCAAGCGGCGCCGGGAAGTCGATCGTGCTGAAGCTGATCCTCGGACTCCTCCGGCCCGATTCCGGCGCTATCCAGGTCAACGGCCAGCGCATCGACACGATGCCCGAGTCCGACCTCCTTCGCCTGCGTACCGACATCGGCATGATGTTTCAGGAAAACGCGCTCTTCGATTCGCTCACCGTGGCCGAAAACGTGGGCTACCGGCTCTATGAGGAGACCGACCTGCCCGTCGAGCAGGTGCGCGCGCGCGTCGCCGAGGTGCTGGGCTTCATCGGTCTCGGCGACTACATCGACCGGATGCCGTCGGAGCTATCGGGCGGTCAACGTCGGCGCGTGGCCATCGCCCGCGCGATGGCCGCCAAGCCGAACCTGCTGCTGTTCGACGATCCGACGACGGGGCTCGATCCGGTGATCGCGACGACGGTGGACGATGAGATCGTGAAGCTGCGAGACCTGGAGCACGTCACGTCGATTCTGGTGACTCACCAGATTCGCGACGCGTTCTACGTGGCGACGCACGAGGCCACGGACGTCGGGGGACGTCCGCAGATTCACGAGGCGGCCGCCGAGCGCGCCAGGTTCCTGGTGCTCCACGAGGGGCGGATTTCGTTCGAGGGAAGTGGAACCGATCTGCTCGCGTCGAAGGACGCCTACCTGCAGGAGTTTCTCTTCATGACGCTGCCGCCGTGGTAACGGGCGCATCGCCCGGCCGAGCCGCTATTTCTTGTGGCTCGTGATGTAGTCCTGCGCGAACTTCCACCACCGCGGCGCCATCTCGTTGTCGTTGACCAGCCCTGACGCGGCGGCCTCGATGCCGGCGCGCTCGATCGACCAGCCGTCGAGCAGCACCCGCTTGATCATCCACGCCATCGCGGCGCGATGCCCAGCGCCCGAGTGAATGAACACCGGGTAGATGGTGGGATCGGTCGCCGCCTTCAGGAACGGATCGATCGGGGCTGGGTCCAGCGTCATCGGATCGATCGCAAACACGAAATAGCGCAGGCCGGCGGCCTTGGCCGCCGCGCCCTCGGCGTCGGCCTCGGATCCGCCCGCGAGATTGATCACCGTCTTGATCCCGCGCTTCTTCAGCTCGGGAATGGCCACGTCTCTCGACGTGATGGTGCCGCCGGTCGAGACGTCCTTGTTGACGCGCCAGAAATTGTTGACGCCGGCGACGGTGAGCCGCTCGGGCGCCTGGGCCGCCGCCTGGGCCACTGACGGCGTGGCGTGCCCGACCAGCCCGAGCGAGCCGGTCAGGACAGCGCACGCAAGTCGACGGCGTATGGTCATGTGCTGCGCGCTACCGGCTGCTGACCTGCTGCAGCGCGGTCTTCGCCTGCGCGTTCGCCGGGTCGAGCTCCACGGCCTTCTCGAGATCCTTGACCGCGCCGGCCTTGTCGCCGATCGTGTTCTTCGCCTGCCCCATCGCCTGGTAGGTGCGCGACGACTTCGGGAAGTACTTCAGGTTCTCCTGCAGGAAGGTGACCGCGTCCTCGGGACGTTTGGCGTCCGAGGCCCGCTGCGCGATCCCGATGAGCGCGTTCTCCCGGAAGTCGTACTGCTGGCCGCCATAGAACTCGTCGCGCAGCGCCCGATACTTCGCGAGTCCGGCCGGCCAGCCGCCATTCGTGGCCGTTTCGGTGACGACGTCGGCTAGCGACCTGGGAATCGGGAGGCCGCGGTGGCACGAGCTGCAGAGCACGCGCACCGGCATCCCCGGCTGGCCGTTGACCGAGGTGGGTCCCGCGCCGGCCGGCTTGCCCACGATGGCTGGCAAGACGACGTTGATCGAATCGCGCAGCAGAATCATCTGGCGCGCCACGCGCTTCTCGCGCTTGTCGTCCGACGCGAAATCGAGTTTGCCATCCTTCTCGACGTGACAGTAGTTGCAGGTCACCCCCAGCGAGTCGCCGAAGGCGTTCATGAACTGCATGATGACCTGTCGAGAGGTGTCTTTCGGCCAGACCTGCAGGTTGGTAAATGGCGCCGGCGCCTGCTGCGCACCCGCAGCGGGAGCCTGCGCCGACACGGCGAGGCCAAGAGTAACGACGAATCCGAGGGCAACGAGAGGCACCAGCAACCGTCGCACCATGCCAACCTCCAATCTGAAAGACCGAATCATACTCGCGACACCCGTCAGGCGTTTTCGAGAAATCGTTGGATCTCCGACGCGGGCATGGCGCCTGAGGTGCGCGTCGCCTCGCGACCCTGCCTGAACACGGCGAGCGTCGGAATCGATCGGATGCGGAACCGCTGGCCCAGACTCGGCACCTGCTCGGTGTCCACTTTCACGACGAGCCAGCGCCCCGCGGCAGCGCGCGCCACCCGATCGAGCTCGGGCGCCATCATACGGCACGGTCCGCACCAGGGGGCCCAGAAGTCCACCGCAATCGGGATCGTCGACCCCTCACGCATCGCGTCAAACACACCCTCATCGTCCACGGCGACAGGGGCGCCAGGTGCGTCCAGGATGCTCTGGCACTTACCGCAGCGGGTCTGCCGATCGAGCGTCTCGTAGCGCAATCGGTTCGTCTGCCCGCACGTCGGGCAGGCGACACGGATGCCGCGCGGGTCGGCTATGAGCGCGGACACCCATTCATGCTACTCCTCGACGGCCAGCGCGCGCCCGTCCTCTGAGGCGCGCGGCGCGAGGCACCGATATTCTGAAAATGCTACGTCTTCGGCCCCCTAGCTGGGCGGCCGCGACGCCTTGCCGATGTAGAACTGATACGCATACCGCTCGAGCGTCGGCGGCTGCGCATCGGCGGGAATATCGGCGCCGTGCAGACCCACTCGGCTCGCAAACACGAGCATCGAATTGGGTCGCGACGGCACCGTCTTGACCAGCTCGCACGTCGCCCCCTGCTGCAGCGGGTAGTAGACACCGCGGAAACTGTCGGGCACCGTCGCGCTCGTCCGAAAGATCTTCGTCCCGAACTCGTGGCTCTCGCCAGCCCTGCCGAAGTAGAACAACCCTGTCAGCAGCGCGCGCTTCGGATCGAGGTGCGGCTCGAAGTGATAGCCCGGTCGCCGCAGCATGAGGCGTCCGCCGTGGCGTTCGAAGGCATCGATCCGTGCGCCCTGCGTGCGCAGATAGTCGGTGAACACGCTCGTGAGCGCGGGCATGAGCACGCGCGGCACCACGACGTCGTCCATGAAGCGCCAGGGCGCCTCGGTGGCGAGCGGCGCCACGTCTTCGCCGACCGTCCAGTTCTCGCGCCCTTCCTGCCCGCCGCGCCAGTAGCCGCGAGGAGGGCGCGACTCGAACAGCAGGTCGTGCAACGCCGGCGGCACGACCTCATCCAGCACGACGTGCGGATAAGGGTCGCTGACGAGCGGCGACCGTGCGATCGCCTGTTGCACGTGTGTGGTCAGAGACGAGAGGGAAAAGCGCGCCTCGAGATCCGACGTGAGGTCGCGCAGACGCGCCAGGTGATCGTCCTGCCGCGCGCGCTCGAGTACCGCCACCCGGTCGCCCAGGTGGTCCTTCTCGAGGACCGACACGTGATCCTTGAGCTCACCGACGCGATCCCGCTGGCGCGACAGCTGCTCGGTTGTGGCCCCGTGCTTCTCGACGAGGTCGTCGTATCGGCGGCCGAGCTGGCGCAGCCGCTCCTCGACCGCCTCATTCGCCGCGCGCAGGTCGCGCAGCTGCTTTTCGAGCTTGTCGATCGTCTTGCGCGCCCGTTGGTCGTGCCGGTCGATGTCGTCGCGAACGTGGTCGCGCAGGCCGGTCTTGAAGAACAGTACGCGGCCCAGCAGCTTCATCGTCCCATTCCAGGCGTCACGCCTCGTCGAGCACCCGCACGCACTTTCGCATCTTCGTGTAGAGCTCGGGACCGAACGCCTTCATCCCGTGCTTCTCGATGGCATGGTCCGCGCAGAGCTGCATCACGCCGTCCAGGGTCTCGGCACGCGCCTGGAAATCGCACTCCACGCCGGCGTCGCGGCAGTTGATTGTGTACACCTTCGCCATGGTCCTCGTACCCTTTCAGACACCGTCGAAGTACCGCTTCGGCGCGTCCACGGTCATCGTCCGGATCGCCTGATCCGACACACCGATCTTCTTCAGTCCCGGCAGACCCTTGCGGATGACGAACTGAATGCCGTCGGGATTCCCGGCCTTCCGTACGCGATCGGTCTCGGTGGGAATGAGGCCCATCGCGAGCGACCAGTCGTTGGAGAGCATCAGCTGATTGGCAAAGCCCGCATCCACCAGCGCCTTGATGCCCGCTAGCCGTTGGTCGAACGTCAATGGTGGAGGCTGGGGCGGGGGCGTCCCCGGCGCCGGCGGGAGTCCTCCCGGCAACTGATCCATCCCGAGGACGTAGCCACGCTTGACGAGGCCCATCTGGTAGTCGGGATCGCTGTTGTCGCTGTGGCCGATGCAGACCTTCGACGGACTGAGGCCCTCGCTCTCGAAAATCGCCGCCTGCCGTTCGCCGACGCGATCGCGTCCCGGCGAGTGCGTCGTGACGGGCACGCCCGTGGCCTTGCTGACACGCGCGGCGGCTCTCAGCAGCTTCTCCCCGAACCCGTTGATGGGACCGTTGCCGTTGGCGACCTTGATGACGCCGGCCTTGATGTCGGTGCCCTCGATACCGACCTCGATCTCGCGCGTGAAGAAGTCGGCGAGCTCCTCAACCGTGCGCGCGTTCATCGTCCGAGAGGGGTCGAGCCAGTGTCCCGTGCACGCCACCACCTGCACGCCCGACTTGCGCGAGATCTCCTCCAGCAGCCGGATGTCGCGCCCCAGGTCGATCGTCGTGACATCGACGACGGTGTCGAGCCCTTCGGCTTTCGCCTGCTTGAGGATGTCAACGGCCTCGGCCACGAATTTCGCGCGGCCGCCGAACAGTTGCGGCCACGCCTGCCAGATGCCGGCCGACGTTGCGCAGATGTGCTCGTGCGACAGCGTGAGGCCCAGTTTGGCCGTGTCGATCGGTCCGCGTACGGTGCTGACCGTGCCCTTGCGGACGGGCGTGGCCGGCCGCTGCGCTGCATCCGCACCCCGATCGTCGGTGAACACCGACAGCAGTCCGAGTCCGGCTGCGACGCGGCCGAGCGCGTCCCTGCGAGTGAGTGATCGTTGCATCGCCCAATCGATTCTATGCGAGCCCGCGACGCAACTCCCAGCCTCGGTGTCCCAACTCCCAACCGTGCGTGCTAGACTCCGCCCCGAAGACCCGCTCGAAGGAGGCGCCATGACCAAGACCCAGACAAAGACCCTGGCCACTATCGCCCTGCTGGCGGCCGTCGGATTGACCGCCGCGTACGTGGTGCAGGCGCAGTCCGCGCCTCGTTACTTGTACGACCCGGGCTGGCCCAAGCCGCTGCCGAACAACTGGAAGATCGGAGGCATTACCGGGCTGGCCGTCGACCCGAAGGACGATACAGTCTGGGCATACGACCGTCCCAACGACCTCACCAACATCGAACTCCAAAAAGAGATTGGCATCGCGGACTGCTGCACGCTGCCGCCATCGATGATCCACTTCGACAAGGATGGCAACGTGATCGGATCGTTCTCGGCGCCGCAGGGTCACGGGATGGACGTGGACAGCAAGGGGTTCGCGTACCTCGGGCAGAACACGGTCCGTAAGTACGACACAAAGACGGGCAAGCTCGTTGGCGCCATCGAGCACACGCCGGAACTCGAAAACGGCGGCATGTTCGAGGCGGAGGTCAACGTGCCACCTCACACTGCTGGCCGTGGCGGCCAGGGTCCAGTCGCGGGCTTCCTCCCGCCGCCTCCCGGCGCGGCGCGGGGCGGAGGTGGCGGCCGCGGCGGCAACGCACCCGACCCCACGGCGCGAGCAGCGGCGATTGCGGCGTTCCGCGCGAAGTACCCGCCGACCACGCCGATGATCGTGGGAGGCATCGAAGAAATCCGCATCGATGAGGCAGCCAACGAAATCTACGTCGCCGACAACTATCTCGGCGGACGCGTGATGGTGTTCGACCTGGCCAGCCTGAAATTCAAGCGCGGCTGGGGCGCGTACGGTCACAAGCTCACCGAGATGAGCACGAAGGACGAAGACCGCGCCTACAAGCCGAGCGGCCCGATGGCGAAGGAATTCGTCGGCCACCTGACGTTCAACTTCTCGAACGACGGCCTGGTCTATGCCGCTGACCGCAACGGCAACCGCATCCACGTCACCGACAAGCAGGGGAACTTCAAGCAGGAGTTCAAGCTCGCTGAGTACACCGGCGTCGGGGGCTCGACCGGCGGCGTGGCCTTCTCGCCGGACAAGGCGCAGAAATATCTGTACATCTCTGACCTGACGAACAACCATGTCTGGTTCCTCGAGCGGGCAACCGGGAAGGTCGTGGGAACGCTCGGCAGCATGGGCGAGAACGGCGGCCAGTTCTTCGGGCTGCACATGATCGCCGTGGACTCGAAGGGGAACATCTACACGGGCGAAGTGTTCGCGGGTGAACGCGTGCAGCGGTTCGTGCCGGCCGACAGCGCCAGGGGGAAGTTGCTCGAACAGTTGGCGCGAACGCAGTAGGGCTCAAGGCGCAAGGCTCGAGGCTCAAGGCGTACGTCGGGGCGCCCTGTGGTGCGGCCGATAAGAGAAGCATGCGCGTGTTCACACGGGTGCTCGCCACGCTCGCGCACATTGTGGTTTTCTCGGCGCTGGCCCTGGCGCAGAGCGCCTCGGGTCGTCTGGTCGGGTCGGTACTCGACAACACCGGCGCCGTGATCCCCGGCGTCGCGGTGACGGTCACCAGCGACCTGACCGGGCAGACGCAAACGACCACCACGACCGAGACCGGCTCGTTCCTGTTTCCACAGGTGCAGCCGGGCGTCTACACGGTCACCCTCGACCTCGCAGGCTTCAAGACCGCGACGTTCGCGCAGGTCGAGATCAGCGTCGGCGCGGAGCGGTCGCTGACGGCGCGGCTCGAAGTGGGCGGCCTCGCCGAAACGGTCGACGTGACCGCCGGTGGTGCACTCGTGCAGACGACGTCACCGGAGGTGGTCCAGACGGTGACACAGCGGCAGGTCACCGACCTGCCGCTCGACGGCCGCAACCCGATCGACCTGCTACGCCTGCAGGCCGGTGTCCCCGGTATCGTCAACCGAACCCCGACCGCCATCAACGGCGGGCGACCCACGTGGACGCAGATCACTTTGGACGGCGTCAACGTCCAGGACAACTACATCCGCACCAACGCGCTCAACTTCATCCCCAACCGCCCGACGGCTGACACCGTCGGTGAATTCACGATCACGACGGCTGTGCCCGGCGCCGACGCCGCCGGCGGCGCGAGCATGGTGCGTTTCGTGACACCGTCCGGCACGAATCGATTTCGCGGCAACGCCTTCGGCTTCAACCGCGCCAACAGCCGATCGAGCAACTCGTTCTTCAACGAGCGGAGCGGCCTGCCAACGCCCGAATTGAGCCGCAAGCAGTTCGGCGCGACGCTCGGCGGACCGATCGTTCGCGATCGGCTGTTCTTCTTCGGGTACTACGAGGGCTATCGTCAGCGCACCGCGGATACGCAGAACACCGTCATCCCGGCCTTCGACGACTACCTTCAAGGCGTGTTCCGCTACGCGGGCGCCGACGGCCAAGTTCGATCGGCCAACGTGATGCAACTGGCCGGGCTTCCGCTCGACCCCGTCGTGCGCGACTCGGTGCTGACGGAGGTGCCATCGGCGTCGAACGTCAACAACTTCGAGGTGGGTAATTCGAACGCGACGCGGCTTCTCAACACCGCCGGATACCGGTTTCCGCAACGCAACCTCACCGAGCGGAATCAGTGGGGCCTGCGCCTCGACTACGAGGCCACTCCGAGCCACCACTTCGAAGGAAACTATTCGTGGTTCCGCGAGACCGACGACCGGGGCGACCTCGACTCGGTGCACGAACGCCCGGTTGTCTTCACGGACTCGACGGTCAGACGCTACGTGGCCGCGTGGCAGTGGCGACGGCCGGCCTTCGCCAACGAGCTGCGGGGCGGCGCCAACCTGGCGCCCGGGTCGTTCGAGAACCCCTCCGCGCCCGACGGCCCGATCTTCTCGGTGCCGTTCATCACGAACCCCATCGTGACGTTCCAGCCTCAAGGGCGCGACACGCGCACGTTCCAGTACAGCGACAACGGCTCATGGCTGCGCGGACGCCACGAACTGCGCTTCGGCGGACAGCTGCAGCAGATTCGCGTGCGCACCACCAACACGGTCTCGCGATTCCCATCGGTGGCGTTCGGCTTCAGCACGTCGGCGCCCGCCGCCGTGCAGCTCTCGGCGGCGCGGTTTCCCGGCGGCATTAGCGCGACCGACCTCGCATCCGCCAACACGCTGCTCGCATTTCTCTCCGGCACGATCAGCGGCGTCGGCCAGACCTTCGAGGTGCGCGATCGTACGTCGGGCTTCGTGGCCGGGGCGCCGCGCCAGGCGAACTACAGCCTCAACAACTCCTCGGCGTTTCTCCAGGACGAGTGGCGGTGGAAGCCGAATGTGACCGTTCGCGCCGGCCTCAAGTGGGAGTACTACAGCCCGCTGCGTGAGGACGACAACCTCGCGCTGATGCCGATCATCGACAGCCGTGGCGTGCGCAGCGCGCTGCTCAATCCCGAAGGGCGGGTCACCTTCGTCAACGGCGCGTTCTACGACAGGGACCCCAACAATGTCGGTCCGGCCGTCGGTATCGCCTGGGATCCGTTCCGCGACGGCCGCACCGCGATTCGCGCGGGCTACTCGCTGACGTTCGTCAACGAGGAGACGATCATGGTGGGCGCCAACGCGACCGACGCCAACGACGGACTCGAGGCAAGCGCATCGCTCAACAACCTGTACACGACGGCCGCAGCAGGCATCCCTACAGTCCCGACGCCAGAGTTCCAGATCGTCCGCACCTACGCCGATCAACTCGCGCTCTCGCCCGACTCGGTGGCGTTTGCGATCGACCCGGCCATCACGCAGCCGCGCGTGCACCAGGTCAGCGTCGGCATCACGCGGGAGCTGCCGTGGTGGATGGCCGCCGAGGCGCGCTATGTCGGCACGTTCGGCCGTGGCCTGTGGCGCGGGATCGATCTGAACCAGATCAACCCGCGCGGGGCGTTCCAAGACGACTTCCTGCGGGCGCGCGCCAACGGGTTCCTCTCGCTCCAGGCCACCAACGTCTTCAACCCGGCGTTCGACGCGGCCATAGCCGGCAGTCAGCCGCTCACGGTCCTTCCGACGTTTGGCGGCGGTTTCCTGACCAACACCACCGTGCGGAGCCTGATTCAGACGGGCCAGGTCGCCGCGCTCGCCGATGTCTACATGACGGGCGCCGGCCCGGCGGTGGGCTCGCTGGCCCGCCAGACGTTTCTGCCCAACTCTGGCATCTACGCGGCCGACCTCATCGAGAACGGCGGATTCAGCGATTACAACTCGCTACAGCTCGAGCTCCGGCGCCCGATGCGCAACGGCGTCTTCGGCCAGGTCAACTACACCTTCTCGCACACGCGCACCAACTCGCCGGGCACGTCGCAGGTGCGATTCGAGCCGTTCCTCGACAACGCGCGGCCGCAACTGGACGAAGGGCCGTCGCCGTTTCAGGTCACGCACGTCGTCAACGCCAACGCCATCGTCGAACTGCCGTTCGGTCAGGGGCGGCGGTGGCTCAACCACGGCGGCGTGACCGATCTGCTGGCCGGCGGCTGGCAGGCGGCCACGATCGTGCACTGGCAGAGCGGCGCGCCGATCTCGCTGCTGGCAAGACGCGGGACGTTCAATCGCACGGCACGCTCGGGCAGTCAGACGGCTCGGACGACGCTCGGCGCCGACGAATTGAAAGGGCTGCTGGGCATTCGCGACGTGAACGGCGACATCTACTGGATCGACCCCAAGGTCATCGATCCGAGCACCGGACGGGCGGCCGGCCCGGACACGCTGAACAACAACGCGTCGTTTGCCGGCCAGGTCTTCTTCAACCCGATGGCCGGCCAGGTGGGCACGCTTGGCCTGCTTCCCCTTGATGGTCCGTCTCAGTTCACCCTCGATTTGTCCCTGTCGAAACGTTTCCACATCCGCGGCCGCGCCGGCCTCAAGCTGCGCACCGACATCTTCAACCTGTTCAACACCGTGAATTTCTGGGTCGCCGACTACGACATCAACAGCGTCACGTTCGGACGCATCGTCGACACGACCACCGCCCCGCGCGTCGCGCAGTTTTCGCTCGAGCTCGACTTCTGAGGGCCATCACGTCGTGCTTGGTGCTCGGTTTGCATTTTGAATCTTGCACTTTGCATTTCGTCACTATCGCGGTCTGTCCCCTGCGATAGTGATCCTCCGGCCCTTGCGCTCGTGGGGCCAGTAATCCCAGATCGCCCTGTGCATAACGCAGCGGTTGTCCCAGAAGGCCATGTCGTCGCGCTGCCACCGGAAGCGGATCTGGAAATCCACCTGTTCGCAGTGGTCGAAGAGCATCGCGAGAACCGCGTCGCTCTCCCGCTCGTTCAGCTCGAGGATGCGCCGGGTGAACGTGCGGTTCACGTAGATCGCTTTCCTCCCGGTCTCCGGATGCGTGCGAATCACCGGATGGGTCGCCTCGGGATAGGCCTTGCCGCGATCGTCCATCCCTCGATCCGCGTACCGGCCCCGGTAGAGGTGTTCCGATTCGTGGCGCGCGGTGAGCGACGCGAGCATCTGTTGCATGGGTGGCGACAACGTGTTGTACGCGGTGTACATGTTCGCAAACAGGGTGTCGCCGCCAATCTCGGGCAGCACGTGAATCTGGAGCATGGTGCCGAGGGGCGGTTCGACATCGCACGATACGTCCGAGTGCCAGAACTCGCCGTTGGCGACCTTCGAGTCGCGGTGCGCGTGGATGACGAAGACCTCGGGAAAGCCGGGCATCTGGGGCGCCGCCGGATGCACATGTAGATCGCCGAACATCCTGCCGAGGGCCACGTGCGTGGCCGGCGCAATCTCGCGCTGGTCCTTGAAGAACAGGACGCCGAACTGCAACAGGGCGGCGCGCACGTGTCGATACGTCGGCTGGTCGAGGCCGTCGGCCAGATCTACGCCTCTGACCTCGGCGCCGAGGGCAGGCGCAAACGGCGTGATGCGCAATTCCATCCTGGTCTCAGCATAGCGCCACGCCTTCTCCATCCGAACCTGCACATCCGTTGCGCGGTGTAGACTGGCCGCCCGATGCCTTCAACCCAGACCCATCTCGAATGCTCGAAGCCCGCGTGCGCCGCCATCGTGGACCACACGACCAGGCAGAATCTCTGCCCGCGCTGCGCCGCTCCGCTGCTGGCCCGCTACGATCTCGCCGCCGCGCGTCGGACGCTCACGCACGAAGTGCTGCTGGCGCGCACGCGATCGATGTGGCGCTATGAGGAGGTGTTGCCCGAGGCCTTCCCGATCACGCTCGGAGAGGGCATGACCCCGCTCCTGCACGCTCGCCGGCTCGGCGCACACGTCGGCCTCGACGCGCTCTACATCAAGGATGAGGGGCAGAACCCGACAAACTCGTTCAAGGCAAGGGGGCTCTCGGCCGCCGTCAGCGTCGCCAAGGCGCTGGGGGTCGAGACGATCGCCCTGCCCACCGCCGGCAACGCGGGCGGCGCGGCCGCGGCCTACGCCGCGCACGCCGACATGGGCTGCGTGATCGCGATGCCGCGTGACACGCCCGGAGCCATCGTGCTCGAGGCGCGCGCCTTCGGGGCCGAGGTCCATCTCATCGACGGGCTGATCTCCGACTGCGGGCGCTTCATCGCCGAACGCGCGCCGCAGCACGGCTGGTTCGAGGTGTCCACGCTCAAGGAGCCGTACCGTATCGAGGGCAAGAAGACGATGGGATACGAGCTGTGGGAGGAGTTCGGTGGCATCCTCCCGGACGTCATCGTCTACCCCACCGGTGGCGGCGTCGGGCTCATCGGTATGTGGAAGGCCTTCGACGAGCTCGAAGCGATGGGCCTCATCGGCCGCCAGCGTCCACGCATGATTGCCGCGCAGGCCGAGGGGTGTGCGCCAATTGTCAAAGCGTTCGAGCAGCACGCGAACGTCTCCGAGGCCTGGCCCAACGCTTCCACCGTGGCGGCGGGTCTGCGCGTGCCGAAGGCGCTCGGCGACTTCCTGATCCTGTCCGATCTCTACGCCAGCCGCGGCGAAGCCGTCGCGGCCAGCGACGAGGCGCTGATGCGGGCGTGCCGCGACATGGCCCGCCTCGAGGGGATTCTCGCCGCGCCGGAAGGAGGCGCGGGACTTGTCGCAATCGAAACGCTCGTGGCTCAGGGAAAGATCGCGCGCGCCGAGTCGGTCGTGCTCTTCAACACGGGCAGCGGCTACAAGTACCTCGAAGCATGGCAGGCCGCGCTCGGCATGTAGCCGTGCCTAGACGATTCGGGACCGCGCATGCGCACGTCCGCCTACTTTGGTGGCACCACCGGAACGTAGCCCGGAAACACGTAGGCAAACAGCATCGAGATGATGCCCATCACCACCATCAGGAACACGCTGTGCTTGATGGTGAACCTGAACAGGCGGCTTTCCTCGGATCGGTTCATCCCGGTCGCCGCCACGGCGACGGCGATGCTCTGCACGGAAATCATCTTGCCCATCACGCCGGCCGCCGAGTTCACCGAGGCCGTGAGGATCGGGTTGAGGTTGAGGGCTGTCGCCGTGACCACCTGCAGGTTGCCGAAGAGCGCGTTCGCTGAGGTGTCGCTGCCGGTGAGGAAGACACCGAGCCAGCCCAGCACGGCGCTGAAGAACGGGAACGCCCAGCCGGTCGCCGCCAGCGCCAGCCCGAGCGTCGAGGTCATGCCCGAATAGTTCATCAGGTAGGCCAGCCCCAGCATCGACGCGATCGTCACCATCGGCAGCGCGAGCTGTTTGAACGTCGCCTTGTAGACGCCGACGAACTGGCGTGGGCTGACCCTCAACAGGATCGACGTCGCAATCGCGGCGAGCAGGCATGCGCTGCCCGATGCGCTCAGCCAGTTCCACTCGAAGACCGCCGCGTACGGCGTCGGCTGCGCGACGACCGGAGGGATGCGCGTGATCATGCCGTGGAGGCCCGAAACCAGCAGTCCGTTCAGAACCGTGGGACTCTGCGGAATGAACGCCGGCAGCAGGCTGTCGGTCCAGCGGTTGATCGCCACCTTGATGTCTGGCTCACCCCACGCGAGCACGAAGATCACGAGCAGCATGTAGGGCAGCCACGCC
>Ga0210380_10000515_pt1 | contig 16956 bp, 20 predicted proteins | sample PLM4_5_coexredo_FD_155476 | JGI IMG/M metagenome (GOLD analysis project Ga0210380, IMG submission 155476) | Groundwater sediment microbial communities from an aquifer in East River, Colorado, USA - PLM4_5_coex redo | ecosystem: Environmental > Terrestrial > Soil > Riparian zone | place: USA... | reverse complement strand
TCAAGAAAATACCGTTCAGGACAAACTCTCTCGCGGCTCCGCCGAGGCTATCGACCGGCGGATACCAGACGGAGAACGTCCCCTGCTCGACGAAATATAACCGCGCCCGATAGACGTTGACGTGGGAGAGGTCGGAGGTGTCCACGCCGGTGATAGGGCCGAACCCGTAGGAGTTCGCCACGCCGCTTGACCGCGCCGAGCCGCCGAGCGGATCGGTCAGCGTTTCGTTATTCTGGAACAGCCCGGCATCGGAGACAGAAATCACGCCATTGACCTTAGCGGACCCCGCCGGGGTGCCTACAGTCGGCGTGTCGATCGGCGTCGCGATCGTCTCGCCTGCCGTGAAGACGCCGACCACTGTCTGCAGGTAGAGCGTGCCCGTCGTCCCGATGTCCACCTGGCTTTTGATGATTCCGTGCGCCGTGCTGGTGGCGCCCGTCACCACCTGGCCAACCGTGAAGTTGGCCGTCTGCGTGTCGAAGTTCAGCGCGTAGGTGACGGGGCCGGGCAGAATGCTCTGGATGTAGAGCGTGCCCTGCGTGCCATTGTCGTCGATGTCAAGAATTGTGGCCTTCGCACCGGACGTTGCGCCGGTGATTTGTTGGCCTTTTGTGAACTCTGCCGTCTGGCTGTCGTAGGTGATCGTGTAGGTCTGCAGGCCGTTGGCGATGTCCCAGCGTGTGCCGTTATAAATCCGCGCATGATCGGTGCCGTTGACGGCAACGAGGAAGTTGCCGCCGATCGTGGCGAAGGGGGCGGTGCTGTAATAGCCCGAAGTCTGGCCACTCACGTCCGGGGCGGGCGAGACAGTGGAACTGGCCGGTGCCGTGATGTCGTAGATGGCCGTCTCGGTGGCGGCGAAAAACCGCTCGGACGTGCCGGTCTTGAAGTTCCACAGCGACAGCACCGGAGAGCCGCTGCCGATCGTGGCGAAACGCTCCGAGCCGCCACGCAGCCGGACGGATTTCTCCGTTGGAAAGATGTTCTCCATACGCAGCGCGCCGCCCGGCTTGGCTGCCGCCAGGTTCTCGTTGGCGATCCATCCCCTTGTCGGCGCCGGGAACAGCTTCTTTTCGAGCTGCTGCTGGGCTTGCGGCTGGACCGAAATGCGACGGAAGGCGGCTGCGGGCATTGATCACCTGGTCGTCAGAGAGTAGGATAATGGCATGTACAAGAAGCCCTCCAAGCGCGAGCAGCGCGACCAGAACGTTGTGGAAAACCTATTCTACGAAATGGACGACATTGCCGCCTCGCTCGGCATTCCCCCGAGATCAGAGCGTGAGTGGACGGACGAGGAAGCCGATCGCGTCTGGCTTAAAGCTGGGGGCTCTGCTGCGGGGCTGACCCGTCAGCCGCAAAAATCTCACGCAACTGGTCGTTCGTAATCAGCCCCGCGCCGACTGCGCCCGCCAGCCCCAATTTGGCAACTTTCTCAATCCATTCCGGCGTAGCCCGCTGGAATACGGGCGAGCGCATGAAAGCGTAGCCTAGCTGGCTTTCGTTACCCGATTTCCCCCCGAAAAAGTCCGTCCAGAATTCTGGGCCGTAGACCAGCTTGGGGAGGCTGCCTGCGGGCTGGCTGCCCTCTGATCTTAGTTGCGAGACATAGGTGTTGTGCGGGTCGAGCACCTCCGCCCTGGGAACATGTGTCGCCTCGCCACTCAATTGGGTGAAATGACGGCCGGTCCCGAGGAATGGAGAGCCGACCTGCTTTGGGTCAGTGACAGCCTTGCGCACTGCGGCCATGTCCGGCGCGCCCAGCTTACGCATCTCGGCGGTATCCAGCAGCTTCGCCAGCTTGGTGCGGGCCTTGCCGGCCCCTTTCAGATATTCCTCTGTGAGCTTCTTGCTGCCTATGCCCGGCCAGTCCGCGACAGCCGGGAAGTCCTTGCCCCAGTCAGCCTTCATGCGCTCGTCAAGGGTCGAGTGCAGGATTTCCCGTGCATCCTTGGGCAGCCTCTGCTTCCGCAGCATCTCCAGTGCCGTCCTGGTGGTCTGCATCGAATAGTCGCCGCTGTGCGGACCCATCGCTACGGTGGCCCCGAATACGTTCCTGCCCTCTTCCTGCAGCGGACGGATCTGGTTCTGCAACCTACCGATGACAGCAGGGTCCGAGGCCCAGAAAGTGTCCTGCGGATTATCCGCGCGGTTCGTGTATCCTGCACCACCTTCCGATGCCACCGGCTTCCTGAATTCCTTGCCGTTGATGGCGAGCAAGTCAGGGCCGGTCAGCGTCCTGTCGCCGGTCAAGGGGACAAAAACATCCCCCTCCTTCACAGTCCCCCAGTCGAATGCTTTCTCTGGCAGCTGCGCCTTTCCCGCCCCATAGGTCGCTGTCATTTCATCTACGGGCATGCTCGACTTGATGCCGCTGAACTCGCTCCAGAGACGTGGGTCACGAATGGACGCTCCCATCCGCAGCGAATTTACTTCCGCCGGGACAGCCGCCGACCCGCCCATTGCCGTCAGGGCCAGATCGGCCGCCTGCTTCACCGGATCGACGTTCGGGTCATTGAACTGCGTGAACGGCTTGGCCAGTTGCTCGCCCGTCTCCACCTGTCGCCCTACCTCCCCGGCCGGGTCCATGAATAGCCGAGCGACTGCCGCCGGACCGAACGGACTCGTGCGCGGATCAGCAATTGTCTTAAGCACATTGGGCATCCTCGGACCCCAGTCGCCGAGTTGATTGCGTGCAGCGAAGGGCAGCGTGATCGGGGCGGATAACTCGTCCACCTGACGCACCGGCTTTGCCGCCTCGAACGCCTCGGCAATGCGCGAGTTGGCGAAGGGCAGCACCATGGGAGCCGCAGCAGCGCCCAGCGTGCGCCGCTTCTCAGCCGCGCGCCGCTCCAGAATGGCCTGCAGGACGCCCTGGGCGGCGGCGGAGGGCATTTCTGGTCACCTGTTCCGAAAGGCTCCGCCCACACCTGAGGTGATGGAGCCGCCGCCAAAGCCGCCATAGCTTCCGCCTACGTAGCCTCCGCCACCGCCCATGCCGGAGCGGGACGACCCCTGGCTGGATCTCGATTGCGCCTCTCGCTGCGCTGCCGCGGCTGCATTGCGCAGCATCTGCACCGGATGAAACATCAGCGGTGCCACAGGCGCGGGCAATGCCGCCTGCACGGGCAGAGCCCACTGCGGAGTGGGCGGGCGTGGCTGCGGTATGCGGGCTGTCTGGATGGTGTTCACCCCGCCGGTGGAGTTTATGTATGGTGAGGCCCACTGCGGGGTAGGCGGCCGAGCTTGCGGTATGCGGGCGGCCACCTGTTGCGCGGGAGGAACATATGGAGTGCCTAGCTGACGCACCGGCTTGGCTGCATCAAATGCCACGTTAATGCGGCTACCCGGTGTGGAAACAACTTGATATTTGCTCATGGCCGCCCGCGTTTTGGGGCCCATGATGCCGTCCACTTTCAGGCCAGCGTTTAGAGTATTCAAATCCTGCTGCAGCGCGGCTACCTGCGGGTCAGAATAGCGTCCTCTGGCTCCCCCGGTGGCGTAGTCGGACCCGATACCCCTTGCAGTTGGAACCCGCGGACTCTCCGCCCCAAGCGCGGCTGAATTGGCGGCAATAGTGGCGGCGTTCTCATAATATGTGGGATAGCTCCCGCCGGCCCGCGCGTAGTCGGACCCGATACCCCCTCCCCAACGGCGACTCGGCCCCAAAATCCCCGGAACGGAGGAAAACCTGCGCGGATCGTCGGGAGGAAATGAGCGGGTGGGGTCTGTTAAAGGCGAGAAGCCAGACCGCTCCAGCATGGCCCGTGCGACATCATCGCGGCTCATCCTAGCCTCCCACCGTCCCAGGGTATGCATAAACCGCGTCTGTGGGCATCCTGGCCACGCCAATGCGTATCCTGCGCGGCCCGATGTTCGTCGCAGTCAGCGTGGCGAGCAGTTCCTCGTAGTTCGCCATGTCCTCGGCATAGGCGTGGCCCTTGTTCGCCTTCCATTGAAAAATTATGCCGAGCTTCAGAAGCTCCTCGTTCAGGACGAACTCGTCGGCGTCGTTGTCGAAGCGCCCCTTGTCGCCGGCCCTGTCTTCCATAGTATGGAGCAGGGCAGAGCGCGCGAAAAGCTTTGACTGGTAGGCATAGGTCGCCGTCACGCCGGTCGCGATCGCCGGCTGGACGTGGATGCGCCCGCCAAGCAGCGTCCACCTATTGCCGACCACCGAGAACATTACCGTCAGCCATTCCAGCCACCGGTCGTAATCGGTGACGTGCGTGAACGCCGCGATGCTGTTCGACCAGAGTTCCGCCTTCTTCGGCATGCGGTCATAGTCCGCCGGCAGGGCAAAGTCCGTCGCCACGCCGTCGCCGGTGATGGTCGCGGTGCGTTTCAGCTCCTGCCACTCGTAGGCACGAGCGATGCGTCGGCCCATGGTATTGGCGAGCACTGCGAGTTCCTGGTGCTCCCGCGCCGACGAGCCATAGACGGAGTCCGGCACGTCCATGCCGATGACCGTCGCGGCCTCCTGGAAGACGGTAAGCAGCGTCACGGTCAGTCCTCGGCGTGCGGCTCGACGGTCGACGCCTCCTCGGCCATGGCCACGAGTGTCGAATGCGCCGGCTGGCCCCGCACCCCAGTGCCGGTGTGCTCCTTGATAAAGGCGCGCAGGTCATCATCCGACCAATTCTCGAAGGCAGAGCCTTGCAAGCCCGTGTTTCCCTGCGGCCCCTGTGTGCCGGCCTCTTCCTCTTCCTGCTCGGCCTCCACCTTCTTGCGCGCCGCTGGCGACAGCTTTTCCATGACGTTCGCCAGTGTCTCACGCATCTTCTCGATCTCGTCCTGCAGCCGCGCGTTCTGCGCCGCGAGCTTGGCGTCCATGGCGCCCTCTTTCGCCCGGTCGAGATACGCCTGCGCTTGGTTCTTCATCTCGCGCCCGCCCATGCCGAGCCGGGTCAGCGGCGTGCCGTCGAGCTGCGCCAGGGCCTCTGCGGTATGGATGTTCAGCGCCTTCAATTCGGCCCGCTTGGCAGCGGACAGGAACGGCAGTTCCTCCACCGGCGTGCCGGACTGCGCCCGCGCCTGGCCCTCCTTGAACGCCTTGTAATGCTCAAAATAGCACTCGGCATAGGTCACATAGCGGCCGGAGCCGCCTGGGTCGCGAATGTAAATCGATCGCTCCTCGGCCGGCACCACGAACCACGTCTTCTGGTCGCCGACGTGCTGGATGCTGCAGAGCTCGATGTCATCGAAAATCGGGCGGCCCGCCTCCTTGGTTTTTGCCGCGTTCTCGACCTTCTCCGGCTTGAACTCGATGAACAAGTGGCTTGTGTCGCCGACGAGGCTCTGGGCCATCTGATTGCTCCCATAGATGACAGGAGCCCGCAGGGTTTCCTGCGGGCTCTGAATGCTCGGACTAGGTGATACTGCCCATCATGCGGGGGCGATCTACGTGCAGCAGCACGGTGGTCGGCCCGTTGGTCGCTGCGGCAGCAGCCAATGCACCGTTTATTTCCTGGCCAGCCGCTGTGCCCGCCACCAGTCCCGTCGCTGCAACGCCGACCGCGGCCCCGGCGGCAAACGTCGTGCCGGTAGCCTTCGCCGCCGTTGCCATGCCGGAAATCTGATACCAGCCATACTGGCCGGCGACATTCGCCGACATTGCGAAAGCCACCGGGCGAGGCAGCTTGTTGCCGACCGGAGCCAGCGTCGTCTGGTGCGTGGGGTCGTCCCAAACCACCACCGACCCGACGACGGTGTTCGCCACGCCGAGCAGGTAGATGAACTCCCCGCCGCCGTAGGTCGGGTCTTTGCCGCGGAAGATCGTCCCGAGTTCGTAGACCTTCTTGGTCGAGGTGTCTGCAAACGCCTGCCCCAGAAGGGCATTTTCGGCAATGCTGTATGCCATGATCTTGCCTCCTAGGTTAGCGGTGCGGAATCGTAGAGCTTCACCATGTGCAGCGGGTTGTTCATCGTCAATTCGCCAAAGAACCCGATGTGCTGCACGACCGCGTCTTGGTTGATCGGCATCTGCTTGCCGCCGAACTTCACGAAATTGCGGTCCGGGTGATACCTGAACTTCAGCGCGCTCGTGTCGATGAAGTAGGTTGTGTCCGCCGGCATGGCCGAGCCGATGCCGCCCTCCAGCACCACGTCGACGCTCTTGCCGGCACCGTAGTATTTGAGCGCGGTGAAGCCCATTTTACCCAGCGTTGACTCGTCGTTGATGCGCTGGATCGCCACCGTCGCCGCCGTGTAGGCGGTATAGTGCGAGGCCGAGGACATGATCAGGTTCGGACCCTTCGTGCCGCGGCTGTGCGTGATCATGATGTAGTCGAACATCGCCTTGATGTTCGACGCCGTCACCTGCGTGGGCGTCGGCAGACCGGGAATAACCCCTCCCAAGCCTGTGTGCGCGTCGTAGGTCTTCGTCTGCCAGACGGTGTTGGAACGCGCGATGCCTCCATACGTGCCGGTATTGGTCGTGGTCGGAATGACCAACTTCAAGCCGCCGATCTGGTTCGGCAACAGGCCGTCCGAATGCAGATCCTCGGTGAAGCGATCCTGCAGCTCCGTCTCGGCCGCAGAAATGTGCTCCTCCATGATGTCTTTAAGCTGATTGGCCCCGGAGTTCTTGAGGATGTCCTCGCCCGACAGCGTCACCGACACTGCGGCAAGTTTTGGTACGAACTCGGCGTCGTTGAACAGCTCAGCCGGGTTCGGGTTCAGATATTGATAGCCGGTATAGCGCGTATAGCTACCCGTTTCAGCATAAAGCAGTCTTTCGCGGATGGTCGGACCCGAGAAGGTCTTGAACTGCCCGCGGTTCTTCATGGTGGAGAGGAGAGCGTTGCTGTTGCTGACGAGGTCGGCATAGCCGGCCGAGCGGTCTTCCAGCGCCAGCGAAAAAGCCTCCTGCAGCTTTTCAACTGATGTGAGTGCCAATGTGGCCTCCTATTGAGGCAAGCCCAACAAAGCCCATGACTTGTCGAGCGCAGCCCTAGTGGTTGGAGACGGTCCACGATTGCGAGGGTCTGAGCCTGCAGCGGGAGCGCCGGTGACAGATAGCGATCCACGGGTTTGAGCCATCGGATCGTGTGCGCCGGTCTGAGCGGCTGCGGGTGCGCCGGTCTGAGCGGCTGCGGGAGGGGGAGGCGCTGAGGCAAGCGGGTTGAGCCGCTCGGCGCGCACATAAGCCTCGTCGAGATCATAGCCCGCTCTCACCTGGGCCGCAATCTCCATCGACAGTTCGTCAAAGCGCGGCTTGTCGGAGGCGAATTGCTGGATTTCGCCAAGCAGGCCCTGCGCCTGCTGGTTCTGCAGCGTCGACTTCACCTGGCCGAGCTCGCCTTGTAGCTGTTGTTGGAGCTGGCCCACCTGATTGCGCAGCTCCATAATCTCGCGGGCCGCGCCGGCCGAAGCCTGCTCCGGCTGCTGGCCGGAGACGTAGCCCACCAGATCCTGCACGGTCATTCCGGCATGGCGCAGGAGTTCCTGGATGGCTGGCATGGGATCGCGCGACTGCAGCGTCTGCGACAGGCGAAGGTATTGATCCATCGTCGCCCGAATGGTCGTGCCGTGCTGTTTTGCGAGCGCGTCATAGTCCTTCAGGTCGGCGTAGGCGGCAGCGTCATCGCGGTATCTCTGGACGCCCTGCTCAAATTCGCGGAAGGCGCGATGCACCTCGGCGCGCACTGGCTCCGGCGCGTCCTTCCATGCCGTTTTGGCGTCCGGAGAAAAGCGTGTAGGAGGTTCGGCGAAATGGCCATTGAGCTTTTCGGCCTTGGCCGCATCCTTGGTTTCTGTAGTGACAGAAACCTCCCCCGCCTTTGCCGCCTTTGTTGGCTCCGCTGGCAGGAACTTGCCGTCCGGCCCGCGCTGGCGCTCGGGCTTCGCCTCGGCCTTGGCTTCCGGCGCCGGCTTAGCCTCCGGGACTGGCTCGGTAGTGGATTGGATAGGCTCCGGCGCGCGTGACGGCTCAGAGTCCACGCCCGCCTTGGCGAACGCCCGATCGATGGAGCCCCGCGGCGTTGGCTCCTTGGCGCGCTCTGCCGGGGACGGAGGCGGAGGAGTAGGAGACGGATCGGACGGTGCGGCAGGCGCAGGAGCGTCGGCCGCCGGTGAAGGCGAGCCTTGTTCAGACATTGATGATCCCTTGGGTTTAGAGGGGCGTCAGGCCCCGAGGCCGGCCTTGCTGAAGGCCTTGCCGACTGCCGCCTTGATGTCCTCGCGGCGCGGTCGCTTGGGTGCTGGCGGCGCGGTCGGCACGTCGTTGCCGACTTCGACGACGCCAGCGGCGCGGTAGGTCTGCCGCAGGCGCGACTTGCTGTCATAGAGTTTGCCGTCGAGCATGCTCTGGACGGGCGGCATTTCATCCCGCAGCAGGTGCGGCGCCGGCAGGAGCGAGCGTTTAGGCGTCGGCCGTACATACTCCTCCGCCGGGACCAAGCCGGTCCCGGTCACGATCCAGCGCAATGTACTGCTACTGCCAGACGCGCTGCGGCGACTCGATCGTCGTCTCGTCGATCAGCGCCACGTTCACGTAGCGAATGCCTTCGGTCGTGCCGTCGACCACAACAGTCCCGTTGTCCGAGAAGGTGATGCCGAAGTGCGTGCGCTGGCTGGCGGGCAGCAGGTTGCCTTCGGAGTCTACCTGGTCGAGGCCCTCGATCTCCTGCTGCTCACGTTCGCCGGAGATGCGAACGTTGCAGTGCCAGCCGCTCTTCAGGGTGGCCGGCGTCTCATCATCCGGTGAAGGGATGTCGATGATCGGAATGCCCGTCTCGTATTCCGGTGTGCCGATAGTTGGATCAATGCTGATCCCCGGCAGCGGCCTGTTCTCGGCATCGACGAACAGCGCCGTGCGCGCCATCGCCTCGAAGTCTTTCTTCGTGAGGCTGCGGAACATGAAGTCGATCATGTCGTCTCCGTCACCAGTTCGGTATTGGTCTTGCGGCGGGGGACGTAGCGGAGCTTGCGGAAGTATCCGTGTGTGACAGTGCCACCCGTTCCGCCGAAAATAATACTCGCCCCCGGCGATAGAAAATTAGTTGTCTGTCCCGTATCGGTCGCTATTGCGAGACCATCACCAGTAATGGCACGATCAGCCGACTGGAAAGCCATTGCCACTTTATGCGGGCTTCCATTCATAAGCGTACCTACAGTTTTATTGAGCGAGGTACCGTCGTTCATTAGATAGATGTTGGCGGCGGAAACCCCTAAGTAGGCAGTGCCCGCAGCATTCAACCACATACGAGGGTTAGAAGCTGAAATATTTAGTGGATAATGTTCAATCCACCAGCTTCCCGCCGTGGCGGAGTAGCCGATCGAGGCGGGCGTGATGTTGTACTGATCCGCCGCCCGCGTCGCACTCGCAGCGAACGTCGGGATGGGCGAGGTGGCGACGGTGCCAGTCTCAACCTGCATATGGTTCCAGATATAAACCCCCGACGTGCCATTCCCTGCATAGTTAACATTCGTGCCACCACTGCAGAGATCAAAGGAAGGCCGCGCCTGCGTCGTCGCCGCCTGATCTGTCGCCTCCCAGCGATACCATCCGTTGCCTGCAGGATTTATCCTAAAGCTTGGCGCTATCCCGCCGCTTACGTTGTCAAATGTCCCAGTGGTTAAATCAAAGAACACCACGAAATTAGTAAAAGCTACGCCCCCGAAAAGCCTAAATCTAGTTCTCCCATTAGCCTTCACATATCCCGATAACGTGTAGACTGTTCCAGCAGAAAGCAATGCTCCCTGTCCGTTGACCTGTATGGTGCTATGTCCCGCTGTCGCGGTGTCCTCCGTGAGGGCGAATGCCGCTCCACCCGTTGGCGCTACCCCAGCACTCGGCATCGTTGCGGCTGAGATAAGCCAGATAGCGGCATCTGCCAGCGTAGCAGTGCCCTTCTGCAAATTCGTCGCCGCCGGCTCGCACAGCAGCCCCCTCGCTGCGTGCGTCACCGGGTCGTAGTCGAGCGCGAGGCCGAAGCGGGCGGCAGTGGTGGTGGGGAGGTAGGCGGTTGGGACGGAGCCACGATTGGCCTGCGAGCGGAAAATATTTATCCCCTTCACGCCATCAGGGACCCAAACGGGGAAAGCTCCGGTCGTATAACTGTCGGGAAGAACATATAGATAAACCCGGAACGAAGCGGTGGCCACAACTATGGTGGTTGTAATCAGATACAGTCCGCCGCCCAGCGACGTTATTGTGCCGTTTCCTACAGTGCCCTGGTAAATTTTAGTCCCGGCATTGAGGTCAAAAGCCACATCTACAAAATTCGTTCCTGCCTCAAGAAACCCAACTTTAGAATAACCCCCGGCAGAGACTATCGCTGAATGGGTCCATGTATCTCCAATAACAGCCGTCGTGCTGGTCGCCATCACGCGATGCGAAGTATTTCCTGTATCGGGGAGCAGGAACGTTGCGGTTGGCGCTGTTGCACCAATAAAAGTCCAACTTGCTTGAAGATTTTCCGACTGCAATATCGTGTTATGCGGCGACCAGCCCAGCGTCCCCGCCACGTCATAGACCATTTTTGGCGAGGTTCCGCTGTTCTGGAAAAACTGGTCGACGCCGTATTCAGTGGTCGGCATGGCTACTTCCTTGTCGCCAGCATCGCGTCCGCCATCTCATAAGCCTTGAGGGCGAGGTCGGCAGCGTCCGAGTCTGGCCTGAGCGGCACCAGGCTGCAGATCGCCTGGGCGGCGAAATAATCGCGCAGCGACAGGCCCTGAAAGCCCGCCGCCGTGAGATTGCCCGAGGTGATCACCTCTTGGTCGTGCATGATGAAGCTCTGCGGAAAAGCAGGGCCGCTTGTGTCTGACATACTGTCTCCTAGGTTTTCACGGCCACGCGATTGGCGTCGACCGGGTAGGTGAAGTCCGCCGCAAAGCCGGCCGCCTCGTCGACCAGCAGCGCCGCACCACCGACCGCAGCCGCACCACCGGTCCAGATCGAGCCATCCTCATTAAACAGCGTGATCGGCGGGGCGCCCGAGGCCACGATCGTGATCGGCGGCGCAGGCCCGGTCGTCACCACAAAGGGCGGAGCGCCTCCCGCGACGGCCACGAACGGTGGGGCGCCGGAGGCTACCACCTGCACCGGAGGGGCGAGGACCGCCATCACGCGGCCTTAGGCGCTGGCTTGGGCTGGGCGGCGGCCTTTGCTTGCGCCTCGACGCGCCCGATGTCGGCGTGGATCTTCTCGATCTCAGCGCGCGTCTTCTGCATGTCGAGCACCGCGGCCTGTATGTCCATCTCGAACTTGGTCTGCAGCTCCTGAATCTGCATGCCGGCGTCGTGCTGCTGCTTCTGGTGCTCCAGGCGCATGCCCTGCATGGCCAGCTCCATGTCGGTGCGGTGCCGCTCCTGCTCCATCTGCATCTTCTGCTGGTCCGCCTGCGCCTTCTGCTGCGCCGCTTGGCTGTCGGCGGCGATCTTTGCCTGCTGCGCCTGCTGGTCAGCCTGCTGCTTGGCCTGCGCGATCTGCATCTTCTGCTGCTCGGCCTGCGCCTTGGCCTGCGCCGCCTGCGCCTCCGGTGATGGAGGCTGTGGCTGGCTGGCCTTCTGCGTAACTGCGTCGGCGAACTTTTCGATCTCCCCTTCCAGCTCTCTCCCCGCCCGGAAGCCGGCCGATACGAATTTCAGTATGCTGGCCGCCAGCGGTGCGATCTCCGGCACCACAGGCACCAGTGGCGCCACCTGCTGGATAAAACCGCCCACCGCCGCGACGTACTCGGTCCTGCGCTGCTTCTCGGCATTCTCGTCCGGCTGAATGGTCGAGTCCGTCTCAATGTCGAGCACGAACGGCCGCACCTTCTCGGAGCGCAGCAGTTCGATCACCTTCTCCACCGTAACGGCCTGCTGCAGCTGCTGCTGCGCCTGTTGCTGGATCTGCTGCTTCTGCTGCTGCGCCTGCTGCAGGGCCTGTTGGGCAATCTGCGGGTTTTGCTGCACCTGCTGCATGATCTGCGGGTTCTGCTTCGCCTGCATGATCATCTGGTCGATCTGCTGCATTTGCCCCTGCACGGCGGAGTTCACCTGCTGCAGCAGCGCCTGCATGGTCGGCAGATCCTTGATCTGCGACAGGTTCAGTAGCGCCTCGGGCGAGAAGTTCTCCGCCATGATCTCGCCCGCCATGCGGATGGCGTCACGCGCCAGGCGGATCATCTCGCCCTGCTTCTCACGGATCCTGACCGCACCCGTCTGCGCCTTGAGCTCCTGCGCGCCGAGCGTTTCGTTCGGGTCAGTCTGGCCGCGCATGATGTCGGAGAGGCCAGTGATCTGATACACGTCCTCAATCAGTTGCCGGCGCAGCGCCACGAGCTCCGTAATGACCGTCGCCACGTCATGCACCGGCAGCCAGACGATCGACTCTTTCAGGCTGCTGCCGCCAAGCGCCGCGAAGTTCGACACCCCGATCAGCACGGCGCGGTTTTCCTGGTCGGCGAACACATTCTCAATGGCCTGCGCGAGATCGCCGGCACCGCTCGGATAGAAGCCCTTCATCTTCAATGCTTCTGCTAGACTTGATATTCTAGCAGTCATCTCGTTTATTTCTTCAACCTGATCTTTATAATACAAGAAATCTGGGATCGGGATCAGACTACGCCGCTGGCAGGTGGCGTATGCCGGCTTCGGGCAGGGAAAGAACCCCTCCAAGTTCGGCAGCGGCAGGAATCCGTCCTGCGGCGGCTCTCCTGGGGTGCGGGCATCCAGCACCACCTCGACGCCCTCGCTCACCCAGATCACGACACGTTTTGGCCGTGACCATATCTGCCAGACGCCGGCCTTCTGCTCCCCTTTGTATTCCTCGCGGCTGTCCTTGCGCTCCTTGAAGACGGCGCTCTGCAGCCAATCCTCCTCGGTGTCCGGGAAGCGAGCCCGCATCTGCTTGCGCGTCAGCCAGTCACGCCTGGCCACCCAGCCCACCTCGCGCCACTTCCTCGCCGGCTCGTGCAGGAAGTCGCCGCGGTCGAGCTGGTCGAACTCCACCATCGTGTCGCTGTTGCGCAGCCACAGGACGCCGCGGGCGTGGATGGCGAGATCGTCACGCACGAGCTTCATCGCCTCGTGCAACTGCCCGTCATTCGCCTCTGTAATGGAGATCAGCGCGCGTTCGAGTAGCTCGCTAGCACGGCGCGGTAACTCCGCCTGATCCTTGAACTTCGGCACCACCACAGGGATGGCAGGCCGGGCGTAAATGGAGGGGCGGAGCACCTCTTGATTTGCCCAGAAAATCTTGAACTCACGGTCGGCGGTCGTATTCCCGAGTAGGTCCAGCTTGGCGTAGAGGTCGTCGATCGTGTTGCACTTATCATTCCACTTCTCGAAGCAGTGCTCGGCGTCGGAGATGAGCGCCAGCCACGGCTTGGCGTCGTCTGGCGTATCGGGCTGTTGATAGGCGGGCGACTCCTCGGCGTTGGCGCCAGAGTCGTCGTAGGCGTTAGCCATAGACGGCAGCCCAGCCCGGTAGCTGCGAAATGTGCAGGCCCGTCCCGATGCCCGCGAGATTGAGCAGCACGGTGATGAGGATCAGCACCGCGACCACCACCACGATGACCTTGATGATGCTGGCGACCGGCTCGGGCGGACCGAGGGCTCCGAGGACGTAGAACGCGAGCCAGACGAGCAGGCCGATGACCAAGAGGACGATGATCAGGCTGAAAAGGCTTCCCACTGTAAGGGTCATATCGCGATCCTCCTGCCGCTCCTTGGCGGCGGCGGGCCCGGCAGGTAGACCTGCCCCGGCTGTAGCTGTGGCTTCGGCCGCTCGTCCTTCACCGGGATCTGCTGCCAGGCGAGTGCCAGGTATCTGAAGGCATCGCTCGCGTGGCTCGCCCAGTTGTGATTGTCGTCGTTGCGAAAGACCTTCTTGTCGTCGTCCCAATCTCTCGCATACTGCTCCAGAGCCGGGATACCGTAATCCTCGCAGCGGGGATGGAAGACAGCCCGAGGCAGGGTCCGACGTGCGGCGTTGATCCCGTCCAACTTACGCATGTTGGGACAGAGCCTGGGATTGAGCCCCAGCAACTGCATGGTCTCAAGCCGCGATCGGCCGCCAGTAGTGCCCCATTCCCTCACAGATGCGTCGTGAGGCACCCAATCGATCGTCTGCCACTCGCCGCTCTTCTTGTCGCGCCAGCGCGGCCAGCCGTGCTCCTGGCGCTTCTGGTGATCCAATTCCGCGAAGCTCTCCAGGTGGCCGTGGTTCTCGCTGTGGCAGTCGAGCAGCACTACCTGCGTGCCCTGGACCTGCCACCACCAGATCGACGTGTCGTCGCGCACACCGATGTCCCATGCCGTATGGACTGGCACGCCTGGGAGCGCCTCCACCTCGGCGATGCGGCCCTCGTTGCGGACTGCGAGCATCTCGCGGGCGTAGTAGGCGCCCAAGATCGCGGCGTTGAAGCTGACGAGGTATTCCTGCTCGTAAAGGGCGCGGCCTTCATCCACGCCGTAGAGGTCGATGTAGTCCCGCAGCTCCTCCTGCAACTCCTCTTCCGTAAACACTCCCGTCTGGTCGACGGTCAGAAGCTCGGTGAAGTAGTCGGACCGCTTCGACCAGCTATCGAACATCGTCTTGGCGTGGTTGCGGCCACGTGGTGTCGTGATGAACAGCGCCCAGCCCTTGTTCTCCCGGAGCATGGGCTTGTGGTATGCCCACGCTGAGGGGTTTGCGAGCGCCCACTCGGAATACACGATGCCGGCCGGGCCACTGCCGACCGTGGCGTTGTAGCGGTCGCTGCCGATCAACTGAAAGGTCGAGCCGCACTTGAACTTGATGAGCATCTGCTGCTCATCCTTGGACTCGCGCAGCACCTCGGGGAATGCCTCGTCGATGCGCCTCTGGCCGGTGGCGGCATTGATTCCGTTCCAGAGGGCTTTGCGGGCCATTTCGTATTCCGGCAAACAATACCAAAATGTTGCAATTCTCTGATGAAGTAACTCGCAAGTTGCTGCGAGGGCTACTTCATCTTTCCCGGCACGCCTATGCCAACAGGCTAGTGCGCGCTTGCCTCCATTAATCAGGTAGCGGTGCAGAGGCTGCTGGTAATATCTTATCCTTCGCTCGATTTTTACCACGCGGTCTCTTATTCCTCGCCTGCTCTAGCTTCGTCGCCCAGCGGCAATTATCGGGAGAATAAGAGCCATCATTATCGCACCTCTCAAGAGTCATTCCTTCCGGGCGCTCGCCCATGTCTTCCCAGAAGTTCTCAAACGACTGCCATCGCTCACATACGGAAATCCCGCGGCCGCCGTAATATGTGTAGTTGGAGCGCTTCGGATTTGTGCACCGCTGCAGCATCATCACCCAAACACGGTACTCTGGCGTTCCAGCCCTCCCATGCGAGCGCCGCTTAAGTACTGCTGCCGCCAATTGGGCTTGATGCTCCTCGCTACGCAGCATCTCGAACAAGGCGCATCCACAGGAGATAGTCGCCCCACGTTTGACGCGGTTGGCGGCAATTTCCTTCTCGATGCCACAGTCGCAGCGCCACCGCCAAAACGTGCACTTATTTCTGGAAGGCGCCCGAGCCAAAGCCGTCAGCCGCCCGAACCTCTTACCCGTCAAATCAATGAGTAATGCCGGCATGCCCCAGAGTAGCACGCCACAGTTAGAGTGGCTATTGCAGCGGCTGGCCGCCCGCGACAATCTCCACATCGCACTTGCGTTGCGCTTCAGCCTCGATAGCCTCCCAGACCGACTGCTTCTGGGCAGCGGTCAGGGCAGGACCGCCAAGGCCGCCGTAGATCTCCAAGTAGCGCACGAATTGGCGATCGATCTCTGCGCGGCCTGCCTTCTCAAGAAAGTCATCCCAGACCGCCTGCGTGATTTCGGTGGCCATTTCTCAACTCTTCTCCTTCTTGGCCTCGTAGATTGTGATGAACTGCACCGGGCCGCCGTCGGGTGCGGCGTGGGTGAGGTCGAGCTTGTCGCCGTAGACCTTGGGCGCGATCTTGGACATCAGCCATTTGCGGGTGTCGAGGCGGAGTCTGTCGCGGGCTGGGTCGCCTTGATCGTTATCGGCAATTTCGATTATTTCGTCGGCGAGGACGTTCATTCGGGTCAGTGTTGCTGCCGCGTATTGCGACGCGAAACCATTACGATCTTCGCTAGCCCACCGACGCACGGACATCTCGTCGGGCATGCGCTCTGCGCGGCAGACGGAGCGGAGGCTCTCGCCGGCTGAGATACGATCAATGATCTCGGCTGCGAGCTCTGGCGTATAGACTGGCTGATTACCCCCTCTTCCTCCGCGTGGCATCAGCTACTCACCATTGCGGTATTCCTTACAGAGGTATGCGACGAGGACGACGCATGTGAGGCTGATGAGGGTGATGTAGTAGAGGCGCATGGGCGGCCCTCCTGGCCAGCACTAGTCGGAGTGCTTGCGGGCATTCGGCTAGTTGTCGCTTGGCCGGGAGGGCCATAGTGAACCAAAGAATTGCGTGTTGCGTTTAGCTTCATCCTGATCCCCAGGACCGAGGGAGGTTTCCCCATGCCCGCAGCCACACAGAAGACCACAAAAGTCGTGACCGAGTTCACGGACGCGCAGGGAAAGCGCTGGAAGGTTGGCGATAACTTCACGGGCGACGACAAGGCTCGGCAGGCCGCCATTGCGGCGGGCCAGGTGCAGGAGCAGCCGGCGCCAGACCCGAACGCTGCTGAGTAGGACGATCGAGGCCCCGCGGGACGATGTGGCTGGGCGCGAGGCCCCAATTCGCCCGGTGCCAGGGAGGAGCAGCGCCGGGCAACAGAAAAACCCGCGCCGGAATGACCGGGCGGGTTGGCAAGGGTCTATTTCGGCACGGAATTTACCCGGCGTCAAGCCGGAAATGCTTGATGAGCTGCGCTAGTCCGCGCCTGGCATCCGGCAGAACGGACGAGGATGCCTCGTCGTGACATAGCTTGTTGACCGCACTCAGCGCCTTTGTCCCAGCCATTGAGATAGCGTCCTGCGCGGCCCTGAAGCGGGCCTGGAAGCGTTTCAGCTCCTCGGGGGCTGT
>Ga0210380_10000514_pt1 | contig 16964 bp, 17 predicted proteins | sample PLM4_5_coexredo_FD_155476 | JGI IMG/M metagenome (GOLD analysis project Ga0210380, IMG submission 155476) | Groundwater sediment microbial communities from an aquifer in East River, Colorado, USA - PLM4_5_coex redo | ecosystem: Environmental > Terrestrial > Soil > Riparian zone | place: USA... | reverse complement strand
CCAAGCCCAATGCCCAGACCGCCTATCGCGGGCCACCACATCCAATGGATTCGCAACTTGTGAAACGCATCCTCAAAAAAATAGACCGACGCAGTAAGACCCGCGGAAAGAAGTCCCCCGAGCAGTCCTGCGACTGCACAGAACAGCAGACCTTCGGCTCCAATGAATTCGGGATGGGACGGAGTTGGGAAGAGGCCGGCAGGTCCGATCCAGTAATGACGAAGAAGCGCGGCCGTCGCACTGGAGAGCGCGACAGGAACGATACTTCGCGGTTTCCACTCAAATAGCAGCAGCTCGAACGACAGCAACACCGACGCCAGTGGCGCTCCAAACGTGGCCGACATGCCGGCAGCGGCACCGGCAACCAGGAGAGTCTTTCGCTCGGCGCTGGTGAGCTTGAACAGCTGCGCGGTAAGCGAACCGAAAGCTCCACCGGTCATGATGATGGGACCTTCAGCCCCAAACGGACCGCCAGATCCGATCGAGATCGCCGAAGAAAGCGGTTTCAGGATGGCGAGCTTCGGCTCGACGCGGCTCCCGTTCACCAGAATGGCTTCAATGGCCTCCGGGATTCCATGACCGCGAATGCGTTCCGATCCATAACGCGCCATTAAGCCGATGATGAAGGCGCCGGCAACGGGCACGGCAATTGAGAACAGGCCGAGCGTATGGTCTGAGGGATTGCGGCTGGCGAAATCGAATGTCCGGAAGAAAAAGATATTGGTAAAGAAAGCAATGAGCTTCATCAGGCCCAGGGCTACGGCACAGCTGACTGCACCCGTCAGGATTGCGAGAAGTGAAATGATTGCCGTACGCCAACCTGCGGTGAAGTCGCCAAGTTCGGGAGAAATGTGATTCTTATTTTCTTTCATGAGTCAGTTTTCGGAGTGTTTCCAGAAGTACAGGTCCGGAAGTGCGTAGTTCTTTTCGATGAATGGCTGTCAGCCGGCGCAGAAGTTTCTCCCCGCTTGCGGTGATCCTTGGATGAACCTGGCGGCGGTCGGTGGTACCAGCTTCGCGCCGGATAAAACCGCGGTCGCACAGCCGGTCGACCAGTTCGACGGTGGTGTGGTGTCGAAGCTGCATCCGCTCCGCAAGCACGCCAATCGTGGGAGAGACTTCGGGATCGAGACCTTTAAGGGCAAGCAATAGCTGATGCTGCTGGCCGTTCAGGCCGTTTTCCCTGGCAGCCTCTTCACTGAATGCGAGAAATTTTCGGATTTGATAGCGGAACTCTGCGAGTGCGCGGTAGTCCTTCGAATTCATCTCCGGAGATTATATATCGCAGTACGATATTATTCTAGAACTGAGTCAGGCTCAGAACGTTTCCGTCCGGGTCGTCGAACCATGCAATGCGAGTCGCACCACCGGGAACAGTCCAGATGCCGATATCGTCCTGTACGAATCCGTCATAGAAGTTGAATGTCACTCCCTTGGAGCGCAGGGTTTTCACCGTCGCAGTGATGTCGGCAACGTCCCAGCCGAGGACGGTATGGTCCGCCGGTTTGAAATCTGGCGCTTCAGATACCCTCAGGGTGATTCCGTTGAGATTGAATACGGCTGCGGAATCATCTTCATGGATCAGTTGAAATCCCAGCGTACCGCCATAGAAGGCCTTCGAACGGTCACGGTCAAATGTACAGATGAAGGTTATTACCTTTGCTGAAGTTGGCATCGACATCAAGTCACCTCCGAATCGGGCAGAATTATACGTCTCGGACCCGGAAACGGAACCCCGTCATGGTGCCAGGCCGATGATCGACAGCAATCGGCCGGCGTGCCTGCCTTCGCGCCTGTACGAAAAGAAAAGGTCCGCGCGGCACTGGGTACACAAGGTTGACGTCACGATCTGCGATTCAGGAACCCCGGATTCGATCAGCTGGCGTTGATTTGCAAGGGCCTGGTTGAAATGCGGCTTTCTCCAGTCCGGCCGGTGTTCGAATGCGTTGGGAACGCGTACCGCGTCAACGACATCTTCACCCACTTCATAACAACACACCGCATTGTGAGGACCGATCACGGCCGTCAAATCCGACGGCGAAACCGAATACTTTTCTCTAATGGCGTCCACCGTGCGCTGAACGATACGTGCGGCCGTACCGCGCCAACCTGCGTGTACAGCAGCAACAATACTGGAATTGCGGTCGGCGATTAAGATCGGGACGCAGTCGGCAGTTTGGACGGAAAGTACCGCACCGCGAACAGCGGTTATCGCCGCATCGCCTTCCAGTGGTTCGTTGGAGGACCAGGTGTCGGTCATATCGCGAACAATGTTGGAATGTGTCTGCTTCAGCTTCAGCACCGGCCAGCCGGGAACTCCGGCCGCGGCAAGAAACCGCGAGCGATTGATGGGAATCATCGGATTGTCCGATGAAGTTGGACCGAGAGTCAGGTTCGAGTGTTCGGCGCGACGCGTGGAAAATGCGTGAGCGACGCCTTCGATAGAATCGAGCGCCGACGCGTGAAGCAGCGTTATCTGAGAAACTCGTTTTACCTGTAACATCAGTTCATGGTTGTCGGGCTTGGCATCGATCTTATTCAGAATGACCGCATCCGAGATTCAGTCACGCGATTTGGCGCTCGGTTCATCAATCGAATATATACGGAAATCGAAATTGCCTACTGCGCCAACTGCGCCGATCCCACAATTCACTATGCGGCGCGCTTCGCTGCAAAGGAAGCTGGCTTCAAGGCGCTCGGCACAGGATGGGCGGCCGGCGTAAAGTGGAAAGATATCGAAGTGCAGAAACTTTCTTCGGGAAAACCCGAACTTCATCTCTATGGCGAAGCGCTCGAACGCGCCACATCCATGGGGGCAACTCGCTTCCATGTCTCGCTGACTCACGATCGGCTGGTTTCGGCTGCGGTTGTGATCTTCGACTAACGGGCGGTGAGCCCATCCGACTGGAGAGCGGTCGCTCGAAGCGATACCCACGAATTCCGTGGCAACTCCGATTCCGGATACACGCGGATGAAATTGCTGCTGATGGCGTCTCCGGAGTTCAGCACCAGTACTTCAAGATCACGCCCGATCATGCCTGAACGAAATGCTTCGTTTTTGTTCGCGATAAGCTGACGCAGCGCGCGCGCGCGAAATTGTGCAACGTGCGAAGGAACGGGAGCCGGCATGTCTGCTGCGGGAGTTCCGGGACGCGACGAAAATGGAAACACATGGAGGTATGTCAGCGGAGACGACGCGATGAGCTGGTAGGTTTCGGAGAACTCTTCGTCGGATTCGCCGGGAAATCCGACCATGACGTCCGCACCAATCGCAGCATCTTCAATTCGGCCTCGAATGTTTTGGGCCAGCTCTGTGTAGTACGAAGGAGAGTAAGGCCGGCGCATTTCACGGAGAATGCGGCGCGATCCGCTTTGCAACGGGATATGGAAGTGATGCGCCAGTCGCGGTTGTTCTGCAACCAGCGAGACGATTTCCGGAGTGACTTCCAGCGGTTCGATGGAACTCAGGCGAATGCGCGCCAGGTCCGGAACTTCAGCAAGCATGCGGTGAACCAGGGCTAACAGCGATGTCGGGACATCCAGGTCTCGTCCGTAAGTGCCGAGATGGATGCCGGAAAGAACAATCTCTTTGTACCCGCGTTCGACGAGGTTCCGGACTTCGATCAGCACGTTATCGGAATTCATGCTGCGGCTGCGGCCCCGGACAGACGGAATAATGCAGAACGAACAGTTGGCGTTGCAGCCGTCCTGAACTTTGACAATGGCCCGAGTGCGTCCGCCGGATCCGGAGTGCGTACGGGGACCGAGTTCCTGTTCGAGGAATATATCGCTGCAGAAGACTTCGGCTCGGCCCGAGGAAACGAAGTCCTGGTCGAGAACGCTTAGGGTGAGGCGGCCGACCAGGGGCTTGTGGGAGTTTCCAACAACGTACTCGACGCCAGGCATTGAAGCGAGTTCTTCCGGCACACGCTGGGCATAGCAGCCGGTGACAATGATGCGGGTTTCCGGACTGCGGCTGGAGATCCGGCGAATCATGTGGCGGACGTCGCGGTCGGCTTCTTCGGTGACCGTGCAGGAATTGACCACCACGACACCGGCGTCGTAGGGCGAAGCAGCAACGCTGGCACCTGCGTCGAGGAGCTCATCCTGAATTGCTGCGCCTTCGGACTGGGAAGCGCGGCAACCGAAGTTCGCGATGTGGAAGGATTTTTTGGACATTGCTTCTCAAATTTGAAGATGCTTTGGGACAAATCCCTCTCCTGAAGGGAGAGGGTGGCCCGAAGGGCCGGGTGAGGGGTAAAGAATGCTTCTCTGTACCCCTCACCCGCCGCTTCGCGGCACCCTCTCCCTTCAGGAGAGGGACTACCTGAGTTCCGATGCTACTGCGGTCCCAGCTCCGTACTCACTTTCTTACTCTTCTCGGCCACCGTCACTTCAAGCTTCGCCTTGTATTCCGTCAACTTCGTCGCCAGTGCGGCATCCGCAAGTGCGATGATTTGAACTGCGAGAATTCCGGCGTTCGTTGCGCCGGACTTGCCGACTCCCATCGTTGACACCGGCACGCCCGGCGGCATCTGCACGGTGGCCATCAGCGCATCGAGACCCGACAGTGGCGAACTGTCAATCGGAACACCGATGACGGGAAGTATCGTTTCCGCGGCGGTAACTCCAGCCAGGTGCGCTGAACTTCCTGCGCCTGCGATGATCACCTTCAACCCACGCGATCGGGCACTGCTGACATACTCCAGCGTGCGATGCGGTGAACGGTGCGCGCTGTACACGCCTATTTCGTAAGGTACGCCAAACTGCTGGAGAACCTTCGTTGCCTCTGCCATAACGGGAGCATCGGAATCGCTACCCATAATAATTCCAACCAGTGCCTTCGCCTTCTCTGTCATCGTTGCTTTGCCAACCCCTTCTTTCCAATGTCTCTGCGGTAATCTTTGCCGTCGAAGTTTACCACTTCGCATGCGGCATAGGCCCGATCGAGGGCCTGTGACAGTGTGGTTCCGCAGGCGGTGACATTCAGAATGCGTCCGCCGGCGGTAAACACCTTTCCGTCTTCCATTCGAGTGCCGGCGTGATAAACCTTTACTCCATCGAGTCTGCTCGCTTCCTGCAATCCGTGGATTTGTTTTCCATTTTCCACTTTTCCGGGATATCCCTTCGCCACCAGTACGACAGAAGCTGTCGGTTCGCTGGCCCATTCCAAAGCGCGCGAATCCAGACGATGCTCGGCCATATCGATGAGCACTTCCAGAAGGTCTGTCTTCAACCGCGGCAGTATCACCTGCGTTTCCGGATCTCCGAATCGCGTGTTGTATTCGAGCAGCTTCGGGCCGGCCGTCGTCATCATCAACCCGGCATAGAGTATTCCCGTGAATCCGGGCGCATTGTCGAGAGTCGGTCGAATGATGGTGCGCATCACAACGTCGCGTTCTTCCGGCGTCAGAATGGTATCGATGGAATATGCGCCCATCCCGCCGGTATTCGGCCCCTGATCGTCATCGAACCGCCGCTTATGATCCTGAGCCGCGACCATGGGCTGAGCAACCCTGCCATCGGCGAAAACGTGGAAAGAGGCTTCCTCGCCAGTCAGGAACTCTTCGATCACAAGCTTGCCACCCGCAGCGCCGAGACTCTTTGCTTCCATGAACTCATGAACCGCAGCTCGCGCCTGCGCCTTCGTTTCCGCAATAACCACGCCTTTTCCCGCGGCGAGCCCGTCGGCTTTGACAACAGTAGGGTACAGAACGGAATCCAATCGCGCGTATGCGTCAGCTGCGGTAGCGCACGGCCAGAAGTCGGCGGTTGGAATGTTATGAGCTTTGAAGAACTGCTTGGAATACGTCTTGCTGGATTCCAGCTGGGCATTCTCTCGGTTGGGACCGACAATCTTCAATCCGCTGGCGCGGAATAGGTCAACGACACCTAGACTGAGCGGCACTTCAGGTCCAACGAACGTCAGATCTATTTTTTGAGCGCGTGCGAAATCCAGCAACGCGTTCACGTTGTCTGCGGGGATGGCAACATTGGTCGCCTGAGATGCGGTGCCGCCGTTGCCCGGTGCCACAAAAATCATCTTCACTTTGGAATTCTGCGCGACCGCATCCACGATGGCGTGCTCGCGACCACCCGATCCGATTACTAGTATTTTCATCTGGAGGAAACTTTGATCTGCGTGAGGATTTCGTTCAGTGCGCCTGTGCGATAACCGTCCACATCGAGCGCCACATACTGGAAACCGATTTGTTTGAATTCGCGGCTGAGCTTGTCGAATATTTCGATGGTGAGAGCTTTAGCCATTTCTTCTCGTGCAATTTCAATTCGTGCAACATCTCCGTGATGACGGACACGGCATTGGCGGAAGCCCAGGGCTCTTAGCGCTTCTTCTCCCTGGTCGATCATTCTCAGCTTGTCCACGGTCACCTCAGATCCATATGGAATTCTCGAAGACAGGCACGCCGAGGCGGGTTGATCCCACGTAGGCAGGCCGTGCATCCGCGAAAGTTCCCGAATATCGGCCTTGTTCAAACGAGCTTCAATGAGTGGACTTCGAATTTCCAGTTCGGATCCGGCTTTGCGGCCCGGACGATAGTCGCCGGTGTCGTCAAGATTGTTGCCGTCAACGACATAGCGAAACCCGCGCGTCGCCGCCATTTCCTGAAGTCTCGAGTAGAGATCGTGCTTGCAGAAGTAACAGCGGTTCGTTGGATTTGCGGTGTAGTTGGCATCTGCCATCTCTCCGGAAACCATGAATTCATGGTGAAATCCGTACCTTTTCACGAGGCCCAATGCGACATTTCGCTGGTAGCTGGGGTAACTGGGACTCTCTGCTGTAACGGCCAGCGCCGCACTTCCAAGCTCGCGATTTGCGATGAAAGCGAGGTAAGCGCTGTCGACACCGCCGCTGAACGCAACGATGCAGGAACCCATGTTTCGAAGAATGGAGACCAGCTCCTGTTCCTTGTCCTGTGGCATCTGACAATTGTAGCGCTTGACAAAGCTGTGGCGAATTCGAAAGATAAGGTCTTAGTATGCATGCGACACTGCTGCTAAACGCGTCGTACGAACCACTCCGGATCATCTCCTGGAAGAAAGCCCTCACCCTGTTCTTTGCCGGCAAAGTTGAAATCATCGAGGAACACGATCGCGAGATTCATGCGATCACGTTTGCAATCAAGCTCCCGTCGATCATTCGACTTCTGAAATATGTGCGGGTGAAGAATCAGAACAAGGTGAAATTCTCCAGAGCGAACATCTATGCCAGGGACGATTATTCATGTCAGTACTGCGGGAAGAAGTTCCCTTCGGAAGACCTTACATTCGATCACGTCGTGCCTGTCGCCCGGGGTGGACTCAAGCGCTGGGACAATATCGTTGCGGCATGTTTCCGCTGCAATCACAAAAAAGGCGGACGTACGCCTGAGGAAGCGGGCATGCGGCTGATCCGGCCACCGACGGAGCCGCACTGGCTGCCGGCGATTCATGTTACCTTCAAGCTCAAGTCTCCGCCGGAAAGCTGGCGGGACTACCTCTACTGGAACATCGAGCTCGACATTTAACTAAGATGACGCTGCAGGAAACCATTCAATCGCACATGGCTGATGCCATGCGCAGCAAAGATTCGCTTCGGCTCAGCGTGCTGCGCATGATGAAGACTGCCGTCAAGAACAAGGAAGTCGAAAAAATGAAGGCGCTCGACGAAGCAGAGGTCCTTGCGGTATTGAATTCACTGGTAAAGCAGCGGCGCGATTCGGTGGAACAGTTTCGAAGCGGCGGCCGCGAGGAACTCGCACAAAAGGAAGAAGCCGAAATCAAAGTTCTCGAACAATACCTTCCTGCCGCAGCTTCTGATGACGACATTCGAACTGCAATTGATGCCGCGATTCAGCAGACGGGGGCGGCTTCGCTGAAAGATATGGGAAAGGTCATGAAAGCCGTTCTGGCTCTGCTCGCCGGAAAATCAGCTGATGGAGGCCGTGTCAGCCAGCTGGTAAAGGAAAGACTGGCGTGAACGGTGTGGAAGGAATCGAACCTGACGTTTCGGTTCGTGACCTGGTGGTTTTTGAAACGCCACACGTTCAACTCCGCAATCTTGTCGTTTTCGATTCTCCCGATGTCCGGCTGGACGAACTGACGCATTTCTCAACCGGTGAACCTCCGCGAAAAGGCCAGTTCCGTGAATGGACGGAAAGCCTCGTCGGAACCGTTGTCTTCGTCCTCGCATTTACCACTCTGATCGCACAGGCCACACAGGTTCCCACCGAATCGATGAAACCCACGATTCTGGTGGGCGACCATTTCTTTCTGGATAAGGTCGCGTTTCCGGGAAACTACCCGGAGCCATTGCGCCCGTTGTTGCCACATCGATCCATTCGGCGTGGAGACATCATTGCGTTCAAGCCTCCTGCCAGCGCAACGAGTGACAATATTCCCTTTGTGAAACGGGTCATCGCCATTGGAGGAGACACCGTTGAAATGCGGAACAGAAACGTCATCGTGAACGGCAGACAGCTCGACGAACAGTACAAGATTTACGCCGACTATTCTTCCGATACCAGCCGCGACAACTTTGAACCGCAAATCATTCCGCCGGACCGCTTTTTTGTCATGGGCGACAATCGCGACAACAGCAATGACAGCCGATACTGGGGATTCGTAGACCGCAACTCCATCATTGGAAAACCATTATTTGTTTATTGGTCCTATGAAAGCGATCCCTGGACAGGCGCAGCAACGTCGTATCGGGAATGGCTGCAGAGCTATGTTTCCACGGCTTTCCATTTCTTCAGCAGAACGCGGTGGTTTCGATTCGGCACCATGATCCGTTGATATTAAAGCCACTTAGGCCAAAAAAATGAGGGTGCCCTGGCTCGTGAAGAGCCAGGGCTTTGATTTCAATGGAAGCTTAAAATTTAGGAAGAAAATTTATGATTGGCTGGACTGAACGAAACCGAACAGTGGTGAAAATGAAGTGGCTTTAATTGGTAAGACTGTTGCATTTACAACCTCTATTCTAGTGGCCACGCGGGTTCTGTCAATTGGAATCTCCTGATGGGCGCGCTGTTCCTCGTCGCGACACCCATCGGAAATCTGAGCGACATCAGTTCACGAGCACTCGATACTCTCCGTCAGGCCGACCTCATTGCATGTGAAGATACCCGGCAAACCATGAAGCTTCTTTCGCATTTCGGCATACAGAAGCCTCTAACCAGCTATCACGAGTTCAACGAACGAGAAAAGGCGGTCGAACTTGCCGACAAAATCGAAAACGGGGAAAACATTGCGCTGGTTTCCGATGCGGGAACCCCCGCGATATCCGATCCGGGGTTCCGGCTGGTGCGGCTGTGCCGCGAACGTGGCCTTCAGGTCGTCTCCATTCCGGGAGCCAACGCTGCAATAACGGCACTTTCTGCATCCGGGCTGCCTTCGGATCAGTTCCTTTTTATCGGTTTCCTCCCGCCCCGAAAGACTGCAAGACGCGAACATCTCGATACGCTACGAACGTTCCGCGGCACGCTGATCTTTTATGAAGGGCCCCACCGAATTCAAGCTGCTCTGGAGGACATTCAAGACGTCTTTGGTGACCGCGACGTGTGCATCGGCCGAGAGCTGACCAAGCTGCATGAGGAATATCTGTTCGGAAAACTCTCGGAGGTACGGCAGCGGGTGAAGGAGCTTGGGGAATTTGTAATTGTTGTTGGAGGATTTACCGGCCCCGATGATACGGCCCCGCGGGAACTCACACGTGAAGGGGTCCTCAAAACTCTCGGAATTTCACGAAACCAGCTTTACGAGCTCTTCTTCAAGAAATAAATAGTGGCCAGGACCTTCCCTATCCCTGCAGGGCAAGTGATCGCCCCTCCTGGCCAGGAGGGGTGGCGCGAAGCGCCGGGGTGGTTGTTCTTGATCGAAGAATTCTATCTGTCGAACCTGAGCCACCACCCCGTCTGCGCCTTCGGCGAAGACACCCCTCCTGGCCAGGAGGGGCGATCGCTCCTATTTGCCAGGTATTCAACTCTACAGCAGGGTTTCGTCGAGGGAAGCAGGACCGGCGATTTCGCGGACGGTTTCGCGTTCATCGGGTTCCTCATGGTCCTCATGACCCATGAAATTCATGAACTCGTCGCGGGAACCCTGAAAGAAATGGTCGATCATGCCGTTCACTGCGGCATCCCGTACATCGGCAAATCCCACGGTGGGTTCGTAGTAGTGAGTTCTGGACTTGAGCGCACGATGAAGGAAGCCTTTGAGGAACAGGCGGTGCATGATCGTCATGACGGTGGTATAGGCCAGCTTGCGCCGCGGGTGGATGGCGATCTGAACATCCTTGACGGTTATGGGATAGCGCTGCCATACCGCTTTCATGATGTCGAGCTCCAGCGGCGTCAACATTAAGGAACTATTCCGAGTCCGTACCTGTCCTTCGATCTTCAAGTAGTTCGATCATCTCCCTTGCGCCGTCTTTTCCGGGTGCATGTGCAGGAATGGAACGAATGCGAAATTTCATCCGGTGCCGCGGAAAATCGATTTCGACGATATCGCCGACGTGCATTTCGCGTCCGGCCCGGGATTCGTTGTCGTTCACGGTGACGCGACCGGCGTCACAAACTTCTTTTGCGAGGGTCCGGCGCAGAATGACCCGACTCCACTTTAGAAACAAATCGAGACGCATCAGGTCCAATCTGTTCGGAAAGCCGGCATTTACTGATCTCTGGGAGGTGCAGTATCGGAAGCCCGGATGGCTTTTGTTGCGGCGCCGGTATCGGTGTATCCCGGGTAAACCTCGACATAGCCCTGGGCTCGGAGCTTGGTCAGGTAGGTACGCACTTTGGGTTCGGCGCGCTGGTCCATGATGATATTGAAGATTTCGTTCTGAGCAATCTCGAACGTCACAATGCCGCCGTCATGACGATCGAGCAGTTTCAAAATGACGAGAGTCTTGTTTTGAGGATTCGACATGGTCTCGGTGACCTGACCCCTTGTCAGTTTACGGACGATGGCTTCCATCTCCGGGGAGGCCAGACCATAATTTCCTTCGCTATCCCGTTCGAAAAAGCCAAGGTACCCGCCGTTCTGACCGCTGGGATCTTCCGAATACTTGCGTGCGACTTCTTCAAATTCATCACCCTTCTTGAGTGCGGCCTGGGCGTCGGCCATGACCTTGTTCTTCGCTTCCATTTCTGCGGGCGACAAACCCTCGGTCGTTACAGCGATCATTGCAATGTTCACTCCGGGCGGGCGATCGAAGTTCTGCTTGTGGGCTTCGTAGTAGGACCGCGATTCTTCGGTCGTAATGACAATTTTCCCGGTTACTTCGTGATGAAGAACCTGCGAGCGCAGGTTTTTGTATCGAATGCTGTCCTTCACTTCATCGATTGAAATTCCCTGGCGGATCATTGCCGCTTCCATGGCTTCCATGGTCGGGAAATTATTGTCGATTCTCAACTGCTCGATTTGCTTGGCTACTTCCAGGTTGGCGTCCAAACCCAGATCCGCAGCTTCCTGCAGGATGAGGTACTTGTCGATGAGGTCCCGCAGGATGTCCTTCTTCCGCGCTTCCAGGGCCTCCAGCAACTGCGGCCCCTTGAGCTTCTGCTGCTCTACCAGCTCCGAACGTATATCGTCTTCGGCATGCCGGAGTTCAGAAGCCAGGATGATGTCTTTGTTCACCTTCGCAGCGATCTGGGAAATAACCTTCTGGCTGAATGTGGGGACCGATACAAGAATAGCCAATACAATCGCGGCAGCGCCTTTTCTCATCACAACTCCTTCGTGCATCTTATTTCCCTATGCGATCTCGCGCAAGACTTCACCAATACCGGCAAAGAGATCGGACCGCGGACCGCTGCGGCCAAGGCGCAACGTTGCGGGCGGCGAAAACGAAAGCCCTTCGTCTCGTCCCACCAGTTCAATGATCCGTTCCGGATCGATACGCGCCGACTCGTGGAATCGAATATCGATGCCGTGAGCCGTCTTTTCAATGGCGGTCACTCCCCGGGCGCGACCGAGAATCCGGAGCCGCGCATACTCCAACAGGTTGCGGACGGGAAGGGGCAATTCGCCGAGCCGGTCTTCCAGCTCTCTATACAATTCATCCACTTCGGGCTCGGATCGGGCCGAGGCGATTTGTTTGTATATCCGCAATCGCTGAAGTTCGTCATCAATAAAGTCCGACGGGATCTTCAAATCAACTTTCAGGCTAATGGAGGTCTCCACATCCGGCAATTCGGTACCGGTGCGAAGCTCGTCGACGGTGCGCTCCAGCAGCTGGCAATATAGATCGAATCCGATGGCTTCGATATGACCGTGCTGCTGTCCTCCCAACAAGTTACCGGCACCTCTCAGCTCCAGGTCCAGTGCGGCAATCCGAAAGCCTGCCCCAAGTTCGCTGAATTCCTGAATCGCCGCCAGACGGCGGCGCGCAATAGGCGTTAACGAGTCATCAGACGGAATCAACAGGTAGGCGTAAGCACGCCGATTGGAACGGCCCACACGGCCGCGCAGCTGATAGAGCTGAGACAGGCCGAATTTGTCCGCGCGATTGACGACAAGTGTATTGGCCAGAGGTATATCCAGTCCATTCTCGATAATCGTCGTCGCGACCAGAACATCGAACTCATGGTGCATAAAGCGGGTCATGATGGATTCGAGTTCCTTCTCCCCCATCTGCGCATGCCCGACACCCACGCGAGCCTTCGGGCAGAGCTTGCGGATCATGTCTGCCAGCGAGTGAATCGATTCGACGCGATTGTGCACCACGTACACCTGGCCGCCGCGCTCCAACTCGAAATTGACGGCATTTTCAATGACAAGGGGACGGAACTTCACGACCACGGTCTGAATGGCCAGCCGGTCACGCGGAGGCGTTTCGATGACAGACATGTCGCGCAAGCCACTGAGTGCCATGTTCAATGTTCGGGGAATCGGAGTCGCCGTCATCGTCAGGACGTCGACCTGGGTCTTGATCTGCTTAAGCCTTTCCTTGTGAGCCACACCAAACCGCTGCTCTTCGTCGACGATCATCAGTCCGAGATCCTGAAAATGCATGTCCTTCGACAGCAATCGATGCGTGCCGACGACGATGTGGACTTTCCCGGCATCGACCTCTGCAAGTATCGCTTTCTGTTCCTTTGGTCCGACGAATCGGCTGAGCATGGCGATCTTTACCGGAAATGCGGCGAATCGCTCCTTGAACGTTTCAAAATGCTGGAAACACAGAATCGTTGTCGGCGCGAGAACGGCCACCTGCTTCCCGTCCGATACCGCCTTGAATGCGGCGCGCATGGCCACTTCGGTCTTGCCGTAGCCCACATCCCCGCAGACGAGCCGGTCCATGGGAATCGGGTTTTCCATGTCCTTCTTGATGTCGGCAATGGCGGTCAGCTGGTCGGGCGTTTCGTCATACTGAAACGCTTCCTCGAATTCCTTCTGCCACTCTGTGTCTTCGGAAAACGCGTATCCATTGGCGACTCTGCGCTGCGCGTACAGTTTGAGCAGCTCCTGCGCCATGTCGCGAATGGCTTTCCGGACTCGTGTTTTGCGCGCGATCCAGGTCGTGCCGCCAAGCTTATCCAGTACCGGTTTAGCGCCTTCGGAGGAGGAATACTTCTGGACCAGATCCAGGCGTTCCAGCGGGACATAGATGCGATCGTCTCCCAGATAGAGAATGACCATGCACTCCCGGTCATGAACCAGCGTGATGCCGTGGTACGTGCCGATACCGTGATCGATGTGCACGACGTAATCGCCGGGCTTCAGATCCTGAAGATCCGAAATGAACGCAGAGATTTTCTGTCGGCGGCGATGCGGTGTTGCCAGCCGTTCGGTTTCGTCGAAGATGTCGGCTTCGGCGTAAATTTCCAGCACGGCATCCGGCAGGCGCATGCCTATTGAAATCCGCCCGATGCCAATGACGGGTGCGGCAGCTTCATCGGTTACTTTGATGGGTTGTTCACCGAACTCGAGTCGAAATGGAACGTCGTACTCGTGAAGAAGATCGCGCAGACGCTCGGCCATGCCGAGAGTGCTTGCCAGCAGCACGACCTGATTTCCTTTCCCAAATGAAGCTCGTATGCCTTCCGCCATGTCCTTGACGCGGCCATGCCATTTCGTGACGGGCTGCGAACGGATCAGGAAGCGGGAAGGGCTCTCGGGATCTTCCGTCCCCAGTTGTTCGAGATGAACTTTTCGATGCTGGGGATGTGGCCTTGCGAATTCTTCCGGGCGCAAAAAAATGGCCTCTGGAGGCAGAGCCAGGTTTCCGCCCGAAACGGTCTGTTCGAATCGATGCTGCAGGAGTGAAAGAAATTTGTCGTGTTCCTCGCGAAGCGCATCCGGCTCGTCGAGAACCAGAACGCATCCATCGATGTAATCAAAGATCGTCGATTCCAGTGGAGCGCCCAGCGACAGGAGGAACTCCGCGCCTGGAAACATCGCGCCACCATCGGCGAGATCCACCTTTTCCGCCAGGTCTCTTTCAAACTGTTCGTCGTTCCAACGATCGCGTGCAAGTGTTCCCCATTGGCGAAGCAGACCTCGATCGACGATGGTGTCTCGCATGGGAAGAATGTCGATGCGCTGCACCGGGCCGCTGGAACGTTGATCCTCAAGATCGAACTCGCGGAGAGAGTCCACGGTGTCTCCAAAAAATTCAATTCGGACCGGGCTGCGCATCAGCGGCGAAAAGACATCCACAATTCCACCGCGAATAGAGAACTCTCCCGGCCCCGCCACAGGCTCCTGACGGAGATATCCGGCATTCGCGAGGTGTTCGACGAGAAGTTCCTGCGACAACTCGTCACCTTTGGTGATGTGCAGACTGAAGCTGTCGAATTGTGTGGGCCCGGTCAGCCGCGTACAAATAGATCGCATCGATGCCACGACGATGTCGGTCTGCTTATGTCTCAGCTGCCAGAGCGCTGTTGCGCGCGCCTGTTGAATATCTGCATGCGGTGGCAGGCCGGCATACGGATCGGCTTCCCATGCGGGAAATGGCGAAACCCTGCTGGTGGCAATGCTGGTGCCGGAGCTTCCTGTGCTGTTGATGGTGGAATGAAAGTATTCCAGGTCCGTGACGAGGTCGGGAATATCCCGGTCGTGCGGAGTGACGACGATAATCGGGCGGCGGACCGCATGCCAGAGGCCAGCGATGAAAAGCGATCGCGCGCTTCCGCCAAGTCCGGACACGAAGACGTCGCTCTCGCCCCGCAGGGAATCCGCGGCAATGCGACGGAAATCCGCGATATCGGAGATTCGCGACAGTAGTTTAGGAATTCGCTTTTCGAGAACGTCCATTTCGGATTGGCGGGTCATCCGGATTTCTTGGAATCCAGGCCATGCAGAACTCGTTCGATCACTCCGGTTGTGGACTGACCGGCAACCAGCGAAAGTGCCTCAACTTTGCCTCCCCATCCTTCGACTTCCTTTTGTCCGACGATGTTGGCGGTCCAGTCGGCACCTTTGACAAGTACATCCGGGTGAACCGTCAGGATGGTTTCCAGCGGAGTGTCTTCGTCAAAAGTACAAACGTAATCCACCATCTGGAGAGCTTTGAGGATTTCAGCCCGTTCGGCCTCCGGGAAGACTGGCCGGTCGGGCCCCTTCAGTCGGCGGACAGAGTTGTCGCTATTGATCGCAACAACCAGCGCGTCGCCAAGCTGGCGTGCGCGGTTGAGCAGATCCAGGTGTCCGGGGTGAATGATGTCGAAACAACCATTGGTAAAGACAACACGCTTTCCTGCCTTTTGCAGCCGGCGTACATCTTGTCCAATGGAGTCTCGGGTCTGGATGGAAACCACGTTTGAAACCTTCGCTCCGCTAGTATAGCATCGGCTTCTGTGCGTCTGTGGCTCACCGCGTTCCTCCTTTCCCTTCTGATTCTGGCTGGGTGGAGTCTGAAGCCATCCGGAATTCGCGAACCCGGCATCTTTGAAATAAATCCGCGCACACCGTACTTCCACTACCAGCCCAGTGGGCCGGAGGCTGGCCGGATACTCGTCGTGCACGGGCTCGACGCGAACAAGGAAATGATGAACGTTCTCTGTCTCGGCTTGTCCGACGCGGGGTTCAACGTCTATTCGATGGATATGCCGGGACACGGCGATTCGACCGCAGGTTTCAATGCGATGCTGGCTCGACAATCGATTAACGCCGCACTGGATCTGCTCGGTCCGAATACGATTGTCATTGGTCACTCCCTGGGCGGCGCGTTGTTGCTGGATCTTGCGAGCGAACGGTCGTATGGAACTGTCGTGCTGTTGTCTCCAGCGCCGACGCCAGTGGATAAGATTCGCGCCGATCGAATGCTTGTGCTGACGGGACAATTTGAGCTGCCCAAGATCACGGTCTTCGTTCCGCAGCTGGAAATTACTGGAAGCGAGGGCGTCGATCTGCGAAGGATTCCATGGGCTGGGCATTCCGGATACATGATTCATCCGGAAGCCATACGCGAAATCGTCGTATGGCTTGGGGGCGATCCGGCGCGCCTGCAGACTACACGCCGTCTGTTGCTCTTGTTGCTGGAAATAGTTTCAGCTCTATCCATTGGAGCTTTGTGGCTGAGAGGTAAACCTGTCGCGGCTGAGCGGATTCATCTGCCGTCGAGAATCATTAGCTATATTGCAGCCTGCACGGTTGCGCTTTTGATTTCCGGCGTCGTCGTCATTGCAAGCTGGCTGAGACTGTATTCGACGGACTATCTCATCAGCTTCGTATTTGTGATTGGCGTTGCGCTGGCGCCGCTTTACATCCGCAAACTTTCATTCCGGTTTTCTCAAATCCCAGTCGGCATTCTTGCGGCCGCATCCGTGATCGCAGTGGCTGTTCTTGTCGGATCCGAACTGGTGCACCTGACGCTTTCCGACGGACAGTGGTGGCGATTCGCGGCCATCACGATATTGAGTCTTCCGTTGGCTTTCGCGGACGAAGTTCTGCTGCGGCCGATACGGCCCTGGTGGAAGGGCGCCGGGGTGGCGGCGCTCACTCGAATTGCGATCGCG
>Ga0210380_10000512_pt1 | contig 16998 bp, 11 predicted proteins | sample PLM4_5_coexredo_FD_155476 | JGI IMG/M metagenome (GOLD analysis project Ga0210380, IMG submission 155476) | Groundwater sediment microbial communities from an aquifer in East River, Colorado, USA - PLM4_5_coex redo | ecosystem: Environmental > Terrestrial > Soil > Riparian zone | place: USA... | reverse complement strand
GTTGCCATCAAGGCAGGCGCGCGGAAGGACGGTACTCTGACGGCACTGCAGATGCGCATCGTCTCCAACACCGGGGCCTACGGCAATCACGCCGGCCCGGTTCTCTATCACGCCTGCGGGGAGTCGATCGGTGTCTATCGCTGTCCGAACAAGAAGATCGACGGCGCCGCGGTCTATACCAACAACGTGCCGGCCGGCGCGTTTCGCGGCTATGGCAGTCCGCAATCCGGCTTCGCCGTGGAGTCGGCGATCGACGAGCTCGCGCGCGGCATCGGAATGGACCCGATCGAGTTTCGCCGGCTGAACGCAGTTCGCGCGGGCGAGGGGATGGTGTCGGCCGATGCGCTCGACGGCGACGTCGATTACAGCAGCAACGGCCTCGAGCAATGCCTCGACTTGGTGAAGGCCGCGATGCGACAGCCGCGCGACACCGACCGCGCTGTCCCGCCGGGCTGGCTGACCGGCGAAGGCGTGGCGCTGACGATGATCCACACGGTGCCGCCGAAGGGGCACTTGTCCGACTCGCATGTCGCGTTGCGTGAAGACGGCAGCTACGATCTCACCTTCGGCACCGCTGAATTCGGCAACGGCACCACCACGGTGCACTGCCAGATCGCCGCGACGGCGCTCGCCACGACGGCCGAGCGGCTGAACATCCGCCAGTCCGATACCCGGCATGGCGGACATGACACCGGCGCCTATGGCAGCACTGGCACAGTGGTAGCCGGGCGCGCCACCCAGCTCGCCGCCGAAGCGTTGCGTGATGCGATGGTTGGATTTGCCGCCGAACAATTCGGCGGATCGGGGTGGCGGCTGGAGGCCGATGCGGTGAGTTGCCCGCGCCGCCGGGTCAGCCTGATCGAGTTGAGCGCGGCGGCGCGCGCGGCAGGGCGAGAGCTGTCCGCCGACGGCACCTTCGGCGGCACACCCCGATCGGTCGCCTTCAACGTCCAGGGCTTTCGCATCGCGGTCAATCGGCAGACCGGCGAAATCCACATTCTGAAAAGCGTCCACGCCGTTGACGCCGGCCGCGTCATCAATCCCATGCAGTGCCGCGGGCAAATCGAAGGCGGCGTCGCGCAATCGCTCGGCGCTACGCTCTATGAAGAACTCCTGGTCGACGGCACGGGGCGCGCGATCAATCCGACGTTCCGCGACTATCACGTCCCGGCGTTTGCCGACATCCCGCGCCAGGAGGTCTATTTCGCCGAGACCAGCGACGCGGTCGGTCCTTACGGAGCCAAGTCGATGAGCGAGAGCCCGTACAATCCGGTCGCGGCTGCGCTCGGCAATGCGCTGCGGGACGCCACGGGAATTCGTTTCGATACGGTCCCATTCAAGGCCGACCGGGTGTTGCTGAAGCTCGCCGGTCTGGATAAGTCGAACACGGCTGCAGGGCGAATGACCCTTGCTGCGCGGCCGCGCCGCGATGCTATTCTCCGAAGCGTATTGGAGGCTCGAGTCATGAATGAGCGCGTGCCCGCGGCGATCCGCGATCTCATGGTGGCGAACCGCATCCTCGGCAACGAGGGCGTGGTCGATGCCTTCGGCCACAATAGCATACCGCATCCGGAGAATGCCGGACGCTATTTCCTGGCGTGCTCGCGGAGCCCCGGCCTCGTCACCGAGGACGACATTGTCGAGTTCGATCTCGACAGCAACCGGCTCGACGGCACCTCCCGCGCGATCTACGCCGAGCGCTTCATTCACGGTTGTCTGTACAAGGCGCGGCCGGACGTGATGTCGGTATGTCACAGCCATGCGCACGCGGTGGTGCCGTTCACCGTGACGAACACGCCGATCGAGCCGATCTGGGTGATGGCGTCGGGCAGCGGCTCGGACATTCCGAACTGGGATATTCGCGACGAATTCCCGAACGAAGGCACCATGCTGGTGGTCAACGATGCGACCGGCCGGTCGCTGGCGAAGACGCTCGGCGCCGGGCGCGTGTGCCTGTTGCGCGGCCACGGCGCGGTGATCGCGACCAGCGGGCTCAAGGCAACCGTGATGGTGTCGATCGGCCTGATGTGCAACGCGGCGATGCTGATTCAGGCGCACACGTTGTCTCAGGGCCGCGGCGACGCCGCGGTCAAGCACCTCAGCCCGGCTGAGATCGAAGCGACCAGCAAGATACTACTCGGTCCGCTCGGGCTCGACCGCGCCTGGGAGTATTGGCGCGTCCGCGCGGGATTTCCGGCGAAAGAAGAGTGACGCCTAATCCACCGCCTCGAACCGATAGTAGTTCGCGAACCGCAGCAGCGGCTCGTCGTTCATCGCGAACCACTGTGCGTCCGATGCGGCGCGGTGGGCGATGGCGTTCCAGCCCGGCGCGACGAAAGTGTCGCCGCGCTTCCAGGAGAAGCGCTGGTCGCCGACCGTGGTTTCGCCCGCGCCCTCCATCACGTGGAAGATCGTGTTGGCGGTGGTACGATAGCGGCGTGTCTTCTCGCCGGACTGCAGGCGCTCCACCGTGAGCCCCATCGGCGGCATGGTCGGCGCCTCAAGCGTGATGCGGGGCCCGTGGAAGCCCTCGTTGTCCGCCCGCGCGGCATCAAGCTTCCGTGCGATGTCGGCACTCCTGAAGCGGAACGGCGAGGTCTCCACCACGCTCTCGATCGGCGCGTGCTTCTGCGGGTGCTCCTGAAAGAACATCGGCTCGAGCAGGTGGGTGAGCGGCACGTCGAGCCCATCGAACCAGTAGGCGGGCTGGTCGCCATCATGGCCGTGGCCGTGCCAGCTCCAGCCGGGCGTGAGCACCACGTCGCCGGTCTCCATCGGCGTCTTTTCGCCGTCGACCACCGAATAGGAGCCCTTGGCGTCGATAATGACGCGGAGCGCATGGGACGAATGCCGGTGCGAAGGCGCGTGTTCGCCGGGCAGTATCATCTGATAGGCACAGACCAGCGTGCGGCTCGTTTCGAACACGGCGTTTGGTGTCGGGTTGCGCATCACCAGGTTGCGGCGCTCGGCGAGCGAAACGTCGATCAGCCGGCCGGCGGCATCGAGACCGGCCTTGGCATCCTCGTAGGTCCAGTGCGCGGGCACGAATTCCGGCCGCGGCTCGCTCCACAGGATCGGCTTCTTGCGCGGCACCCAGCCGGGTGTGAAGTTCACCCCGCCGGCGGCTTCATAAAGCGATTCGAGCGTCGGAATGTCGAGGCCCGATAGGCGTTTCGGTGGGGCGGTTGCGACGGCGGCAACAGACATGCGAGGCTCCCTAGTTCTTGAAATGCGGCATCACGTCCTGCGCGAACAATTTCATTGATTGGTCGGCTTCGGCATAGGGGATCATACCAAAATTCACCTGCAGCGAGGCGGATTCGAAGCCTCCGACCGCCTGATCATAGGCCGCAATGGACTTGCGGATATCCTCCGGCGTGCCGATCCAGGCGCTGCCCTTTTCGACTTGGGACTCGAAGGTTTCCTTGGAGATGATCTCGATCGTCTTCTGGTAGTTCGGATAGTCCTTCGACGCCACACCCGACATCCAATCCGACGCGGCGTCGACGATCGAGCGGAGATAAATGTTGAGCGGTTCGCGCGCGATCGCCGCGGCCTTCTCGCGGGTCTCGGCGCAGAACATGTGGAACGCCAGCATCACCCGGCCCTGGCCTGCGTGCCCCGCGGCCTTCCAAGCGTCGCGATAGATTTTCATCAGCTCCGCCATCTGCGCGCCGGCCAGCGGAATGCCCATCAGGTGATGGCCCTGCCGTCCGGCGTTCTCGAATGACTCTTTGGTTGACAGCGCGGCGATCCAGAACGGCGGGCGCGGCTTCTGGGTCGGGCGCGGCAGCGACGTCACCTTCTCGAAGCTGTGGAAGCGGCCCTTCGCGGTGACGTTCTCCTCCTCCAGCAGGCGGCGGACCTGTTCGAGGCCCTCGTCAAAGCGGCTGCGGCTCTCGTCCATCGAGATGCCGAAGCGGGCGAACTCGTGCGGCAGGAAGGCGCGGGCGAAACCGATCTCGACGCGGCCGTTGGAGATCGCGTCGACCATGCCGATCTGGCCGGCGAGCTTCAGCGGATTGTTGAACACTGGCAGTACCGCGCCGGTGATGAGCCGTATGGTCCGCGTGATCGCGGCGGCGGCGCTGAGGAAGATCAGCGGGTCGGGGCTGTAGCCGCCATACGGATGGAAGTAGTGCTCCACCGTCCGCACGCTAGCATAGCTGAGCTGCTCGGCGTGCTGCGTGAGCTGCAACGCCTCATTCCAATACTGCGCGGCAGGTTTCTGATCCGTGCCGACCGAAGGGAAGAACTGGACGCCAAATTCCATCGATCACCCAACCGCCGCGGAGCGCAGGGGGAGCGATTGCTGGGCCAGGACGTGCTCGGCCATCTCCGAACGGGTGCCGATCCAGACGTCCCTGCCTTTGGCTGCGTGCTCGACAATCTTCGCGAAATAGGACGCGCCGCGCCGATGCCCGAAGATGTGGCAGTGGATGGTGACGTCGATGATCTCGAGACGCGAGCTTTTTTCGCAGAGCCGGAGATTTTCGTCGAACGCATCGAGCGTGGTGGCGGGCACGCTACCGTGCTTCATGAAAGGCATGTCATTCACGTCAGTTTGAAGTGGAATAGCGACGATTGGACGATTGTCGAACGTCAGCACGTAGGGCAGGTCGTCATCCAGAATGTCCCCGTACCAGCGATAGCCGGCGCGGGCGAGCAAGGCCGGCGTCCGCGACGTCGAGGTCGCGCGCGGGCTCAACCATCCCACGACCTTTTTCCCTGAGGCCTGTTCGAGCAGGGCGCTGCAGCGATCGAGATTCTTCTTCTCGTCCTCTTCCGATAGGAACGCCGGAATGACGTCCATGCTATAGGAGTGCGATGCCACCTCGTGGCCGGCCTTGGCGACGGCCTTGACCGCTTCCGGATAACGCTCGGCGACCACCGCGTTGGTCATCACCGTCGCCTTGGCGCCCTGCTGCCCGAGGCCATCCAGCAGCCGATAGATGCCGCGCCGGCAGCCGAACGCTGCCCAGGAAATCGCGGTCATATCCAGCACGCCCGGTGGCAGAGGATTGCCCATCGGGCTAATGCCCGGGGCCTTGCCGTCGGACCATTGCTCCAGGCAAAGATTGAACAGGACGGCGATGCGCTTGCCTCCCGGCCATCTCAGGTCTTGTTCGCTCATGGCATCGCCCTTCTGTGTGGTGAAAGCCTGTCCGGAAACCCGATTGAGAGTACCGCCAGATTACCATAGCGTCGACACGACTCGCGAGCATAACAGGGTTGGTCGCTGGCCGGCCTGACGGATGGACTTGGCTATGAATGTCAGAACGAGCATCGTCGGCACGTCTCCCGCGCGACTGGAATCGCGGGCGAAGGTCACTGGGCGCGCTTCCTACACTCAGAACGTGAAGCTGCCCGGGATGCTGCACGTGAAGGTGTTCCGCAGCACCGTGGCGCACGGCCGCATCCGGCGGATCGACACCGGCGCGGCAAAGGCGCTGCCGGGGGTGCACAGCGTCATCACGGGCGAGGACGTGCTGCGGCTCATTCCGAATCCGTATTATGGCCCGGCCTTTCACGATCAGCCGGTGCTGGCGCTCGACAAGGTCCGCTTTGTCGGCGAAGCGGTGGCGCTGGTGCTGGCCGACGACCCTCACGTGGCCGAGCAGGCGGTCCAGCTCATCACCGCGGACTACGACGCCCTGCCGGCGGTTTACGATGAGGTCGAGGCGCTGACATCATCGGTGATCGTGCATGACGAGTTGAAGCCTGCCGGGACCTTCGCCGATCTCAAACATCTGTCGGGACGAAAGAACACCAACGTCACGCTCGACTATCAACTGCGCCGCGGCGAAGTTGACGCGGCCTTTGCGTCGGCCGGCCGCGTGTTCGAGCATACGTTTCGCACGCAGCCGGTCACCCACACGACGCTGGAGCCGTTCATCTGCTTGGCGAAGCTGAACGAAGACACTTTAACCCTGCACACCACGACGCAGATGCCGTCGTTCGTCCGGATCGAGATCGCGCGGCTGCTGGGCTGGACCGAAAATCGCGTGCGCGTGAAGGTCCTGCATCTCGGCGGCGGCTTCGCGGCCAAGACCTATATCCGCATCGAAGCATTGGCGGCCGTGGCGGCGTTGCTGGCGCGCCGACCGGTCCGCCTGCTGCTGACGATGGAAGAGCAGTTCTACACGGTCGTTGCCCACGCCAGCACGTTCAAGATCAAAAGTGTCGTCGACCGCGACGGACGCGTCACCGCGCGGCAGTGCCAAGTTATCTGGAATGGCGGGGCCTACGCCGACATTGGTCCGCGGGTGGCGCAAAAGTCCGGCTTCACGGCGGCGGGGCCTTACGAGATCGACAACGTCAAGATCGACTCGACCGAAGTCTATACCAATTGGCCGGTCGCCGCGTCGCGACGCGGCTTCGGCATTCCAAAGCTGTGCTGGGCCTACGAGAGCCACACCGACATGATCGCCCGCGAGCTCGGCATCGATCCGCTGCAGTTCCGGCAGAAGAATATCCTGCGCCAGGGCCGGCCGCAGTCCACCGGCACGATCATGCAGGAAGATACCATCGCCGATGTGCTGGACGAACTGGCCCGGCGGATGAACTGGGCCGCCCCGTTCGATCGTGGCAGCGGCCCGGTCAAACGCGGCCGCGGCATCGCCATCGGCTACAAGGCTGCCATCGCGCCGACCACGTCCGTCGCCATGCTGACCATTAACGCCGACGGAAGCTGCAACCTGCAGATCAGCACGACGGACATGGGGCAGGGGTCCGACACCGCGATGGCGCAGGTCGCCGCCGAGGTCCTCGGCACCACCATCGACCAAATCAAGGTGACCAAGCCCGACACCGACATCACGCCGTTCGACATGGGGACCTTGGGCTCGCGCTCGACCTACCACATGGGACATGCGGTGAAACGCGCCGCGGAGGACGCCCGCGACAAGCTCCAGACGTTGGCCGAGTCCGTCGGCCTGCCGCCCGGCAGCAATTATCCGTGGCAGGAGGTTTTCCTGCGGCGCTACAAGATGCAGGGAGGCAATGTCGTCGGCACGGGGACGTTTATCCCGCCCTATACGCCGCCCGATCCGGTGACGGGTCTCACCACCGACGCCACGCCGTACTGGATGATTGGCGGCAACGGCGTCGAACTCGAAGTCGACACCGAAACCGGGCATGTTCGTCTGACGAAGCTCATCACGGTCGCCGACGGCGGTACGCTGCTCAACCCGAAGATCGCCGTAACGCAACTGTCGGGCGCGGCGATCATGCAGATCGGCTACGCGCTGTTCGAGCGGATGGAGATGGATCACGGCCAGTGCACGAACGCGTCACTCGCCGACTACAAGATTCCGGGGATGCACGACGTGCCGGCGATGGAGTCGGCATTCGTCGAGGCCAGCCAGGCGAACGCGCCGTTCGGAGCCAAGGGCGTGGGCGAGTCCGGTTCTTTCGCCGTGGCGCCCGCGATCGCCAATGCGATCCACGATGCGGTCGGGGTGCGCCTGACGGACCTGCCGATGACTCCGGAAGCCGTGCTGACCGCGATCTGCCAGGCCGACAAACGCCGGCTCGGAAAAGCGTGAAGCTCAGGCTTCCTCGATCCGGATCGCCTGCGCGCCCTCCCACAGCACCATCTTGCCGAGCTTGGGCAGGTCGTCGAGCGGCGACGTGATGGTGATGAAGTGATTGCCGGCGAGCTGTCCCATCTTGCTGGCGAAGCACACTCCGCCATAACCGAGCAGAATTTCGGTTTCGCTGATGCCGCCGGGGTACAGGAGCATCTGGCCCGGGGCCGGGTAGCTGGTCTGGTTCTCCGCCGGCACGCCCAGATCCGTCTCGCCCAGGGGAATCCATACGGCTTCGCCGCTCCAGCGGACGTGAATGACGCGCTGCTGGTACGGCAGGAGGCGCCGGAAGATTTCGCAGGTTTTCGGCGCCAGCCCGGTCTCGAAACGGGCTTGAAACTTGAATGGGCCGGCGATGATGTTGAGGCCTGTCATTGACGATCCCCTGTAAAACGTGTGCCCAAGACGGACGGCCACAATAGCGCAGTCGTACGCGGGGAACAGAAGCCGCCGCGGACGCGTTGAGACCATCTTCGGCCGTTGAGACCATCTTCGGCCAAAGTCGGCATTGGATTGCGGGTCTATCGCCGGTGACCTTTAGCTCCTAGTTTCACATTCAGGCGGTAGCCATCGATGAAGCTTTTTGAATGCCAGCATTGCGGACAGCCGCTCTATTTCGAGAACATCCGCTGCGAAAGCTGCGGCCGCAGCCTTGGATATCTGCCGGCCGCCGAGACGATCAGCGCTCTGGAAGAGGGCAAGCGCGGGTTGCGGGCGCTGGCCGAGCGCAAGGGCCGTTACCGTTATTGCGCCAATTCGCAGTTCGGCACCTGCAATTGGCTGGTTTCGGTGGACAGTCCCGAGCAGTTTTGCGCCGCCTGCCGTCACAACCGCATGATCCCCGATCTGTCTCTGCCAGAGAACCAGGCGAACTGGCGCAAGATCGAACTCGCCAAGCACCGGCTATTCTACACGCTACTCAAGCTTCGGCTGCCGTTGCAGACCAAGATGGAGGATCCTGAGCACGGGCTGGCGTTTGATTTTTTGGCCGCTCCACCGCTAAACAGCGCGCCGCCCAACAGCGCGCCGGCCGAGCCGGTGATGACCGGCCATGACAACGGCCTCATCACCATCAACCTGGCCGAGGCCGACGATTCCGAGCGCGAGCGCATGCGGCGGGAAATGCACGAGCCCTACCGCACCTTGCTCGGTCATTTCCGCCACGAGATCGCGCACTATTACTGGGATCGCCTGGTGAAGGACGCGCCCGGTATCGAAGCGTTCCGGGACTTGTTCGGCGACGAACGGGAGGATTACGGCGCGGCGCTGCAACGGCACTACGCCAATTGGCCAACGCCGGATTGGCAGCAGCATTTCGTCACCAGCTACGCCAGCACCCACCCTTGGGAGGATTGGGCCGAGACCTGGGCGCACTATTTCCACATGGTCGACACCTTGGAGACGGCGTCCGCCTTCGGCATGCGGGTTCGCCCGCGCGTGACAAAGGGCGCCGACCTTTCGACCGCAATCGACTTCGATCCCCATAGCGCTGCCTTGGACCGCATCGTCGACTCCTGGCTGCCACTGACCTTCGCGGTCAATTCGATCAACCGCAGCATGGGGATCGCAGACCTTTACCCGTTCGTGCTGGCGCCGCCGGTGATCGTCAAACTGTCCTTTATTCATGACCGGATTCATCAGGCGGCCGGGCCGCGGCGGCTCGATCAGGGCCGCGGGGCGCTCCGGGCCGTGATCGCCAGCATGAAGCGGGGCGTGGTTTCTCCCGATCAAGCCTAGCTTATTGAGTTTCTTATTGAATTCCCGGCATTTCGGATAAGATGGGCGGGCCGTTGCGGCCCAGGCTCGGCCTGAAACTTGCATCGTTACTGGGCAATCCCTCGGGCAACAGAGAAGCTCTGTCGATATGTCGGTCCTGGTCGGTCTGCAACACGTCACGTCCTATCGGTACGACCGCCCGGTCGCGCTCGGACCGCAAGTCATCCGGCTGCGGCCCGCGCCGCACACCCGCACCGCGATCCGCAGCTATTCGCTGAAGGTGACGCCGGCCCAGCACTTCGTGAACTGGCAGCAGGACCCGAACGGAAACTGGCTGGCGCGGTTCGTATTTCCCGAGCGCACCACCGAGTTCAGCATCGCCGTCGATCTCTTGGCCGACATGTCGGTCATCAATCCGTTCGACTTCTTCGTCGATCCGGTGGCGACGAACTATCCGTTCGTCTATCCGAGCGAGTTCGACGAGGAGCTTGCGCCTTATCTCAGCAAGGAGCCGGCCGGTTCGCGGCTTACCGAATATCTGAAGTCGCTGCCGCGTGCGCAGCAGAGCATCATCGACTTCATCGTTGCTCTCAATCAGCGGCTGCAGAGTGACATCCGCTATCTCGTCCGGATGGACCCGGGCGTGCAGTCAACCGAAGACACGCTGACGCTTAAGTCCGGCTCATGCCGCGACTCGGCTTGGCTGCTGGTTCAGGTGCTGCGGCATCTCGGCCTCGCATCGCGTTTCGTGTCCGGCTATCTGATCCAGTTGACCTCCGACCTCAAGGCGCTCGACGGGCCGGCCGGCACAGCGAAGGACTTCACCGATCTGCACGCCTGGACCGAAGTCTACCTGCCGGGCGCCGGCTGGATCGGAATGGATCCCACATCCGGGCTGTTGACCGGGGAGGGCCATATTCCGCTCGCCGCAACGCCACACTATGGCGCGGCGGCGCCGATCAGCGGCGGGGTCGAGGCGGCGAAGGTCGAGTTCTTCTTCGAGATGAGGGTTACGCGCGTCGACGAGAAGCCGCGCGTCACGTACCCGTTTTCCGACGAGGCCTGGGTCGCGCTCGATGCGCTGGGCGAAAGGGTCGATGCCGATCTGACGACGTCCGACGTCCGCCTGACGATGGGCGGCGAGCCGACCTTTGTCTCCGTCGATGACTACGAGGCGGCGGAATGGAACACGGCGGCGTTCGGGCCGACCAAGCGCGTCCTTGCCGACCAACTGATCCGGCGATTGGCCGACAAGTTCGCCCCGGGCGGACTGCTGCATCATGGCCAGGGCAAATGGTATCCCGGCGAGCCGCTGCCGCGCTGGGCGTTCTCGCTGTTCTGGCGAACCGACGGCAAGCCGATCTGGCAGAACGCCGCGCTGATCGCGCCTGAAAAGCCCGAGAAGATAGCCCGCCCCATCTCAACCGATGACGCGCATCGCTTCATCGAGGGCCTTGCGGGCCGGCTCGGCATCACCACCGAGCACGTGCTGCCTGCCTTCGAGGATCCCGCCGAGCGTATGCTCAAAGACGGCGCGCTGCCGCACAACATCGACCCGAGCGATCCCAAGATCGACGATCCAGCCGAGCGCACCCGCATCATGCGCGAATTCGAGCGGCATCTTTCCGCGCCCACCGGCTATGTCTTGCCGGTGCAGCATTGGTGCGCACAGGCGGGCGGCGGCTGGATCAGCGAGCTTTGGCAGTTGCGCCGCCGCAGGCTGTTCCTGGTGCCGGGCGATTCGCCGGTCGGTCTCCGGTTGCCGCTCAGCTCGCTGCCGCATGTCAAACCGATCGACGAGCCGCATCTCGTGCCGGAAGACACGTTCGCGGAACGCGGCGCATTGCCGGACCCGGCCGCGATGGCGCGCGCATTCGCCGGCAACGGCCGCGCCAGACCGGCCGCCGCGTCGAGCCCCGGCCTGAGGCCCGGCGCGTCCCGAAGCGCGCCCGTTCAGCCCAAGCCCATTCCGGTGCGCACCGCGCTCGCCGTCGAGCCGCGCGACGGCCGGCTCTGCGTGTTCATGCCGCCGATCGAAAAGCTCGAAGGTTATCTCGAGCTTCTCGCCGCCGTCGAAGCCACGGCGACCGAGCTCAACCTGCCGCTCCACATCGAAGGTTATCTGCCGCCGGCCGACCCGCGGCTTAACATGATTAAGGTGACGCCCGATCCCGGTGTCATCGAGGTCAACATTCATCCATCCGCATCCTGGCGCGGCGCGGTCGATGTGACGCGCACGGTTTACGAAGAGGCCCGGCTGTGCCGGCTCGGCGCCGACAAGTTCATGATCGACGGCCGCCACACCGGCACCGGCGGCGGAAATCATGTCGTGCTCGGCGGCCAGTCCGCCGCGGACAGCCCGTTTCTGCGCCGGCCTGACCTGCTGAAAAGCCTGATCCTTTATTTCCAGCGGCATCCGTCGCTGACCTATCTGTTCTCGGGCCTGTTCATCGGACCGACCAGCCAGGCGCCGCGCGTCGACGAGGCGCGGCACGATCTGCTCTACGAACTCGACATTGCGCTTTCGATGGTGCCGGCACCGGGCAAGGGCGAGGCGCCCGATGCGTCGCGCCCGTGGCTCGTGGATCGGTTGCTGCGCAATCTACTGATCGATGTCACCGGCAACACCCACCGCGCCGAGATCTGCATCGACAAGCTGTTCTCGCCCGACGGCCCGACCGGCCGGCTCGGCCTCGTCGAATTCCGTTCGTTCGAGATGCCGCCGGACGCGCGCATGAGCTTGGCGCAACAGCTTCTGCTACGCGCACTGGTCGCCTGGTTCTGGCGCGAGCCGCAGCATGGCTCGCTGGTGCGCTGGGGCGCCGCGCTGCACGACCGCTTCATGCTCGGGCATTTCGTCTGGGAGGATTTCCTTGGCGTGCTCGGCGATCTGCGCCACGCCGGCTATCCGTTCGATCCGGTGTGGTTCGACGCGCAGCGCGAATTCCGCTTCCCGTTCTATGGCGCGGTCACCCACGGCGGCGTTCAGCTTGAGCTGCGGCATGCTTTGGAGCCCTGGCATGTGCTTGGCGAGGAGGGCGGTGCCGGCGGCACCGCACGCTTCGTCGATTCCTCGGTTGAGCGTTTGCAGGTCAAGGTCGAGGGGGTCAACGCCGAGCGTCACATCGTTGCTTGCAACGGACGGCGCATGCCGCTCGCTCCGACCGGCCGCTCCGGCGAGTATGTCGCCGGCGTCCGCTTCAAGGCGTGGAAGCTTTCGTCGGCGCTGCAGCCGACCATCGATGTGCAGGCGCCGCTGACATTCGACATCTACGACGCCTGGAACGGCCGTTCGCTGGGCGGTTGCGTCTATCACGTCGCCCATCCGGGCGGCCGCAACTACGAGACCTTCCCGGTCAACTCCTATGAGGCGCAAGCCCGGCGGCTCGCGCGCTTCGAAAGCGGTGGACACACACCCGGACCATTCAGCATTCAGGCGGAAGAACGCTCGCTTGAGTACCCCATGACGCTCGACCTGCGGCGTCCGACTCAGATTTGATGGCAGGCATGTCCTATCCAGAGATGGCACATCTCGACGGCGCGCCGCAGGGGGACGCGGACCTTGAACCGCTGTTGTCGGGCTACCACTGCATATTTCCGCGCAACTTCGACGAGATGATGGATCACCACGGCCGGGTGCGCGAGCACTGGCGGCCGTTCCTGTCGATGCTCGCGGCGCTCGGACCCGATGAGGTCAACCGGCGCTTCGCCGCGGCCGACCGGCATCTTCGCGACTCCGGCGTGTTCTACCGGGTCTATGAAGACCCGGCGGGCGCGGTGCGACCCTGGCCGCTCAGCCACGTCCCGCTGCTGATCGATCCGACCGAATGGCAGGCGCTCAAGGCCGGGCTCATCCAGCGCGCTGAACTGCTCGAAGCGATCCTCTCGGACATCTACGGACCGGCCAATCTCGTGCGCGAGGGGCGTCTGCCGGCGGCGGTCGTCGCCGGCAATCCGGAATTTCTTCGCTCGCTCGTCGGCATCAAGCCGTCCGGCGGTGCGCATCTGCGGTTCTACGGCGTCGATGTGGGCCGCTCGCCGGACGGGCGATGGTGGGTGCTCGGCGATCGCACACAGGCGCCGTCGGGCGCGGGCTACGCGCTGGAGAACCGGCTCGCGCTGTCCCGGGCGATGCCCGATATCTATCGGCAGCTTCGGGTCGAGCGCGTTGCGCCGTTCTTCCAGGCGCTGCAGGCGGATCTGTCGGCGCTGAGCCGCCGCGATGATTCGCCGGTCTGCGTGCTGACGCCGGGGCCGCTGAACGAGACTTACTTCGAGCACGCCTATCTCGCCCGCTATCTCGGATTTCTCCTGGTGGAAGGCGAAGACCTGACCGTCCGCGACGACGGCGTGTTCATCCGCACCGTGTCGGGATTGAAGCGCGCCGAGGTTCTGCTGCGCCGTCTCGATTCAGATTTTGCCGATCCGCTGGAGCTTAGCGCCCGCTCGCGGCTGGGCGTGCCGGGTCTGGTGCAGGCGATCCGTGACGGCACCGTGGTGATGGCCAATGCACTCGGCTCCGGTGTGGTCGAGGCCCGCGCCATGCTGAGCTTCCTGCCGGCGCTCGCGCCGGCCTTGCTGGGCCGTGAATTGATGCTGCCGAATGTCGCGACCTGGTGGCTCGGCGATCCGGCCGTCCGCGAGGCTGTCATGCAGAATCTGGACGACCTCGTGATCGCGCCGGCGTTTTCCGGCGATCTGCCGCCGCACATCGACCAGCAGGTCGTCATCGGCAAGAATCTCGATGCCGATGCCCGCGAGCGCGTGGTCGAATCGATCGGCCGCCGCGGCGTCGACTTCGTCGCGCAGGAGGCGGTGACGCTGTCGACCACCCCGGTCTGGGAGAACGGCCAGCTTGTGCCCCGGCCGTTCAGCCTGCGGCTGCTGCTGGCGCGCGACGGCGATGGCTGGCAGGTTATGCCCGGCGGGTTTGTCCGCATCGCCGACGAGCTCGACGCGCGCGCCATCAATCTGCAGCAGGGCGGGCGCACCGGCGACGCCTGGATCCTGTCGGACAAGCCGGTCGCGCAGACCACGCTGTTGCCGACGCCGGACCGGATCAAGATCAATCGCACCACCGGTGCGCTGCCGAGCCGCGCCGCCTCCAACCTGTTCTGGCTCGGCCGCTATGTCGAGCGCACCGAGGCGACGCTCCGTCTGGTCCGGGCGCTGATCAACCGCTCGACCGAGAGCACCCAGACCGAGCGCGACGTCAACGCCGACATCGTCAGATTGCTCAGCGCCTGGGAGGCGGTGCCGGAGGACATGCTGAACGTCCGCCCGGCGCCAGTCGCGGCCGCCGTGCTGCAGCAGCAGAATTTGACCGGTGCGCTGCCGTTCCTCGTCGGCGCTGCGCAGTCGGCGGCGTCGGTGATCCGCGATCGGTTCTCGCCGGACGCCTGGCGCGCGCTCACCGAGTTGGTCGAGATGATCCGCGCGCCGTTCGACCAGGGGCCGAGCGAAAGCGCGATGGTCGAGCGCGCCAACGGCGCGCTCCGCATCCTCGCGTCGTTCTCCGGCCTGGCGCAGGAGAACATGAGCCAGCTCGCCGGCTGGCGCTTTCTGGAGATCGGCCGCCGCATCGAGCGAACGCTGGCGACCTCCGCCTTCATCCGCCAGTTCGCATTCGGCGCCAAGCCCGACGGCGGCCTCGACGTGCTGCTGGAACTCGCCGACAGCCAGATCACCTATCGGCTGCGCTATGTGATGGTGGCGGCGCCCGCACCGGTGATCGATCTCGTGGCGCTCGACCCGAACAACCCGCGCTCCATCGTCTATCAGCTTGCCCGGATCGAGACGCATCTCGCCGCGATGCCGAAGCGCGACGACAGCCGGCTGACGCCGCCCGAGCAGATTGCCATCGCGCTCGTCACCAAGTTGCGGACCTCCGACATCGCCGCGATCGACGAACAGGCGTTGCTGGGGGCCGAGGCGGCTCTGATGAAGCTGTCGGACGTGGTCGCCTCGACCTATTTCACAACGCGCGAGCGCTCCGAAGCGCCGTGGGAGGCGCACGGATGATCTACGACGTTCGCCAGGAGACGATCTACAACTACGACTCCCCCGTCGCCTATGCGCACCACGTGCTGCGGCTCACGCCGATCGACCGCGCGCATCAGCGTGTGCATGCCGCGGCCTTGGACATCACGCCGACGCCGATCGAGCGCCGCGAAGGCCAGGATTTCTTCGGCAACCGGATTACCTGGATCGCGTTCGACCAGCCCCACGACACGCTGACGGTGCGGGTCGCGGCGCGCATCGCCGTGGAGCAGGCGGTTGCGGTCGAGCCCGGCGACACGCCGCCGTGGGAAGAGGTGCGAGAGGCCGCCTTCGCTTCCGCCGATCCGTCGCCGCAGGCCCCGGCGCATTTTCTGTTTCCGAGCCGTCAGGTCTCGCTCGATCCGGAAATCCGCGACTATGTCACCTTGAGCTTTCCGCCCGGCCGGACGATCCTCGCCGGCGCGACCGATCTGATGAACCGCATCAAGGCGGAATTCGTCTACGAGGTCGGCGCCACCACGGCCTCGACCACGCCGCCGATGTCGTTCGCGCTCCGGCGCGGCGTATGCCAGGATTTCACCCACATCATGATCTCCGGCATGCGCTCGCTCGGATTGCCGGTGGCCTATGTCAGCGGTTATCTGCGGACCGTGCAATCGCGCGGCGAAACCCGGCTCGAAGGCGCCGATGCCATGCACGCCTGGGCGTTGGTCTGGTGCGGGCCGGTTGCGGGCTGGATCGGCCTCGATCCGACCAACGCCATCCTCGCAGGCCACGACCACGTCGTGCTCGCGATCGGTCGCGACTACGCGGACGTCGCGCCGATCGACGGCGTCATCTTCGCCTCCGGCGCGCAGCGGCTGGAGACGTCGGTGCATGTCGTGCCGGTCGGCTGATTGTCAAAAGACATAACGCCTTGCAATTTCTTCCGGCGCTCCCATTTCAGCGCGCATGAGCAGCGCGCAATTCAGGAACTACGGTTTCGACTTCGCGCGGCCGCAGTCGCGGGCCGAGCGGATCGCGCGCCTTGATGGGCTCGCGACTCTGCTCGACACGGCATTCGTCATCCCCGGAACCAACATCCGTTTCGGCATCGACGCGATGATGGGTCTCGTTCCCGGCATCGGCGACGCGATCACCACCGCGATGTCGCTCTACATCGTCCATGAGGCGCGTCAACTCGGCGCGCCCCGCCACCTGATCGCGCGCATGCTGGCCAATGTCGCGCTCGACGGCGTGGTCGGCGCGGTGCCGTTCCTCGGCGACGCCTTCGACGTGATGTGGCGCGCCAACCGCCGCAACATGACGCTGCTGCGGAACTACCTTGATCGCGAGGCGCGGCGATGACGGCTCCGCTGGTCGTGTCCATTCCCCACCGCCTCGGCAAAGTGGAGGCCGCGCGCCGCCTCAAGGCCGGTCTCGGCCAGGCGCGAACCGGCTTCAATCATCTGATGTCGATCGACGAGGAGGTCTGGAGCGGCGACAGCCTGACGTTTCGGCTTCGGGCTCTGGGCCAATCGGCCAGCGGCACGATCGAGGTGCTGGAGGATCACCTGCGGCTCGAGGTGGCCCTGCCGTGGCTGCTGGCCAAGCTGTCCGAGCGGCTCATCCCCGCGATCCGCAAGGAAGGCACGCTGCTCCTGGAGAAGAAGTAGGCGCGCGGTCGCCGCGCCTTGCACGCGCCGTTGCGATG
>Ga0210380_10000511_pt1 | contig 17004 bp, 24 predicted proteins | sample PLM4_5_coexredo_FD_155476 | JGI IMG/M metagenome (GOLD analysis project Ga0210380, IMG submission 155476) | Groundwater sediment microbial communities from an aquifer in East River, Colorado, USA - PLM4_5_coex redo | ecosystem: Environmental > Terrestrial > Soil > Riparian zone | place: USA... | reverse complement strand
TGAGGTCATCGCGGCCGGCTTCGGAGAGGACCGCACCCTGACCTTTTTCGGCAGTCGCGGCCTCAACTCGATCGAGGATGCCGACGTGCTGCACGTGCTCGGTCGCCCCCAGGCTCCCGACTTCACGGCGCTGCTGATGGCGAACGTGCTGCACATCGGGGAGGAGCCGATCGCGCCGCACCAGTCGATGCGATCCGAGCCGTACGCGGGATATCGGGTCGCCGATGGGACCGGGCGCGCCATCACCGTCACCGACTTCTGGGACCGCCGGGCCTCGGTCCTCTTCCGCGCCTACCGCGAGGCCGAACTCCTCCAGGCCGTGCACCGGGCGCGCCTCTTCCGCGTCGGCAGCGCCCAGATGGACTTGTTCGCGCCCGACGGCAAGCGGATCGCCAGGACCGCGTCGGAGCGGCGACGGGTACGCCTGGTGATCCACAGCAGCCATCCGATTCCGGGCCTGCGCGTCGACGAGCTGCTCTACGACGAGACCGGCGGCATCAACGAATCTCGGGCTGTCGAGGCGGCTCGACGGATTCTCGCGGCCCGCGCCCAACTCATCGCGGACGGGGTGCCAGTGACGGCGAAGGCAGTCTCTCGTATCACGGGTTCCAATCGCCAGACCGTTGTCCGCGTCCTATCGAGTCAGGAATTTGACCCCGCTGTGTTCACACCCCTAATAGATGTACTTATTAGGGGTGTGAACACAGCGGGGTCAAATGTGACGGCGGCTTCGGTGACACCCCCGCCGAGCAGCGTCCTGCCGCTCGTTCAGATGGCTGGCGGTGCCGATGATGGCCCGCCAGAACGGCCCGGCGAATCCGCTGCTGAGACGCTCCACCTGGGCGGTGTATCCGGGTCAGCTACGGAGAGGGTCGCCCGGGTGCTCTCGCCGTCAAATCCCGGCGGAACGGGCCCCCCGGAGCCGCTTCCGAGTGTGGGCTACCCCGCCGCCACGCCGTTGCTCGCGGGTGCGCTGCCCATCACTCATGGCCCTCACGCACCGCCGCTGGCGGCATTCGCTCGCGCTGTTGGCGATGCCGTCGCACCCGGAGGTGCGCCATGAGCACGATGGCACCGCCGGCGCCAATCGTGCCGCTCGCGCTCCGTCCGTACCAGCACGAGGCCTGCGAGGCCGTCGTCGCGGGCTACCGCCGCGGCCTGCGACGGGTGCTGGTCCAGCTGCCGACGGGTACGGGCAAGACCGTCATCTTCAGCCACCTGGCGCACGCCGTCGTTGCCAGAGGCGGCCGAGTGCTGGTGGTCGCCCACCGCGACGAGCTGCTCGCGCAGGCCCGTGACAAGCTGCTGACGGTCTGTCCCGGGTTCGACGTCGGCATCGTCCGCGCCGAGGCCGACGAGACGACCGCGTCGATCGTCGTCGCCAGCATCCAGACGATCATCCGTCCTGCCCGCCTCGAGCGCCTCGGACAGTTCGACCTGATCGTGATCGACGAGTGCCATCACGCGGCGGCCGCGAGTTATCGGGCCGTCCTGGAGCAGCTCGGCGCCTTCGCGGATACCGGGCCATGCGTGCTGGGGGTGACGGCGACGCCCGGGAGAGGCGACGGGGTCGGGCTGGACTCGGTCTTTGAAGAGATCGTGTACAGCATGTCGATCCTGGATGGGATCCGAGACGGGTATCTGTGTGACCTCCGCGCTGTCAGCGTGACGCTGGCCACGGACTTTTCGGACGTCCGCACCCGATCTGGCGACCTGGCCGAGGGCGAGCTCGGGGATGCGCTGATCGCGGCCGACGCACCCGAGCATGTCCGCGATGCCTACCTCGAGCACGCTCGAGGCCGACGGGCGATCATCTTCACGCCGACCGTGGCCGTCGCCCGGTCGATGGCCGAGGCGCTGACCGACGCCGGCGTCCCGTCCGCGATGGTGTCGGGCGAGACGCCGCGAGACGAGCGGCGGGAGATCCTGGCCGCACTGCGCTCTGGCGCGCTCCAGGCCGTCGCGAACTGCGCCGTGCTGACTGAGGGCTTCGACTGCCCGCCCGTCGACTGCATCGTCACCGCTCGGCCGACGAAGAGCGCGAGCTTCTACACCCAGATGATCGGGCGCGGGACGCGGCTGCACCCTGGCAAGCGGGACTGCTTGATCCTGGACGTGATCGGCCAAGCCGGCCGCCACGACCTCGTGACGACCGCCAGCCTGTTCGGACTCAGCCCGCGGGAGCTTGGAGCCCGCACCGTCACTGACGCACTGGACGCTCGAGAACGGGCCGAGGAAGCGCGGCAGGTCGCTCAGGGGCGCCTCGTCGCCCACCACGTCGACCTGTTCACGCGGCGGACGCTCCACTGGGTCCAGGCGTCGCCCGATCGGTTCGTCCTGGCGATCCCGGATGGCCGCGTGGCGCTCGAGCAGGGCGCGCGAGGCTGGACGGCGACCCTGGAGCGGTACGACGCCGCCCCGTCCGTGCTAGGTCGTGAGCTGCCGCTCGACTATGCGCAGGGCGTGGCCGAGGACCGCGTCAGGGCGCTGGGTGCGCTCCACCTGGTCGATCCGGACGCGGCATGGCGGCGGCGGCCGGCATCGGAGAAGCAGCTTGCCGTGTTGGCCAGGCGCCGGGTGCGGACCTGGCCTGAGATCACGGCAGGCGAGGCCTCGGACCTGATCGCGGGTGGGATGCGAGGGCGGGCCAGTTGAGTGACACCGTCGACCTGGTCGAGACGCTCGCTACCGCCGCTGCTGAGGCCGTCAGGGCACGCCGTGGAGCGATCGAGGCTGGCGGGGCAACTGTCCTGCGCTCGATCGTGATCGCGCTGGAGCCGGCCAACAACGGGGCCGTGATGCACGTCGAAACTCGCGTGAACTGGCACCACGTCGTCAGGGCCGCCCAGCTCAACGAGTCGGCGTCGTGAGTCGCTTGATGTAACGCCGATACGCCGTGTCTGGCATCCGCGCCAGGCCTGCCATGCCACGCCGTCCCAGGCCATCCCCGGCCGAGCGTCGCCGAGCCACGCCGTGCCTGCCGTACCTCGCCGCGGCGCGCTCGGTGAGCTTCGGCGCACCGTCGAGGAAGGTCACTCTTCATCCTCGTCATCGTCATCGGCATAGGACATGTCGGCCTCGGTCCATCCGAACACCACGCGCTCAACCTGGCCGAACGTCGCATGACTCCCCCATCGGTCGAGCCGCTCATCAATCTGTCGGATCTTCTCGTCATACGTCGCCCTGGTATGCCCGAACGCGGCTACCTCCGCGGCTTTCCACTCAAGCACCTGCTCTCGCGTGGCGTGGTCAAGCCAGGCGTGGCGCCCCTTGCCGAGCGGGATCAGATAGTGCGGCTGGAACAGCGCAAGTTGCCCCGCGATCATCCTGGGCCGGCGCTGCTTCAGGTACGCATTCTTCGCCTGGCGAGCAACGCTGACCAGAACAGTCTTTGTCACCCGTGAGCGATCATCACCGAGCCATTCCTCCAGCGCGGCGACGACGTCTCGATCGCGGACGACGTTGGATGCTTGATCCGTCTGTTCGCGGTAAATCCTGTCGACCGCGGCCTCAAGCGTCTCGGCGCCGTGAAGCAGCATGACCATGAACGGTCTCCTCTCGGGATTCGAGACGGCGAGCAATCGCCGCTGCCGTCTCTGCGCAGCGCGCGAAGCGGGCCGCCGTGAAGACAGGGCGCTCGGGGTGAGCAGACGAGTCGAGCGTGGCAACGATCCGCTCTGCCAACTCGTCGGACGTCGCCTTCAGTCCGGGGTCGAAGAACCCACAGGCGATCTCGGCAACGCGGGCCATCGACTCGCGGGCCTCGCGCTCACGCTGCTGACGCTGCGCCAGCATGAGCTTCGCGTCGGCAACAGTGAGAGTCTCAGGCACCAGCGCGGCGAGGTCGGGCGCGACTCGGCGGACTCGTTCGAGCGCGATCAGGTCTTCGCGGGCCTGGCGCTCCGCAGCGTCGCGCTCGCCGTCCTGCTCGCGCTTCCTGGCAACCGCGATCTTGTATGCCTGGTCGAACGGCTCGGTGTTGGCAAGCACACCAGGCGCCAGATCAGCGGCGTATCGCCGTATCGCGACAGCCTTGCTGATATCTCCCTTGTTGAGTTTGCTTTGCAAACCGATCGAAGACACATCGGACTGCTGGCACTCGGCGGTCTCTAGCACCATGGCTACGGCCATAGCGCGCTGCCCAGCGCTCATGTGGCGTCGGTACTCGTTGGCCGAAAGAATGAACGTCACCGGGTCGTGACCATTGAGCGTCTGATAGTGCGGCTCGACGCCGGCCAACTTGCACGCCGCGTCACGGTTCCGACCGTCGACAATGGCGCCCTCCGCATCGAGCACGATCGGATGCAGCAGACCGTTCGCCTTGATGTCCTCAGCAAGCTCGCGGAGTTCATCCTCAGCGAGCATTGGGAACACGGCCGCCGCCGGATGCACCTTGATCTCCGAATCGCTCATGGCTGCTCCACAATCGCGCTCTGCTTCGCCGCCGCATCGCCCGCGTCGAGCAGCGCTCGTCTCACACCGTTGGTCACCCGTGCTCCGATGCTCTGGCCTGGCGGCGCCCTGAGCCTGAGGCCGCCGTCGGGTGCTCGGCCGAGCGGCTCGAGCGGGGCGAGCGACACCTCCGGCGCCCTTGACACCCGTGGGACGATAATCAGGGCACAATCAGCCCTAATACGGTGGGAGGGCGGCATGCTTGACGCGATCTCACTCGCCGATCGCCTGGCCGACGCAGCCAGAGCAGCCGTGTTGAACGAACGAACGGCGTTGGAGCACCCTGCCGGCGGCGTCCGCGGCGTCACCATCGAGTTGACCGTGACCGGCGCCGGCCAGCTCGACGAGGCGACCGCCTACGTCGAACGGCGCTCGAAGGGGCCAGCGCTCCTGGCTCGGCGGACCGGCCCGGGATCGGCGCACTGAACGGCCAAGGCGGAGCGGCCGGCGGCGGCTGGGAGACCCGCGGGCGCCGGGACGCCGAGGACTGAGGCGTCATGCCGCGCGGGATGCCCCACGACCCCCGGATCCGTGCCGTCATCGTGGCCGAGATCCTGGCTGGCGAGTCGATCGCCGTGGTCGCCCGTCGGCATGGCGTCCCACGGATCACAGCGCAGAACTGGTGGGCTGTCGATCGACCTGTCGAACTAACCAACGCGCGCACGCAAGCGCGGATGGTCGAACAGCTCTATGACGCCGCGTTCGAGTCACTCGACGGGGTTCGTGCGACCGCACAGCTCCTGCAGGACCCCGCCTGGGCTCGCACCCAGACGGCCGCCGAGCTTGCCCAGCTTGTGGGTGTCCTCAGCGATCGTACGATCCGGATGCTCGGAGGGCTCCGTCCAGCCGATGACGATGCAGCTCCGCGGGCGCAGCCTGTGGCCGCTCTGGACGGCTGACGTCGCCCCTGGCCGAGCTGGGCCTGACGGGTGCCAGGTCGACGGCCCCCCTGGCTTCCGGAAGCGTCCGGATGGGCGTACGCTCGCTGTGCTCGTCGGCGCTCGGCTGGCTGGCAACACGCGGGGCGCGTCCGCGGCGTACGGCGGGATCTCTGAGGATGCGCTCGGCGCGTGGCTGCGGAATTATGCGGATTTCGCGGAGGCCGTTAAAAGCGCGGAGGCCCAGGCCGAGGTCGCCCATGTCGCGAACATCACGCGGGCGGCGCAGAACGGCGCGTGGACCGCGTCGGCCTGGTAGCTCGATCGCAACGAACCGCAACGGACGGGGGCGTCGCCACATCAGGAGCCAGGCGATCCAGACGCATGGGGTCTGGCGCGGGTGCCAGATCCGGCCTGGACAGCGCTGGCCCGCATGGCATCAGGGGCGCGCACCCGTAGTGCCCGCCAGGGCGAGATACTTCGGGGCACTACGCCGAATCGGAGGCAGCCGTGTACGTGCGGTGGAAATCTCGGTCGACGGGGGCCGCGACCGAGCACGCGTGGTCCCTGGTGCTGGTGCGGAGCGAGCGCGTCGACGGGAAGCCGCGCCAGCGGGTCGTCAAGTACTTGGGCAGCATCCGTGACAGCGAGATGGAGCAGCCGCCCGCGGTAACTCGCTTCTGGCAGCGAGTCGACGCCCAGCTGGACGAGTTGAGGCACGCGGGCACGCTGACGGGGAGAGAGCGGGAGGACATCGAGCGCAAGCTCCGCGGCGAGGTTGACCCGTCGCGATCCTGACGCTGGATCGCACCGAACCGCATCAGCTCGGGATTGTGGTTGGGTGAGCGAGATCGCCGAGGCGGTCGGGACCGCCTGCTGGTGGCAGGGCGACGCCCATCGTTAGGGCGTCGGTGGCTCTGCTGACGGCGGGAGCGGCTCCGTCTGGGGCTCCTGCGGCGGCGCGCCCAGAATCACCAGCGGCCCCTCCTGGTACGACGGGTGGTCGCTGGGCGCCATATTGAGGCCCAAGCGCCGCGACAGCTCCTGAATGCTCTCCTGGGGCTGCAAGGACGTGGTCGGGGGCTGCTGGCGGGGCGCCACCCAGATCACGCCCCCTGTCGGAAGGGGCTGACGGGGGCGCCTGGCCTCCTCCGCGATCTGCTGCCGAGCGACCTGCAACTCCTCCTCCGTCGGGGGCCTCGCGAACACCTCGAGGAGGCGGCGGGAGAGGGCGGAGCCCGAGCTGTTGCTCGCGTCGTTCGATGGCATCTCGAGTGTCTCGTCGTCGTGCTGCATGGTCGAACGCTCCAGCTCCCCGTGATGTGAAGGTGCCAGTCCACATCATCCCGGTCGACGCGCTGGAGCTGCGACCGCCAACGCGGCGTACCTTCTGCCCTGTCACTCGGGACGCCGCTCCCTGCTTGGCACGTGGCCCCACCGAATACGAGATTCGTGGCGATCTGGCTGGGTCACTCACGCGCCAGGACGCTCAGAATCGCCGTTCCTGGCCCTGAGAGCGTCGTGACGGCCGCGGGTGGCGTTGTGTGTGTGACGAGTGCGGCGTCACCATCGAGCTATGCTTTTCGCAACAGCCGTCGGGCGCGGAGGACGCTCCTCCAGCGCCCGCTCCACCGGGCGCCCCGGCGGCTGACTCACCTGTGGAGAGGTGTAGCGATGAGCGACCGCGATCGGAGCGAGGTGCGCGCTGGTGAGGTGCTGAGCCCGACAACCCCAGCGGATCTCCGCGAGCTCGAGGCGGTCATCGAGCGTGGCCTCGAGACGTTCGTCCAGGTCGGCGTGGCGCTCCGGGAGATTCGCGACCGGAAGCTCTACCTCGAGACGCACCCGACCTGGGATGACTACTGTCGTCAGCGCTGGGGCTTCAGCCGCATCCACGCGCACCGCATGATCGACGCAGCCACGGTCAGCGCGATGTTACCCATGGGTAACCTGCCAGACTCCGAGCGCCAGGCGCGCGAGCTCGGGCGGCTCAGCTCCGATCCGGAGGCCGTCCGCGCGGTCTGGGCTGAAGTTCAGGAAGAGCACGGCAACAGCGTCACGGCGGCCGATATTCGGGCTGCCGTCGATCGGCGACTCGGTCGCGACGGTGGCGCTCAGCGGGTCTGGGTGCACGTCGAGCCGACAACGCCCGAGCCCCCGCGGACCGTGATCGTCGGGCACGTCGAGCCCGTCGGGGTGCGGCCGGCACGCAGCATCGATCCGTTCGCCATCGAGAGCGCGCTTCGGGCGCTGCTCGAGGGGTGGCCCGACCACGGCGCGGTCGAGATGCTGACCAGGCGTATCCGCGCCGATGGCGTGGGCAGCCTGGCGAATGCGGAGATCGGCCGGTATCGCGCGCGGCTGGCACGGCTCAGCGGTGCGTTCGCGGACCTCGACGCGGCGCTTGGTGCGGTGCTCGTGCTCGGCGATCTTGACGAACCGCGACCCCCGCGTACGGGCTCATAATCGTCGCTGGCGGGCTCAGGAGCGGCGATGAGGCCGAGGGTAGCCTGGGGGGGGGTGGGGCTGGTGTACGCTCGCTGCCGGCGTCGGGCACGCATCGGATGGAGCCCCTGCTCACGCGCCCGGCACCGCGTAGGCTGCGCCCAGGACGCGCCGTCGCTCGTCCTCCACGTCATCGGCGGCGGGGCTGTGGACGAACAGCCTGTACAGATTCATCTCGAGCGCGTAGAACGCATCGACGCCGTCCTGCCCGAACCTGGCCTGCAGGTCGGCGATGGTGGCTTTCGCCGCCTGCCACGACTCGCGGTCCGTCCAGCTCTCGTTCATCGCCCGATCCGCGAGCTCGAGCCAGGCTGCTCGAGCGGCTGCCTCGACGTCATGCGCCATCATCAGGCCCTCCCGGTGTGCTCGGCGCCGCCCCGTGCCTGGCCCGGTAGTCCGTGAGCGCCTTCACGCAGCGGAGGGCATCCTGCAGCGCGACCCTGGCCAGCAGCGATTGCTCTTGAACGTTCCAACATTGGAACGATGAGCTACGGCGAGACTCGTGACGCCGCCACAGCGGCAAAGATCGCGAAGGGCCGGGATCCGCTACGAGAACGTCGGCATCCTCGTGGGCGACCCAGGCGAAGTGCCGAATGGCCAGCGATAGCAGCGCCATCGTAGCCTCGCGATCGATTCGGTTTTTGAACGCCTCAGACATCAGCTCGAGCAGCCCGGCCTCTGAGGCGGCCTGGAGCTCGGCCTGGATACGGTCCACGGCGGCCTGGTCCGCGGCGTCAAGGGCGTCATCCACGCTGCCCTCCCGAAGCTCGGCGGCCGAGCTCGACGCGGGCTTCGGGATGGTCTCTAAGGTACTGGCAGCCGGCTGCGATCACATCTAGCTCATCTGGATCGGACGCCAGCTCCTCGGGGTGCTCCTCGAGGGAGCGGCGACCGCCTCTGATCAGCATCAGCATCACCTCACCGAGCACGCTCCTGAACGGCACCGCGAGCAGATCGGCGCGGTCATCGTCGGGGGTCATCGTCGGCCACTCCCTTCGGGCTGGGGTGCCGCGATGATCGCATCACACCCCTGGCACTGTGCCAGCGCAAACACGGTCAACGCGAGTGACCCACTACGTCGCGCCGGCGCCGAGGACGCAGTCACCCCGACGCACGGATGCGCGACGTGACGGAAGGTGCTTCGAGTGGGAGCAAGTGGCGGACATATCTCCCGGTACCTTCGCCACTCGCCCGCCTGAGAGCACGATGATCACTCGACTGATCACGGAGAGGCCGACGATGGCCTACGCCTGGGCAGTCAGAGCCTGCCCTGAGCGGAGCGAGTTTACCCCGAGCGAGGAACGAGCCGAGGGGAAGTCGAATGGGTGCGCATCGGTGGGCTACGGATTGCCCATCAGGGCGCCGGCGCTCACTCGACCACGACCAGCTCGTCACTCCTGAAGTGATCCATCCACTGCGTGCCCAGGTGCCAGAGGTCGAAGACGACCACGATGGAGTGATCCCAGGTCGCCTCGATCCGCTCGACCGTCCCGACAGCTGAGAGGACGGGCACGTCACCCAGACAGTGCAGCCCACAGGGGGCATTCCACGGGATCACGACACGGACACGGGTTCCGGGGCTGATGGGAGTGTTCATGCCCACGGTCTACCCCGCGGCTATCACCACGGCCACACCAGCAGCACGGTCGCAGCAACGAGCGCCACTAGCGAGAGCAGCCAGGGTGCCAGGCCACGCACGTTCGAAGATGGCGGCAGGGGCCAGGGTCCACTCCGTGGCGGGAATATCGGTCGCGCCGCGCCCGACATCGGGGACGGCTCAGGAGGCGGGTCTGACGGTTCGGGCTCCCCTGAGGCCGTGGGCGTCGATGCTGGGGCTGTCAGGGCCGCCATCTGGGACTCGGCCACGGCCAGGCGATCAGCCAGAGTGCTGGCTCGCTCCTGCCACATAGCGGCGACGGCCGCGTGCTCGGCCAGGCGGGTGGTCAGCTCACGGACAAGCGCGGCCAGCTGGACAGCCTCGTGGCCATTGGCCATGTCCGTGGCCACCGTGTCCGCGACGATGTCCTCAGGTGACCGTTGCTCATGGCCATTCGTGTCTGCCGTGTCCGCCAGCTTCGAGAGCGTCGCGGCCACTACCCGGCGGTCACGTCCCTGTCCGCGTGTCCGCACCTGACCGCTCTTGGCCCATCGACGGACAGTCCTCGCGGACACGCCGGCCACCGTGGCCGCCTCGGACACGGACAGGAGGACATCGGGTACGGTCATGTCCGCCAGCGTAGGCGGTGCTGCGGGGCATGGGCGGCACGCTGGGGCTACGGTGCCATCACAGCCGCGGTCACACGTCAGCGCAGCGCCAGGAACGCCTGCACGGCTTCCTGGGCTTCGGCGTCCTCGACATCCTCGACGTCTTCGGCCACGCCATCGGGCGCCCCTACATCGTGGGCGACGTCCTGGGGGAACGCCTCATCCGCGACGTTGAGCAGCTTCATCAGGGCCTCGTCGCCGCCGACGTCCGGGTGCAGCGCCAACAACTCCAGGATGTCGGCGCAGTCCTCAGCTCCTTACTCCGTACCCGGCGCCGTCCCGTTGTCACTAGCGGCAGTGCCGCGGAGCTTCCGGTCCAGGCGCTCGATATGCAAGCCCTGATACCGGGCTGCCAGCATCGTGTCCATGAGATCCAGGGCAGCCGGCACGGCGTCGTCGACCAGCAGCTCCAGGGCAGCTCTGCAACGGTCCAGGATGCGATCGTGCTCGGCTTCGAGCGCTGGGTTCGACATGATGACGCGGAGCGCGAGGACGGGCCCGTCGCCCGTCAGTTCTTCCTCCGCCTGACTGAGCGCCGCCTGCCAGACCGGCTGGAGCTCGACCAGCAGGGCCGGCATGAGCGCCTGGCGCAGCGCGCGTACGGTGCTGTCATACGCGGGGTCATCCATCACGTCCATCAGGGTCCGTGCCCGCTTCGCCCCCGAGTCCACGGATGCGGGATCGGGCGCCTGCTGCTCCTGCTCGGGCATTGGGTCGTTCGTCTGGCCGTCCTCGCCGTCGCTCATGGTCATCCTCCGTGGGGACATGGAGCCCGGCCTCGAGGTCGGGCCCTGGCGGCGCAGTGCACGTTTTTCTGGGAAACGCTCAGGCTGTCTGGGCGGCAACCTCCAGGCTGAGCACCTCGAGCACGGCGGCGCGATCGTCGGCCCCCAGCTCACGGAGCGCCGCCAGGAAACGGTAGGCGGCACGGACGGCGGTGCCCTTGTCAGTCAGGACGGTCGTGCGACTCGACTCGATGGCAGGCGTCGTTGTGGTCTGCATGCTGGTCTCCACGTGAGGGCTGGAAACCTTCCACGTGGAAGGTTTCCAGCCGTGGCGATTCAGTCGTCGTCGTGGGTGAGCAGCGAGTACCAGGAGCACACGCCGCTGTGGATCACCAGCTCCTCAGCCGGCAGGTCCACCAGGTCCTCGTGGTCGTCGTCCGGATCGCGCGGCTGGTACCAGTCGAGGCCGGGCGAGTCGCCGCGCATCAGAGCCAGCTCTCGACGACGCGGGTACGCTGGGACTCGCAGCGGGCTTCCCACTCGCGATCGCTGGCGCAGCGGTCACACCAGCCCGACGGGTGGTCAGCGACGTCGTGGCAGCCGTCTGTCCTGCACTCGGGGAACACGTCGGCGTAGGACGGGCGCGTCTCGCTCATTTCCAATTTGGAAGTTAGCCGCTGCTCCAGCTCGACCACGCGCTTCTGGTGCTTGCAGACGCCGCCGCGGTGGCGGGCTGACGGGCAGGTACAGCCCGAGCTGGTGGCGTAGTAGACGCCGTTCCCCGTCGATGCGGGGACGATCCAGAACGGCTTGCCGTCGGCCCGTCTGGTGGCCGGCAGCCAGCCGGCAGGGCGCGGTACGATAGAGACGGTCATGGAGTTGCATGCTCCTCATGACTACCGCCCCGTCAGTGGTGACAACACTGGCGGGGCATTCTCGTGCCCGAGGTCGTTCTCGTCGGGCACTTGGATTATATCATAAGTGGCTTTACTCTGATATCATATAAACGCCACCAGATTACGAATGGCGCCAGGGTGGCCTACACTAGCGCCATGCGGAGACGCCACGTGACGACCACGATCCGATTGCCCGAGGACCTGCACGAGCGGGTCAAGCGCGTCGCCCAGGTCGAGCGACGCACCACGAACAACTACATCACCCTCGCGCTCGAGGAGGCCGTCGAGCGGTACGAGGCCGAGCACCCCGAGCTGCGCGAAGAGGGGGCCAGCCGTGACACGTGACGCGTTCCGCCACCTCCGCGCCGACGTGATCGAACGCGTCCCTCAGGACACGCAGGCCTGACGCGAGCGAAGGACCGCACAAAAGAGGCGACCGTGGCGAAACGCAAGAAGCGGCGGCAGCTCACACCACGACGGTTCCAGGGGACCCCAGTCGCCGCGGTGGACACCGTCGCCAGTCAGTACGCCCTCGGCATGACGCACCCTCTCCCCCCATCACCCCAATGGGACGATCAGACATTCTCCGCCGTTGTCACCAGGCAGCGGGTGACAGCTCGGGCCCACCAACTCGGGCTCACCACGCCCAGCTTGCCACCGTGGATGACACCAGAGATAGCCGACGTCATCCGCCGCATCGAGGAACAGGAGGAGTGGGAGAAGGTCGGCGACACGGCGCGTCACGCCATCCAGGAAGCACTCGCAGACACTGGCATCGCCTTCACGGCCCCCTGGGCCTACATCGTGTGGGGCCGTGTCTTCCACAGAGGCCAGGGGCTCCTCTGTGGGCGGCTCCACTGGCCACTCCACGACTGGCCAGGGCCAACACCGACTCGCGAGATGGGCACCGTGGTCGCGCGAGACTGGATCGCAGCGTACCCCTGGGACAAGCGGTTTCAGGGATATCGCTTTGAGGTATTCGGTCTCCAGTCCACGTCTGAGGCGGATGCCGAGCACTTCGCTTCAAGGTATCCACCTCGCGCCCGATGGCGGATGCGCTTTCCTGACCCTTCGTCAAGCACGGGGCACTCGGCCATGGAAGTCGGAGCCTATCGAGTACGCGTCTTCCACCAGGACAGTCCGATCATCGCCACCTCCCACTGGCACCCTGGGTGGAGCGATGTCCGTCCGTCCTATTCCGGCGGCGCCATCGGCGATGACCTGAGCATCGCTGTGCACGGTCTGGAGCTGTACTACGGATTTGAGCCCGATGCGACGGGGGGACGTCGCCGCCTCGAAGATGATCCAGAAAGCGGCTGGCTCGCGCTGACTGAGCGTGCCATCGCGATGAAACAGCAGCAGCCAGCCAGGCACTGGAAGTCGATCGCCCGCGCCCTGTCTGTGCATCCGTCCACGCTACGGACGTACCTCCGGCGACGGGATGACCTTGCCCGCACGTGAGAAACGGCGCGTTTCGGCGCGCTTTCAACCCCTAAGATCAACGTCAGGAGGACACCGTGTCGCAGCTCAACATCCTGCCGATCGTCCTGCCGAAGCCGCTGTACGAGGAGCTGGAGCGACGTGCCTATGACGAGGACCGCGATCCGCTCGGACAGGCGCGCTGGATGTTGAAGCGCGCCCTGGAGAGCTCCGAGCGGAAGACCGCCGCCGAACCTGACACGGCCAAGCCCATCCCAGCCTGATCGCAGACAACAGAAAAGCCCCCGTCGGCTGCACCGTAGGAAGTCCGCCGACGAGGGCTACGCAATGAGCACCCGAGAAAGGTGGGACTCATCATGTCCAGCATACAGACTCGTAGTCACAGCGGGACAGTGACGAGCGGCCACGATGGAGCGGCCCAGCTCACCCGGGCTATGCTGATCCCCGCGCACACAAAGAAAGACCCGCGCCCCCTCGTTTTGCAGGCCAGAGGGTACGGGTCTCGAAAGGCCGTCGAGATGGTCCCACCTCGACCGACGTCTCATGCTACCACGCCCCCCCTCCCCGGTAGCCCGTCCGGACCGCCCCTTCGTCAGCTGCGGAGCCAAGGCCGCCACCAGCGCTGCCGATCGTGGGGGCAGCGGCCATGAGCGCCGCGCCCGTCCTTCAGCGCGAGATGTTCTCCGTATCGCGGGCTTCCGAGTACTTCGATGCACGCGAGCTCCAGGCCCAGACCGGACAGCCTCGTCACCGATTCGCCGCGGTTGCGGTGAAGGAGCTGGTCGACAACGCGTTGGATGCCTGCGAGACGGCCGGGGTGGCGCCCGAGATCGGGATCGCCATCCGCCGACGCTCCGATCGGCTCGTCATCACGGTGCAGGACAACGCGGCTGGCATCGAGACCGAGACGGTCACCCGAATCCTGGATTTCGGCACCCGGACCAGCGACAAGGCCGCCTATCGCTCACCGACGCGGGGGGCTCAGGGCAACGCCCTCAAGACCGTCATCGGCCTGCCACACGCGCTGGGCGAACGGGCCCCGGTCGTCATTCAGGCTCGAGGCGTCCACCACGTGATCCGCGCCTGGCTGGATCCGGCCGGGGTGCCGCGGATCGAGCCGTCGACCAGGATGCTCCCGACACGGGGTGGCACACGGGTCACGTTGGTGCTGCCGGACTCGGGGCAGCAGCTCAGTGGCGAATGGTGGGCGCGAGCGTTCTCGATCTTCAACCCGCACGCGACGGTAAGAATCGGCCGAGTCGTCCCGACCAGTAAGCATGCTCAATCCGAACGTTCGGCGGGGGCCGATTCTTACCGAGCCACCGCTCGACTCGGAGACGGCTGGCGGAAGTGGTTGCCAGGCGACCCCACCTCGCCCTGGTGGTACACGGCGAGCGAGCTGCGCCGCCTGGTCTTCCAGCACATCGCGGAGACCCGCGAGCGCGGCGCCCGCGATCCACTCCTCCGAGACTTCGTGCGCTCCTTCCGCGGCCTGTCGTCGACGGCGAAGGCCAAGGCGATCTGCGACGCCCTGCCAGGGATCAGCCGACTAACCGACTTCGACGGGCAGGAAGAGCAGGTCGATGCCCTGGCGAATCTCATGTGGAATGCGGCCGAGCAGGTGAAGCCGGAGGCGCTCGGGAAGGTCGGCGAGGAGCACCTCCGAGCGAGGATCGACGCGTGGTACGGGGTAGTACCCGGCCGCTGGTGGTATGCCAGGGAGGCCGGCATCATCGGCCCCGAGGATCCGGACGCAGGCGTGCCCTACGTGGTCGAGATGGCGCTGGCCGAGACGTACCGACCCGGCACGGTCTTCGAGGGCGTGAACTTCTCGCCGACGTTCGGTGATCCGCTCGCTCAGACGCTGCTCCAGACCGACACGATTGCGGCCTATGGCCTGCTCAACTTCCTAGACGAGTGCGAGGCGGACCCGCGCACGTACCGCTACCACGGCGTCGTCTTCCACCTGACCTGCCCGGCGCTGGAGTTCCTGGACCGAGGGAAGACCAGCCTACGCCTGCAGGACACGATCGTCGACGCCGTGACGCGGGTGGCCTGGAAGGTCGGCAAGGTGCTGTATCGGGACGCGAAGCGACGCCAGCGGGATACGGTGCGAGCCGAACGGGCGGATAGCCAACGGCGAAGCTCGGGCAGACCGTCGGCACTCACCCTGAAGGAAGTGGTCTTCGCGGTGCTGCCGGCCGCGGCCCAGGCCGCAGGCGGTGGCACACTGCCATTCTCGAAGCGGCAGTTCTTCTACCAGGTCCGGCGGATGATCCAGGCCCGCACGACGAAGGAGCTGACGTTCGACTACTTCGACCAGCTCGTCATCCAGTACCGCGAGGTGCACGGGCCCATCACGGGCCTCTACTCGGATCCCCGGGGCATGCTGGTCGAGCCCCACACGTCGACGGTGCTGCCGATCGGGACGCTGGAAGTCGCTGCCTACACGGCGTCGCCCTGGACCTACGACAAGATCCTGTACGTCGAGAAGAAAGGGCTGCGCCCGATCTTCGAGGCGGCGCAGCTCGCCGAGCGCTACGACCTGGCCGTCGTCTACGGCGAGGGGTACCCAACCGAGGCCGTTCGGGACCTCTTCCAGCGTGCCGACCGCTCGCGCCAGTACCGACTGTTCGCGCTCCATGACGCCGACCCCGACGGCTACAACATCGCCCGTGCGATGCGGGAGGCCACGCGGCGCATGCCGGACTATGCGGTCGACGTGGTGGACGTCGGGCTCACCCTCGAGGCTGCCGTGTCGCTCGGCCTGGAGAGCGAGGAGTTCACCAGGCGGAAGGCACTGCCGTCCGACCTGGAGCGGACGCTCACGGACCTGGGGCGGGAGTACTTCATCGGCCGCCGCGTGCGGCTGGGCAAGCCCGAGCACGTCTGTCGCCGCGTGGAGCTGAATGCGTTCTCTGCGCCGCAGCTGATCACCTATGTCGAGGAGCAGCTCGCCGCGTCTGGGGCCGATGCCAAGCTGATCCCGCCGGAGGCGGTGATCAGGAGCCATGGCGCCGACGTGCATCGCTCGGCCATGCAGGCGCGCGTCGACGAGATGATCGCCAGCATGATCGGCGGATCCCAGATCGCGGACAGCGTCGCTGCCGAGCTGGAGGACGCCGTCCTGAACGGCGTCGGCGACCGTCCTGCTGCGGTCCTTACGGGGCCGAATGAGACCGACTGGCGAACGGTCGTTGAGGCGCACGTGCTGGGGGCGATCGGCGCGATGTCGGACCTGGAGACGCAGCTCCGCGACCGTGTGCTCCAGGTCATTCGGGAGGTGGCACGGTGACCCCCCCCCGACGGCTCGGCCACACCGCACGCACCATCGCCCACCCTCGAACGGGTGCCACGCCTGGCGGTACGTCGTGAGCGGCACACGGCAGGGGTGGAGCCGGACCACCCCCTGCCCGATCTGCGGCGGCTACCCGACCCTGCCCCAGGGCCAGGGGGTTCGCTGCTACGGCTTCCGCTCTGAGGACGGGCACGCCGCCTTCTGCACCCGCGAGGAGCACGCGGGCGACGCGGCCTTCAGCGTCGGCGCCAACGCCTTCGCCCACCGACTCGAGGGCACCTGCGCGTGCGGGTTGATCCACGGCGACCTCGTGTATCGGTCGCGACCGTTCATCTCGTCGGCTGCGCCGAAGCCATCGAAGGCGGACCAGCCGCGGCTCGACCCGGACACACTCGACGCGGTGTACCGCGAGTACCTGGAGCTCCTACCGCTGCGCCGCGTGCATCGGGACTACTTCGCCTCCCGTGGCACCGGGGAGCTCTCGATCGCGCTGGAGCACGGCTACGCTTCCCTGCCCCTCGGCTATGAGGCTGCACGGAGTGTCG
>Ga0210380_10000510_pt1 | contig 17023 bp, 12 predicted proteins | sample PLM4_5_coexredo_FD_155476 | JGI IMG/M metagenome (GOLD analysis project Ga0210380, IMG submission 155476) | Groundwater sediment microbial communities from an aquifer in East River, Colorado, USA - PLM4_5_coex redo | ecosystem: Environmental > Terrestrial > Soil > Riparian zone | place: USA... | reverse complement strand
CGCGGATGAGTGGGTGCTGCATCACCTGTCGCAGCTGCAGTTCTCCTTCGCGAGTTGGCGCGAACATGTGACGGGCGCTGTCATTAAGGGACTCTACGAACGTGCGCACTGCCGCGTGGTGGATCGCGCTTGGGTCGTGTCCGACGCGGATCAACGTGCGATGCAACGCATCGGCATTCGCAACGCTGACCTGCTGCCCAACGGCGTCGACTCGACGTACTTCGCGCCCGGGCTGGAGCCGCAGGAGCCGAACACGGCCGTGTTCTGGGGACGTCTCGATTTTGGGCCGAACATTCAGGCGCTCGAATGGTTCTGCCGCCGCGTCTGGCCGATCGTGCGGCACAAGGTCCCTGACGCCCGGTTCACGATCATCGGGTTTCAGCCCGGAGAGGCCGTAAGAGCCCTGGCGGCGCAGCCGGGCATCAAACTCGAAGCGAACGTGCGCGACCTGCGAGGCACCGCGCGAAAGCATGCGCTGGCCGTCATGCCGTTCGTGTCTGGCGCCGGCATCAAGAACAAATTGTTGGAAGCGGCGGCCATGGGCATGGCGATCGTAGGCACACCGACGGCCGCGCGCGGCCTGCGCGGCACATCACCGATTGCCGTGGGATCCACGCCGGCTGAATTCGCCGACACCATGGTGGACATCTGGACGAATGCCGAACGTCGCGCGCGCCTGGGCGCCGACGCACGGAACTGGGTGCTCAAACATCACACCTGGCTCGAGACCGCCCGCGAGGCCATGGCCGCGCTCGAAGCCCACACGAATTCCGCGAAATGACGACACAGATAGTTTCGGTTCCGCTGAGACTTGGCAGACATCCGGGAGACAGCGGCCGCGGCGCTCGTCGGAACGAGCCCGTCACCTTCGGCGTGCCCTTCCCGAAAGGCGTCGCCACCGCTGACAGCCGCTGGTCGATGGGCGACGCGATGTCTGCCGCGCCCGCGCAGACACGTGTCCTGGATCGATGGAGCGACGGATCCGTCCGGTGGTTGCTCGTTGACGCGCAAGTCGATTTGCCAGACGGCAAAGACCGCTCGCTCTCGCTATCTCAGATTCAGCCAAACCAGATTCAGACCTCACCGGCGGTCACGGCCACAACGACTGCAGCGGGTGTGGATTTGGACACGGGGTCTATCCGTCTGGCTATTCGGACGGGAGGCCGGTTTCCGTTCGAGGGAATGGACCTCGTTCTCACCGACCGCAATGGCCGCGAATACCAGACGGTGGTGCGATCGGCGCGGCTGCGCGATGCAGGCCCATGGCGTGCGTCGGTCGAGATCGCAGCGTCGATCTCGGGTGCCGGAGAGATCGCGGAACTCGAGGTCACCGCGACCATCGAGTGCTACGCCGGCTCACCAACGACGCGCATGGCCATCTGTGTGCGCAACCCGAGGGCGGCGAAACACCCCGGTGGCTTCTGGGATCTTGGCGATGCCGCATCGATCCTGATCAAGGATGCCACCCTCCGTCTGGCGCCTGCCGGCACGGGCGATGTAGTCGTCAGTTGCTCACCGGAGCCCGGCGCACCGATGACCAGAATGGTGACGCCATTCGAGGTCTACCAGGACTCAAGTGGCGGCGAGAATTGGCAGGGCACCGTCCATGTCAATCGTGAGCGGCGAGTACCGACGACTTTCCAGGGCTATCGGATCCGCTCGGGTGCCTCGGAGACGAAAGGCCTCAGAGCCTCGCCCATCGTGACCGTAACGCGCGGCGACGCGACGGTGTCGGCGTCGATCGACCATTTCTGGCAAAACTTCCCCAAGGCTCATGAGGTGTCTCCGGACGGCGGGCTCGCTCTGCGATTGTTCCCTGGTCAGTTCGGCGATCTCCATGAACTGCAAGGCGGTGAACAAAAGACCCACGTCTGCTATGTGGCACTCGCTCGCGACCCGGTCACCGAACTGCCCTTGGAATGGACGCGGGCGAGACTGACCTGCGGGGCCGATCCTGCGTGGACCATGAGCACGGGCGCCATTCCATGGGTGAGCGAGGACGATCCCGAGCATCGCGCACTCGTCTGGAGCGCCGTTGACGGACCAGACACGTTCGAACACAAGCGCGAGGTAGTCGATCAGTACGGCTGGCGCAATTTCGGCGAGGTCTATGGCGACCACGAGGCCATCCGGCACAAAGGCCCGATGCCGCTCGTGTCCCACTACAACAATCAGTACGACACAGTCGCCGGCTTCCTGTATCAATTTTTAAGGACCGGCGACGCGCGCTGGCAGACCATGGCCGCCGAACTGGCCGCGCACGTGATCGACATCGACGTCTACCACACCGATCGGGACAAGGCCGCGTACAACCACGGCATGTTCTGGCACACGTATCACTACGGCGACGCCGACACCGCCGCCCACCGGACGCACCCATTGGCGGGCAAGGGCGAAACGCACGGTGGGGGCCCGTCGCCCGATCACAACTACACGACGGGTTTGATGCTCCATCACTTCCTGACCGGCGATGAAGTCGCCAGGCAGACAATCATCGACCTCGCCCAATTCGTGATCGACGCCGACGATGGATCGAAGACGGTGTTCAAGTGGTTGAGCCGCGCCAACACCGGCTTTTCCACGGCATCCGGCTCCTACTCGTACCACGGACCGGGGCGCGGGCCAGGCAACTCGTTGAATGCACTGGTGGATGGCCACCGCCTGACCGGCAACGCGAAATTCCTCGAGAAGGCGGAGCAACTGATCCGGCGCGTGGTCCATCCGGCTGAAGACGTCTGGAAGAACAAGCTGGATGACCCGGAGAACAAATGGTTCTACCTGATGTTCCTCCAGTCGCTGGGCAAGTACCTGGCTCACAAGGCTGAACTGGGTCAGTTAGATCGCATGTACGCCTACGGTCGCGCGGCGCTGCTGCACTACGCCCGATGGATGGCCGATCACGAGTACCCGTATCTCGAGAAGCCCGAGCGTCTGACGTTCCCCACGGAAACGTGGGCGTCGCACGAAGTGCGGAAGAGCGACGTGTTCTACCTGGCGGCCCTGCACGCGAGCGGCGCCGAACGCGATCGATTCATCGAACGCGGGGCGTTCTTCTTCCAGAATTCCGTGCACACGCTGGCGTCGATGCCGACTCGGACGTTGGCCAGACCCGTGATTGTGCTGCTTTCTTCGGGACTGATGCACCCGTGGTTCCAGCGCGCGCAGCCTGCCGTCGCAAGTCTGCCGATGGCCGGCCCTGAAGATTTCGGCCAGCCGGTGCTGTTTGTTCCGCAAAGGCAAATCGCGATGAAACGCGCGAAGGCCCTGGTCGTGGCGGCCGGCGCCATCGTCGTCCTGATGGCGGGCCTTGTGGTCTACGCCTTCTTCATCAGGTCGTCGTAGATCGCTTCCACTCGCGCCATCCGGCGTTCAAACGACAACTCGTCCACGACGCGGCGTCGCGCCGCGCGCGCCCGTTCCTGCGTCGCCGGCCAGTCGTCGAGCGCGCGGGCTAACGCGCCGGCGAGGGCATTCTGGTCGCCCGGCGGCACCAGCAGACCATGGACACCGTCGTCGATCAGATCAGAGGTGCCGCCGACGTTCGTCGCCACCACGGGCGTCTCGAGCGACATGGCCTCCAACACAACATTCGGCGATCCTTCGTCGTCTGACGCCTGCACGAAGAGGTCGAGCGCATGATGCAGGCCGATCACGTCTGGCGTGTGCCCGAGCAGCCGGCAGGACTCACCGAGGTTCAGGCGCCGGTGGACCGCGTCCAGTTCCTCACGAAGGCTGCCATCGCCGGCAATCAGCAGCCGCAGATGAGGACGCGTCGCGCGAAGAGCGGCCAGCACTTCCATGAGCAAATCGAAGCGCTTCTGGCGTTCCAGGCGGCCCACTGCACCGATCACGATGTCGGTGTCCGCGAGTCCAAGCTGCTGCCGTGCTGCCGCACGTCGTTCGGGCACGCGCGTGAACAGCTCGTGATTGATACCGTTCGGAATCACGGTCACGCGTCCGGGCGAACAGCCCGCCGCCGTCAATTGGTCACGCAGCGCTCCCGAGACGGCGATAACGCGCGGGAATCTCGCCAACACGCGTTTGTCCACGCCGTAATAGATGCGTTCCCTGAACGCGTTCCGGCCGAACCAGCCGTGCACGGTGGACAGCGCGATGAGCTTTCGCCGGCGCGCGATCAGCCACGCCAGGAGATTGGTTTTGTACTCGTGGGCATGCACGATGTCGATCTGGCGTTCGTCCACGATTCGCTTCAGCGCGGTCCAGATGGCGGGATCGAACGAATGCCTCTCGAGGATTTCGATGTAGTCCACGCCATGGGCTTTGGCGCGCTCGTCGATCGTGAAGTCCTTGTCGCGGAGATCGCGAAGGTAGCAGACGGTGACTGTAAACCGGCTTCGGTCGGTGCGCTCGGCGCCGGAGAGAATGGTCTTCTCCGGTCCACCGCCGGTGCCCCACACGCTGCGGAGTTCGAGGACACGCGTGGGTCGGCTCATGCAGGTGTTCCGCTCTGTTGAGGCTCGGCCTTCTGTCGTTGCCGATGGCCCGCCGGCAGAATGAGCGAGTACGCCCGGCCGAGGTCGTAGGCCAGCGCGACGCCAAACGCCAGCATCAGATCATCCGGCCGGCGCAGGCCACCAGACGCGACCATGCGAATCGTTCTCAGGACAGTGAGACCGAGCAGGCTGGCGAGTGCCGCGGCGGCGACGGCGAGACTCGGCCATCCCCAGTACAACGCGCCCACCGCGCCGGCGGCGCCGGCGACCAACGCCAACGCCCCGAACACGGGAATGACAATACTGGGCCAGTCCCGAAGAGCGGGCGTGCGACGGAGGCTGACCCGAAGGTTGTCCCGGCCGCGCCATCGTTCCGACGTGAAGACGCTCCGTAACGATGCCGGATCGCCTAAGTGGATGTTGATCATCCGTTCATCGGCAACGAGTCGCGATCCGGTGGCCCGCAGACGCTGGCACAAGTCCACGTCTTCGCAGGTCTCGAGTTGCTCATCGAAACCTCCGAGCCGAACGAAAATGTCCCGCCGAATCACCAGATTGCCGCTGCCCAGCCATGTCGTATCGTTCCGCCCGATCGTGCGTCCGCGCAGGACGCCGTACATCTTCTGAACAGGCGTGCCGTCCGGCGGCGGCAGGCACAACGCGCCAACGGCCCCGATGGTCGATTCGCTCAAGCCATCGACTGCCGCGGCAATCCACGCTGGCCCAATTTCATGGTCGGCATCTACGAACGCCAGCAGGGTGCCCGACGCCGATGCGGCTGCACGATTCCGGACGGCCGATACCGGCAGATCGGGAATCGACAGCGTCGTGGCGCCCATCGCTCGCGCGGCGTCAGGCGTGTTGTCCGTGGAGCCATTGTCGGCCACGATGCACTCGACTAGGTTGTGCGGATAGTCGCACCGGTTGATGGACTCCAGGCACCGCCTGAGCCGAATGGCGTCGTTCCTGACAGGTATCACGAACGACACGCGGATGGGCGAGGCCTGGCTCATCGAGTGAAGGCCGTGCGGCCGGCGGCCTGCATCGGCCTTGGTGGCTCTGCAATTGCCACTGGTACCGGTGCGGTGGCGGCCTCACGTTGGATCCGTTCCAGCGCAATTGTCAGACCGACCATGTGCCAGATCATCTCGCTGTACTGAGAGCTCAGGAATGTCGAACCCGTGATGAAGACCAGCAGTGTCGATTGCATCTGAGTGGCGTAAATGCCGACTTCTTTCATGCTGGTGGCCTTCGCGCGCTTCTTCGCTTGCGCGCACGACAGCAGCGCCCCCCCTATGATCGCGACAAAAAGAACGAAGCCCGGATAGCCCATTTCTGCCATCGTCCCGAACCACGCGCTGTGGGCTTGGCGGTCCTCGCCCCATTTATCCGTGTTTGTCTCGTAGCTGTTGTACGACGCACGAAACCCGCTGAAGCCGACGCCGGTCAGTGGTTTCGCAGCAGCCATCCATGTGCCCACTTCCCAAAAATGGATCCGGCCTGCGGCCGAAGTGTCTCGCTGTTCCGTCGGCGCATCGATCGTGTCCATGCGATCCCAGAATTCGGTAGGCATGACCGACAACACGGCCCAGCCCAGCGCTCCCATCACGACCAGCGTCCGCAGTTTTCGCGGAGATCGCAGCACCGTTATAACAGCCAGAACGCCAGCCGCAATAAAGCCGCCGCGCGAATAGGTGCTGATGGCGCGGTAGACAAGGCCGACGATGAAGAAACGGTGCAGGAACCGCTCCCATCGACTATTGGCGGTCTGCGTCAGCGAGACGAAAATGGGCACCAGCATCAGGACACCCATCGCAACGCCGTTGTTGTCTCCCAGGAAAGGGCTTTGATTAGCGTTCGTGGCACCCGGGTTCAGGATCATCTGCGCCCACCCCTGCTTGGCCGTCTCCAAACCGAGTGAATACCCGATCACCAGGAGGGTTAATCGGTAGCGCTTCAGGTCTGACACGAGAAATGTGATCAGAACCGTGATGATGATTACCTTGAGAAATTCAATCCACAACGGCTGCGACCAGCTGGGATGCTCCGCGTAGGCCAGGGAAACCATGCTCTGTGTCAGAAAGAGCAGGAGCAGGGCTACGCGCCAATTCAAGCGGAACCGGCCGATTGCCGGTACCGTTGCAATGAGAAGGAAGGAACCGACGACCAACGAGATTCGCAATTGCGAGATCGGATCGCCCCACACCCAATATTCTGGGCGGAAGTACGCGTTCCACAAGTAGAACAAGAGGGCGTAGAACGGCCCCTGAACGGAGAAGTAGACCCCGACGAGGATGATGAGGATGACGAAGACAAGTCGCAGCATCGGCGCCTACGTGCTCCCCTGCGCCCTTTCGGCCTGCAGGTCCTTATAGATCCGAGCATAACGTTCGATGGTGCGATCCAGTCGATACCGCTCCCTCACCTGTTGCGCTCCGTTCAGCCCCATGCTGCGGGCTAGCGTACTATGAGTAAGTACCTTGCGAAGTGCGTCGCCCATCTCCGCGGCGTCCCCCCGGGGAACAAGTTCCCCATCGATGCCGGCCCTCACGATCTCCGGGTTTCCTCCAACGTTGGTGACCACCACGGGGAGTCCAGTGGCCATCGCTTCAAGGAGCGTGATCGAGGCGGCTTCGCTGACCGACGTCAGTGCGAACACGTCCACCGCCTTGAGGATTTCGGGCACATCCGATCTCACGCCCATGAACCGGACACGAGACTGAAGGTCGATCGCAGCCACTTGCGCCTGGAGATCCGGACGCAGAGGACCATCGCCGACCAGCAGGAGATCGACGTCTGGCAGGTCGCGCGCCACCCTGGCGAACGCCTCGATCAACATGTGGTGGTCCTTGACGGGATGAAAACGCGCAATGCACGCGATGTAACGGCGCGTCGCATCGAGGTTCAGCTGTTCACGCAGCGCTCGCCGATCCGCGACTGCGTCGTACCGTTCCACGTCAATGCCATTCTCAATCACTTCCACGCTCTCCGCCTCGAACCCGTCGTTCACGGCTAAGGCGCGTGCGCTGAATTCGCAAACGGCGGTCACACGGTCCGCGAGCCGTCGCAGGACCAGACGGTTCGCCAGGCGTCTCTTGGGCGAGACCACATCCGGATAGTGCCGGCCGTGCTCGGTGAAAATGACCTTCGTCTGACGGCCCGCCCACCAGGCACCGAGTCCGCCATAAAAAAAGGGCGTGTACTGGTGCGCATGCACGACATCCAGATCCCGTTCGCGCACCTGCCTGGCGATCGCACCGGCCGTCGCCCAGTCAAGGCCGGACTTTCGGCCAAGGGCGATCACGGGCACACCGGCGCGCTGCAGTTCCTCGCCCAACGGCCCGATGGCGTCCAGACACAGCACAACCGGCTCAATGGCCGTCTCTAGCCGCCTGATCGTTTCTGTGACGAGCACCTCGGCCCCAGCCACCTGCATCACGTGCACGACGAACGCGACCCGCACGGGCCGCCCGGCAATTGGCTCTGGACTGGCGGCGCGAGTCACTCCGGGGATATCGGCCGATTGGCGCTGATTCTGCATGCGAGCCCCACGGGAGAGCCGTAGTATCGTACGGCTCCAGACGACGCATGCGTGAGGCAGTGAAATCGTTGTTCAGGGGGCTGGCGCTGCTGGTCGTGGTGCCGGCACTGACGTCCTTCTGGATCCGGCGGGTGTTCATGGGCGGCAACCGGGCCCTCGAGGGAAGCACGCAGACCCTGTCGCTCGTGCCGGGCGTACTCGGACAGTACCTGCGCCGGGCGTTTCTGGCCCGAACGATCGCCCACTGCGCCCCGACAGCCATCGTCTCCTTCGGCACGCTGTTCTCCAAGTGCGACGCCCGGATCGACGACTTTGTCTACGTCGGACCGGGTTGCTCGCTGGGACTCGTCCACATCGAGCGAGACGTACTCATTGGCAGCGGCGTGCAGATTACGAGTGGCCGCCAGACGCACGGCACGGCCAACAGCGACCAGGCTATCCGCGAGCAGGAGGGCGTCATCACGCTCGTGCGGATCGGCGCCGGCGCGTGGGTTGGAAGCGCGGCCATCGTGATGGCCGACGTCGGTGCGAACTCCATCGTCGGGGCCGGAGCTGTCGTGACGACAGCCATACCCGCGAACGTTGTGGCCGTCGGCGTACCGGCGCGCGTAGTCCGGACCCGTTCGTGAAAGTCCTCTTCATCTCTCACCGGCTGCCCTATGCGCCAAATCGGGGCGATCGCATTCGTGCGTACCATACGCTCCGCGAGATGTCGAAGTGGGCGGAGGTGCATTTGTGCGCGCTCGTCCACGATGACGAAGAGGCCTCGCACACTGAGGACCTCCGGAGCCTCGTGCGGAGCGTGACCATTGCACGCGTGCCGCGTGTCCGTAATCATCTTCGCGCCGGGCTGGCGCTGGGATCTTCGACCCCACTGACGCACATCTTGCTGGATGCACCAGAACTTGCGGCGGCTGTCGATCAACTGGCTGTCACGCAACGACCTGACATCGTCTATTGTTTCTGCACCGGCGTCGGCCCCGTGGCGCTTCGTCCGTCGCTGGCCGGAATACCGATAGTCCTCGACATGGTCGACGTGGACTCGATCAAATGGTCGGCGTTGGCTCAGTCCTGCGGTTTTCCGATGTCGTGGGTTTACGGTCGAGAAGCACGGTGCCTCTCTCGCTTCGAATCCGCAATCGCCATGCGCGCCGCGGTAACGATACTCACGACAGAGGCGGAGCGGAGCGATCTTCAGAAGATCGCTCCTGACGCGCGCGTCGTTGTGATCGGAGTTGGTGTTGACCGTGACTACTACCGCCGGCCTCTGCCGCACGAAAAGCCGGCGAACCCTACCGTGATCTTCTGCGGTGTGATGAACTATGCGCCGAACACGGAAGGCATCCAGTGGTTTGTGAAAGACGTGTGGCCCGCTGTCCGGGCGAAACTGCCACGGGCGGAACTGAAAATTGTCGGAGCCAGTCCAACCGGCGCCGTGAAGAACCTGAAGGATCGCGCGAAGGGCATTGCAGTAACAGGTACGGTGCCAGATGTCCGCCCGTTCCTCTGGGCTTCTTCGGTGGCGATTGCCCCTTTGATGACTGCCAGAGGCGTGCAAAACAAGGTGCTCGAGTCAATCGCAGCTGGTTTGACCGCCGTGGTCACGCCCGCAGTAGCCAAAGGCCTCCCGGCGGAGCTGTCCGAGTGCTTCAGGGTCGCGGCGACGTCTGAGGAGTTCGCCGACGCCGTAGTGACCGAAGTGACCGCAGGGCACGACGAACGTACGGCGGAACTGCTGCGAGGCATGTCTTGGGAGCCGCGGCTCAGACAACTGAGGCCGCTGCTAGAATCTGCGCTAGGTCACACATGATCATGATCGGTCGAATGCTGTCGAATCGAAAGCTGTTAATCGGCGCCATTCTGGCGTCGCTGATCTTTCGCTGTTTCCTAATCGCGGAAGTCGCGATGCACCCCGACCGTGCCATGCAGGGCGATGCCGGACACTACGATTTTCTGGCGCGCCAGCTTCTTGAAAACCATCGCTTTTGGGGCCCGTCGATGTTTCTCGGATCGTCGGACCCGGCAGCGACTTTCAAGGGGCTCGTGTTCGAGGCTCCCGGTGCTGCGCCAGGCGAAGGTCCCATGCCGGAGGGATTTCGCACGCCGGGGTATCCTGTCTTTCTGACCGCGGTCCGCGCCGTTTCCGGCCACCAGATTCTGGTCCTGCTTGTCATCCAAACGCTTCTGGTGATGCTGATCGGTTGGATGCTGTTTCGCATCTGCACGCTCTACGCGTCGTCCTCGGTGGGCTGGCTGGCGGTCGCCCTTTTCGCCTGGAATTGCGAGTTCCTCGAACTCCCCAATCTGATGTTGACGGAAACGCTCTTTGGCGCGCTGTTGGTGCTGGCCACCTGGTGCGTGTTGCTGTTTGCGGAACGCGGGGTCATGCGCCATCTGGTCTTCGCCGGAATCGCCGTCGGCCTTGCGGCGCTGTGCCGGCCGGCGGCAACCTATTTCGCAGCCGCGCTCGTGCCTGTCATTCTTTGGTCCGGCCGGCGCCAGTGGCGGCGCGCCGTTGCGGGCAGCATGATTCTCCTAAGCGTTTGCGCGATTACGATGGCGCCATGGCTGGCACGGAACAAGGCCGTCTTCGGCCGCGCGCGTCTTGCGGCCGTCGAGGGGCTGAACCTCTATCTGTACAACACGGCATTCCTGGACGCGAAAGATCACGGTACGAGTTGGACCGTGGAGAGGCGGCGGCTGTCACTCGACCTGCAATCGGCGATCGATGCACAGCATTTGAATCCGCTGGAAGCGTCGGACGTGGCCAAGGATCGCGCAATCGAGAGGATCAGCAGGGACCCAGTTGGATACGGTAAGGTCCATGCGAAAGGCATGGTCATGATGCTCGTAGCGAACAGCTTCAGGGGCGTGTACACGCTGGCGACGGGCCACGGATACGAATCGGGATCACCGATTGACGCCTTGTCGAGAACCGGGAGCGTGCCGGCCGCGGTCAAGGCGTTCATGGGTGCGCTCTCTCCAGTGACGGCCATCTTACTGGTGATTCTGCTGTTGCGTGTGGTCCTCATGCTGGCCGCGCTACGAGGGTTTTGGCATCTGTTACGACAGTCCCCGGCGCTGGCTATCGCCTGCGTCGTGACCGTGGGTTACTACCTGGTGATCACTGGTCCACTCGGCATCGACCCGCGATTCCGGGCCCCCCTTATTCCCGCGTTGACGATCCTTGCGGCGGTCGGGATCGGCCGAACGTTCGCGGTGGCGTTCGGACTCATTCGACGTGCTCCAGCCACGGACTGAGCGAGTGAGTCAGCACAGCCGCAACATTCCTTCACTGGATCTGTTGCGCAGTTTCGCGATCGCGACCGTGGTGCTCGCGCATTCGGTGCTCGCATTTGGTGCACCCGCCGCCCTGGCGCCACTCCAGATGGGCGGCGTAGGGGTCGATCTGTTCTTCCTGCTCAGCGGGTGGCTTCTGGGGCGCCAGCTGATGCAGGAGCTGCGGTCATCAGGCCGGATTGGCCTGACGCGCTTTTGGACGCGCCGCTGGCTTCGAACCCTCCCTGCCTATTACGCTGTGCTCCTGTTCACTTTCGGTCAGCAGGTTGTTCTCAAAGGCAACTACAGCCTGTCGTGGTCGTATCTGTTCTTCGGGCAGAACTACCTGACCAATCTTCCATACCTCTATGTCAGTTGGTCCTTGTGCGTGGAAGAGCACTTCTACCTGCTCATCGGGCCGCTGCTGCTGCTTGCCTTCTGGCTGAGACGCAAGGGAATCTTATTGCTCAGCGTGGTCCTCTTAGTGCCGGTGGTGTGCCGGACTGCCGGCTGGTATGGCGATCTCGTTGAAACGCACGTGCGTTTTGACGAGTGTCTCGTGGGCGTCTGCCTTGCAGGTCTCTCGGTGTTCGCGCCAGCAATCTGGAAGACCTTGTGCCGATTCGCGCCTTGGATCGCCGGTATCGGCCTTTCGATCTTCGCGGCGATGATCTGGCAACGCTGGCATCCGGAATGGTCTGGCTGGTTCCCTGACGAGCAGACGCTCTGCGTCTTCGTCTTTGGAAGCTTCATTCTCCTGGCGGTGTCGAACGACGACTGGAAGCAACGTTTGTACGTGCCTGGCGCAACCTACCTGGCCAAGCGCGCCTACTCTGTATATCTCCTGCACCCGGAGGCCACGGCGCTCCTTCGATACGCGGACCTCTCGTCGTTCGTCGTGTTCTTTCTCCTCACGTGGCTTCTGACCCTGGCCGGTGCCGAAATCTTGTACCGGCTCGTCGAAAAACCGCTGATGGACGCGCGCGAAAGGCTCAACGTTTCGCGGTCAACGCCGCCGGCTCAACGAACGCAGGAGCAATCCCTTACCGGACGCGCCACACGTCTATAGTCGGCACGATTTGGTACGGACCATACGCCCACGTGTCGATTCGGGACAAGAACAACAGCTGCGACGCCGGATCGTAGGCCATCTTGATTTGATACGGGCCAAGTACCAGATCTGGATACGTGTCCAGCGACTGGCCATTGTTGTCAGTTTGCGGCGATCCGTGCCCGCCTGAGGTGCCTCTCGGGTTATAACCCCCAAGTTGCGTTTTTCTCACGTCCCAAACCGGATTGATGCCGTGCGGGGGAACGAGCCCGTTCACCACACTCGCGATGTCGGCTTCCGAAAACGCTGTGAGATGGCCTGTCAAGGTCGTTGCGCCATTGCCGGTCGCCTGCCACACGCCGCGCGCGCCAGAGAACGTAAATGGACCGCCGTACCAGACTTCGGCTGCCGCATTCCCCGTGTGGAGCGGGTCGGGGTAGGGATAGCCCGGAATGGTATCCACGACGTTCGACGCGAAGAGCACCGCGCTCTTCCCACCCGGAGTCTCGATGATCACAGCGCTATTCATGCGATCCATGATCGGCACATTGACTGCTCCGCCCGTTACGCCGCCCCAATAAGGCGGATATGCCGCTGGTGTCTGCCGATACGGACCCACATCGGGGAACCGCCCCATACGAACCGTTGCTGGTTGCCCATCTGGACTCGCCAACTGTTTGCACCACGAATCCGATGGGTTTGATGACATCTGATGAAACGCCCCGATGGCGTCGTAACACCCACAGGCGTTCGTGTCGGACTGCTGACACGCGATACCTTGCCACGCCACTACGTCTGGACGCGGCATCGGATTCGCGACGGTATAGGCGACCAGGGGGATGTTGTTCCTCAACGAACAGGATTCATTTCCGCGCGCGTTCACAGGAACATCGCGGCTAGTCAATCTTGGATGATCGAAGGCATAGAGGTTCGCGCCAAATCCTAGGGACGCACCAACTGAGATCGCATCGCCGCCGACGAGCAACTTGCCAGCGATTCTTGGAGCAAGAGCCGCGAGCCCAGGGGGCACTGTGCCCGCAAACGCATCGCGCCCCCCGATCGCCACGTCATCGGCCGGGGAACACCACGGGCCATAGCGAGTGGAGGTCGCGAAGCCTCCTGGAGACGTCTCATCTTCCTTGAGGATGGCCGAATAGACCGAAGGCTCCCAACTGTTCACGTAATACGATGCGTGGTACTGCAGAATCAGTTCATGTCCGTTGCCGAACTCGTTGCCGACGTAACTGATCCCGGTGACCATAATGCCTTGGCAATTGTTTGGGGCAAGAAAATCTGCGCAATAGCCTGGATAGCCGACACCTGTCGTGTCTCTGTATGTTCTCTTCAGCGCAGCCGTGGCAGTTGTCCTTAGGTCATTTGTCAATGCGCCGGCATCTGGAACCTTGTACTCGAAGATGCGCGAGGACCCGTTGATCCAGGCCGTGATCAGCAACGTGAGGCCGTCACCGCTGTCCGTACGGGTCGTGATCGCGCCCCACGAACCGCCAAGCCCGGGGTCGCTCGTGTCGCCACTACGATCCTGGAGCTTGAAGGATCCGACGTATGAAAAATCTTCGGGCGTCAACATGCCTAACGGCGCAGCAGTGGTGCAAAGTGCAAGCGCCGCCGTTGCTGTCGCTGCCGCGCCCCAGACACGCCAAGTCCCGAATCCGGTGGCAGAGACCAGAAACCCGACTATGAACAAGAACCCACGTTTCATCGGATAACTCCATTACTCCGAGACATTGACGACTAGCGAATGCACGGCTACAGCCATCTGGAGCAAGAACTGGGCCAGGTTCCTGGCGATAGCCTGCATGATTTGCTAGGAAAATCAGGCCGTTTGAGGAACCCGGCATCCGACCGCGCAAGGGAGATTACGGAATTGACGGCCATCTTTCACCACTAAACGCCCGGTGCCGTAACGACGTTTCTGGCTGCGCTATTGTCGCTAGCTCCACATTCCCATTATCAGAACTGAAAGTAAAGAAATGGCGACGCCCCAGTGCCAGCCATCAACGACAGGCACGCGCCGAGCGCGGCCGCCAGTCCCAGTGTCCAGCGTCTGGTCAGCTTCCATTGACCCGCATGAAGATCGAACGCATTCGGCCCCGCCATCGCCAGCCACATGGCACCGGCCACGAGAGCCAGGCGTATCGTCAGGTCTGCGAGTCCTGAGCCGACATGCCAAACAAACATGTGGGACAGCACCCAGGACGCCATGCCGAAGTCCGTGCAACGGAAGAGAACCCACCCGACAAGCACAAGCACGAACATAGCGCACTGACGCGCGAGTCGAGGTAACTGGTCCCACGATGAACCAAAGCGTTTGTACGCGACGAGCAGCGCGCCGTGATAGGCACCCCAGGCTACAAACGTCCAGTTCGCCCCGTGCCACAAGCCACCGATCAGCATCGTGAGCATCAAGTTTCGATAGATCGAGAGTTCGGACCCTCTGCCTCCCCCAAGCGGAATGTACAGATAGTCGCGAAGGCATGTAGACAACGAGATATGCCAGCGCCGCCAGAAATCGGACGGGTCGAGCGCCTTGTACGGCGAGTTGAAGTTCTGCGGAATTCGAATGCCGAACATGTAGCCAAGACCGACAGCCATGTCGCTGTAGCCGGCAAAATCGAAATATAACTGGAAGCTATAGCCTGCAAACACAGCCCACAGCGCGCCGGTAGAAAGGGTTTGGTACTGGGCGAGGGCCGGATCGACGAATGCCGCAAGGCTGTCGGCGATCACGACCTTTTCGACCAGGCCGACGATAAAGAAGGATGCGCCTTTCGCAAGCCATGTTGTGCGCTTCGTCGTCGCGATCGCTTCGAGGTCGGCTTCGATCTGCCTGAACCGCACGATCGGCCCCGCCACAAGCTGGGAGAACAATGAGACGTAAGCCGAGAACTCGAAAATGTTTCGAGTGGGCTTGATCGTGCCACGGTAACTGTCGACGATGTACGTGATCGTGTGAAACGTATAGAACGAAATGCCTATTGGCAGAACGATGTTCAACGTCGGCACCGTCAGGTCTGAACCCAACGCCAGAAACACCTGGCGGGCCGAATCCATCATGAAATTCGCGTACTTGAAGAAACCAAGCAGCGACAAGTCCACGACGATAGGGATGATGAGACACAGTTTGCGTCGCCTGGGATCCGACCAACGCAGGAACCCAAGGCCCGCGAAGTAACTGACGGCCGTCGAGAAAGCCATCAACAACGTGAATCTCGGATCCCAATACCCGTAGAAGATGTAACCCGTGACCGTGAGCCACACGTAGCGGGCGGAGGCGTTCCGGAGGCTCCAGAACACCACATAGGTGACCGGCAGGAACACGAACAGGAAGATAAAGCTGTTGAATAGCATGACAGACTACTTCCGCACTCCGCCCGGGCCTGAGGGAAGCAGGGCCTGAGAGATCAAGCGAGCGACCATGGCCGCTCCCTCGTCACTGAAATGCAGATAGTCGTCCGCGAACCATGCGTGCTTGCCATTCATGGTGGCGGCGAGGTCGATGACCGCGATCTGTTTGTCGCGGGCGATCTCCCGCACCGCCTCCGCTGCTCGTGCCTCGAAATCCAAGAGCACACGGGCAGTCGCTCGAGGCTCGAATTGGCGCCACGCGTTCAGCTCATCTTGTTCCTGGCTGAGCTCCGCTTCGACGAAGCCTGTAGCATGCGTCATGACGGCGGGCGTAGCCCCACGCGCTGAAATGCTGTCGATCAGTGCGCCGAGGTTTTCCTGAAATTGGCGCAGCCGGTCCTCCGGGACGTTCTCGAAAACCCACCCTGGAGTGTCAACCTGACGGGCAGCCAAAGTCCTGAGCACCAGGCGGCGATGAACAAATTTGGGCCATTCGAAGACATCCTGCGCTCGCTGGAGCAACCGCGGAGGCCACCAAAGTGATGGCGGGCGTTCGGGGGACGGCGAACCAGGACTCGTCGGAGGATTGTTGGACAGATAGAAAGCGGGGGTTGGATAGATCACTACGGTGTCCGGCCCGAACCGGGAGACCCAGTTCTCCCAGAGCACCTTAATTCCCAACAGGTTGAGCCCGGCGACTCCTGCGTTGATCACTTCATAGCAGCCCCCTGAGCGGAGGAGCACCGCGAGCTGTGCCGGATATTCCTTGCCGGCCGACTCGTAAAGTCCAAGCGTCTCTGAGGCACCGAGGACGGCGACGCGTTTGCAGCCCGGCGCCGGCGTGGCCGCAATCTCAGAACCGCGAAACCCGAATCCGTTGAGTTGCCATTTCTTGAATCGTCCGTCCGGACGGCCGCGAATGCCGAGCTCATCGTGCAGCACGAGGTCGCGATCATGGTCCGGAACGGCGAGCAGACTGACGTCGTGACGGAGGTAGTCCTCGACGCGGGCCGTCACCTCTGCGGACAGAAGGCACGCCAGACCGGCGACAATCCAGAAGGTGATACCTCTCCAGCGGCTCGACACGCGGTATCACCCGACCTTCAGACTGTTTCTCGTGATCGCCGTCGTGTCGTTCATGCCGGGTTCTGTGACTGCCAGTCCGGACTCGGCTCTTCCGGAAACACGATGAACCGTCTTCCCGCGAAGTTCAGCACCAGTCCCACGGCGCTGGCGAATAACTTGGCGACCGTGGGACTCAGCCCCAGGTCCAGGCCGAATCGGGTCATGTACAAGTCCACGACGGCCACGGCAACGACGACCGCCACGAAC
>Ga0210380_10000509_pt1 | contig 17038 bp, 15 predicted proteins | sample PLM4_5_coexredo_FD_155476 | JGI IMG/M metagenome (GOLD analysis project Ga0210380, IMG submission 155476) | Groundwater sediment microbial communities from an aquifer in East River, Colorado, USA - PLM4_5_coex redo | ecosystem: Environmental > Terrestrial > Soil > Riparian zone | place: USA... | reverse complement strand
TTGATACATGACGTTCTCGCGCCTCCGTCTCTTTTCTTTCGCCCTCCTCACGAGCGGGCTGCTGGCCATCGGGCTCGGGGCGTCCGCGCAAACCCCAGCCGCCGGGCGCGACACGTCCGCCGCGTCGGTCGCCTCCTACGACCTGCCGCAGTTGATGCCGGTGGATCCGGAGGTTGTCGTCGGCACCCTGCCGAACGGCTTGCGCTATTACGTCAGACCAAACGCCAAACCGGCCGATCGCATCGAACTGCGGCTCGTCGTGAAGGCGGGCTCCGTGCTGGAGGACGCCGACCAGTTGGGGCTGGCCCACTTCGTCGAGCACATGGAGTTCGAGGGCACCCGCCACTTTCCGCGACAGGGCATCACCGACTTCCTGTCGTCGCTCGGGCTCGGCATCGGGCCCGACGCCAACGCGGCGACCAGCTACGATGACACGCAGTACACGCTGCGCGTGCCCGCCGACTCGCCCGCCGTGCTCGATCGCGCGCTCCTCGTGCTGGAGGATTGGGCGCAAGGCGCCACGTTCGACGAGAGCGCCATCGAGCGCGAGCGCGGCATCGTCTTGTCGGAATGGCGGCTGCGCCTGGGCGCGGGCGAGCGCACGCAGGACAAGATCCGCAGCGTCCAGCTCGAAGGATCGCGCTACGCGAACCGGCCGCCCATCGGCGATCCCGACGTCATCGAGCACGCGCAACGCGAGCAGCTGACGCGCTTCTACCGCGACTGGTACCGGCCCGACCTGATGTCGGTGATTGTCGTGGGCGACGTCGATCGCGACGCGGTCGTGAACCTGATCAAGGCGCATTTCTCGTCGCTGACCGCGCCGTCGCCCCAGCGTCCCCGTCCGGCGTTCACGGTGCCGGATCACGCCGGTACCCGCTACACGATCGTCGCCGACAAGGAGATGACCTCTACCGCTGTTGCCATCAGCGACCTGCGGCCGGCGCGGCGGCAGGATACGGTGGGCGGATATCGAGAGATCATGCGCGACCAGCTCTTTGGCAGCATGCTCGACGCTCGGCTTGGCGAGCTCGCGCAGCGCGAGAACCCGCCCTTTCTCAGGGTAGCTGCCGACCGTCACCTCTTCGACACGCCGCGAACGAAAGATGAAGCGCTGCTGCAGGCGCTTGTCCCGAACGGCGGAGTGACACGCGGGCTCGACGCCCTCGTGACCGAGCTGCAGCGGGTCGCACGCTTCGGCTTCACGGCCACCGAGCTGGCGCGCGCGAAGCAGGAGAGGATGCTCTCCTACGAGCGCAGCGTGACCGAGAGTCCCGACCGCGAGTCCTCGAGCCGCGCCGACGAGTACACCCGCAACTTCCTGCAGGGCGAAGCGCTGCCGACGATCTGGCAGGAGCTCGCGTTCCATCGACGCTTTCTCCCGGGCATCACGCTCGCCGAGATCAACGCGCTCAGCGCGCAATGGTTTCCCGACCAGAACCGCCTGGTGATCGTGACCGGGCCGGATGCAGCCGGCGTGGCTCTGCCCGATCAGGCGCAGCTCGCCGCCGCCGTCAAGACCGCCACGGCGCGGCGCGTCGAACCGTACGTGGACCTCGAGGCAGGCCAGAAGCTCATGGACGCGCCGCCGACAGCCGGCACGATCGTGAAGGTGACCTCGCGTCCGGACGCCGGGATCACGGAATGGACGCTCTCGAACGGCGCCACGGTGGTGCTCAAGCCGACGACGCTGAAGGAAGACCAGATTCTGTTTCGCGCCACCGCCCCTGGCGGGACATCGCTGGCCAGCGATGCCGACTTCATCCCGGCACGCGTGGCCGGCAGCGTGATCGCCGCCGGAGGCGTCGGCCGGTTCAGCGATGCGGCGCTCGACAGGATGCTCGTCGGCAAGGCGGTGGCGGTCACGCCGTTCATCAACGAGATCGCCGAGGGGATGGGGGGCGGGAGCACACCGCAGGATCTCGAGACGATGTTCCAACTGCTGTACCTACGGTTCGCGCAACCGCGCGCCGACCCCACCGCGTTCGCCGCGATGGTGTCGCAAGCGAGGGGATTTCTCGAAAATCAGATGGCGAGCCCCGACGTCGTGTTCGATCAGGCCACCAACACCGCCCTGAGCCAGAACCATTCGCGGCGGCAGCCCGAGACGCCTGCGACGGTCGATCGGTGGGATCTGGCGAAGTCGATGGCGTTCTACCAGGCACGCTTCGCGGACGCCAGCCATTTCACGTTCGTCTTTGTCGGCAGCTTCACTCCCGAGATGATCAAGCCGTTCGTCGAAACCTACGTCGCCAGCCTGCCGGCCACGCACGCAAACGAAACCTGGCGCGACCTGGGCATTACGCCGCCCACCGGGGTGGTGGAGAGGACGGTCGAGAAGGGGATCGCGCCCCAGAGCGAAGTGGAAATCGTCTTCTCGGGGCCGTTCGTCTACGACGATGCGCACGTGCTGGCGCTGCGGGCGATGACGATGGTGCTGCAGTCGCGGCTGTTCGACACGATCCGGCAGGAGCTCGGAGGCACCTATAGCATCGACGCGTCGCCGGACACGCAGAAGTTTCCCCGGCCCTTATACAGCGTGCGGATCGATTGGACGTGCGACCCTGCGCGCACGGCGATGCTGACCGAGCGCGTGTTCGACGAGATCGACCTGGTCAAGGACACGTCGTTTACGCCGGATCAGGTGGCCCGCATCCGCTCGGCGCTGCTGCGAGAGTTCGAGGCGAACAGCCAGAACAACGGCTACTTCCTCAATCAGATCGCCCGCCGCTACGAAAACCGCGAGGGCGACGCGGTCGCGGCCGTGGTCAACATGCCCGACCAGATCGCGGCGCTCACCGGTGAGGCGATTCAAGAGGCGGCGCGGACCTATCTCGACACCCGCAACTACGTGCGCGTCACGCGGATGCCTGAGCGTAGATAGCGCGCGTCTCGGTTGCGGCCGCACCGAGTTCCGCTTGCGTGGTATCCTCGCGCGCGTCGCCCACACCTCGCGGAGAGATGCCGATGCGCGCGCGTCCGCTCGTAGCCGTCCTTGTCGCGATGACCGCCGTGCTGCTGCGGCCGCAGGGTGCCGTCGCTCAGCGCGCGCCCTTTGCGTCGCCGCGGCCGGGGGAGGGCCCCGCCGCGATCAGGCCGTACGGCCAGGTGGCCGGATGTCCGGAAGAGCCCGCCGCGTTCCACCGGTGCGCGCTCGAAAAGATGAAGACCTTCGACCCGCCGCGGACGCCCGACGGCCACCCCGATTTTCGCGGCTTCTGGAATCGCGTTGTCGTCCGCAATATGGAGAACATTGAAGAGCACCCCCAGACCATCGACGGGTCGGGCGGCCGGAGCGCCGTCGTCGATCCAGCCGACGGCAAGATTCCCTATCAGCCCTGGGCGGCCGCGAGACGGGAGCGGATGTTCGCCACTTACTTGAACCCGATGCAGATCTGCGTCCCGCTGGGCTCGCCGAAGCAGGTGTACAGCCCCGGGGCGATGCGCGTGCTGCAGACGCCGGGCTCCTTCTTCATCCTCAACGACTATGCGCACACCTATCGCGTGACGCCTACCGATGGTCGCCCGCACGTGGGGCCCTCCATCCATCTCTTCGAGGGCGATTCGCGCGGTCGCTGGGAAGGCAACACGCTGGTGATCGACGTGACCAACCAGCGCGACGCCACCTGGATCGATGCGGTGGGCAACTTCTTCAGCGAGACCGTGCACGTTGTCGAGCGTTACACGCTGATCGACAAGGACGCGATTCACATCGAAGCCACCGTGGAGGACCCGCGCGTATACACGCGGCCGTGGACGATGGTGGCCGGCTGGCGCCGGAACGTCGATCCGCCGCTGGAGATCTGGGAAAGCGGGTGCTGGGAAGGCGTGCAGGATACGCTCGACCACTCGAAGTTCGGCCACCTGCCGTACCCCGGCGCAGACGTGCCGCAGCCCTGACCTGAGCTCCCTGAGTCGTGATCCCTGAGCCGACTTACTTCCCGCCAGCCGCCTTCTGCTCTTCGAGCAGCGCGTAGCACTCGTAGTCGAGCAGCTGCGCGTTCGGCTCGACGCGTCGATAGAGCACCATGCGCATTGTCCATGGGCGCGTGAAGACCTTCGGATCCTCGATGGTGACGTCGTACTGGATGTGCGTGCGGTCGGTCGGCGTGTAGCGCTCCACGACGTGCAGCGCGTCGCTGTGGAAGTTGCCGGCTCTGTCGAGCCAGGTCTGGTCGGTGAAATGGATGACGTCTACAACCAGCGTCGAGCCCTCCCAGTGCGCACGTGAATCACCCATGATCCAGCTGGTGATCGGACCCTTGGGGTGGGGCGAGCCGTCCACGTAGATGTGCCGTGCGACGTGGGTGTATTCGTACAGGATCGCGATGTAGTCGGGCGTCTGCACGATCTGAAACGGGTACGGCATGTAGGTGATGCGGGGCACGCCGGGCTGATAGCACTTCGTCTCGGGATCGGCTGTCCGGCGGCTGGCGAAATTCTCACGCCTCTTCGCCTCGGCCGCGGGCTGATAGGGAAGTCGCCCGCCGTCGACAACGCCCTGGCCCGCAGGCACGCCGAGCGACGCGCCGTGATCCTCGATGTCCCACGCGGCGGTGTTCATCACCTGCCAGATGCCCGACAGATCCGGCTTGCCGTCAGAGGCGCGCGGCACCGTCGTCTCTTGAGGATCGGCCGCGACGCCCAGCGCGAAGAGGGGCAGCAACAGCGCTACCGCTGCGCCCACGAGCATCCGAGAGGCGACCGGCTGTGTCGTCACGGGTGGGTTTCGGGCGAGATGGTAACCTAAAACTCCAACCCATGGCCCGGTTCGCTCCGCCGAGATACGCGCTGGTGTGGGCCCTGTCGGCCACCACGGTGTTGTCGCTGCTGTTCGGCGTCGGCCTACTGAACAGGGCCGTGGCCATCGTGCGCGTCGGCGTGCACTGGCAGGCCGGAGTCAGCGACGACGCCCGGGCGTACACCGCAAGGAAGTTCTCGCTCTACCAGATTCGATCGGACGGCGACGACGTGTGGGTATGCATGCTCGCCGACACGTCTCCCAGGAACATCGAAGGGATGCTGTCGAGTCCGGCGATCGCCACTGTTGCCGGCCTGCATCCTGTCACCAGGCGGCCGGAAGGCATCGCCAGGGTGGGTCCGTTCGACTGGCTCAGCTATCGCTATCCGAACTGGCAGACGGTTGTCGGATTCAACGCGACACGGGTTGTCCGGCGGGCTGCGGTGCTTCCGCTGTTCATCATCTGCCTCCTCGTCGCACTCTTCGCACGCGAGCCCGGGCGCGCGTGGCTCGTCGAACGCGTTCCCGTGAGTTCGCCGCTGGCGATGGGCCTGTTTCGCGTCGCGCTGGCAATGTCGTGGGCGTACGCCGTGACGGCCATACCCGAGCCGCGTCCCGGTATTCGCGTCGAATCGCTCGTGCTGCTGGTCCCGTTCGCGCTCGGCGTCTTACCTAGACTGGCGCTGCTCGGGCTTGCGTCGCTCTGGCTGCCGGGCGCCACGCACGACACGGCGATGCCGGCCAAGACGCTGCTCCTACTCGCGGTCGTTCCGTGGAGCGACGGCTTCAGCGTCGCTCGCGCGATTCGACGTCGTCGAGGATGGCCGGTGCCGTCGACCGCTCGGCGGCTGTACGGCCTGGCCACATGGATTCCCGTGACGATGATGGGCATGGCGTACCTGGCCGCCGCCTTCGCGAAGTTCGACGAAACCGGCATCCGGTGGATCACCGACGGCGTGGTCCGGTATTTCTTCGTGATCGATGCCCCGAACGCGCCGAGCGGCGTCGGGCGCGCGGTCGCGTCGAGCGATGTGCTGTCGGTGCTGCTGGCTGGCGGGGCCGTGCTCACCGAGGCGTTTGTGATCGTTGGGGCACTCTACAGTCGCACGCTCGTGGTGCTGGCGGCTGGCGCGGGAGCGCTCGCCCTTCATGCCGGCTTCTGGGTGTTTCAAGGAGTGTGGTGGCCGGCGTGGTGGGCCATGCTGCCGGCGTTTCTCCCGTGGTCCGCCGTCGCGCGGGCGATTGAGAGTCGATTCCCGGACAGGACACATTCACCCGTCGCGCCGGTCTCGGCGACGTGGCGGTTCGAGCGACGCGTCGACACTCCGGTTGCGGTGGCCGTGGTGCTGGGGGCTGCCGTGCTGCAGCAGCCCATCGTCTCGCTGGCGCGAATCGAATACCGGCCGCTGTTTTCCGACTTCTCGATGTACTCCGATAGCCAGTGGTCGTCCAAGGAAGAGTTTGCCGCGTTCATGGAACGCGAGAAGCAGCCGCCCTATGCCGCGGTCCGGTTCGTCGGCGCCGACGGCGCGGACGCGATGCTCGTCGCCGCCCGGCTGCGCGACGTCGATCCCGGGCACGCAGTCACCGATGCTGCGCGCGCAGTTGCCGCGGGAATAGAGCCCGATGCCGCGCAGTACAACCTCATGCGTGCGGTGGGCGCGCGTTATGAAGAACGATTCGGTGTGCCGATGTTGCCGCTGCGGGTCGCATCGGCCCGCTGGCGGTTCGATTGGAGCATCGCCGATTTCACGCCAGCTGATGCGTGGCGCACGTCCGGCGTACTCGACGACTCTCCGAGCCCCTGACTCGTTCGGCCGACTCGCCGCCGGACGACTCAGGGGCTCGCGCGCTACGGTTTCGCGTCGTGGTCGCCAGCTACTGTTCGAGCACGTTAGGTACGCGCCGATGGCTGGCAGCGCCGCCCTTGCGCCCGGCTTCCTTGGCTTCCTCGCCCGTCCATTCGTGCGCGGTGCCCTTCTCGTGCGCTGCGCGGCCGCCCTTGCTGGCTATCTCACGCTGCTTGACCGGATCCATCGACGCAAATCCGCGCCGGCTCTTCATGTTCAGGTTCGTGTTGTTGTTCGTGGTTCCATCGAAATGCAGCATGAGTGTCCCTCCCCGCGTCGCGTAAGTCCGACGCGCACGCTAGCGGTGCAACTCGTGTGCCCCATCCGTGCGTGCGTTCTTACTGCGCGAAAATGCCCTCTGGCGTAGCGTTGCATTGCTGGGTTACCACGGGACATTGCTGGGTTACCACGGGCCGTGTCCTTTTTGTGGTCGTCTTCACTGTAAGAGTTACCTGGTGCGTCTGCTCCGACGACCGCGCTAGGCGGCTAACTCAGCCACAGGACTCGACATACGGTGTCCCACCGGATTGTGGCGGACCGCTTGCACAGCCAGCGTCAAGGAGGCCTGATGAAACGAAGATCGATCGCGGTGATGACGTGCTTGTTGTTGCTCGTGGCTTCGCGAGCGCACGCTCAGCAGTTCGGGGTGCGCGCGGGCGTCAGTGGGGATCCAGACCAGTTCTACATGGGCGTCCATTACGAGACCACGCCCCTGCTCGAACACCTGCGCTTCAAGCCGAACCTCGAAGTCGGCTTCGGCGACGATACCACCCTCATCGCCGTGAACTTCGAATTTGCCTACGACATCCCGCTGAAACAGTCGCCATGGAATCTATACGTCGGGGCCGGTCCGGCGCTGAACCTCTACAACTCCAATGACGAGAGCAATGCTGAAGGCGGGTTCAACATCCTGTTCGGGGCTCAGCATTCCGGCGGCCTTTTTACTGAGTTGAAAGTGGGGACCATCGACAGTCCCGACGTCAAGTTCGGCGTCGGCTACCGTTTCAGGCGGTGATGCGAGGACGAACGCTCGACTTCGGGGCGTTCTTCGGTTCGACGTCCACCGTGTCGTCGAGTGTCATGACGCTGATGACCAACGTGATACTCGTGCCGAAGTTCGGCCGGTGCATCCGTACGCGCTACGCTACTTCCACGTGTTCAACGCCCTCGAGTTCCTGGGAGTCACGCTGTTGGACGTAGAGCTGGATCACGGGCGCGCGAGCGGCGCGCTGATGTCGACGTTCTAAACGTCGGGGGGTGCGGGTCCATGCGACACCTGGCCATCGTCGGCGTGACCGTCGCCTTTGTCCTTAGTCGTCCGGCAGCGGCGCAGGCGCCGCTGCCGGACCTCTCGACGTTTCTCCACGAAGTCAGGGTTCGCGTGCAAACCGACGCGCAACGCCAGTACGACTACTCGTACATCGAGCGGCAACGGAAGACGACGCTGGATGCTGACGGCCGTGCGAGCGACGTGTCCACGGTCACGCTCGAGAGCCATCCAGGCTTTCCTGGCGAGGCACGATGGCAGTGCGTCATCGAACGGGACGGTCAACGCGTGCCCGAAGACGAGCTGAAGAAGGAAGTGGAAAAGCGGCGGCGGGAGGTCGAGGACCATCGGCGGACCATCACGCGCCAGACCGCCGACGATCGCGCGCGCCAGGAACGGGACTGGGACAAGCGTCGCCGCGAGCTGGCCGACACGATCGACGACATATTCCGCGTCTTCGAGATTCGAATGCTGCGCCGCGAGGTGGTGGACGGGCACGGGGCAATCGTCGTCTCGCTGGAACCGCGGCCCGGGGCCAAGCCGGTGTCGGAGGACGGCCGATGGTTCGCGAGTTTTAGGGGCAGGGCCTGGATCAGCGAGTCCGAGTTCGAACTGATGCACGCGGAGGTGGAGGCGCTCGACGACCTCAATATCGGGTTCGGGCTGCTGGCCCGCCTGCATCAGGGCACGCGAGCGGTCTTCGACCGGCGGAAGGTTGGCGAGGGCCGGTGGCTGCCGATCAAATCCACGGTCACCATGAGTGCCAGGGTGCTGCTGCTCAAACACGTACGGCAGGAATTGACCTCTGAATACTCCAGCTATCGGCGCGGCGCAGGAGGGGGTTCGTGTATCATTTCGCCATGAATTCTCCACTGATTCGCCTGTCGACCGCCGTCGTCCTGGCTGTGGCATTCTCCGCGGGGATCTCCGCCCAGCAGGTCACCAAGAAAGAGATCGCCGGGATCTCCACCTTCGCCCAGGTCGAGACCACCATCGCATGCGGGGGGTCGACCCGGCCCGAGGCCATCAAGGAAATCAAGACCATGGGGTTCAAGTCGGTGATCAATCTCCGGCTGGCCAGCGAGGAAGGCGCTCTCGTCGAGGAGGAGGGCGCGATGGTCAAGTCGCTCGGGCTGAACTACGTGCATCTGCCGTTCAACATCCAAACGCCCGACCCGAAGCTTATCGACGATTTCATCGCCGCCGTGACGTCGCCCGCCAACACGCCGGCCTACGTGCATTGCGCGGCCGGGGGCCGGGCGGCGGCCCTGTGGATGGTGAAGCGGGTGCTGGCTGATGGCTGGGACGAGGCGCGGGCGCTGACCGAGGCCAACGCCCTGGGCCTCAACGATCGGATGCGGCCGTTCGCGCTGAACTATATCCACTCCCATCCGCACCGGTAGGCGTGTTGAGTGGCACGTTCAGCAGTGAACGGCTTGGGCCAGTTCGTCGTATCTACTAGCGTCGTTTCGAGGTGGCTACCTCGGCGCGCTGGTCGTGTAAGATCCGTACCTCAACAGCGTTTTGCCAAACGGAGATAGCCGAATGCGCGTGTTCATTGTCGCAGCAGCATTGCTGGTAGCCACAGGTGCGGCAGCCCAGGAAGGCGGGGGGCGAATGGGGGGTGCGGCTCCGGCCGGACCGCCGCCTACGTGCCCGGCGAGCGGCTACGCCTCGCAGGCCTACTATGCGCTGTTCGGTCAGAACGGCGGTGACGGCCAGACGGCCTTCGAGATCGCCAGCCCGTGCATCGGTCAGGAAGTGCGCGATGTCGCGATGTCGATCGGGATGGGCCGCAACAAGCTGCTCGGCGTGAAGAACGTCATCACGACGATGTTCACCGTCGAAGGCACGATGGCCGATGGCGGGGGGATGGCCAAACTGACGAAGGCCGATTTCCACATTTCCTACGTCTTGCCGGCGATGCGGCTCTTCCTGGAAGGGACCAAGGCAAACGGGCAGCCGCTCAAGGAGATCCGCGTGTTCGCCGACCAGTACGCGTGGAACGAGACGCAGGAAGGGCGCGGGGCTACCGCGGCGATGAACACGCTCAACGATCGGATGCCGCTCCTCAAGCTCACCCCGTACGGCGCGTTGTGGTCGCTCATCGACGCCGAGGGGCATGTCAAGGTGAGCAAGGTGAACGGCAAGACGGTGCTCACCGGAACCTCGCCGTACGACGGGATCGAAGTGACCATGACCGTCGAATCACAGAATCTCGGCATGGGCGGCTACGGCAAGGACGAGCCGATGTCGATTCCCGTCGAGGTCACCGCCAAGTTCAACGGGCACGTCTACGGCGCGACGTTCGCGGACTACAGCGACAAGCGCGAGCCGAACGTCTGGATGATGTTCCCCGGACAGATGAAATGGACGCTCGACGGCAAGCCGTTCGCCGATTTGAAGGTCACCTACTTCCGGTCCAATCCCTACGTCGTGTTTCCGCTTCCCGACGTGGTGAGGCCGAAAACGAACTAGTCCACGTCAACAGAGCCAGAACGAGAACGAAAGGACTCACGACAATGGTCAAGAAGATGGTTATCGCCTCCGTGGCTGCGCTGGGACTCCTGGTGCTGGGCGCGCCGGCGATCGCGCACCATTCGGCGAATGCCGAGTTCGACACAACGAAGGAATTCTCGATCACGGGTACGCTCACGAAGCTCGAGAACGTCAACCCGCATTCGTGGTGGTACGTGGACGTAAAGGGCGCCGATGGCAAGGTCACGACGTGGAAGCTGGAATCCCTCAGCCCGAGCGGTCTCATCCGCCAGGGCCTGAAGGTGAAGTCCGACCTCAAGATCGGCGACACGTATTCCTATCGCATCTCCCCGGCCTGGAAAGACCCCGAGGGCGTGAAGCTGGGATTCATGCGTGCGATCACGGTCAACGGCAAGGAGTTCGTGGTCGTCGAACTGTAGGAGAATCGCTGTGATCAAGACGATGCGTTCTTTCGCCGGCGTCGGATCGGCGGTGCTGTTCGCCGTGGCCTTCGGGTCGGTCCATCCCGCTGCGCAGCAGGCTCCGGCAGGCGCTGCACTCCAACTACCACCGAGCGGGCAGCGCCCGCCCGGTAATCTCCCGTTGCGCGACGTGCCGACGTCGTGGAACGCGATCAGCAAGCGAATCTCGCCGCAGGACGGCTTCGCGCTGCAGATCAAGCCCACCGGGATGACACCTCGCGACGAGGACGGCCACCCGGATCTCTCTGGCACCTGGGGCGCCGGCTTTCCCAATCCGATCGGCCAGGCCGGTCTGCGACGCCGGGGCGGCTTCGAGCCCGACCAGGCGGCGATGCAGCGCGGCGCCCAATGGAACAAGCCGCTCTACAAGCCCGAGTACTGGGAAAAGGTCAGGAGCCTCGACTTCGGGAAATCCGATGTCGATCCGGCCTATGGCTGTCATACGCCGGTGGGCGTGCCTCGCCAGAACGTGCCGGGCCGGATCGTTCAGAAGAACAAGCAGATCTGGTTGCTGAACGGCGTCGAGAACATGCTGCGCATCCTTCCGCTCGACGGACGTAAGCGGGACGAGCAGGACCACGAGTACTCGTTCTTCAACGGACAGGGCGTGGCGCGCTGGGACGGCGACACCCTTGTCATCGAATCGGTTGGCTTCAACGACATCTCCTGGCTCGGGTGGGAAGGCTACTTCCACACCGACCGGATGGAGGTGACCGAACGCTTCCTGCGACAGGGCGATCTGCTGTTCTACAACTTCACGGTCAACGATCCGCAGGTCCTCGTGGAGCCCTGGACGTCGATGACCTACGTGCGGCGGATCAACCCGAATACCGCACGCCAGGAAGAGGCGGCTCCGTGCGAGGAGCGCGATCTCGACCTGCTGGCCGATCCGTTCCTGCGCGGCTGACGCGCACCCTGGTTCGCCCGCTTGTGAAACCGATACCGCCCCGGGCGCCAGCCAGGCTGCCCGGGGCGGTTGTTTGTACGCCCTCCATGAGCGTGCTGCCGGACCCCACCAAAATCGTATTCGACTCACACTTCTGAAATAGCCACCACCGATTGTGATCGGCTCCTCGCACACAAATGCGGGGATTTCCGCTGGCACGGCGCTTGTCAGGTGTCTTTATATGCAGACCCTTGGCACTCGCACCCAGCCCCTGCAGGCGATGCCGCTCCAGGCCACTTTCAAGGACGGCCTGGGGACCCGCTACCTGTGGGACGGTGCCGGCGGACCGCTCGAAGTACTCACCCTTCACCCGTTCCTGGGCGCAATCAAGAGCAGCGAGGCGTTGATTCACGAGCGGGTCTCGCGACTCGCGCAATTTCGTGAAGGCTGCTACGTCCATGTACGCGACGTGGAGCGCGACGCCGAGACGTCGCGTCTGGCCGTCGTGTCCGATCACGTCCCTGGCGTGCGGCTGTCGCGGATGCTCACGACAGCGGAGCAGCACCTGCTGCCGCTCGACGTGTCTTCGGCGCTGTGTCTCGTCCGACAGCTGTTGTCCGCGCTCGCCACGCTGCACGAGGCGACGCCAGACACGTGGCATGGTGCACTCGCCTCGGAACGGATCGTGGTTACGCCCGACGGACGCGTGGTGATCATGGAGCACGTGTTCGGCGCGGCCTTGCAGCAGCTCGAATGGTCTCCTGAACGTTACTGGCGCGAGCTTCGTCTGGCGCTGCCGCCGGATCGCGAACAGGCCTTCACGCGTCGTGGCGACGTATTCCAGGCGGGCCTGGTGACGCTGAGCCTCGTGCTCGGACGGCCTCTCGGTCAGAACGAGTACCCCTCGGCCGTTGGCGCGCTCGCCACCGGAACGTTTGGCCTGGGCGGCGGATTCGATCCGCTCCCGAAGTGGCTGCAGTCGTGGCTCTCGAGGGCCTTGTGGCTCGAACCCGCCGTCGCCTTCAAGTCGGCCACCGAGGCGCGTCAGGCGTTCGAGGCGGGGCTCGCGCAGTCTGGAATGGCCACCTCGGAGGACGCGCTGCAGCTGTTCCTCACGCAATACGAATCGTCTTCGGCGAACGCGATCCCGGACCCGACCGAGGTCCTGGAGTCCGCTCCGCCCGTAATCGCATCGCCTGTCAGTCCGTCACCCGCTCCGGCGCGGCTGCAGGTGGTGCCGCCGCCCGATCCGACGCCGCCCGTCGTCGAACCCCCGACGGCGGAGTCTGAGAACGAGGAGTTCGAGATGGCGTACAGCGAGATCGACGCAGACGCCGCAGGCGCATCGCGCAAGGGGCGCCTGATTGCCGCCGCCGTCGTGCTGGTGGCGCTGACGACTGGCGGGGCGCTAGCCGCCCGACGATATCTGGCGTCTCCATCAGCGGTCACGGCCACGACCGGCCGGCTGGTCGTGCAGACGAATCCGGCCGGCGCAGAAGTCGTGATCGACGGCAAGAGCCATGGTGTGGCGCCGCTGACGCTGAGCCTGAGCGCAGGGCCCCACACGCTCGAACTGGTGAGCGGCACGAGTCGGCGGTCGATCCCGGTGTCCATTACCGCGCGGACCGAGGTGTCTCAGTTCATCGACATGCCGCGGGCATCCGAGGCCGACGGTCAACTCGACGTTCGGACGGACCCCCCGGGCGCCCGAGTGTCGGTGGACGGACAGCGGCGCGGCGTGACGCCACTCACGGTGAGCGGTCTCATGCCGGGCAAGCACGTCGTGGTCCTCGAAAACGACCTGGGGCAAGTGAGCGAAGACGTGACGATCGAGTCTGGTAGGTCGGCATCGCTGGTCGTGCCGCTGCGAGCGCCGCAGGGCGCGCCGGTCTCGGGATGGATTTCGATCGTCGTACCGGTTGAAGTGCAGGTGTTCGAGAGCAATCGCTTGCTCGGCAGCTCGCGGACCGATCGAATCATGGTGGCCACCGGACGCCACGATCTCGAGTTCGTCAACGAGGCGCTCGGGTACCGCTCGACCCAGACGATTCAGGTTGGTCCCGGGCAGGTGGTGAGGGCCGAGCCCACCTGGCCGCAGGGCACGATTGCCATCAACGCCGCTCCGTGGGCCAACGTCTGGCTCGACGGACGGGATCTGGGCGAGACGCCCGTGGGCGCCACGCAACTGCCGATCGGCACGCATGAAGTCGTCTTTCGGCATCCACAGCTCGGCGAACAGCGCTTCACAGCCACGGTCACAGCCACGACGCCGACGCGGCTGAGTGTTGATATGAGGAAGAAATGACAGCCAAACGGTGCGCAATCGCGCTGATGCTGCTCGTGCTGATTCCGGTACACGTGCAGGCCGAAGAGTCGCTGGCCGCCGCGCGCGAGCTCTATGCTTCGGCGGCCTATGACGACGCGCTCACCATGCTGAACGCGCTGGCATCCGACGCCAAGGCGACCGACGAACGCCAGTCCATCGACCTCTATCGCACGTTGTGTCTCGTCGCGCTGGGGCGCACGTCAGAGGCCGACCGCGCGATCGAGGCGATCATCTATCGCGACCCGCTTTACCGCGCCTCGCTCGACGACGTGTCGCCGCGGCTCCGCGCGGCGTTCATCGACGCGCGCAAGCGGATGTTGCCCGTGATCATCCAGAAGCAGTACGCCGACGCGAAGGCGGCGTTCGACAACAAAGACTTCGAGAGAGCCTCGACCGGGTTTGCGGCGGTGATGGCCGGCCTGGCCGATCCAGACATTGCGCTGCTCGTCATCACGCCGCCGCTGTCGGATATCCGCACGCTCGCCAGCGGGTTCAAGGAACTGAGCGTGACACTGGTGCCGCCGCCGCCGGCCGCACCCACGCCCGCCGCGCCCGTTGTGGAGCCCCCCAAGCCGACGCGCTCGCTGTACGGTGCCGGCGACGCGAACGTCGTCGCACCTGCCGTCATCCAGCAGAAGGTACCCAAATACCCCGGCGCGGTGTTCAAGACCACGACCGGCATGATCGAACTCGTCATCGACGAGAAGGGCACCGTGGTATCGCGCTCCATACGCCAATCGATCGACCCGATGTTCGACCGGGTGCTGATGGCAGCGGCCGAGAAATGGCAGTATCAGCCGGCCACCCTCAACGGCACGCCGGTGAAGTTTCTGAAGCGCCTGTCGATCACCGTCTCGTCGACGGCGCCCTGACGGGTCATCGCTCTTCGCGCTTGACGCGTGCGTGGGGTCTCGTGACATTCTGACCCCATGTCGGGCCCGCTCCGTCGAGACCATCGGTTCCTGGCGGTGTTGAGCCTCGTCCTGCTGCTTCCGGCGCCCGGTGCGCCGGGGGGCGGCGGCGGGGGCGCCAGAGTGACGGCGATGGCGCCGCAGGGCCCGCCGGCACTGCCGACCGCACTCCCCGAGACCATCCCGATCTTCCCCCTAGACGATGCCATGCTGTTTCCGGACATGGCGGTGCCGCTCCGTATCTTCGAGCCGCGGTACCGCGCGATGGTCGCCGATGTGCTCAGGGGCAATCGGATCATCGGCATGGTGCAGCTCCGCCCCGGGTACGAAGCCGACTACGAGCGCTCGCCGTCGATCTTTCCGCTAGGAGTGGCCGGCGTCATCACCGACGTCGAGATGCAGCCGAACGGCGAGTACACGCTCGTCCTGCAGGCTTTCGCGAAATTTCGCGTGACCCGCGAGGAGGCGCACCAGCCGTATCGCCTGGCGCACGTAACGGCCATCTCGGAAACGGTGCCCGACCGCGATCGGGCTGCGCTCCACGCGCAGCGCGAGCGGCTGGCGTCGATCCTGTCCACAGCCGGCGGCCAACTGGGGTTCCGGAAGATTCCGGATGGGATCTCGGACGAGCAGTACGTGAACGGCGTGTCGCAGTTCGTGCTGATCGATCCGCTCGATCGCCAGCGCCTGCTCGAGCAGGACAACGCGCTGTCGCGCGTGGGCGTTCTACTCGAGCTGATTGACCGTCTGCTCGTGAGATGATGGGTTCCATGACGTCTGCCCGTACGCTCGTCGCGATCGGCCTGACGGTGTCGGCGGCCGTCTCCCTGTCGGGGCGAGGCGAGGCCGTCCAGCGCACCGGTGGAGGGCGCGTGGGCTCGTTCTACGAACTGAAAACCAGGACACTACTCGGCGCGCCCGCTGACCTTGCCGCGTATCGCGGCATCGTCACGCTGGTCGTCAACGTCGCCAGTTACTGCGGCTATACGCCGCAGTACAAGGGCCTCGAGGCGCTGCATCGCGAGCTGAAGGGCAGGGGCTTCGCCGTGCTCGGGTTTCCGAGCAACGACTTCGGCGAGCAGGAGCCCGGCACCAGCGAGGAGATCGCCACCTTCTGCAAGCGCACGTACGACGTCACCTTTCCGATGTTCGCCAAGGTGGTGACCCGGCCCGGCGCGGACCAGTCGCCCGTGTACGCATATCTCGGCGCGGGCGGCCACCTCCCGGCGTGGAACTTCGCCAAGTACGTCGTCGGCCGAGACGGCTACGTGCGCGCCTTCTTCCCGAGCGAGGTGACGCCCGAATCGCCAGCCCTGCGGACCGCCATCGCCGAGGCACTGAAGGTCAACTAGCACGTCGCGGCTCCAATGGACCTGCTCTATGGCTACCTGAAGGGGTACTGGAAGCTGGTGGCGCTTGCCTTAGTGCTCGCCGCCGTCAACCAGGTGTTCTCGCTGCTCGACCCGCTGATTTTCCGCCACGTCATCGACGAATACGCCACGCGCTTCCAGGACTACACGACCGGCGAGTTCTTCCGGGGCGTAAGCCTGCTGCTGGCCGCGGCCGTCGGGGTCGCGTTCGTGTCGCGCGTCGCCAAGAACTTCCAGGACTACTACATCAACGTCATCACCCAGCGGCTCGGCGCCCGCATCTACGCAGACGGCATCCGGCATTCGTTGGAGCTGCCGTACCAGGTCTTCGAGGATCAGCGCAGCGGCGAGACGCTCGGCACGTTGCAGAAAGTCAGGTCCGACGTCGAACGGCTCGTCACGTCGGCGATCAGCGTGCTGTTCACCTCGCTCGTGGGGATCGTTTTCGTGATGGTCTACGCCTTCAGCGTGCACTGGATCATCGCGCCGGTCTACTTCCTCACCGTCCCGCTGCTCGGCGTGCTGAGCTCGGTGTTGAGCCGGAAGATCAAGGTCGTGCAGAAGGTGATCGTGGCCGAGACGACCGCGCTGGCCGGCGCCACCACCGAATCGTTGCGGAACATCGAGCTGGTCAAGAGCCTGGGGCTTGCCCAGCAGGAAATCAAACGTCTCAACGCCACCACCGACAAGATCCTGCGCCTCGAGCTCAAGAAGGTGCGCTACATCC
>Ga0210380_10000508_pt1 | contig 17072 bp, 15 predicted proteins | sample PLM4_5_coexredo_FD_155476 | JGI IMG/M metagenome (GOLD analysis project Ga0210380, IMG submission 155476) | Groundwater sediment microbial communities from an aquifer in East River, Colorado, USA - PLM4_5_coex redo | ecosystem: Environmental > Terrestrial > Soil > Riparian zone | place: USA... | reverse complement strand
CGATGGCTGCACGACCTCGCCGTTGAAGTGCAGTCCGGCCTCGGCGATGGATCGCTCGCGGCGATTCCACTGGATCTGAATCACGTCTGGGTCACCCCTGATGGACACGCCCGATTGACGGACTTTCCGGCGCCGAACACACCCGATTCGGCGAATGCCGCCGCGCATGCGTCGCTCGCATCTGCGCAGACGCTCCTGTTCGGCGCAGCCGTCAAAGGTCTATCAGGCCGGACAGCGGCCGAAGGCGGATCACTGCCGGTGCTGCCCCTCTCAGCGCGCCGGTTGCTGGATGCTCTGGCGCAGGGCGAGCTGACGAGCGCGGCAGATGTGGTCAGTCGCACGGCCGTTCAAGTCGCGCACGCCGATCGCGTCGTGCCGTGGCGGCGCGCGGCCTCGATCGCGATCTGCGCGTTGTTCGTCGCCTTCCTGGGCTTCCTCGGCCAGATGACCGGAGTGGTGATGCAACGCATGGCGGCGTCCCAGCCGGACCTGGCGGCGCTGGGCGATGCGTTGACACGGCTCTCTGAGTTGTCGGCCGCGCCGAACCCTGCCGCGGCCGACGAGCGCGAGGCGCTCGAGGTTTACATCGCCGGCCGATTCCGCGCGCGCATTACCGACGAGACCGTGTGGACCAATCCAGTTTCCTACCAGCGACTCAAGAGTCACCGCGCACTTGCGAACGATGTCATCGCGAGACATCCGGCAGTCACGCCGGCCGAACTCGACGCGGCCACCGCGCGGCTCGGCACATTCATCGATCAACTGGCGAAGGCGTCGGAGGCTCAGCAACGCCAGGCGGGCAAGGCCCGCACGGCGGCGACCGGCGGCATGATCATGGTCGGCCTGGTGCTGTTAGCCGGCTTCGCGCTGGTGTTCGGTTTCTTCCTGAAAAGCGGATTGCTGCTGCGGGCGTTTGGCATGGCCGTCGTGGATGCGCAGGGTCGTCCGGCCTCCCGACTTCGCGCGACCTGGCGGGCGCTCGTGACATGGGCGCCAGCGATCGCGGCGGCCGCGATCGCCTTCAGCTATGGCGTGCTGCTCGACGTGCCCCGTTCGCAGCAACACCCGGTCTGGACGACACTGGCCGTCGTCGCAGCGCTGGTCTTCGTGACCGGTGCGACAGTCGCGGCGCTACGGCCCACGCGCGCGTGGCAGGACCGTCTGGCCGGCACGTTCGTCGTGCCGGTCTGAGAAACGACGCGAGCTACTTCAAATCAAGCTGGTACAACCGGCTGGCGTTGCCGCGCATGACCTGCGTGGCGATCACGTCGGCCTGCTGGCGCGTCACGTCGCCGCTTCGCACAAGATCGGACAGCGCCAGCGCGAGCGCTGATCGGACGTTGCGCGCGCCGACCCAGGCCGCGATCTCCCATCCCATGTCGGGTCCCATCGCGACGGCGTCTGATCCAAAGAGCACGCGCTCCGGATACTGCATCAGCCAATCCTTCAAGATGGCGGCAAGCCGGCTGGGCGGATACGCAAGCGACATCAACGACGTATCCACGTAGACGTTGGGCTTCCACAACAACGCGCCGGCATGATCGGCAAAGACGCCGCCGCCGTGCACGATGACGAAGTTCGTCTTCCGCAAGGACTCGTCATCGAAGACCGGCTCGAGCAGCAACGGATCGGCGCCGGCCACATCGAAGTAATTGCCCGCACCCTCGAAGGAATGGATATGCACGGCCATCCCGAGGCGGCCGGCTTCACGGGCGACAAATCTGAATAGAAAATCCTGGAGCGCTTTGTACTCGACGTGCGGCGGCGCCCCGCCGCCGACGTACTTCGCGTAGATGGCGCTGGCCCGCTCGACCGGCACGTCAGCGAAATCCAGCGCGCGCAAATACGCGATCTCGAACTTCACCGCGATGCATCCGGCCTTCCGCTGGGCCTCGAGTGTCGGCGTCACAACGGTCTTCAGATACGCGTCGACGGTAGCCGGCAGCCGACTCACCTTGAGATCGGCCAGATAGCGCTTGAGCAGCGCGTCCTCGAGCGGAAACAGCTTCTGCCGGTCCGGCGTCGCGGCCGCCTCGATCGTCGTGGACAGCGGCAGCAGGAGCGGGTCGGCGTACGACACCCACCGGACCCGCGGCGCCGCGAGCCCCGGTCCCATCGCGATACGGTTCGCGAGCAACACCTCGGTGCCGATCTGATCGAGCACCCACGTCGGAAACCTGTCGCTCTGCTCTTTCGCGACCTGCTGCATTGCGGCGCGCAACTCGGTCATGTGCACGTCACTCAGGTCTGTGTGCGGATACTTGTACAACGCCTGATAGGCGGCCAGCCACGCGGGGTTGTCCGGCCGCAGGGTCGCCGGAATCTCGAACGGTGCGATGCCGTCGAGTGGTAAGGCATCCGCGTCGGTGTCACCCGCCGCGGTGCTGTTCGCGTGCGTGTGGTTGTCGATGGCGCGAATCTTCGCAATGAACGCACTGATGCCAGGGTCAGTTCCGTTCGGCGGCTGGCCTGCCGGTTCGGGGCCGGAGCAACTGGACAACAGGAAGGTCGAGGCGATCAGAGCGGTCGCGGCGGTCCGGCTATGCATTCACACCTTCCAGAACTTGCCGCTCGAATTCCTTGCCATCGAACGTGCCCTGGGATCGCGCAATGAGTCCATCGGTGTTGAGTTGCCAGAGTTCACGACCGCTGATTTTTATGCGCTTGCCGGTGCCGCCGGTTCCGGTATTCGTTCCGGTCAGCGTCCAATGGAACGCAATGCCATCGGCGCCGGGCACGAGCTTGTCCATCGTGACCACCAGGTCGGGGAACCCCCTCATGAAACCCTCCACGACCGTGGCGATCGCCTCCCGTCCCGCGGCGACCGGGCCTTCGTTCACGCGCAGGGACCCGTCCTCGGCAAAAAATGCGGCGACGCGTTTCGGATCCCGGCTGCACCACGCCTGGGCATAGCGCGTCGCAAAGGCGGTGAGGGCGGTGACATCGGGTTCAGGCATGCAGTCCCTCAACGCGGCTTGATGTTGCGATTCGTGCGAAAGACGTTCTCCGGGTCCCAGCGTTTCTTGATCTCGGCCAATCGGCCGACGCCGCCGCCGAGCGCCGCGGCGACCCGCTCGGGGCTTTCGTCTTCCGTCAAGAAATTAATGTAGTTGCCACCGGTTGAGAAGGTTTTCAGATCGGTCCAGGTGTCGCGCGCCCAGGCCATGTTCGCGGCGTCGTTGCCGGCGCCCTCCCACGACCCGCCGATGTTCAGCACGAAGCGGGCGTCCCGATTGCCAACCGGCGAGTGGTCGTTCGGCAACTTGTTCAGCGCGCCCTCGATCTGGAACAGGATGATCGCCGAATGCGGCGACGGAATCTTCGCGGCGTTCGCAATGACTTTATCGCATAACGCCGGCGTAATGCCCGGCAGGTACTCGCTCTTCCAATAGTAACGACGGCCCTTGGGCTGGGTCGCGTCGAGCAGCGTCTGCATTTGCGCATAGGGCCGGCGGACCAGCACGTCCCCCACCGGCCGGCCGAAGGCCTTGATCGCGGCCACGTCTCTTTCAGCCGCGGCCACGTCGCCGGTATGACACGCAAGAATCGCGACGATGGGCTTGCCGTGGATGTCCTTGGGCAGCCACGGCGCCGGCGGCGCGAGCCGCATGAACGTTACGAGCGCCATTTCCGGCGGCGCCTCGGCCGCAAGCTTTCGGTACAGGGCGAGCACACCGGCGGCATCGCTCGCCGGCCAGGCCACGACACCGCCGACAATTTCAGGACCCACGCGATAGAGCTGGTAGTCGATACCGGTCACGACACCGAAGTTCCCGCCGCCCCCGCGCAAGCCCCAGAACAGATCGGCATTTTCGTCGGCACTGGCGCCGACCAGCTGCCCGTCGGCCGTGACCACATCGAAGCCGACGACGTTGTCCGTCGTCCAGCCCCATCGTCGTGTGAGGAAACCAAATCCGCCGCCGAGCGTGAGGCCGGCGATGCCGGTCAGTGACACAAATCCCAGCACGGTCGCGAGGCCGTGCAGTTGCGTTTCGCGATCGACGTCACCGAGCAGGCATCCGCCCTGCGCGTGCGCGACCTTTCGTTGGGGATCAACCCAGACGCCGCGCATCAGCGCGAGATCGATCATCAGCGCGCCATCGGCGGTGCCGAGGCCGGCGATGTTGTGCCCGCCGCCCTTTACGCAGATCAACAGGTTGTGCTGACGGGCGAAGCGAAGAGAGGCGACGATGTCGGCCACGCCGAGGCAGCGGACGACCAGTGCGGGCCACCGGTCGATCATCGCGTTCCAGACCGTTCGGGAATCGTCGTAGCCGGCGTCCCCGGCAATCAGCAGCGGTCCGCGGACCTGCATTCTGAGGCCGTCAATCTGTTCTTTCGTGAGGTCGATCTCTTTACCGTCAAGTGTTCGGGCGACCATGGGAACTCCTTGCCTATCTCTATTTTCTATAGCTCCCTCGCTTCGAGCCAGACGAAAAATCGCCCGGCTACTTGCCCGGTGGCGCTGCCACAAGAACCTATCGCCGCCCGGTCCGCGCGCTGCACTTGATCTCCACGCGGGCGGCGGGCCTGGGCAACGCCGACACAGCCAGAGTGGCGCGTGCGGGCGGATCGACCGGGAAGAACTCGACGTACACGGCGTTCATCGCGGCATAGTCAGCCATGTCGACCAGGAACACGCTGCATTCGTTCACATCAGCCATCGTGGCGCCCGCGGCGACGAGTGTCGTGCGGATGTTTTCGAGCGTCTGCCGCGTCTGTGGTCCGACACCGCCGTCGACGATGTCCTGCGTGCCCGGCTTCACGCCGGTCATGCCGGATACGTACACCATATTGCCATCCCGGATGCCGACTGAGTAGGCGGGGACAAGAGGCGCGATGCCGGGCGGGTTCACGACTCGTCGTGAATCCTCGGCCTTCTCCACCCAGTACTTGCGGAAGCCGGTGCCGACGGCCACGATGACGAACACCACCAGCAATATCGTCTTGAGGTGCTTCACTTCGCAATCTCCGCAAACCAGTTCACGATCACCTGAATCTTCGTCTCCTGACCCGGCGTGTCCTTAGCCAGGAGGAAGCGGCCATCGGGCGCGAGACCAACGAGGTCGTAGCCGTGGAGACGGAAGAGCACGTCCTCCCGCTCAATCGCAAAGCGCCCGCCAGTCACGGAGTACGTCGCGGCCACCAGTTCATCGTCGCGTTGGTAGTAGAGCTTGGATCCCGTGTTCGACCAGAGCGGCGTGATGCCACCCCGCGACGACACCGGCACGGTCGCGCCGCCTGCCGGAAACGGCAGCACGACAATCTCCTTGCGACCCGAAGTGGTGACCCCTGCGGCGACCCAATGGTCGTCCGGCGACACACGCAGGCTTTGCGTGGCGGAGGGCTGAATGGCCGCGATCTTCGTACGCGGCGTCGGCTTCTCGATGTCAGCGACCGTCAACATACCGGCCCCATTGCTGAAGTAGTCGTACAGCACCATTCGTTTGCCGTCCTGGGTCACGGCTACGGGCCCCTGGTCGTACGGCTCCTCAATGAGCGGACGCACAACGCCTTCGTCCGGGCGCAGCATGTAGGCGTCAAAATGGCCCTTCCGCAAGGACGAGAATACGAGGAAATCTCCGGTCGGGCTCCACACCGGGTCGAAATTGGCACCGGGCGCGTCGATCTTCTTGTCGGTCTGTCGAACCAGGTCGTGCAGCCACAAGCCGCGCGTCCCGCCCTCGCTGCGCGCACCGGCAATCCATCGACCGTCCGGGGAAAGACTGATCCCGAACCATCGTTGCGGCGCGCCAGAAATGGGCTCGACGGTGCCGGCGGCTGTGGCCCAGGCGAGTTCCTTCTCGAGTTCGAGCGCACCCGACAAATACACCAGCGTGCCGGCGGATGACACGGCGATTGATTTCACGCGCGAGCCGGTCGGGTCGAGCGGTCGCGCACCAGGAAGCACCTTCCGCGAGTCACCTGTCGCGCGGAGCGCGACGGGGTCGAACGCGACAATATGAAATTCGCCGGCATGAAAGAACAGTAGTTGCCCGGTCGAGAGGTACTTCGGATTCGAACCGGGCATCAGGATTCGATGCTTGCCAGTGGCGAGATCAAGCACGGCAATCTTCGAGTCGTTGATGCCCGCGGCGGCCATCCAGACGGTGAAGAGCACGGATTTGCCGTCAGGCAACGGCTCGGGCCACCAGTGGCCGAGTTCACCCGCTGCCGTGTCGAGGGTCGAGACCGCGACGGACTTCCCCTCGCTTTCGGTGGACGCGGCATGGAGCGGAGCATTCCACCCTGACGAGAAAAAGACCGTGTCGCCCCGTCCCCAAGCCGCGCCGGGAGAATCAAGATCCGCGTCCGTAATCGAGAGCGGATCACCACCGGACAACGAGACCTTCTTGATCTTGCCGGCGGCATAAAAGCCGACCCACTTATCGTCAGGCGACACGAACGCCATGCGCGCGCCTTCGGTGCCGGGCACGGCGCGCGGCTCCGCGTCCCCAAGCCCGCGCACGTAGATCCGGTCAGCTTCATAGATGATCGTGTCGCCGGTGCTTGTGACGGCGACGGCCGTCGGCTGCAACCCTGGCGGCGACGCAACCGAAAAGCGGACAACCCTTCCTGGCGCGGGCGGCAGCGGCCTGAACAAGGCCCACACCGCAAAGATGGCGAACGCCACTACGACGGCCACAAACGCATAGCCCAGATTGGCCTGTCTGGGCGCCGGTCTCTGTGAAGTGTCGCCCGCTTTGCCCCGGCCGTCGGCGCCCTCGGCGTTGGGCGAGAGCGCCTCCGCAATTTCGAGACGCGCCGTCGCCATCGAATCCAGTCGCTCAGTGCGATCTTTGGTGAGGCACCGGCGCAACAGCCGCCGAATCGCCGAAGGTGTGTCGGCGGGCAGGGCGTCGAACGCGATCGTGTCCTTCAGCACCGACGCGAGAACGTCAGAGACTTCGCTTCCGTCAAACGCGCGGCGGCCGGACAGCATCTCGTAAAACACGACGCCGAACGCCCAGACGTCAGCGCGACGATCCACGACCTTGCCGCGCGCCTGTTCAGGACTCATGTAGGCCGCGGTGCCGAGAATCGTGCCCAGTTCCGTCGCGGGATTCGTGATGGTCGGAGAATTCGCGAGGCTGCCCGATGCCCCGCCGGATGGATCCATCGCCTTCGCCAGACCGAAATCCAGCACTTTGACGGTGCCGTCAGCGCGTAACTTGATGTTGGCGGGTTTCAGATCTCGATGGACGACGCCCGCCTCGTGCGCGGCTTCGAGTGCCTGCGCAATTTGCCGGGCGATGGGCAGCGCGTCAGAGAGCGGCACCTTCCCTCGCGCGATGACGAGCGAGAGATCCTCCCCCTCGACCAACTCCATGACGAGTGCGGCGCCCCGGGGCTGAGGCCCCGGGGCTCCATCGGATCGGAGCGCCGGGTCTTGAGACCCGGCGTATTCCTCGAAACCGTAGATCTGCGCGATGTTCGGGTGGTTCAACGACGCGAGCGTTCGCGCCTCCCGTTCGAATCGGGCGAGCCGCTCGGCGTCCGCAACAAATTGGTCGGGCAGAATCTTGATGGCGACGTCGCGCCCGAGCTTGGCGTCGTGGGCGCGATAGACCTGACCCATCCCGCCGGCGCCGAGCAATCCCACGATCTCGTACGCGCCAACCTTCGTGCCGGGTGTCAGACTCATGAGTGGCGCGAATCTTATCCCGGAACGCCAGTGGTGCGATAAGTTACGAGACAGCATCGTGAGCGATTCACATCTCTTCGTCGCCGGTCTCTGGCGCTATCCCGTGAAGACGCTGGCTGGCGAGCGGCTCGTTTCGGCGGACCTGGGCCCCCTCGGCGTTGCGCACGATCGCATCGTGCAGGTCTACGGTCCCGAAGGCGTGCGCACGTCGCGCAAGCACTACAAGTTACTCGGGCTGCGTGGGACGCTCGGCCCAAATCAGGCGCCTCTCATCAACGATCACGTCTGGGACAGCGCGAAGGCGTTAGCTCTGGTCAAGGAAGCCGCGGGCGACGATGCCTGGCTGGAGGCGGACCAGAGCGAGGCAAGATTCGACGTGCTCTCGCTCTTAGTGGCGACCGACGGCGCGGTCGCGGAATTCGGGCGCGATGTTCGGCGACTGCGGCCCAACATTCTGATTGGCGGCGTGGAGGGCATGGACGAAACGACGTGGCCCGGCGCCGAGCTTCACATCGGCGGCGTCGTCATTCAATTGGACTCGCTCCGCGGGCGGTGTCCGATGACGACCGTCGATCCGGACACGCTTGAACGTGATCCGGAAGTGCTGCGCGATATCGGCCGTCGTTTTGGCGGACGGCTGGCGTTGAATGCCGCGGTGCTACGGTCGGGCGCGGTCCACGTCGGCGACCGCGTGCGACTGGTCCGCCGCTAGCGACCTCCCGAACAGCCGGGCATCCGGAATCCACCAATCTTCGTCGAGTAGTTCGTCGCGTCCTTCTTGTAATAGTCGCCGACGTACCACACCGTGCAGTCGTCACTCGGATCGACGGCAGTCTGCGTGTAGTCCTGCCAGCGGAGACCGTAGGTCTGCGAAGCCTCGCCCTCGACCAGCACGGTCTCTCGCAACGTCAGAACGCCAAGTGGATCACCAGCGAGCCGGCCGGCAAATCGCTGACCCGCGAAATGCGGCGGTCCGCCGAACGAATAGCCGATGCCGATATTGCCCAGGCGATCGATCGCCGGACTCGCCATCCAGCGATAGAACCCGTCCGGTGCGTACGTGCCCTGCTGACGCAGCGATACGGTACGTCCGGCGCGATCCGCCTTCACCTCAAACTCGTACCAGCGCACCCCGCCGGCGGCCGCCTCGGTGTTCACCGAATGCACCGCGACGATCGACTCGCGCGCGCCAAGATTCCGATAGACCACGCGCGCCATGAGCTTGTCGCCCTGTGCATCGAGTCGTCGATCGGTCCCGGGTTGCGGCACACAGTTCGTCAACTGCCCGCGACAGAGATACTGATAGGGCGCGACAGCAATCTTCACCAGTCCCCTCAGTTTCGTTTTCGCCGGATCCGTCCAGTCCACCTTGAACTGCCACGCGTAGATCCCATCGTCACCGTACGCGCCGTTCAATTGCGCGCCACCGGCCGCCAGAATGATGTTGGGCGCGCCCGCGGGAGGTGGGCGCTTCCCTTCAAGATCGGCATTGTTCAGAAAGTTGACGCCATCGATGACGAGGCATTGCTCGGTCGCGGGTTCGCCCTTGAGCATGCGCTGCCGGTCGGCGACGCAGGCATGCTTCTGAATGAAGTCATCGCTCGTACTCGACGGCACGTAGTAACCGTCCGGCCAGACGGCGGGACGCGGATAGTCGGGAAAGAGCGGCCGGAGAAATTCGTAGCGGTAGTACTCGCCCATCGGATCAGACGTCACGCTGACGGCGTAACACATCGAATACGGGCCCGGAACGGGCGTCGGTGTGGGTGATGGTGCCGGCGTCGATTGAGGAGTCGGTGCTGGCGTGCCTGCACGGGCGCCACTTGGAGCGGCCCCTCCGATCGCGATCGTGACCGTCGGCGGCGGTGTCGGCACGAGCAGCTTCGTCGCTCGACCCGGTTGCCCGGCTACGCCGGGCGGCGCCGTCCAGACCTTGTCGCCCGCTTTCCATTCCTCGGGCTGATCGGGTCGCGCTGGCGATCTCCGAAAGATGGGCATGACGACGAGCCAGCGATCCGCGAGTTGGTCGTAGCGAACCACCGTGTCACCGTTATTCGTCGACGCACAGGCGCCCGTAAATCCAGCGAACACGGTGTTGTTCGCCACAGCGCCGTAGAGCAACTGCCCGGTCGTGTCGTACTTCTTGCCCTTCTTCGAAAAGATCGCGAACCGCGTGTTCACGGTCTGGACGATATGGTCGGGCCCGACAGCGAGACTGTTGTCCGAGGGATTGCGGCCGGTCGACGTTCCCTGCGGGCCGTTGTACCCGATCCCCAGTCCATCGAAGCTGTCGACGAGTACCGCGCCCGGCTTCGCGCCCATCGTCGTCTGCTCGACCTTCGCGCCTGCGGGGTTCTTCGGCGCCTCGGCCGGGACGCCGGAACTCCGCTGCGATGGCGTCTGGAGCGGCGCCGACCGATCCATCGCGACTGCGGCGTTTATCGTCGCCGCCTTGACGGAGATGGTCGCGGGACGAAGCGGTGCCCCCGCCCACAGGCCAAGCAGCGCCGCGACGACGAGAACGCGAACCTTCACTTACTTGCCCTTTTTCGGCGCCGGCGGCGGTGGCGGCGCGGGCGCGTCCGAGTTCCAGATATCGCGAATGTAGAGCCACGCGCCGTTGGTGAGTCGATGCACCGAGAGGTACTTGCCGGTATCGACCGTCGCGCCTTTGGCGTCAACGACGACGAAGGTGCCGCTGATCCAGCCGGTCTCACCGGTGATGCCGCTGCCCGTGATGGACTCGTTCTTGAGCGTCATCCCAGCCGCTTTCGTGGCCGCCGAATCGGTGGCGATGAACGCGCGAATCGCCGGCCGGCCGACGGACTTCGGCGCGTTCGGCGGCATCAGGATCGCGTCCTCGGCGTAGAGATTCGCGACGGCGTCCGCATCACCTTTGTTGTAGTGGTCGAACCAGACCAGCGCGTCGGCCTTGAGCTTGGCTTCCTGCGCGGCCGTGTCGACTACCGGCGCGGGCGCCGGGGCTGGCGCACAAGCCGTGAGCGCACTCAGTCCAATCACAAGCAGCAGCATTCTCTTGATCATCTGTCTCTCCATTTACTTCACCGTCACATTCGGCGCCGTGTCAAACGCCACACCAACGGTCGATGTCCTTGACCCCTACCTAGCTGCTGATCAAAACACGCTTCCTGACAAACGTCGGGTCGTCGATTTGTTTCACGAGGAAGTCGGCGACGTCGGCCCGGGCGATTGTCGGAAGGCCGCGCATCGTCAAACGCTCTCCGGCGCGGCACCCGCCCGTCCGTGGGCGATTGCTGAGCGTGCTCGGGTGGACGAGCGTCCAGTCGAGCCGGCTGGCCTCAATGGCGACTTCGCCGGCGGTCTTGTCGGCATAGAGGTCGCGCAGGATCACGGCAATCATGATCCGTGGAATCACAGGCACGTCACGGTACGTTTCCGCGACACCGTACGCCGACGTCCACACCAATCGCCGAACGCCGGCCTGCGTCATCGCTTCGACCACCACCGGCGCGACCTTCGTAATCAGGCCATTCGACTTCAGTGAATTGCCGACGCCGAGCGTGCTGACCACGACGTCCTGTCCTCGAACGACGGCACCGACTGCGGCCGCATCGGTCGCATCACCCGTCACGACGCGGGCGCGATCGGCTCCCGCCGGCAGACGCGAGGGATCGCGAACCAGAACCGTGACCTCATGGCCGGCCGCGAGCCCCCGGAGAACCAAGTGCTTTCCCGTGCCGCCCGTCGCGCCCAGAATGAGCATCCGACTCATCGAGACCTCCTATCGCACCAGGGACGAAGCACCTTGCACTACGAACGATCGCGTTCTTCGTCCTCAAGGTGAAACCTGTGCATGAAGCGGTGCAGCACCGGCGCAAGGAGAATCGTCGATCCGCCGATGAACACCAGACCCGCGTACAGCGAGTAGAACGACGCGAATAGTTTCCCGGCCGTAAAGCGAATCTCGCCGACAGGCCCCATCCCGCCCAGGAGCATGGCGGAATTGAGCAGTGCGTCGATCGGCGCTTCGCCGGCCAGATAGTGAAAACCCGCGATGCCGAGCGCTATGGAGAACGCCAATAGCGCCGCGACGTAGCCGCCGTGCACCGCGAGCCGCCGCAGAAAGACGTCGCGCGGCACGAGCGGTGCGGTGCGGTGTTCAAACATGGGTCTGGTTCGAGACCACGTCGCGCACGACGGCCTGCGGCCGCTGGCTAATCGTCAGAAACATGCGTCCGATGTACTCCCCGATAAGACCGAGCAGCAGCAACTGCGTGCCCGAGAAGACGAAGAGCGCCGCCAGAATCAGGCCGAAGCCATCCGGCGGGCCCACGTCCCGGAGGTACGCCACAAACACCGCAACCAGCCCGCCGAGTCCGGCAAGGGAGAGCAAGAGACCGACCACCGTCGCCACGCGCAGCGGCAGGACCGAAAAATTAATCCAGGCGCTCAACCACAACCGAATGAGCCGGCGAAGTGTATAGGTGCTCTGGCCCGCCTTGCGCGCCTCGTGCTTCACCTCGATCGATCCGATGCGCTGGGTGACCTGCAAAATCAACCCGTCGATGTAGGGATACGGTCCGGCGTACGCCACGACCTTATCGGCGACGAACTTGGTCACGCACCGGAAACTCGAAAGGTAGAAACCCTGGGGTTTGTCCAGAGCCCAGTCGGTCATGCGGTTCGTGAACCGGCTCCCGAGGTTCCGAAACAGCGAGTGCTGTTTATCCGTGTAGTGGCCAAAGATGACGTCGAGTCCGCTCCGCGTGGCTTCGCGCCAGAGTTTCACCGCCTCGGCCGGCGGATTCTGTCCATCGTCGTCCAGGTTCACGATGTGCGCGCCGCGCGCGTGGCGCCACCCGGTCAGCACGGCATTGTGTTCGCCGTAATTGCGTGCGTGCTCGATGAGCGTGATGGGCACGCGCGCGCCGGCGACCAGCGCCCGGCACACCTCGCTCGTCCGGTCTTCGCTTCCGTCGTTCACAAGAATGATCTCGTGCCCGCCCTCGATCTGCAGCGCTTCAATGTCACGCACGACGGCGCCGATCGTCTCGGCGCTGCGATAGAGCGGAATGACGAAGCTCAGCTTCACTACTTACCGCTCTCCATCTTCTTCCACAGCGCCATGTACTGATCGACGTTGTTGATGTCTACGACATCCACCCCGGAGTCAATGATCGGCGTGGCGGGCCGCTTGCCGTTCTTGACGGCGTCGTACAGCAGCTTGATGGTCTCGCTGCCCCATCCAAAATATTTTTGCCCGATGAGGACGTGGGCCTTGCCGGCCTTGATCAGATCCGGCGCCGGCGGATTCGTATCGAAGGAGATGACTTTGGTCGTCGGCGGCACGGGTGCCAGCGCATTCTGGGTAAACACCGGCCAACCTCCAACGGAGATCCAGGCTCCCAGGTCCGGATAGCGATTACTGCCAGATGCAATCATTTGCGACGCGCGCACGCTGTCTTCCTGGACGTCGTACGTTTCGATCACCTTGATGTCGGGATAGTTCTTCAGGACGTCCTTGACGCCATCCAGCCGGCGCGCCAGGTTGTAGGCGCCCAAACTCGTGATGTACGCGACCGTGCCCTTGCCGTTCAGCAGTTTCGCCGCGGCCTTGCCCATCTCCTGTCCGGACTTGAAGTCGTCCACACCATAAAACGCAAATCGCTTCGACGCCGGCGCGTCCGAGTCCCAGGTCACGACCGGAATCCCGGCTTCGACCGCCTGGTCAATCGTGCTCGTGAGAAACTCCGCGTTCAGCACCGAGATCGCGATGCCGTCCACCTTTTGCTGGATGAACGACTCGAGCATCTGCTTTTGCAGCAACTGGTCCGCGTGGTCGGGTCCTCGATAAATCACCTCGACGTCGCCGAGTGCGGCGGCCTCGCGCCTGGCGCCGACATCCGCATAGTTGAACACCGGAATATCAAGCGCTTTCGGGATCAGCGCGAACTTCAACTTGCGCGGGCCTTCGGGCGCCGCCCCGCTGCATGCCCACGTCGCCAGGGCCGCCACCGCAACCAGCACCCACAGTCGCTTCATTGCTGCTCCATTCATGACTATGCGTTCCCGGAACGCCGCGTCAGCATCTGGTCCATCACCACGATGCCGATGACCACCACACCGACAATCAGCCGGTCGTAAAACGTCGCGCCCGGAATCTGCGGCAGTGCGTTGCGCAAGACGCCAAAGATCAGCGCGCCGAGCACGGCGCCCGCCACCGACCCGCGGCCGCCCACCAGACTCGCCCCGCCCACGACCGCCGACGCGATGATATCCAACTCATAGCCCGACGCGAGGTCCGCCTTGCCTTGTCCTTGAACCACCGCCAGCACCACGCCGGAGACCGCCGCCAGCGTGCCGGACAGCACGTACGTCGTCGTCTTGATCCAATTCACCGGAATCCCGGAGAAGAGTGCCGCGGTCTCGTTGCCACCCACAGCGGAGACACTGCGTCCCCACTGATAGCCGGTCATCAGGCGCTGGAACACGATAGCCAGCGCGATCATGACAGCCGGGCCGAGCCAGTCGATCGAGATGCCGGCGATGTGCCAGTTCCGCGGCAACTTCGCAGACAAGTCATAGAAGCGGGCCTCGGTGACGATGAACGCCGTGCCGCGCAGAATTCCCATCACCCCGAGCGTGGCGATGAACGGCGGCAGCCGCATGCGCACGATCAGCCACGACGACAGCAGGCCCGCCAGTGCGCCGACCATCAGACCGACCGACGCGCCGGCCCACAACGGCCAGCCGGCCTCCACGAACAGATACCCGGTAATAACCGTGGTCAGCGCGATGATCGCGCCGGGCGCCAGGTCGATGCCGCCGGAAATGATCACGACCGCCGCGCCGATCGCCGCGATACCGTAAATCGATGAGTACTTCAGGATGAGCAGGAAATTTCCGGAGTTGAGAAACGGATGCGATCGTCCGGCCTCGGGCCAGAGGTACCACGCAAAGAAGAGCACTTCCGCCAGCAGAATCAGGACCGTGCTGAATTCACGCGCTCGCCAGATCGAGGTCATGCGCTCACCGCTACTTCATGGGCGGCCAGTTGCATGACGGCCGCGTCGGTCGCTCCGGCGGCCGCCAATTCTCCGCACAACGCGCCCTCGCGCATCACGAGAATGCGGTCGACGAGGGAGAGCACTTCCGGCAGGTCGCTCGACACGACCAGACACGCCATCCCCGCCGCCGCTCGCTCTCGAATGAGATTGTGAATTTCGAACTTCGCGCCTACGTCGACGCCCTTGGTGGGCTCATCGAGCAACAAGACCGATGGCTCCGTCGCCAGCCACTTCGCGGCCACGACCTTTTGCTGGTTGCCGCCGCTGAGCGCATCCGGCGTGACGTTGATCGACGCCGCGCGAATCCCCAGGCTCGAGACCTGCGCGGCAGCCGATTGCTGCTCACGAGCACCGCGAATCGCGCCCAGGCCTTCGCGCGCGGCGCGAGGCAGCGCCATGTTGTGGCGAATGGATAGATTGAAATGCAGGCCCAGCCGCTGTCGATCTTCCGGCACGAGCGCCAGGCCCGCACGCGACGCGTCGCGGGCGGACTCGAAGACCACCTCGCGCCCGCGGACAGCGACCGTTCCGCTGGTGGGCTTCGCAAGACCGAAGATCGTCTCCAGCAACTCGGTCCGTCCCGATCCGACCAGTCCGAAGAGCCCGACGATTTCTCCGGGCCGGATCTCGAGCGAGACATCACGAAACCATGGCGTCCGTGACAATCCGCGAACGGCCAACACCGGTTCGGCACTGACCGCCGGCATCGCTCGCTCCACCCGTGCCGGGGGCTCGCGGCCGACCATCGCCCGCACGATGGCGTCCGGCGTCGTGCTGGCGCGATCGAACGTGCCCACGAATCCGCCGTCCCTCATCACCGTGATCCGATCGCACAGCCGGAACACCTCGGGCAACCGATGCGAGACGAACAACAGGGTTACCCCGCGCGACTTGAGCTCCTGCAGAATCCGAAACAGATGATCGACTTCGGCGTCGGTGAGAGATGTGGTCGGCTCGTCGAGCACGAGCACCCGGCAATCGAACGCAAGCGCGCGGGCGACTTGCACGAGTTGCGCCGTCGCCGCCGAGGCGTGCGCCATTTCCAAGTCGGGATCGACCGGCACACGCAGGTCCGCCAGCAACGCCTTCGTCCGCTCACGCATGGCGCGGTGATTCAGGCGGCCGCCGGCAAACGTGATTTCGCGCCCGGCAAAAATATTGCCGGTGACCGTGAGATTCGGAAACGCCAGCCGCTCCTGAAACACCATGCCCACGCCCCCGGCGAGGGCCTCTCGCGGGCTGGCGTGATCGAAGCGCACGCCGTTCAACAGAATGTCGCCGCGATCGGGCCGGGCGATGCCCGCAAGAATCTTCAGCAGTGTGGACTTGCCCGCGCCGTTCTCGCCCACCACGGCATGGGCTTCGCCGCTCTCCACGCTGAACGAAACGCCGCGCAGGGCGCGAACCGCGCCGAACGACTTGTGAACATCCTTGAATTCGAGGGCGCCCATGTCAGCCACCAAATCGACGAGGCGCCCGCCCGCGAACGCCAGGCCTGACGCGGAACAGGCCGCCGGCCAGCGGTTGCGCCGCCCGCGCCGTTCGATCGAGTCCTTTGAATGCGGTCGTGATGTACAGGTCAGACAAATCCGGTCCGCCAAACGCGCACTTCGTCGTCTGCGAAGCCGGCACCGGCACGATGCGATCAAGCCGGCCGTCCGGCGCGTAGCGATGCAACGATCCGCCCTCCCACAGGCCGACCCACACGAACCCTTCGGCATCCACAATCAGGCCGTCTGGATACCCGACCTCCTGTGAGAGCTCCACAAACGGCCGGCGCTTGGTCGCCGCGCCGAGGTTCGGGTCGAAGTCAAAGCAATCAATGCGGCTGAGGACGGTGTCGGCGAAATAGAGCGTGCGGTCGTCCGGGCTCCAGTCAATCCCGTTTGAAATCGAAACGTTCGACAACATGCGGCGGACGGAACCACCCGGATCGAGGCGGTACAACGAGCCCCGCTCCTTCAGGCCCTTGACGTTCATCGTGCCCGCCCAGAATCGGCCGCGCGCATCCACGTAGCCGTCGTTCATGCGGTTGTCCGGCAGGTCGGCCTCAACGCTCGCCAGCAACGTGACGCGGCCGGTTTTCGGATCGACTCGATAGAAACCATCGGACGCGCCGGCGATCCAGTCGCCCCGTTCGGTCAGCGCGACACATCCGACCGGACGTCCGACTTCGACGATGCGGTCCTTGCCCGTGGCGGGATCGAACTCGTGAATGTGCCCGCGCATGATGTCCAGGAACAACAGGCGCATCCGCTGATCGTCCCAGAGCGGCCCCTCGCCCAGTTCCGTGCGGATGTCGAGCACGAGTTCGCAGGTCACCGCTTTTCCCAGCCCGCCTCAAACAATTTGATTCGTCCGCCAGTCCGGGGATGCTT
>Ga0210380_10000506_pt1 | contig 17121 bp, 20 predicted proteins | sample PLM4_5_coexredo_FD_155476 | JGI IMG/M metagenome (GOLD analysis project Ga0210380, IMG submission 155476) | Groundwater sediment microbial communities from an aquifer in East River, Colorado, USA - PLM4_5_coex redo | ecosystem: Environmental > Terrestrial > Soil > Riparian zone | place: USA... | reverse complement strand
AAGGCGCTGCCCGACGGATTCGGTTCCGACTCCGAGAGCATCACCCGGCTCGAGCGTGAAGCCCGGCTGCTGGCGTCGCTGAACCATCCCAATATCGCCGTCCTGTTCGGCATCGAGCGTGTGAACGGCACGCCGTTCCTGGCGATGGAGCTCATCGAAGGGCAGTCGCTTGCGGCGCGGCTGGCGACCGGCGCGCTGCCGATCGATGAGGCGCTCGACATCGCTTCGCAGGTCGCGACCGGGCTCGAGGCCGCGCACGACGCGGGTGTGATCCATCGCGATCTCAAGCCCGGCAACATCATGGTCAGGCCCGACGGGGTGGCCAAGGTGCTGGACTTCGGACTCGCGCGCGGACCGGCCGGTGCGGCGCCGACCGCCGACCTGTCGCAGTCGCCGACGGTGGAGAGCCCGACCGTGCCCGGCACGATCCTCGGCACCGCCGCGTACATGAGTCCCGAGCAGGCGCGGGGACGACCGATCGATCGCCGCGCCGACATCTGGGCGTGGGGCTGCGTGCTCTACGAATGCCTCACTGGCAAGCGCGCGTTCCGCGGTGAGGACGCGTCGGAGACGCTGGCTTCGATTCTCAAGAGCGACCCCGAATGGAGTGCGCTGCCCGCTGCGACGCCGCCCGGCGTCCGCACTCTGCTGGAGCGCTGCCTGCGCAAGGATCCACGCGAGCGTCTGCGTGACGCGGCCGACCTGCGCCTGCTGCTGGCCGATGCGCGTGCGCCCGAAGTCCCTCGGAAACCCGCGTCGAACGCGCAGCAATCGCTCGTCTTCCAGATCGCGATCACGCTGCTCGCCTCAGTGGTCGGCGTCTATGCCACGCGTCTGCTCGACCGCGAGAAGCCGGCGGCGGCCGCGCTGACGCTTGCCGCGCCGAGCGGGATTACGTTCGAGCGGACTCCGACCTCGATCGTCCCGTCGCCCGATGGCAAGCAGCTGGTTTTCGTCGCCACCGATACCGCGGGGACTCAACGGTTGTGGGTGCGGAGTCTGAGTCGCGACAACAGCCGTGCGCTCGAGGGAACCGACGGAGCCCTCGACCCCTTCTGGTCTCCGGATGGGCAGCGCATCGGGTTCTTTGCTGCCGGAAAGCTGAAGACGTTCGACCTCGGCAACGGGGTGGTCCGGTCGCTGGCGGAGACGCCGCTTCCTCGTGGAGGGAGCTGGGGGCGAGGGCGCATCCTCTATCAGCCGAGCTCGCTGGGTCCACTCTGGTGGATTTCCGAAAACGGCGGCACGCCGGTGCTCGCGAGTACGCTCGACTCCGTCGCCGCACACCTCGGACACCGATTTCCGCAGTTCCTTCCCGACGGTCGCCACTACCTCATGAGTGTGCTGAGCCTGGCGGGAGTCAGCGTCGCGGTTGGCGAAATCGGGAAGCCCGGCATCGAGAAGCTGTTCGCATCGTCGGGACCCTCGGGTGCGACATGGTCGTCGCCGGGGTGGCTGATCGCTGTGCGCGATGGCGCGGTCAAGGCGCAGCGTTTCGATCCGAAGCGCCGGCGACTGCGGGGACCACTCATCGAACTGGCAGGCGTCCGCCTGGTGCCGCCGGATGCCATCGGGTCACCGATCGTGACGACCAACGGCGGCGTTCTGGTCCAGCGCTTCACCGGGGACATGCCCCAGCGCCTGGCGCTCGTGGACCGCCAGGGGCGCACGATCCGCGATCTGCCCGCACCGGTGGGCGTCTATCGCCGCGGCTCGGTCAGCCCCGATGGCCGGTTCGCGGTCTTCGAGTACACACCTCCCGGCAGCTCCGACTTCTACGACTTGTGGCGCGTCGACCTGCTCCAGGGCACCACGCAGCCTCTGACGCTGGACGCCTCCAGTCTGACGCCGGTCATCTCTCCGGACGGGTCTGAGATCGCGTTCACCCGTGATGTCGGTGATCGAAAGCAGAATCTGTGGACGATGCCGGCCGATGAATCCCGACCGCCGCAACTGACCGCGGTTCTCCCGGTCGCGTTCAACTCCACGCTCGGGTACGACCCACAGGGCCGCGGTGTCCTGTTCCGCACCCAGGGAACCGAGACACGTCAGGATCTGATGATGGCCTCGTGGCGTGACTCGCTCCAGGTGCGACCGGTGCTCGCGACACGATCCAGCGAGCCGGCCGGCGCGATCTCACCCGATGGTCGGTGGCTCGCTTATCTGTCGGACGAGTCGGGCCAGTTCGAGTGCCGGGTGAGGCGTTTCCCGGTCGAAGCGGGAAGGGTGACAGTCGTGAGCCGGGGCGCATGGGCCGATGCCGCCGTATTGAGTCGGATCGGGATGCCGGCCTGGCGCCGCGATGGACGGGAGCTCCTGTACACCGCGGCCGATGGCCGAACCCTGATGTCGGTGGAGGTGACGCCCGGCCCCACGCCTTCGTTCGGCACGCCGCGCCCGCTGTTCCGACTTGCGAGTGCGGTGACGGACATGGCGGCCGGCCGGGATCTCGACCAGTTCCTCCTCTCCATCACGCGCGAGGAGGAGGGACGCTCGACCGCGACCGTGATCCTCAACTGGCCCCGGCTGCTGGAGAAGCGGAAGTAGCCGCTCGAGCGCGCCCCAACCCTCGCGGCCCCGATCGACGACTCAGGTGTGGAGGCCGGGCGTTCGCCCTCCCGGAGTCGTCATGAAACGCATCGCGCCCTTCGTTCTCGCATTCCTCGCAGCCGCCCGCCTCGTCACCGCCGCGGGCGCTCCGCCGCCGGTCAATCCCGCGATCGACATGGACGCGTACCTGCGGATCTCGGTCGAGGCCGCCCGTCATCGGGAAGGCCGACGCCTCACCGAAGACGAGTTCATCCGCATGAGTCGTGAGCCCGGGGTCGTGGTGCTCGACGCCCGCAGCCGCGAGAAATACGACCAGCTGCACGTGAAGGGCGCGGTGAACCTGAGCTTTCCCGACATCGCGATCGAATCGCTCGCCCGCCTGCTGCCGGATCGGAACGCGCGGATCCTGATCTACTGCAACAACAACTTCACCGGCAACGAGAGCGCATTCGCGTCGAAGGTGGCGTCCGCGTCGCTCAACCTCTCGACCTACATCGCGCTCTACACCTACGGCTACCGGAACATCTGGGAGCTCGGCCCGCGGATCGAGATCGAGAAGTCACAGCTCGAGTTCGAGTCGTCGCGCTAAGGCCGTCAGATTTCCTTCGTGCCGGGCGTCACCGCGCGCAACAGGAACGACGCCGCCAGCGTGACGAGAAACGTCGGCACGGCGCTCACCAGCGGCCACAGCACGATCGCGAGACCGAGCAGCGCCGGTTTGCCCGAGTGGGTGACCAGCGCCCGCACCAGGGCGGCCGCCGCCAGCGTGGACATTCCGAGTGCCACGCCCAGCGAGGTGTGGAGCGCCGCGGGCAGCGGGCGCGATCGCAGGCGGAACTGCTCCCAGGCGATGTGGGCGGTGATCGTGAGGGCGCCGATCATCCACGACGTCATGCGCCACGCGAAACGTGCCTCCTCGGTCGCTACGCGTCCGGCCAGTTCCGCGAGTGCGAGACCGCAGATCAGGAAGTAGACAGCCGCCGCGACCAGCGCGGCACGGAGCCACGGTTTCACGGCCGGGGGGCTCGAGCGACCAGCCGGGCGGCCCAGATCGCGAGCGCGATCGAGATCACGGTCACGATGAGAAAGAATGGGTCGGTTCCGACGCCACGTTCGACGATGAAGCGCCAGATGTGCACGGCGGTCAGGAGAGCGAACAACGCACCGGTGATCACGACATAAGCTTTCATGGCTCACCCCTCGTCCCGTTGCGCTCGATTGACTTCGACGATGTGCCGACTAGCATACATCCATGCGATTCACGGTCGTGGCAGCACTCTCGATCGCGCTCTCCTGCGCGGCCTGTTCTCGGAGGCCCACGATTCCCGCCGCCGAACGGATCGCCGTCTTCGAGGCCCACGACATCTGGGACGGCGACAACGGCGAGACCATGACACGGCTGGGATTCCCGCAGCAGGGGATCTACCGCCTGGACTCGCTTTCACGCCGCACCGAGCTGCCACTGCCGATCCCGTGTTGCGTGTCGGGGGTGCGGGTCTCGCCGTCCGGAGATCGTTTCGCCGTAGTCTTCCAGGGCGCGGATCCTCCGGTCACTCCCGAGCAGCGTGCCGTCACCGGGGTGCAGGTGCTGGATCTGGGCGGAAGGGAGCTCGCATGGTTTCCCCGGTGCTACGCGCCGCAATGGTCCGCCGATGGCAGTCGCCTCGCGATGATCGATGGCCAGTTCGGCGACACCGGGTGGCTGACTCCGACCGGCATCCGCGTGGTGGATCGATCCGGCGACACACGCAGGTTCGCTCATCGACCGGACGCACTCGCCTGGGGGAACGGTGACACGCTGTTTCTCCAGTACGAGGATCGGGTCGAGGGACTGGACATTGAACGCTCGACGTCGTGGCGCAGCGATCATGCCGGCTGCGAGGTTTCTCCGGACGGGCAGTATTCGTTCCGGTTGACGTGGCCGTCTTCGATCCGAGTTCGCGAACGGGCGACCGGGCAGGAAATTGGATCCTGCATTCGCTCGCAGCTGATCGCCGCGCCCGAGCCGTACGTGTTCGCGCCGTTCTGGATCCGGTCCAGCGCTCGCGGACACCTGTTGTGTCTCACGGTCACGCCGAGCGATCGCAGTCCGATCCGCCAGGAGGGGATCCGGACGGTGGTGTTCGATCCCCGGAGGATGGAGGTGGTCCACGAAATCGCGGGGAAGCTCGTGAGGCCGACGCACGACCATCACTCGCTCGTCGTGCTGCGGGGGGACACGCTCGCGATGGTGGATCTGCCCGCCTGGGAGCCCGAGCCCGCGCGTACTGCCATCGGTCGGATTCGCGTGCGGACCTATGCCTGGGGAGGACCCCAGCCGAAGCTGATCAACGATTCGGTCGCCACCGTTGCGGCAGGAGACTGGCTCGACAGCGGCAGGGACTCCGGGATCGGGAACTGCGGGAAGTTCGCCCGCGTCGTGAGCGCTCCCGATTCGTCGCAGATCGAGCTGGAACTGGTCGCCAGCCTGATTCCGATCCGCGGAGAGGGAGTGGGTGCGACGCCGATCTCATTCGATCGCCTGGCGCATCTTCCGAAGCGGCTGGTGCTCGACCGGACGGCTCTGACTCTGCGAACTCCATCGGTCGACGGTGGATACGATGTCGTTCTGACGCTGGTGCCGTAGTTCCGGCGTTCCGTTCAGCGCAGCATGACCAGCTTCTGCGACAGCGTCATTCCGGCGGCGTGGAGCCGGGCGTAATAGACGCCCGCATTGAGCGCGCGCCCCGCCTCATCGAGGCCGCTCCACGTGACACTGTGCCATCCCGTGCCCCAGGAGCCCGTCGCCAGCTGCACCACCCGATGTCCCGCGATGTCCAGGATCTCCAACTCGGCGGGCCCGGCCTGGAGAAGCTCGAAGCTGAGCGACGTTTCCTCCGTGAACGGAGTCGGCGCGGGTCGCGCGAACCGGACCCGCACGGTGGCGGGCGACGGGTCGGTGCCGACCGGCGGCGTCTGGAGACAGGTACGGCTCGCCGCATAATTCCGGATGGCGCTCACCGCCAGCGGCTCGAAATTGGGCGCCCCGATTCCGTCGCAACCGCCGAGGTTCGAGCACATGATGTTGCAGGGCGTGACGTCATCGCAGTGCTGCGCATTCCAGTTGTGCCCCAGCTCATGCGCCATGAGGGCGCTGCGGCGGCTCATGTTGTTCGAGAAGCGCGACTGGCAGAGTCCGTAGCCGCGACTTCGGTTGCAGACCCCGCCGATCGAGGCGATCCCGATCGTCTCGCTGTCGAGGTTCTTCCCGGTCACCAGGTGTGCGACGTCGCGCACGACCGCGGTCTGGGAGGCGACCCAATGGTTGATGAACTGGGTGATCAGCTGGCTGGCGTCAGTGGCCGTGTACGGGTCGTTCGAGTTCGAGCGCACGATGATCGTGGTGATCACATATGTGATCTCGACGTCCCGCTCGTAGATCGCATTGACCTGCGCCAGAACGTCCTCGATGTCCGCGACCGTCGCGTTCACAGAACTTCCGTTCAGCCCGTAGAACTCGTAGTCGGCGTCGAACGCGATCTCCGCCGTGCGGATTGCCGCGACGGACGCGCCGCCTTCGTCTTCCAGCCCGGGCGCGACGATCTCGCCGGGTCCGGTGGTGGCGCACGTGCCCGCACTCCCGATCACATCGTCGTCCGCATAGACTGCGTACCGCGTCGGATCCGCGCCGCTCTCGACTTCGGACAGCGGCTGGACGTGATAGATGCGCCGGTCCGCGAGAGCGATGGCGGCGCAGCTGACCGTTTCGAATCGTCCCGCCGACCACCGAGCCTGGCATCTCGTCGACCGTTCCGCGAACGCTCGCGGCTGCCGGAGCCGGGACGTCTCGCAGCGAGCCGTTCTCGTCGACCCGTATGCGGAAGCCGGGCGCGCGCAGTGCGGAAGGCGTGAGCGACAGGGTGACCTGCCGGCCATCCAGATCGATCGGAATCCGAAGCGCCGGCGAATCGACGCGCAGCGACTGGATGCTCACCCGGGAGACGCCGAGCCGTGCCCTTACGGCATCGAGCCCGGACGAGCCCGCGTGGGCACTGGACGTCGCGAGGAACAGAAGCAGGAGGGATGCGCGAAGGCGGGAATCCACGTCGGACGCTCCGGACGGGGTTCGAGTGCGGCAGCGGACGAAGTGAGTATGAAGCGTGACGCTTCGGAATCCACGAAATGTTCGGAAAATGTCGGGCTCGGGCAAAAGACGCCCATGCACGCAGGTGCCGGAGGCGCGCCCCCATGACTGCGCCTGCCTTGAGGATGCGTGCTAGCTTCCGACGCGGAGTCTTTCAAGGCGGGAGGGCCGAAATGCAACGATCAAAGCTCACGACGGCGCTCGGCCTGTGCCTCGGCCTCCTGGCCGCTGGCAGCGCCGGGGCGCAGCAGTTCAACTCCGATAACTATCTTTCGAAGCCGCACGGCGTGGCCACCCTCATCCTGACGTACGGCGAGCGGAACTCGATGATCATGAATACCTTCTCGCTGATTCCGCGCTGGGAGTTCACGGCCGCCGTGTACGTCTACGACGACGATCGTAATCCCGGGACCAACGACGGCTATTCGAACTCCCTGTATGCGAAGTACATGGTCTACGAGAACAAGGCCAAGACCGGAGGGTTCGCGGTCAAGGCGGGAACCGGACTCGATCCCGGGTACCTCGACGAGCAGAACCGGCTGAAGGACGCCTTCCGAACCTTCTGGACCAATGCGCCGGTCACCGTCCCGCTGTTCGACAACAAGGTGTCGATGGACCTCATGCCCGGCGCCAGCGTGTCGACCGACTTCGGCCCCGATGACACCAACGCGTGGCTCTTCACCTACTGCACCCGGCTGGCCTGGTATCCCACCTCCCCGACCTGGTCGCTGGTCGGCGAAGCGGTGGGCGCCGAGGGCAAGGGTTCGTCGCCGGCGGAATTCCGCGTCGGCTTCCGCTGGGAGCCGAACCAGCACGCGGTGTTCGCGCTCACCTACGACGAAGAGTTCAAAGGTGGGGACGGGGCGGGCTGGGAGTTCGGCATGATGCTGTTCACGCCACCGTTCTTCCAGATCGGCCCGCGCAAGTAACCTCGCGCACCGTACCGGGTGCGCGAACTCATGGTTTCCGGCGCACGCTCCACTTGCCGGCCGTGGTCTGGGCCGTGTTCAAGTTGCGGGTTTCGTACTGGCCCGCGATGCGGTCGCCGCGAATGAGACCCGTGAAGCGGGTCACGAGGACCGAGCCGGGTTTGTCCTCATAAGGATCCATGAGGCCGAAGACGGTGTCTCCCGTCGCCATCACGAAATTGATGGACAGGGTCTGCGGGGCCGTCTCGGCGACCGGAGCGCCCTTCACCTCGTTGCCGGACGTCCGGCGGGGTTCCGGCTTCGGAAACATCACGACGTCACCGTGGGCCGAATCCGATTCGGCCGCGAGCTGGAACCGGATGGTGCCGGAGCGCTGCGTCTGCTCACTGGAGTATTCGCCTTCCCACGTTCCCGTCAGCGCCCGGGCAGCCGGGGCGTTCGCCATCACCGGCACCACCGGCGGCGGCGTTGAGCTGCACGACGCGGAGAGGATCGCGAGCAGGATTCCGAGTGAGGCGTAAGGCCGGAACATGGGGACCTCCTTCGATCAGTCACTCAACTGGGTGCGCACGCAGGGCGCGTGCCACGGAAGGCTTGGGGACCAGGCTCCGCGACCCATGCGGGAAATGCGCCGCCACATCGTGGTGGCAGGGATTGCAGACGCGGGCAGGTCGAGCCGCTGCCTGGATCCGAGCGAAGCGTGCCGACTGCCACGATGACAGGTTCCGACCCGATATGTCATGAGCGGGGTTGCCGCAGATCTCAGCCGATGATGCGTCTCGCGTGCAGGACAACGACATCAGCGGCGGAGGGAAATCGACATCCCGGGCACGGCTGATGCTGTGACCCGAGGTGGGCGCGGCACACGACCCCACGCATGTGGCGCGAGCCCCGGCGCCTTACGGGACGCCGTCGGCACGAGCGATGCCGCGCCCATCTCGTGGGAGGTTGCCAATGACTGCCAATGTCGGTGGATTCGACCGCGTCTTTCGCATCACGCTGGGGCTGGCGGTGATGCTTGCCGGGTTCGCCCTGCATTCCTGGTGGGGCGCGCTCGGTGCGATTCCCTTCCTGACCGGGGCATTCCGCTGGTGCCCGGTCTATGCGCCGTTCGGCATGTCGACGTTCCTGGCTCCGCCGAAGGCCCGGATCTGAGTCGATCCGTGTCCCGCATTCTGATCCACGAACCGCGACCGACCTCTGACGAGTGCCGTTCGCTGCTGGCCGGCGAGGGACACGAGGTGATCGTGTGCCGGGATCGCGAATCGCTGATCGGTGCCATGGCCGAGGAGCGCCCCGACGTACTCGTCTATGTGCTCGCAAACCTCGAACTCGACGTCGGGGTGCTGACGGTGGTGCGACGGGCAGCGACGCAACTTCCGCTCATCCTGCTCGGTGGCCAGGCCGATCTCGCGACGCGGAGGAGCGTCCAGGAGCTCAAGCCAACCTATAACGCGGTGTTCCCGCTGGAGCCGTGCGAGCTGAGCGATGCCGTGCGCGGAGCGCTTGCCTGTCGCCTCCACACGAAGTAGAGCCCGAAGGAGGGGGGCCATGAAGATCGGTCTGGGAGTGCGCAAGTCGGTCGCGGTGCTGGCGACCGCCGTCGTGGTGTTCGGCGTCTTCCTCGCAGCCGAGCGTCCGTGGTTTCTGCGCTGGGGAGCGACCGAGTCGGAGATCGCCGCGGTGCGACCCGCCGATGCACGGGTGCCGGTGGCGCGCGACCGCGTCACGCGGGCGGTGACGGTTCATGCGACCGCCGACCAGGTCTGGCCGTGGATCGCACAACTCGGGCAGGATCGGGGCGGCTTCTACAGCTACGAAGTACTCGAAGACCTGGTCGGATGCGAGATGCCGCGCGCCGAACAGATCCTGCCCCAGCACCAGGCGTGGCGCGCCGGTGATCGGCTGTGGATGTATCCGCCAGACAAGGCGGGCGGTATGGGCAATGCGCCGCTGGTGGCCTGCGAGCCGGGCCGGCACCTCGTGTTCGCGATCCGCCAGCTCGGCACGCCACCCGAGCAGCCCGAGGATGGCGTATGGGGCTTTGCGCTCGAGCCGGCAGGCGCGGGTTCGACGCGGCTGATTGCCTGGAGCCGGGCGGCGGGCGAGACGCGCCCGCTCTTCCGGATCACCAACCGCCTGCTGTTCGAGCCTGCCCATTACGTCATGGAGCGGCGCACGCTGATCAACGTCAAAGCGCTCGCGGAGGGCAGGATTCCTCAGAGGTGGACCGAGGTCGTCACCGTTGTTCTGTGGACGCTGACGGTGGCGCTGCTGATCGTGGCGCTGGTCGAGGTGTTCCGCCGCCGCACGCACTGGGTACGTGCGCTCGCGGTCGCCGGACTGTCGGGATTCGCCTTCCAGTTCCTGACGCTCGTTCAGCCGCCTGTCCTGATGGGCGTGCTGATCGTGGTCGCGCTCGCGGCCGTTCTGAAGGGTGGGGGTGCGGTGCCGCGCCCGATACGAGTCGTGATCGAGGAGCGCGATCTTCCATGGTCCGAGGGACGCACGGCCGCGACCGCGTGACGTCGTAGTTCTCTCAAACATTCGGGCCGTCTCGTCGCACGACGGGACGGCCCGGTGCTTCTACGGCGGAACCTCACTCGACCTTGATCGGAATCGCCTGGCCCCGCGCTTCGGCGGCCTTCGGCAGAACGATCGTGAGCACGCCGTTCCTGAATCTGGCGGTCACCTTCGTTCCGTCGACGTGAGTCGGCAGACGCAGGGTCCGGATGAACGATCCGTAGCTCCGTTCGCTCCGATAGAAGCGCTCATCCTTCTGCTCCATCTCCTGCTGCTTCTCGCCGCGGATGTCGAGCACGCCGTTCTCGATCGTGAGATGGATGTCCTTCGGCTCGATTCCCGGCACGTCGGCCTTCACCGTGAAGGCGTCCTTGGTCTCCGAGACATCGACCCGCGGGCTCCAGATGCCGGCCACCGGGTTCTCGTCGGCATCCCAGAGGCGATCCATCCACCGGTCCATCTCCTTGCGGAACGTCATCATGCCGTTCTCCGGAATCAGGGCTCTCATGGCTTCCCTCCTTCGATCCTGCTCCCGGGTGGCTCACGGCGCGGTGTCCGGAGCCGCCCGGCCGGCCGCGTGGCCGGCACAGTAAACAAAGGCATCAGTTGTGCCAGCGAGCTGCGAACCGGATCGTTGAGCGGGTGGGTCGTTGAAGGTGCGCACCGGCGGTCGTTTGTCGGGGCCCCGTCATCCGCCGCGGTGCGCGCGGCCGGACGACGAGGCCCCGGATGACTGCCAGGTTGTCAGCGCTCTGCCGGTGCGTCATGCGCCCGGAGAGGTGTGGCTCTTTCGGGAGCCATCGTGCTTCACCACCAGCACGCTGCACGGGGCGTGAGTCACGACGTAGCCCGCGACGCTGCCGAGGACCAGCTTGCGCAGGCCGGTGCGACCGTGGGAACCGACGATCACAAGATCCGCGCCCTCGGAGAGTGCGGCGTTGACGATCACCTCGCCCGGATCGCCGCGATCCACCCGGCCCACGGTCGTAAGCCCGGCGCCCCGCAGCTCGCGTTCGACGCGCGCCGCCTGTTCCTGGTGTTTGGTGACCTGCTCCTTCTGAACCTCCTGCACCATCGAGACTGCGCCGACATCCATCACCGAGTAGGCGACGGTCTCGAACGGTGCCGCCGAGAGCACGATGAACTTCGTGTTCGCGGGCCACAGGGCCTTCCGGGCGTAATCCACCGCAGCCTGCGAGAACGGCGAGTCGTCGATGCCGATGATGACTTTCATGGCTTCCTCCCTCGAACCGCGCCCCGGTACGGGGGCGCTCGCGTGACTCAATCGGAGTCTTCGCCCCGCTCGCCCGGAACGGCGTCGGCCGAGACGCCGGCATCCCGCAGCTCCGGATGGTGGATCTGTCCGCCCAGATGGGCGGTCCACGCCAGCATGGCCCCGGCCGCGACGCTCAGGATCAGCGCCGCCGCCGTGAGCTCACGTCCAACCGGACGGCGGCGGGTGCGAAGCAGCCCGATCAGAGCAAACAGACCCAGGCCAACCAGTGCGATCGTCGCGATGCGTGCCATGTCCTCGTGCGGTCCGATCGCGCGTTCCGTCACGCCCGCCATGTGCTCGACGCCCTCTTCGGCCGGCTCGCCGGAGAGGAACACCGGAATGACGGCGAGGCCCAAGCCCACCAGCAGCACCAGTCCGAACCGCACCAGCGTGTCCTTGCGTGTCAGCGCTCCCGCGCCGAGCGCGATCATTACGAACACCAGCCCGATGACCGGCATGTGATTCAGCATGAGATGGATCTGGGCTGCATTCACGAGTGGTTCCTCCTTCCGGCCGTCAATCGTCAGGGCGTGATTGCGACCTTGGTCACGCCGTCTCTGCCCATGAGCCGGGCGACGAACATCCACACTCGAAAGGGCATCTCCCATGCCATAACCGTCGTTCGTCCAATACCCGTCATCATGCTGCGCCGGCCGACGTTGGAGACCGTCATGGGATCGGCTCTCCTTGCCGCCCGGGCCGCTCCATGCCAATCTGTCAGTCGGCGCGTCACTGAATTTCATCGGTGACCCGGCCGACCCAGGAACGGAGCGATGTCAGACCCCCCGAGGACGTTCCTTCCGCAGGACCCGCCGGTGGCGGGCCGCGATCTCGCGGACAGCGCGAGCCGCTTTCTCTCCGCGCTGATCGACGCGCTGGGTGACGCGGTGATGGTGATCGACCGCGATCGACACGTGATCGCCGCGAACCGTCGCTACGCCGAGGTGTTCGGGAGCCACAGGGTCGATGTGACCGGCACAGCGTGCACCGACACGCTCCATCGCCCGGACGCCACCGATCGATGCGCCACATGCGCCGTGATCGAGGATCGAACCGCACAGCGCCAGGTCCGCCGGATGGCGGATGCGAGCGGGGCGATGCGGCGTTACGAGTCGACCTTCAGCCCGATCCTGGCGCCGGACGGCACCCTCCAGCACGTCGTCGAGGTGTGGCGCGACATCACCGAGCGCAGCCAGCTGGAGGTCCAGCTCTCGCACAGCGAACGGCTCGCCTCGGTGGGAGTCCTGGCGGCGGGCGTCGCGCACGAGATCAATAATCCGCTCGCGTCGATGCTGGCCGGAATCGAGGGACTGGAACGCTGGCTCGATCGCGGACGCTTCGACGAGGAGAGCGTGCGCGAGGCGCGGGAGACGATCGGGATCATCGAACGCGAGATCGAGCGCGGCCGCGGCATCATCGAGAAACTTATGCTGCTCGGCCGCTCGTACGACGCGGCGCCCGGGTGGGTCGATCTCAACCAGGCTGCCCGCGACACGCTCGAGTTGTTGCGCTACGACCTGCGCAATCGCGGCATCGAGGTGAGCGAGGCGTTCGATCCCGAGCTTCCACGGATCTGGGCGCGCGAGGCGGCAATGCGCGGGATCTGCATGAACCTCATGATCAACGCGGTCCAGGCGATGAGCGGCGGCGGCCGGCTGGGCGTGGCGACCGCGCGTTCCGGCGACAACGTCCGCTTGTCGATCGAGGACACCGGAGTCGGGATCGCGTCCGAACACCTCGGCCGCATCTGGGACCCCTTCTTCACCACCAAGCCCGTCGGCCAGGGCACCGGGCTCGGGCTGTCGATCACCAGCGGGCTCGTCAGCCGGCACAATGGCAGGATCGCCGTCGACAGTGCGCCGGGCCGCGGCGCGCGCTTCGATGTCGAGCTGCCCATCCATGGACCGGGAGGCGAGACGTGAGCGAGCGCCGGCTGCTGATCGTCGACGACGAGGAAGCCTTCCGCAAGCTCACGGCGCGCGAGCTCGAGCGCACCGGCTATGCGGTGACGAGTGCAGCGAACCTGGCGGAGGCACGCCAGGCACTCGCCCACGGCAGCTACCACGTCGTTCTGCTCGACGTGCGCATGCCGGACGGCAGCGGCCTCGACCTGCTGCCGGAGATCCACGAGTCGTTCCCCGCCACCGATGTTGTCATGCTGACCGCGTTCGGCACGGTGCAGGAGGCGATCCGGGCGATGAAGGAAGGGGCCGCTGACTTCCTGACCAAACCGTGCAAGCTGGCCGAGCTCGAAGCGGTGCTCGACAAGGTGTTCGAGAAACAGGCGCTGGTGCGCGGTCATGCCGCGCTGCAGCGCGACGTCGATCGGCTGGTGCCGAGCGCGGGATTCATCGGCCAGTCGCCGCACGTCCACGAGATGCTCAAACTGCTGGCACGGGTGGCGGAGACGGACTCGACCGTGCTGGTGCGGGGCGAGAGCGGGGTCGGCAAGGAGCTGGTCGCTCGCGCCGTCCATCGGCAGAGCCCGCGATCGCGCCAGCCGTTCGTGGTGGTCGACTGCGCGTCACTTCACGAGAACCTGCTCCAGAGCGAACTGTTCGGTCACGAAAAGGGCGCGTATACCGGTGCGATCCGGCTCAAGCACGGCCTGTTCGAGGTGGCGGATCGCGGCACCATCTTCCTCGACGAGATCGGCGAGGTCACGCCGCCGCTCCAGGTCAAACTGCTGCGCGTGCTCGAGAGCGGAACCTTCCGGCGGGTGGGTGGCACCACCGACATCAAGGTGGACGTGCGCGTGATCGCCGCGACCAACCGCGCGCTCGAAACCATGCTGAAGGAGAAATCGTTTCGCGAGGACCTCTATTACCGGCTCAATGTCTTCAGCCTCGCGATCCCCCCGCTGCGGGACCGCAGCGAGGACATCCCACTCCTGGTCGAGCACTTCGTCCGGAACTCCGCGATCGCCTCGCGGCGCAACGTCCGCGTGAGCCCCGACGCGATGAAGGTCCTGACACGCTACCTGTGGCCCGGGAACGTCCGTGAGCTGGAGAACGTCATCGAGCGCGCACTCATTCTGTGTGACGCAGGCGTGGTCGAGCCGGAGCACCTGCCCCTGGGCGTCCGGCTCGAGCCGTCCTTCCGGCCCGATGAGGAGGACGGACGCCTGGTCACGTTGAGAGAGGTCGAGCGCCGCTACGTCCGGCGCGTACTCGAGGAGTGTCGGGGCCATCGCCACAATGCGGCCAAAATTCTCGGAATCAGCGAGCGCAATCTCTACCGCAAGCTCAAGGAGCTCGAGGAAGTGAAAGGCGGCTGATGGAAACGGCACGGACTGCAGCCGGCGACGTCCGGCGGTGGCGAGGCAACCGGCAGCGCGAAATCGACAGCGCCATGCTGTACGAAACGCTGGCGGAGACGGAACCCGCGACCGCCGTCGCCGAGGTCTACCGCCGACTCGCCGCGACCGAGCGCAAGCACGCGACCTTCTGGGAGGAACGCCTGCGCGCTGCCGGCCTTCCGGTGCCCGGGCTGTCGCCGAGCGCACGCGCACGAATCCTCCGCTGGCTGGCGCGCCGGTTCGGCGCGGGGCTGGTGCTCCCGGTCCTGATCGACGCGGAAGCCGGCGACACCACCGGCTATTCCGACCAGCCGGAGAGCGCCGGGACGGCCCTTCCGGCTCAGGAGCAGTCGCACGGTCGCGTGCTGCGCGTGATTCGCGACACCGGCGGCGGACTCGAAGGCAGCTGGCTGGCGCGGTTCGAGGGTCGCCATCGTGCAGTCGGCGGCAACGCACTCCGTGCCGCGGTGCTCGGCGCGAACGACGGTCTGGTTTCCAACCTGAGCCTGGTGATGGGCGTGGCGGGGGCGGAGCTCTCGGGTCACGGGATCCTGATCACCGGGCTGGCGGGGCTCCTCGCCGGCGCCGGCTCGATGGCGCTCGGTGAGTGGCTCTCGGTGCAGAGCTCGCGCGAGCTGTTCCAGCGCCAGATCGCGATCGAGCGCGAGGAGCTGGAGACCGCGCCCGAGGAGGAGGCCGAGGAGCTGGCGCTGATCTACCAGGCCAAGGGAATCAAGCCCGAGCAGGCACGCGAACTGGCGCAGCGCGTCATCGCATCGCCGGAGACGGCGCTCGACACGCTCGCGCGCGAGGAGCTGGCGATCGACCCGGCGGAGCTGGGCGGCTCGGCATGGGTGGCGGCGATCACGTCGTTCCTGCTGTTCGCCGTCGGTGCGATCGTGCCGGTGCTGCCGTTCATGTTCCTCGCCGGGAAGGCGGCGGTCGTGGTGAGTATCGCTGCCAGCGCCGTGGCGCTGATGGGCATCGGGGCGGCGATTACGCTCATGACCGGACGCAACGTCTGGTTCAGCGCCGCACGCATGCTTGCGTTCGGGCTCGGCGCAGCCGGACTCACCTACGTGCTCGGTCGGATCATCGGGGTGAGCCTGGCGGGGTGATGCCGGGAGTGTCGTTCCCGACATCAGGCGCTGACGCCACTACGATCCGGCTTCCGCTTCCATCCGGTCGAGGCGTGCGTAGTAGTCGCGGATCTCCTTGAGGTGGGCCCAGGCGATCTTGCCGGTCCGAATCACGTTGTCGCCGGTCACGTTGGTCTGCGGGTCGCGAGTCCCATGTTCGAGCTCGACTTCCAGACCGCGGCGGAACTGCTCGAGGTCGATGGTCTTCCAATCGATGCCGAGCGTGTCGCCGACTCCGCGGGCTTGCTCCTGGGTGAAAGGTCGCTTACTCATGGTTTCGACTCCTCTCATTGCGCGATCACGGCCGGGGGAATCATCGGCCCCCTGGTTTGATGACTGGACCGGTCGTCGATGGTTTCCACCCGCGCCGTGACCACAACCTCCGGCGGGTCCATCAGCACCTTCTTCACCTTGCACCGGGCGGCCGCCTCGACGATGGCCGGGCGATAGCGCTCGGGAAACGCCGGCGGCAGCCGGAGCGTGAGCTCGACGCGCGCCAGCCGATGCGTATGTTCATCGAAGTGGTGATGCTGGACGAGCTCGATGCCCTCGGTCGGAATCCCCCGCGTCTGGCAGAAGCTGAGCACGTAGAAGCCGGCGCAGGTCGCGAGAGAGGCGAGAAAGAGATCGAATGGTTCGGGAGCAGTGCCGTTCCCGCCATGGGCCACCGACTGGTCGGTGCGGATCACCCGCGATCCCCACTCGGCGTCGACCCGCTTGCCGCCGGGGAACGAAACGCGAAGGGTCGGGGGGGCCGGCTGCTGAATCTCTCTCGTCTCCATGGGAAAGCTCCCGATGAGTGGGAAGCGGCTGCCTGATCGGGTTGATCAGCGCGGCGCGCTGGTCCTCTCACCAGGACAAAGGGCATTCCCCATGCCAACGCTTCGGGTGGGATGGCGGGGGAGCGCAAGCGACGGCCGCGCGACGAATTGGGCGCTGGGTCCTCCACGACCGTCGCGTGCCGGCAGCGAGGGACGCCGCCGTCCGCATGACGGAGTGGCATGCGTCTCTGACAGATCGTTCAGGTGAAGCGGCGCCGTGAGCCCGGGCAGAGCATCAACGCTTGCGGAACTTCCCGAGCCAGTTCTGGACGAACAGCAGCGGCCGCGGCGCGCCTACGGCGGCCCGCTGCACACCGATGAAGCGCGCGCCATCGGGCCGGGCGTCCACGGGGATACCACTGGAGCGTGTGGGGTTTCCAGGGCGCGAACCGGCGCATCGTGCGGACGACGTTACTGAACTGATTCAGGAGCTCGACCGACGCGAAGACCCGCGCGTCGCTT
>Ga0210380_10000505_pt1 | contig 17146 bp, 39 predicted proteins | sample PLM4_5_coexredo_FD_155476 | JGI IMG/M metagenome (GOLD analysis project Ga0210380, IMG submission 155476) | Groundwater sediment microbial communities from an aquifer in East River, Colorado, USA - PLM4_5_coex redo | ecosystem: Environmental > Terrestrial > Soil > Riparian zone | place: USA... | reverse complement strand
CACGACCATGGCCGTACATGTTGCCACCACCACCGCACGCGTCACCGTGTCCGCCGTCGCCGCCATCACCACCCGCGCCGCCCGCGCCGCCACCGCCCTCGCCACCGCCGCCCCCACGCCGGGCTCGACCACCACCGCGACGAAGGCCGCGACCGCCGACGCGACCACGGGCCCGACGCCGGCCGCCGCCACCACCGCGACGAAGGCCGCGACGTCGCGCGCCACCCCGGGCCCGGCCGCCACCCTCGCCGCCGACGCCATCCACGCCACGACCTCCCTCGCCACGGCCACCGTCGCCACCGTCGCCGGCATCACCACCCGCGCCGTGCACGCCGCCCGGGCCGCCGCGACGATCCCCGCCACGCCGGGCTCGACCACCACCGCGACGAAGGCCACCACCGCCCAAGCGACCACGGGCCCGGCCGGCGCCGTCACGACGAGGGCGACCCGCGCCGCGACGGCCCGCGGCGTCATCGCCGCCATCGTCGCCTTCGCCCTCCGTGTCATCGGCCGCGCCGCGCCAACCCCCACCGTCATCATCCTCGACCCCGGATCGCACGTCCCCACCGTCGACGTCGACCCCGGATCGCACGTCCCCACCGTCGACGTCGACGCCGCCACCCACACCCCGACGATCACGACGCCCGCCGGCAGCCACGTCGGGCCCACCCTCACCCTCGTCTCCGCGACGCACGCCCCGACCCTGGAGGTCTGACCCCGTGGCCACCCGCACCGATATCACCGACGGCTGGTACGTCGGCGACGACCAGGTCCTCGCCATCCCCGTCGTCGACGCCGCCGGCGCCTCGTTCCCCCTCACCGGCATGTCGCTCGAGTTCGTCCTCCGCGTCTACCGCTCGAACGGCGACGGCGCCCTCGCCTTCTCCAAGACCACCGAGATCACCCTCGGCGACACCGGGCCCGGCACCGACGACGTCGCCCTCATCCCCGTGGCCGCCGCCGACACCGCCGACCTATCCGAGAACGTCGTCTACGAGTACGTCCTCCGCCGCGTCGATGACGGCAGCGTCGTAACGCTCAAGTGGGGAACCGCACACCTCAAGGCCGGCGCCGACCGCGCCGCCATCACCAGCATCTGACTTCACGCTTCGTGAAGCATGAAGCACAAGAACGGAGCCCCGCCATGGATGACCGCTACTTCGTCGCCCTCGGATGGATCGGCCTCGCCGTCGCCGTCGCCGTCGACACGTTCGACCGCGTCGCCGCATGGGCCCGCCGCGAAGTCGCCATGGCGCGGGCCGTCATCCGCCGCCCATGACCGTCGCCTTCATCATCCTCGCCGTCGTCACGTTCGTCGCCCTCACCGCCGGCGCCATCTACCTACTCCGCGGCCGCGACTAGGCCGCCCGCCCACCACCAAGGAGCAACACCCATGAAGACCCTCACCCACGCGGCGCGTCGCGTCGCCGCCTACGCCCGCCGTGGCCTCGCCATCGGCCTCCTCGCCACCCTCGGCATCCTCGGCGTCGCCGTGACCACCGCGCCGCCGGCCAGCGCGAACGCCCTCCAGACCGCGATCCTCCAACTCGGCTCGTGCAAGTTCTCGTTCCGCATCTCGACCGTCGGCTCGGGCTCGACGTACATCAGGGCCGAGAACAGCGGCTGCCTCCATATCCGCATCCGCCGATCCGGCAACCAGACCTGGGCGAAGGTCTCCAACCCCGTCGCCGGCGGCACCCTCTACACCGCCCAGGGCGGCAACACCTGGATCGAGGTCGAGGCCAAGTCGGAGATCACCGTCACCTGGTACGGCCAGCAGGTCGACACCTACCGGGCCCGCTACGGCTTCGGGGGATACACCGACTCCTACTCGGCGGCGCCGATCATCGCCACCTCGATCCAGCGGCTCAACACCTAGCCGCCCCATCACCGCCGCCGCCCGGGCGCGCCGCGCACCCCTCCCCGCCGAGGGTGCACGGCGCGCCCGTTCCGCGTCCCCACCCTCGAGCAGTTGCATTCCGTAAACGTTTCCGGTACGCTCTGGTCATGACCACCACCGCCGTCCGAGATCCGCAGACCGGCCGCCCCATCTACGCCGGCACCGGCGCCGTGCACCAGCACGGCGGCCCGCGGCCCGTCCGCCGCTGCGAGTGCGGCCAGGAGATCGTGTGGGTCGAGTCCCCCACGACCGGCAAGCACTACGCCGCCAACGTGACCAAGAACTTCAACGGCGCCCGCTACTACATGGGGCACAACCTCCACCACTGCCGGCCGGCCGAACCCACGCCCGTCCGGGAGACCGCCGAGTACCACGCCCTCACCGTCGCCCTCCGCGCCGTGTCCGACCCCGAGGCCCGCATCGCCGTCCTCGAGGAGATGGCCCGCATGATCGCAGACGCGGAGGCCGCACGATGACCGCCCCCACCAAGGTCTGGCTCATCCACGACTCAGGCGCCATGGGCGCCGAGTACGTCGCCGTCGAACTCCTGAGCGTCGGCCCGACCGGGCGCTTCGCCACGTGCCGCAGCGCCGCCGGCCGCACGTTCCGCACGGCGCCCGGCAACCTCGTCCCCGCCTCCGAGCCAGAATGGTCCGAGGACTTCGACCACAAGGGTTGCAAGTCGTAAACGTTTCCGGTACGCTCTGGTTAGTCCCACCCACCAGCCCCGGAAGGAGCGCCATGAGCAACATCACGAACAACCTCGCCCTCGCCGCCCCCGGCATCGCCGGCATCGTCACCTTCGTCGCCGCCCTCGCCGTCCGCATCCACCTCTTCCGCCAGGAGGCCGTCCGATGACCACCACCGCCGTCAAGTGCCCCACGTGCGGCACCTACACCTCCAACGGCCCTGACCACCCCTGCCCCGTCTACGACGGGCCCGCCTGCCAGGTCTGCGGCGCCGGCACCGTCTACTACACCGTCGGCGCCCCCGGCATCGGACACGGCACCGTGTGCGAGAACGGCCACGACGCCCCCATCGGACACCACCGCATCACCACCCTCGAGGAGCAACGATGACCACCACCGTTACCATCATCACCGGCACCGACGGCGAGCCGCACGTGCACGCCGCCGGCTGCGCCGACCTCCGCAAGCGCCACTACCACGGCGAACACGGCTGGAACGTCGACGTCGACAGCCTCGACGACGTCACCTACGAACTGTGGGGCGCCTCCGGCGTCGCCACCGACGACTACGTCGACGGCAAGACCTGCTTCGACGCCGACGCCACCCCCGACGAACTCGCCGCCTTCCGCGCCTACACCATCGCCGAGTACTCGACCTGCCACCGAGTCTTCCCGTGCGTCCACCTCCCCACCGAAGGAGCCACGTCATGACCACCACCATCCCCACCACCCCCATCCCCGCCGTCGACCCCGAAGCCCTCGCCCACGCGTGCCGCCTCGTGTCGACCGAGTGGGGCGACACCGGCTACGTCATCGTCGGCGTCGGCGCCAAGTCGTGGCGCGACGAAGACGTCCGCATCCACGCCGCCACCGTCGACGTCGTCCACTACGACGGCAGCCGCTTCCAGGTGTCCGCCGACCAGTTCGGCAACGAACTCGACGAGTGCGGCATCCCCCGAAAGGCCACCCGATGACCACCGACGAACACGGCCGGAACCTCACGCCCGACGTGGAGCGCATCGTGCGCGCCGCGGCCGAGGTCGCAAACCGCGCCCCCGAGACGCAAGGCCAGTACGTGCACGCCGCCAAGATTCCGTGGCGCACGATCCACGAACTGCGCGACGCCCTCGACGCCCTGGACGTGACCTGGCGATGAGCGCCAACCCGACCACCACCACCGACACCCCCTCGGCCATCGACCACTTCCTCGCTATCGGCTCGTGGGTCGACCCCGCCGCCACACCGTCTGGCCCGAGGGCGGCCGCCATCGACGCCTGGCTCGACTGCCTCAACGCCATCGCCGACGGCACCTACGACACGCCGGGCTCAACCCCGCCCGCCCTCATCACGGACGTCGGACCATGACCACCACCTGGACTGCCGTATACGAACCGTGCAACAGTGCCGCCATGCCCGCACCCACGCTCGTCTCCAGCGCGGACGCCGCCAAGTTCTGCGGCATCACCGTCGCCAAGTTTCATCGTCGCATCGCCCGCGGCGAGATCGCCCCCGTCCTCCGGGCGCCCGGCGAGAAGGGCGCCATGTTCTTCCGGCCCCGCGACGTCACCCGCCTCGCCAAGATCCTCCACGCCGAGGCGGCCGCCAAGGCCGCCAAGGCCGAGGCCGCGGCATGACCGCCACCAGCGACGCGAAGCGGACCCTTGCCGCCGCCTTCGACGCCCACCTCCTCGCCATCGACGACCCCGTCGCCACGATCGACGACGCCACCCTGGCCGACGCCATGGGTGACGCCGAACTCGCCGCCCTGCGCGCCGTCCGCGACCGTCTCGCCTCGTCCTACGACGCCCACTCGGTGGCCAGGACCGGCCTGGCGGCCGGCGTCGGTCACGCCGTCGCCATCGTCGAGGGCATGATCGACGACGCGACCATGCCCACCCCACCCACCACCCACCAGGAGCCCACGACATGACCCACACCGCCCGTCGCGCACTCGGCCTCGCCGCCGTGTGCGCCGCCCTCACCCCGTTCGGAGCCGCCGCCGCGTCCGCCCAGACGGCGCCCATCGTCGTCACCGTCGACGTCGACTGCACGCCCACCCCCCTCGGCAACCCCGGCACGGTCGCCGCGACGTTCACGCCGACCGGCTCCGGCCTGTCGCCCGTCGCCACCCTGAACGACGTGCCACCCCTGTCCGTCCCCGCGTCCGGCCGCACGATCACCGCCGACCTCACCCCCACCGGCGGCTACACCTACACCGTCTTCGCCCGCGGCCCCGTCGGCGACGACGTGACCGACGACGTCATCGCGTCCGACACCGTCGACGATGCCTGCGGCACCGCCAACGTGCGCGCCGTCACCGGCGTCGCCCCCGACCAGGTCACCACGCCGCCGACCGTCTTCTGCCCCGGCTGCGGCCCGTCCGGCGGCACCGCCGTCCCCGGATCGGCGCTCGCCTGGTCCTACCCGGAGCACACGTGCACGCCCACCACGCTGCGTGGCGTCCTGACGAACGCCTCGAACTTCTGGGTCCAGTACGGCACCACCGCCGGCTACCCCAACCCCGTCCAGTTCTCCGCCACGATCGACGACCCCGCCACACCCGGGACGCCGCCGATCGCCACCGCCGCCCTCGACCTCGTGCAGCCCGGCTCGGGCGCCCACATCTCCGGCGTCCTCGTCCGAGTGTTCCCCCTGCAGACCATCCGCCTCCGCGTGTCCGCCGTCGACTCGGTCACCGGCCTCCCCGTCACGTTCGGCAACGGATCGGTCGGCACGAAGACCGACGACCTGACCTGCGACTGCCCGCCCCTGCCGAACACCCCCACGACACCCTCGCCGACGTCGCCCCCCACGACGCCGACGACGCCGGGCGCGTCGACGCCGGGCCCGTCCACGCCCACAACGGCGGCGCCTGCGACGTCCGCGCCCGGTACGACCGTGCGCCCCCTCCTCCCCGCCACCGGCGCCGACTCCGAGGACGCCGCCCGCATCGCCGTCACCCTCCTCCTCGCCGGCGCCGTCATCGTCGTCGCCGCCGCCTTCCGACGCCAGGACTGGACACCATGACCGGCAAGGTCACCATCGAGGACGCCACCCGCGTCTGTGTCCGCGCCGTCCGCCACCACGCCGGCCGCGCCGTCCGCTTCCCCCACGGGCCCGACGAGGCGCACATCGACCGCCTCCACCGCGCCCTCGAAGCGCTCGTCGGCGACGGCCCGGCCGGCTCCATCGTCGCCGCCGCCCGCCTAGTCGCCGCCCTCGACGAGGAGCGCCACGTCGCCGGCGGCCCATCCGTCGACACCTGGACACCCCCACCCGACCTGCCGACCGCCCTCGCCGGCACATGACCACGCGCCGGCGTCGCGTCACCATCACCTTCGTCGCCCCCGTACCGCCCGACCCCACCCTCGGCCACGTCATGCCACGCGACTACGACCGGGCCCTCCTCCTCCTCGCCGTCGAAGCCCTCGGCAACGCCGGATGCTCACTCGCCGACTGCCGCATCGACGCCGCCGGCCGCACCGGCATCACGGACGCCGGCTACCAGGTCGACACGTGGGCACCCATCGACCTCCACGCCGACGCCCTGAACGACGTGCGCCGCGCCACCCTCATCGAGGCCGACGTCCTCGTCGCCGCCCTCGCCGACCCCGCCGCCGTGCACACCGCCCTCACCGCCCTCATCGAGGCCATCCCATGCTCCCCATGAAGATCGTTGCCGTCCTCGGCGACCACGACTCCCGCACCCTCATCGCCATCGTCGACGGCGCCGCCAACCTCGAGGAGGTCGCCGCCAAGACCGGGCTCGACAAGTTCGCCGCGGCGCGATCCGTGCGCCGCCTCCGCGCCGACGGCCTCGTCAGCGCCACGTTCGAAGCGACCGTCGCCATCGCGCCGACGTGGCGCGCCGCGAACGACCCCACCGTCGACTGCTGCGGCCGTGACGCCGCCAACTGCGACTGCCCCACCACCACCACCGACCGGGAGGTCTGACCCCATGCTGTTCTCCGACTGGCTCCGCGGCCACGCCCGAGGCGAACTCGACGCCAAGATCGGCGAAGCCCTCGCCGAGGTGTCCGGCTCCGTGCTCGAGCTCGACCGGGCCGGCAAGGTCACCATCACCCTGACCGTCACCGCAAACCGACGCCTCGTCGCCGTCGTCGGCACCGTCACCGCCAAGGCGCCCAACGCCGACGGCGAAGCGTCCCTCTGGTTCATCGGGCCCGACGGCCAACTCGCCAAGGACGACCCCTACTTCGGTCACCTCCCCGGCACCGAACCCAGCCTCCTCGACGCCGACCACGACGCCGCCGCCGACTAGATCATGCACGCGCTGATCGTCCTGTTCGGATGCTGGCTCCTCGGCGTCAGCTTCCTCCTTCGCCGGTTCGACATTCTGTAGACCCCACACATAGGAGACCAACCCATGCCCACGCCCGATACCACCACGAACGTCGGCGCCGCCCTCGCCGCCGCCCGCCCCCTCAGCGACGTCTTCAACCTCGCGACCGATACCACCGAGATCCTCGCGGTCTCCCACCCCCACGACGTCGCCGTCGACCGCTACGTCCTCGAGGGCTACCAGGTCGCCCCGTCCCGCGGCCGCGGCACCATCGACACCTGGACCCGTGACGGCTTCGTCACCGCCTACCTCCAGCGCAGCGGCCCGACCACCAGCGAAGCGATCTACGTCCGCCGTTTCGCCCCGCAACTCGTCGCCGTCCTCAACGACGACTCGCCGACCGGGCCCGGATGGCGAGACTGGCGGATCACCCTCACCCTCGAGCCCACCACCGCCTGGCAGCACTGGCTCAACCACCAAGGCCTCAACGCCCTCCCCACCTTCGCCAGCATCATCGAGGACGGCATGGACGAGATCGTCACGCCGTCCGCCGCGACCGTCCTCGAGATCGCCCAAACGGTGCACGTGTCCGGCACCGTCAAGGTGAAGAACGCCAGCCGCCTCGCTGACGGCCAGACGCAGTACGTCTACGAGGAGGAGGTCGAGCAGCGCGCCGGAGTCGCCGGCACCCTCACCATCCCCGACGAACTCGTCCTGTCCGTCCCCGTGTTCCAAGGCACCGACCCCGTCACCGTCCGGGCCCGCATCAAGACCCGACGCCAAGGCGGCACCCTCACCATCGGCTACACCCTCGTCCGCCCCGACGACGTCATCCGCGACGTGATCGCCACCCAGATCGTCGCCGGCCTCGACGTCGACCTCGCCGTCCCCATCATCGACGGCAACGCCGGCAGCCCCACCACGCCCCTCACGTAGGAGGCCCCACCATGCAAGACCCAGGTCGCGCCGATGCTCGAGCAGGGGACATGGACCCCACGCTCGCACGGCGCAAGGGCCGGCGCACGTCCCCAGGGGGTGGCGCGCGCCGGCCCGCCCACACCACCGCGATCACCGCCACCGCCGAACGCACCGCCGACGGCATCACCGTCACCATCCTCGGCCCACGCCCACCCACCCTCAACGCCGAACGCACCGGCGCCAACGGCGGCTGGCGCCACCAGGCCGAGATCACCCGCCTATGGCGCGGCCACACCAAGGTCGCCGCCTTCCAGATCCGCTTCGGCGCCGCCAGCCCGTTCCCCCTCGCCGGCCCCCTCGTCGCCACCGTCATCCCCCTCCACGCCGACGACCGACGCGCCGCCCAAGACGTCGGCGCCTGCATCCCCGCCGCCAAGGCCGTCATCGACGGACTACGAGACGCCCGCATCATCACCGACGACGGGCCCGACGTCGTCACCCGCCTCGTGTTCGAGGCGCCCATCCGCACCCAGCGCGGCGACGGGCTCATCCTCCACCTCGGCCCCACCACCGTCGGGCCCGGCGAGTACGACGACGGGCCCACCCCATGAGCGACCCCGTCGACCCCACCCTCGGCGACCCGATCAAGGCCGCCGCCGCCCTCGAGTACATGGCCACCTGCATCGCCGACGACCCCGAACTCGCCCACATGGTCACACGATGGCGCGCCACCGCCGACCGGCAACGCGCCCACTGGTCCGCCGCCGGCTTCAATGACCACCAGATAGGCGCCGTCGTCGCCGGCGCCGTCGCCCTATCCATGCCCCACTGGCCCACCATCGCCGTCACGTCGATGGCCATGGAGATCCTCAGATGAGCAAGGGCAACGGCCACACCCCAGCCTCGACCAACTGGTACCCCGCGCACGGGCCCGCCCAGCACGCCGACATGCTCGCCCGGGCCCTCCGATCCGCCGCCCAGAACGGACGCGTCGAGACCGTGCACGACCACCCCCACGGCGACCCATGCGCCCGCACGTGCATCACCTACCGGCCCGCCACCACCAGCGAACCGTGGCCACCACCCCAGATCGACACGAGAGGCGCCCAGAACGCCACGAGCGGCACGCACGGCGCCGAGACGGCCGCAGATACCCCACCGCCCCCTGAGCCCACGTAGGACGGCCACCCATGACCATCGCCCGCGAACCCCGCGACAACGACTGGGCCGACGACGCCCGCTGCCTCGGCGTCGACCCCGACCTGTTCTTCCCCGAACGAGGCGAAACGCACGCCGGGCTCAAAGCCAAAGCTGTCTGCTCCGCGTGCCCCGTCCGCGAACCCTGCCTCGGCTACGCCATGACCTACGCCGAGAAGCACGGCGTCTGGGGAGGCCTGTCCGAACGCGAACGCCGCGCCCTACGCCGCCGCGGATGGCGCGCCGGCGACCCCATGCCCGCCGTCAACCTCAACACCGGCGGAGGCGACGAAGAAGCCCGCCGCACACCTGCCCGCGTCACGTCACGCCTCGACGCCGTCGTCGCCCTCCGCGCCCGCGGCGTCCCCGACCTGATCATCGCCGGCACCCTCGGCATGACCGCCGGCGCCGTCGCCACCGCACCCACCCGCCACGCCGCCCTCGAAGCCCGACGCGCCACCAAGGCAGGCTGACCCATGAGCGTCGAAGCCATCGCTATCGTCCTCCACCACGCCACCGACGTCAGCGGCACCGACAAGGTCGTCCTCGTCGGCATCGCGAACCACGACGGCGACGGCGGCGCCTGGCCCACCATGGCCACCCTGGCGAAGTATGCCGCCGTCGAGGAGCGCGCCGTCCGCCGCGCCGTCCGCCGCCTCGAGGACGCCGACCTCATCGCCGTCGACGTCAAGGAAGGCGGCCTTCGCTCCACCCGGAACGACCGCCGCCCGAACCGCTACCGCATCCTCATCCGATGCCCCGACGACTGCGACGGCACCACCGCCCACCGCGTCCCCCGAGACCGATGACTGACCACCCGCCACGAGGGGTCGTCTCAACCCCCTCGTGCGCCCGGCGACGTTGTCGCCACGAGGGGTCGTCTGACGTCGCCACGAGGGGTCGTCTGCGTCCTCCAGAACCATAAGAGAACCATCCCTGGACTGATCACCGACAACTGACCACCGACAGAGCAACCGAATAAGCGAAACTGAATTGCGCGCGACGCCCACGAAAACGAGGAACCGATGACCCGCGACGAGACCACCGATCTGCTCCGCATCCGCCAGACCAGAACCGGCGAGAACTTCGGCGCCGCCATGCTCGACGAGTGGACTGATGCCCTGAGGGACACCGACTACGGCGCCGCCATCGTCGCCATGCGCCGCGCCTGCACCAAGCACGCCAAGGTCAACTGGTACCAGTTCCACGAGGAACTCGCCGCCCACCTCCGCGACCGGCGCGACCGCCACGCCGAACACGCCGAAGCCCTCGACTGCGACCTATGCGGCGGCACCGGATGGCAGTACGCCGGACGCGACCGCCGCGGCAACCCGACCGTCGAGCCATGCGAACGGCACATGCGCTCCGGGCCCGTCATCGCCCCCAGCGCCGGCATCCCCATCGCCGCCCGCGCCTGCCGCGACGAGATGCGACGACGCGGCGCCGACGACGCCACCATCGACGAGCGCCTCGTCGCCGTGTTCCGCATGAGCCTCGCCGACCTCGACCTCCCCGCCTACATGCAACGGCCACACCAGCCCGCCACCACCGCCGCCGTCCTCGACACCGTCGCCAACCTCCTCCACGACAACGAACGATGAAGGCGCAACGCCCACCCAAGCCGGGCTCGGCCCGCGACCTCCGCTACGGGCGGCGCGGAGGCGGATGGACCGACGACCCCGACGCCGGCCACCGCACCGAAGGACCGCCATGCGACGAGTGCGGCCGCCCCATGCTCCTCGGCCAACGCAACCGCCATCACACGTGCGGCCCCAAGTGCCCCACGTGCTTCATGTACGAGCAGGCCTGCACCTGCGGAAAGGGGACGCCATGACGCCCACCACGCCGGGCTCAACCGGCCTCCGCTACGGTCATAGCGCAGCCCTCGGGTACGCCCGACAGACGGCCACCAGGACCCCTCAGCGAGCCTCGACGACCCCCGACCCGCGGCACACAGCGCCATGAGCGACCACGACACGCTCCGCGCCCTCGAAGCCGAGATCGGCGCCCTCCTCGCCCGCGCCCCCGAGTGGCACGAGCTCGTCCGACGGGCCCGGATCGGCAGCCGACCCGACGGCTACCCCGCCCGCGCCAGCGGCGCCGAACCATCCTCGGGCCCGTCCGGCGCCGCCCACGTCGCCCACACCTCCCAGGACGCCGCCGGCTGGTACTGGGTCTGCACGTGCGGCGCCACGACCACCACCCGCTACGCCGAGGTCGACCCCGCCAAGCAAGGCGCCGCCCGCCACGAGGAACGCGGCTCGACGATCGACTACGCCGACCCCACCGGCGCCACCGTCCTCGCCCGCCTCGGTCACCGCCCCGACGACGTCACCGCCGCCGCCCGACGCCTCCTCCGACACGTCACCACCGCCGCCGAAGAACTCCGCTACGCCACCCTCGCCCTCGACACCCTCAAGGCCGCGCAACCCGACCACGGCGAACCAGGCTGCGAGTCGTGCGCCCGCATCACGTCACCCATCACCGACAGCCCGCTGTGGTCCCCCGTCCACCCCCAACTGAGCAACCGCACGACCGTCGCCGGCCGCCTCAAGGACGCCCGCTACCTGTGCCGCTGGTGCTTCGACCAAGTCGGGCTCAACCACGAAGACGCCACCCTCCGCACCCAAGGCGACGCCGGCCTCCTCCCCACCCGCGACCAACTCCGCGCCCACCACGCCGGCCGCCGCCTACGCCGCGGCGGGATCGTCCCCGGACCCCGGAGGTCATGATGCCCACACCCGACACCTACGCCCTCCTCGACCGCCTCGTCGTCGTCGTGAACGCCCTCGACGACGCCGCCAAGGAGGCCACCCGCAAGTCGCGCCGCGCCATCGAGACCGCCGGCGCCGCATCCGCCGAGCTCGGCACCGCCATCACCCTCTACCGCTCCCTCACCACCGCCCTCGTCGGCGGCGCCGGCCACGACCCGAAAGCCGCCCGCCCCCTCGCCGACGTCGTCACCGAAGTCGAAGCATTCCTCACCAACCCCACCCCGGAGGTAACCCCCTGATGCCCGCCCACACCACCCTCGCCGAGCTCCAGGCCCGCGCCTACCACGACAGCCAGCACTGGTTCCCCGACGTCCACGCGGACGACCGCACCGCCGCCGTGCACTTTTCGCTCGGCATCGCCGGCGAGGTCGGCGAACTCGTGAACATCGTCAAGAAGGCGAACCGCTCCGGCCGCTGGAACGGCTACGTCCACGACCACCACGCCGACCTCCGCCACGAGGCCGCCGACGTCGCCATCTACCTCCTCGACCTGTGCGCCGCCCTCAACATCGACCTCGCCTACGCCATCGACGAGAAGCGAGCCATCCTCGTCGAACGCTGGGGAGACCCCGACTGATGCCCCCTCGTCCCCGCGTCACGACCGACGCCATCCCCGTCCGCGTGTCCGCCGCCCAACTACGCCAGCCCTTCAACGGCTGCGAGCCCGACTACATACGCGACGTCTGCCACGGCGCCTGCTGCCGATCCTCGACCGGGCCCGCCCAAGTCGTCCTCCTCCCCGCCGAGGTCGCCGTCGTCCGCCGCTACGGCGCCGACACCACAGGCCTCCGCATCGACGCCGACGCCCGCGGCCGCTGCCCCTTCCAGCACGACGCCAGCAACCTGTGCACCCTCCACGACACCGACGCCAAACCGTTCGGCTGCTCCGTGTCCCCGTTCATCCTCACCAACCCGCGGCCACCCACCCTGCCCTGCCTCGTGGTCCGCAACCGCTACCGCCTCCTGAAGTGCTACGACGACGGGCGCCGCCTCCCCGCCTACCTCGCCTTCGCCGCGTCCCTCGAGTACCTGTTCGGCGTCGACACCGCCGACGCCCTCACCCGACTACTCGACGCCGGCGACAACGCCGACGCCGAAGCAGCGCCATGGCCCATGCTCCGCGGCGCCTACAACGCACTCGCCGGCAACGCCCACGAACGGAGCCACCCGTGACCACCGCCCCCGACTACCCGCCCGGCACCCTCGGCGCCGAGATGCAACGCCTACGAGCCGAGGCCGAGGCGCTAGGCCTCACCGAGCTCGTCGACCGCATCGACGCCGCCTGGGAACGCCTCGACCGCACGCGCGACGCCATCCTCCGAGACGCAGGCGTCCTGTGACCGCCTTCAGCCCCTACGGCGAGAACCTCTTCGGCGAACCGATCGACGCGCCGCCCGGCGTCGTCCGCGGGCCCCTCGTCGAGGAGTTCACGATCGCCCCCTTCAGCGTCCTCGACTGTCGGGCCGGATCGTGGCAGGACCGCAAGCGCGCCTGGCTGTCCTACGGCCTCCAGTCGGAGGTCGGGCGCGACGCCCGCGCCTACAACATCAAGGAATGGATGGCCGACAAGGCCGCCACCGGCGACGTGAGCGACTCCGGCCAGTCCGACGTCTCGATCTTCGACCCCGTCCTCACCGAGATGGCCTATCGCTGGTTCTGCCCGCCGGACGGCCACGTCCTCGATCCGTTCGCCGGCGGATCGGTCCGCGGGATCGTCGCCGGCTTCCTCGGCCTCGACTACACCGGGCTCGAGCTGCGCGCCGAACAGGTCGACGCCAACGAGAAGCAGGCCGACACGATCGCGCCGCCACGCCGACCCATCTGGATCACCGCCGACAGCCGAGCGTTCCTCAGCGACCCCGACGAGATGACCGCCGTCCCCAAGGCAGACCTCGTCTTCACGTGCCCGCCCTACTACGACCTCGAGGTCTACTCGAACGACCCCGCCGACCTGTCGAACATGACCTACGACGCCTTCCTCGGCGCGTACCGCGGGATCATCGCCGGCGCGTGCCGCCACCTCGCCCCCGACCGCTTCGCCGCCATCGTCGTCGGCGACGTCCGCGACAAGGCCGGCCACCTCCGCAACTTCGTCTCGGCGACCATCGACGCCTTCACCGACGCCGGGCTCAACTTCTACAACGAGGCCGTTGTCCTGACGTCCGTCGGCACGCTCGCCCTCCGCACCGGCAAGCAGTTCCGCACGTCGCGCAAGATGGGCAAGGGCCACCAGAACCTGCTCGTCTTCGTGAAGGGCGACCCGCGCCGCGCCACCGCCCTATTCGCCGACGCCACACCCGACAACGAGGAGGACCAACCATGAGCCACGCCCGCGCCGCCCGACGTCGTGCCGAACGTGAACGGCAGAAGGTCGTCGGCATGGTGATCACCACCGAGGGCCAGTCCGAGTACGTGTCCCCGGAACAGCTCGCCGGCCTGGCCGCCAGCCCGATGCCCCCGAAGATCCCTGGCCATCACCGCTGGATCGCCGTCGCCATGTACGCCGTCACCGAGCACGAGATGCTCGACACGACCGCCTCCGCCCACCTCGACACCCGCAACCTCGCCGGCGTCCACTTCGGATGCTGGGACTGCGAACAACCCCTCGGGCTCATCCAGCCCGGCACCCACTGCCCCGCCGACGCGAACGACGCCGGCCTGCCACCGAGCGCGGCATGAGCCGCTGCTTCACGTCCGACGGTCGACCCAAGCGCCGCTGGGCGACCCGCGCCGAAGCGAAGGCTGCGCTACGCCAACAGGAACGCTGGCCCGACTTCGTCCCCGGGACCGCCCCCTACCGTTGTCCGTCTTGCAACTACTTCCACCTCGGCCACTACCCGACGAACGAGGCCATCCGCGCCCGGTTCCGGGCCCGGCATCGGCCGGCGTCATGAGGTGCCGACGATGCGGCGCCGACGCCGCCGCCGCCCAGCACCCCTGGTGCATCGCCTGTCAATCGACGACGTGCACCTGCGCCGACCCGATCCCCGACCCGATCATGCCCGGAGGCTGCGTCACGTGCGCCCGCCCCGTCCTCGACGCGATCACCCACCCACAAGGAGCACCGACATGAGACCCACCGCGATCCGACGCCTGGCCATCGGCGTCGGCCTGGCCGCCATCGCCATCCTCGGCGTCACGGGCCCGGCCGACGCCAAGCCGAAGCCGACACCACCGCCCACCGTCGAGGAGTCACCCGTCCCCGACGGCATGACCCGCGCCGAACTCGACGCCGCCCGCGATGCCGCGATCGCCAACGCCATCGAGAATGGCACCGGCGTCGGCTCGTCCACCGGCGGCACGACGACCCAGTTCGAGACGATGGCGGTAACAGGCTGGATAAACATCTCCTCGAGCCAGGGCTCGTACAACTGCCTGATCCAGGCGCGCCAGAACGGCTCAAACTGGTGGCAGACGAGAGTGGCGTCCGGCGTGTGCAAAGCCCTCTACGTCGAGACCTACCGCTACAACTCAGACCTGATGTGCGACCTCGACTACTACATACCCGCCGGCGGCGCCACCAAGGTCCCGGTCGGCTACATCTTGGAGAGTCGATGCGCCCTCAAGATCTGCTACATCTACGTCTACTGGCGGGATGGCGCCGGCGTGTTCCGGGACGTCGTCTTCTGGGACGGCGGTAGCCAGTTCTGACGACGTCCGCCGAACGGATGCGTCGGCGTCGGGCCCGCCTCGCCGCCGAGGGCTACCTGTTCGTCCATGGCGTCCCCATCCTCCGGGCGCGTCGGCAACGGGCGCCCGGCGACGTGCCGCCCCACGGCACCGAGGCCCGCTACCGCTGGTCGGGCGGCTACTGCTCGTGCGTCGCCTGTCGGGCGGCGCACGCCGCCGTTGTGCGCCGCGGTCGGGCCCGTCGCCGCGACGCCGCCAAAGAAACAGGTTGACAACCGTAAACGTTTCCGGTAAGGTCTGGTTGTAGCCAAGGTTCCGGGAGCAAGCCGGCAGGCCAGTGTGGAATCCGCCAACAACGTCACCCGCCTGAGCCCGCCAGGGCGGCACCCGGAGCCGAGGCCCGACAGCAAGACGGAGGTCCCCTCGGGGACGGCCGGCCCGCCGACGAGGTGCCCGCCCATCACGGGCCGCAACCAGGGCTCGGCCGGCCGCCCCCACCGGGACCACTAGCACCGGAGGAGACCACACCATGACCATGACCGTCGGACAACTGAAGCAACTACTCGAGGACTACGACGACGACCGACCCATCCTCGCCGTCCACCAGCCCTCATGGCCGCTCGCCGAGAACATCGTCGGCCTCGCCGTCTACGAGAACCGCTACGACGAGAACGGCGACAACGTCGACGCCGACCCCGCCGACGTCGACGGCGACGAAGACGCCACCCCCGTCTGGCTCGTCGTGTCCGGCCACCAGTGGGATCGGTCGCCCTACGGACCCCGCTGGGCATTCGACTCGGTGGACGCATGATGACCAATCCCACCGCCCACCTCACCGCCGGCGAGTCGCTGGTCATCACCACCGACACCGGCCGCGAGGTGCACCTGTTCCTGCACCACTGCGACACGTGCACCTCCCTCGACGTGTGGACCGAGACGCCCGGCACCGTCGGCCCCTTCACGAACACCGGCGCCCCCGAGCGCCTCGCCTCCGGCCTGTTCGCCTTCCGTGGCGGCAGCCGCGTCACGATCGACGGCGCCGACCCCACACCCGACAGCGTCGGATGGCCCGCCGTGTCCACCGCCGCCCTCGTGTGGCACGACCCCGCGGAGGTGACGTCATGATGTGCGACGAGTGCGCGTGGACCCATGACCACGCGCACGACCCCGTCGCCGTGCCACACCCGACGTACTGCCCTCACGGCGCCATCATCGGATGGCACCACCTCACCGACCCCGACACGATCGTCTCCACGCGGATGACGACGCCCTGCGGACAGTGCCGCCTCGCGCCATGACAGCGCCCGCAGCGCCGCCGCTCCCCTGGACGGCCATCGAGATCGTCGGCGACGGCGCCTCCGGCAGCGCGTGGTGCGCCGAGTGCAAGACCTACCTGACGAGTCCGTCCGGCGCCTGGTTCGGCGCCATGGTCGAGGCCATCGTCGACCACCTCGCCACCGCCCACGGCTACGACGTGGCCGCGCCATGACCGGGCTGCCGCTCGTCGTCGACGATGGCGGCCGCGCCGACGCCGGCTTCAAAGGCTCGGCCGGCGACTGCGTCACCCGCGCCATCGCCATCGCTACCGGGACGCCATACGCCGACGTCTACGCCGACCTGCACGAGCGGGCCCAGCGACACCAGGCAACGAGCCGCCGTCGTGCCGATCGGACACGGACGGGCCGCCCCCGTTCGGCGTCACCCCGCGACGGCGTCGCCCGCGCCGTGTTCCACCC
>Ga0210380_10000504_pt1 | contig 17170 bp, 27 predicted proteins | sample PLM4_5_coexredo_FD_155476 | JGI IMG/M metagenome (GOLD analysis project Ga0210380, IMG submission 155476) | Groundwater sediment microbial communities from an aquifer in East River, Colorado, USA - PLM4_5_coex redo | ecosystem: Environmental > Terrestrial > Soil > Riparian zone | place: USA... | reverse complement strand
CCGAACGTGGCCCAGTTCATGCCACATCCTTAACGATCGACCGAACACCGCAACGCGACTGGTCATGTTGCTCCCGGCCCTGGAGGATCTCGGACAGTTGTTCGAATATCCAGCTGTTCCCGTAAAACCACTCACGCCCTTGAATGGCAGAGCCCATGAGGTTCTGAGCACGCCCTATCATCTCGTTTTCTTGACATCCGCAGCCACCTACGGAGCGCAAAACAGCTCTTGATCCGACCGATACCTCATGATCGAATATCCGTGAGCCGGGCCTTAGCGACCTGCCTACTTTGATCACTCCCGAAGAAAACATGATCAAGTAGACCCTTCCGTAAACCACCTGGTCGTTCATAGCGTGTCCTCCAGCCCCGGGGCCAGTGAGCTGATCACGTATTTGCCGACGTGAACGTTCGTGACCTTGACCCCCTCCAGCTTCGGTAGATTGCTCATGATCACGTCCCTGGCCTCCTCTCTGCTCTCCACGCCCATGACGTCGAAGGTCAGATGGACGCTGTAACCGGTCCGGCCGTGGAGCTCTCGCTTGATCACGGGCACATATGGCTCTGTCGGTTGATCGGCAGAAGTCCAGACGATCTCCAGGGACTCCCGGGAAACCGTTCGTCGGTTCTTCCCGCCGACGGCTTTAACGATCAGCCTGTCCGGATTGACCAGGATCGAGAGGACCCGGTACTCCTTGGAACTCCCTCGCTCCTTGATCATTTGGCCTAGGCCGACTTCATCGAACTTCATTCGTTCCTGCGATCCGGTCATCTCACGCCCGTCCGTAGCACTGGTCTTCGATCTTGGTCTGGTCCCCTCCAGCGCCCGGTGTATCCGTAAGCGCGGGAGGGGCGATCATGGGGAATCTGTTGATCTTCGCCATAACGTCGGAGGTGCCCGGGACGGAGATCCAGCCGTCCCACTCCGTGGAGATCGCCATAATCTTGTTGACGTGGAACTGCGAGTGTGGACCTGGCTCCGACGTCCAGAGGATCATGTACCGGTATCCGTTCCGGCCCATGATGGGTGCCCGGCCGACTTCGACCCGGATTCGATGGGTGATGCCGTCCGGGGCCACCCTGACCGGAAGGCCGTTCATGGTCCACCACCCCCGAGACTCCGCCAGCTCCATGAGCTCATGAGCGGCTTTCGGATAGGGGCGGATACCAGCCGTGGTCAGTACCCAGTCTGTACCGTCTACGTACCTGATCGGTGGAAGTGCCATGAGTCGATCCTACGTTCTACGTGACGATCTGTCACGCCTTCTTATCCAACGGATGTGTGGTCCAGCCAGGGAAGTGACTCCATCGTGGTGATCACGATGGACGCCCCAGGCCGGTCAAGCGCGCCGACCTGACCGGGGTAGAGCTTCTGCGCACTGGTCACCACCACCAGCGCATCGTCCTTCCAGAGCCCCGATTCCGTGATCCCGTCTTCCGTGCTCCGGACAAGCTTGGACAGGTCTGGGACCACGGACGGATAGATCCGCCCTTTGGGCATCTTCGCCGGAGCCTTCAGGGTGAACGTCACGTTCAGGATCACGGCCGTCTCGATCATCGGCCCCGTGATCGCCTCGACCGCCGCCGCCTTGACGGCCGCCCTCCAGGGCTTGACGTAACCGGACATCTCGATCATGATCGCCGATCCGTTCTTGCGCCGTCCGATCGGCCGCTTGCTGCCCTGAGGAGCCGGACGGCCGTAGACGACGAAATCAACGCTGCTCATTCGATCTTTCCTCTCGGGGGAAGCTGGGTGTCGCACGTCCTGCAGAGGCTGGCCACCTTGACCGGGGTCAGGCAGTAGTCCAGGCTCCACACGTCCACGCGTTCGCTGTCCAGGTGCCTGCAGAGGCCCCGGACGTACTGGGGGTTGACCTCACTGAACGAAGTGCATTCCACCCACTCCCAGCGAGGATCGAGATCGTTCATGATCTCTGGAACTCCTTGTCGTAGGCCAGTGCCCAGGTCTGGCCAGGCCTGGAGCATCCGGCAGTGATCGGCACGCCCCGGAAGTCGAACGTGAAGGCCTTGACGACTTCCCGGCCGATCTCTTCCGCGTCCGCCGTGGGGACGGACAGGACCACTTCGTCATGGATGACGACACGGAGGTACTTCCACAGATCCGTGTCCAGGTTCAGCAAGCCCTGGCCCAGAGCGTCCCGTGTGCCGCCCTGACCGGGGAGCGCGGCACCCTGGGTATAGGCGAACTGCGGGTCGGCCCGCATCGGCCGCCCCCAGCCGTTATCGAGGTACGCCCCGGATCGGGCTATGGCCCTCATCTCCTCCTGCCACTCCACAAGCCGGGGGTAGTTGAGCCTCATCTCACGATCGAACTGGAGGGCTAGCGTGGGATCGGCCCCGTTCCGGATCATGGTGTTGACCGACTCGCCGTAGTTCCAGCCGTGGCTGATCGCCTTCGCCGCCTCACGAAGATCCTTCGTCCCGAAGACGGCCTGAGAGACCATCTCGTGAAGGTCCGCGTTCGGGTCCTGAAAGATCGCCATGTATCCGGGGTCCTGGGACAGGCCAGCGAGGATCCGCGCGTCGATCTGGTTCAGGTCGATGGTGATGACCCTCTGACCTTCGTCGGGCAGGAACACGCGCCGCTCCACGTGCTTGCCGTTCCTCTTCCCGAAGACGGTCAGCAGAGACACGCTCCAGCGCCCTGACGCCTGCGTGGGAGCGATGGAGGGGTGATACCGGTACGTTCCGTCCGGGGCCAGCGCCCGGCCGTTGTAGGCCGACTGGTAGACGGTCCGCTCCCCCACCAGAGAGACGATCAGTTCGAGCATCCGTTCGATCTTGGCGTCCCTCCGGCTGGACCTCTTGATCCTTTCCAGGAGATCGCCCATGGCCTCTCCGGACAGCTGCAGCTCTCCCGACTTGTCCGTACGGGGGAGGGTGTCAGGGTTGATCCCCGCGTCCGTCAGGGCCTGCTCCACGCATGCCTTACCGGCCGGAGAGGCGAGAGGGGATTTGTACGGCTCGAACCGGTCCGGGATCCGCTTGAACTTGATCGTCTTGCCCAAGGGGAGATCGATCATGTCGACCAGTTCCTGCAGCTGCCCGGCCTTGCGTTCGGTCTGCTCCGCTATCGTCCGCTCCAGCTCCGGCATGTCCAGCTTGAATCCGTTGACGGTCATCTGCGTGATGGGGAGGGAGACGTCCATATCCCGAAGCGCGTAGGCCTTCAGGTCCGGCTGGCCGTCAAGCCTCTGCAGCTGATCGTTCAGTAGCGCCGTGGTGGCCGAGATGTCCCCGTCCAGGTACGAGAGGTATTCCGGATCATCGTCCGGGATCAGGTGGTATCCGCCGTGCTTCTTCGCCAGCCCCGCGAGATCGTCTGTCTTGGCTGGGAGCCCGCGCCGGAGACAGGTGTTGTCCAGCCCGTAGTAGTGGTGCGGCATCTTCGGCGTCCCGTCCTTACCGGACAGAGGGGGATCGAGGATGTATTCGGCCAGCTTCGTGTCCCAAACCCTCCCCTTGAGGAGATCGAGCCGGAGCCCCTTCTTCGCCAGGGCCACGAGATCGAAGCCGGAGATGTTGTGTCCGGCGACGAACGGCTGTCCGTTCGCCAGCGCGATGGACATGACGATGTTCATCTGTCCGGCCCCGGGGATGACGTGATGATCACCGTTACTGTCCGTATAACCCCCGATCTTCACGAACGGGTCCCGGATGTGGAGTTCGGCCACGGAAGCCGTCTCCAGGTCGAACACGAACGGGTGCTGGGAGGTGGCAGAAGTGGCAGTTTTGAGGCCACTCTCCTCTGCTGAGTAAAAACACCCTGTTTTTGCCCCTTCAGAGATCATCTTTATGCTCCCTTTATCACCCTCCACAGGGTCGCTAACAATAGGGCTGGAGTTGCCACTTTTGCCACCTAGTTGATCTTCCATGGTGTTCTCCGTACGTCGTACGACATTAAATCCCCGAGCTTTCGAGGGCATGATCCTTACGTCCTGAACCCCATTTACGCTGGTCAGGTGTGCCGTGAAGGCCTTCCGCCCCAGTGGCTTCGACTTCTGAACCTCCGTCCACGCGGTGAAAATGCGGTGCAGCTCTGAAGCCGTGGTCCCGTGGCTGGTGGCAACTACGGTTTTGCCACCCGTTTCTGCCACCTCCATCTCGTCAGAGATCCACTGCCGGACCCGATTCGACCCGACTTCGAAGGCCTCACGAACTTCGGGCAGTGTCGGAGAGTAACCACCACGGTCATGCATTCGCTGCCACGCGGTCACCAGCCGGACCAGGATTCCGGGAAGTTCGTTCATCATCCCGACTTCGATCAGGGGGTCCTCATGACCGGCGAAGCTGTTGCCGAACCGGAACGGCTTGATCCGCTCCAGATAGGCCCGGGACGTCTCTCCGACCGTGGGCAGTTCGTTCGCGCAGAAGGCGAACAAAGCCCTGTTCCGGAAGGCGAACGGAGAGGCGAACTTCTCCTCTCCCATGATCAGATCGTCTCCGGTCATCATCTTGAACAGGGACAGGTCCGTGACCTCCGCAGAGGACAGATCACTGGAGGCGTTCAAGATCTTGCCGTAGACACTGGCCGCCGCGAACCGGTTCTCGGCCAGCGCGTGAAGGGTCACGGCCGACTGGTTCGCCTGACCGGCCAGAGCCTGGATCAGCCGGATGAACGTCGACTTTCCGGACTTGCTGGGGCCGAAGGCGAACAGAGCCTTGCTCGGAGTCCTGGACGGATCGAGCATGGTCGACGCCACCTCTTCCAGATCATCTATCTGGTCCGGGATGACCATCTCCAGCCAGCGTTCGTATGTGGGTGCCTTCGCCTCCGGCTCCCAGGGAATCGGAAGCTGCGCGCTGGACATGTAGATCGGATCGTGTGGCTTCAGCGTCCCGGACACCAGATCGAGCATGCCGTTCTCCACGTTCAGGAGCGGCTCCATGCTCCGCTCCGGCAGACGCGTCCCAGAGAGGTACAGCAGGCCGACGGCCGTCTCTTCGATGTTCTTCCGCCACTCTTTCCGGTACAGGTCTCCCAGAAGCTCCACAACGCCGGAGAGCAGGGCCAGGGGGTTCAGCCGGTACACGCCGTCGGAGTAGAGGGCCACCTTCCCCTCCACCGTGAGGGCGGCCGGAGCCTTGTCCATCACGGCCTCTGTCGCACGCTTGACCAGCAGAGCGCCGTTCTCGGCGATGAACGGATGTGCGGGTGGCTTCTTGGGTGCCTTCGGAAGTCTGGCCGTGGCCTGGTTCAGCCAGAGCGCCATGATCTCCGTCCGCCGTTCCTCCGGCAGATCGGCCAGCACATCGTCAAGCCCGTTAGAGCCGCGTGCCGTGGTCTGGACGTACCGGACGGAGCCGACGCCGGAGCGCTTCAGCTGGTCTGACAGCTGCTTCGCCGCACAGTGGACCTGATAGTTCGTCTCCATGTCCGCGTCGAAGCACACATAGACGTCCCGGCCCATGAGGAACATCACGTCCGGGAGCCACGTGGCCCTTCCGCCGTCCACCCATCCCCAGCACCCTGACAGTCCGTAGATCGCGTACTCCGGCGGTGCCCAGGACAGGGCCGCGAACTGTTGCTTGGTCCCTTCCACGATCAGCACGGGGCCAGTACCTGAGTCACGGAGCCGGTTGATCATCAGGTCCGTGTCGGTTGGCCACACGTACTTGACCGGCCGCCCGGTCTCGAAATCGAGATCAGGGATGTCCGGCCGTAGCTGCCACGTCTCCTCACCCGTGGGCGATCGCCACGGGAACACGATCCCGCGTTCGATCGAGTCGATTCCTTGTGAGTCGATCACTTCGTCCGTGATCGCGCTGGCGTTCAGGTACGCCCGGTGTTCTGGGGTAATCATGCTTGGGGCTCCAGGGCGATCTCAGTAGCGCGGTTGAACAGTTCGAGGGTGCCCAGGTCCAGGGCGATGGAGAGCCGGAGCAGGCCGAGAGTTCCGGGGTAGGCCTTCCCCTGCTCCCAGGATCGGAGAGTGTGGATGGAGATCCCCGAGACGTCCGCCAGATCCAGCTGACTCTGACCGGTCTTCTCCCGGTACTCCGCGATCGCACGGCCGAGAGATTCTTTCGTGATCATGATCACCTCCTTTCAAGGTAAGCAAGATAGTACGACCATATAGCTTGACCTGGAGTCACACAAGAACGATGATGGAGGTTCCGAACATCCGATCGAAGGAAGCAGCGCATGAGCCGCATGAGAAGGATCAAGGATCTGGAGATTCAGATCTCGGAGATGGTGGAGACCCTGACCATCCTCAAGACCTGGCCCAAGGAGCCGGTGGAGGATTACGCCGTGGTCACCTTCGAGAAGACCTTCGGGTCCAGCTCCGGCTTCCCCTACCACTACGCCGCGATCAAGGCCGGTGGCCGCTGGTGGATCACTGGCAAGGTCACCCGATCGTTCAGCTGGGAAGAGCTCCTGGACTTCATCGACTCGGCCGCGCCGACCATGCTCGAAGCCGGTAGCTGGGTGTCCCTTCGGCGTGATCACGCATGACGAAGATCGTCACTCCCGTCTACAACGTCGTGGACCGCAAGGGCTTGTGGATCATCGTCCGCCGGAGCGTGGCCGGAGACGTCCGCCGGATCGTCGCGTACCCGCACACGACCACGGCCGAAGCGATCGCCCATGAGGTGGCCACGACCCTCAACGGCATGGCCTGGAGGGAATCGTGAGCAGGCGAGTCAAGATCGAGACGTTCACGATCTTCGAGGCCGGAAGCAATCAGATCTTCCTGGAGATCGGCCCGCGCTCCAACCCGCCGCAGGACGACACGGCCGTACTTCGCGTCGGCCACAAGACCGTCGACTCCGGCGGGATCTCCGTCCTTCTGGAGCGATCCGAGTTCGGCCTTCTCATGGCCGATCTTCTCGCGACCGATCGGACCGGACCATTTGGAGGCCTGCAGACGTCGGCCATCTTCTACCCGGCATCCGGCCCCGGCCTTCAGCCCGCGCTGGCGATCTGGTGGAACGGATCAGGCCGGAGCAGGACCTTCACGTTTAGCCCCGATCAAGTATCGGAGATGGTCACGTGGATGCGTGACCGGATCGATCACGGCTGGACCGGCTGGAAGTCGGGAGTGAAGAGTGAATGATCAACTGAGCCGCGCGGACAAGATGAAGATCCGCCGCGCCGTCGAAGAGGCGAAGGACTGGCAGACGGCCAACCCTCACGCGCCGGACGTGCTGCAGATGGGCCGCGATCTCGCGAACCTCCTGCGGATCGAGATGCCGGATGTCGACGCCGTCGGTATGGGCCGTGTGTGCCTGAACCTGGCCAGTTACCTGGACCAGGTGGCCGAAGGTGGATCGCACTGCCCCGCGATCATGGCCGCCGCCGATCACATCCGGACTACCGGATTCGATCTGACCTCGATCGAGTGGGAGGAGAGCCCGTGAGCACCCCCGACGAAGGCCGTAGGCCTCTGTCAGCCGACGGACAGCGGATGCTGGACCTGGTGGCCCAGCTGTCGCCGGAGACCCGTCAGAGGCTGGCCCAGGGCCTTGACGACCGGTTCCACGAACTCACGGGCACGCCCCGGACGGAGGATGACGGATGCGACTATCCGGACTCTCCGTGCCTGGTGTGCGACCACAAGAATTGTGGATGGTGCCCCGAGTGTTCACCGGGGGTGCCGGAGTCATGAGCTTTCCCGAAGGCTGGCCCGCCGGAGAGCCGCAGAGGCTGATCAAGGGTGAACCGGAACCGTACCGGCCGTTCTCCCCGGTTCCCGTCACGGAGATGACTGTGTGGATCACGGATGGGAACACGGAGATCAAGCGGGAGTTCTCCGGCATCCTCCCGAACCTGGCTCATTACATCCCGTACTTCAATCGGGACTGGGACGCGCTGGTCAAGCGCTCCACCGGTCTACCGGCCAGCCGGACGATCGAAGCCGTGGAGATGGAGATCACGATCTGGTTTGAACGTCTCGGGGTCAAGCTCACGGATCAGACGGAGACGATCGACCAGGACGCCGGACGGCTGTTCGTCCGGCTGGCCTTCGAGACGTGGGAGAGGATGGTCCGGCGGTGAGATATGTCGGCAGCAAGAACCGGCTGGCGAAGCGGATCCGGGACGTCGTGACGGAGCTCCGTGGAGACCGTGACGTCTACTGGGAGCCGTTCTGCGGAGGGCTCAACTCGTTCGCCGCGATCGCCCCGGGGTTCCGGAAGGCTTACGCCAGCGACACGCATCCTGATCTGATCATGATGTGGCAGGCTCTGCGAGATGGCTGGACCCCGCCGGACGTGATCACGGAGCGGGAGTACGCCGACTTGAAGGACGCTGAGCCTAGCGCGCTCCGTGGTCTGGCGGGGTTCGGAGGATCGTTCGGCGGCAAGTGGTTCGGTGGATACGCCCGTGGTGGCCACAATGCCAGCGGGTCTCCCCGGAACCATCAGGGGGAGTCGGCACGCGCGGCACTGTCCCGGATGAGCTCCCTGGAGGGCACGGACGTGATCTTCCGCTGCGCGTCCTTTGAGTCGGGCCGCGCGTCGGCCGACCACGTCGTCTACTGCGACCCTCCGTACGCGTCGTCTCTCGGTTACCGGGGCACCGATGATTTCGATCATCAGGCGTTCTGGGAGTGGTGCCGTGTTCAGGCGAAGTCCGGGGCACTGGTCCTGGTGAGCGAGTACACCGCCCCCGACGACATGGAATGCGTGGCCGAGTTCGATCATCGAATGTCGGTGGCATTGACGGACGACAGGAAGATGACCACGGAACGTCTGTTCCGAGTCGGGAGCGGATCATGAGCGACTGGACGGACGACGAAACGATCTCCGACACGGACTGTGTGGACGGTAAGAACATCGTCTGGCCGGAACATGATTTCCAGCCAGGTCTGACCGAATGCACACAGTGCGGGGCCGAAGCGGAGCCGGACGAAGCCGGACGCTCTGGGCCGGACTATGACGGCATGGGACCTGGTGGTAACTGGGAGGATCTGGACGACGCCGGAGCGGTATCCGGCGAACTCGCGTTCAAGGGCCTGGCCACGTTCGTGATGTCCGGCTTGCTCTACCTGACGTACTGGACGGCCGCCAACATGTGGATCATGGAGTTCCTGATCCTGGCCTTCTTCGACGTCTTCGTGTTCCTGTCCTGGAGCAGGGCCTACGCGCGGTCCCAGATTCGCGTCTACGGCACCCGGCCGCCGGTCACCGACGATGACACCGGGGAGATCTGACGTGGCCGCAGGACAGTACTACGACCCCCGGAAGGTGCCACAGAGCCAGCCTGGCTCCGGTTGGACGCTGATCTCCCATCCGGATCAGGACCGCGTTCACGTCTGGGTTCGGAGCCTGGGAGAGCTGGACGTGTCCGTGAAGAGGATCGCCGGAGACTGGTGGGAGATCGAGATCACGGATCAGGGTCATCTGGTCCATGAGGCCGTGGCGTCGTCTCGCGTCGCGGTCTTCGCGAAGGTCAACCTATGGGCATGGTCCCGGATGGAGCCGAAGGTATGAGCGACAGCCCCAGAGTCCGGCTGGACACGATCGAGGCGATGGAGCTTCACCGGATCGTGTCCCTGTACTTCCAGATGTACCTGATCCCGGCCAACGAACTTGATAGGAGGTCACAGGCCATGGCGATCAGGCTGGGGATGCCCGTCAAGGATCTTGACGAGATCCGGCAGGAGCTGGGGGACAGCTGGGCTGATCTCCTGATCAAGCACATTCACACGGAGCTGAATCCATGACTGACAAGATGATCAGGCTTCGGCCGTATCAGAACACCGCGATCACGGCCGTGGAGACAGCGATCAAGAACGGCGAGAAGCGCGCCGCAGTGATCATGCCCACCGGCTCCGGTAAGACGGTGATCTTCGCCTATCTCGCCAGCCGTCATGTGGAGCGTGAGGGAACGCCCGTACTCATCCTGGTTCACCGGGAGGAACTGGTTCTACAGACGCTGGAGAAGCTCCGCATGATCGCGCCGGAGCTGAAGGCCGGAGTGGTCAAGGCCGCTCAGAACGAGACGGACGCGGACGTGATCGTCGGATCCGTGCCGACGCTGGCGAACGTCCGGCGACTGGGCCAGCTTCCGGGGCCTGGGTTGATCATCGTTGACGAGTGTCATCACGCGTCGGCCGGTAGCTACCAGACGATCATGATGTTCTTCGAGGCTCCGGCCGTGGGCTTCACGGCCACGATGATCAGGGGTGACGGCAGGGATCTCGGGGAGACCTGGACCCTTCCGGCCGTCTTCCAGATGGACATCCTGGACATGATCCCTGACTTCCTGGTGGACGTGGTCGGCCGTCAGGTCCTGGTGGACGGCCTCACACTGGGCCAGGTCGCCATGAGAGGCAGGGACTTCGCTCCCATGTCCCTGGGTGACGCGCTCCGGACAGCGGAAGCGTCCACGTTCATCACAGAGGCCTATACGGAGCACGCCGGAGACATGCCGGGAATCGTCTTCGCGCCGGACGTGACCACGGTCATGGATCTGGCTGAAGCGTTCAATCGCGCCGGTATCCCGGCCGCTCCGGTCTGGGGCGACATGGACAAGACCCTCCGGCGGAACGTGCTCCGGGAGTATGAGGCTGGCCGGATTCAGGTCCTGATCAGTTGCATGGTCCTCACGGAGGGGTTCGACTCTCCTCGAGCACAGTGCGCCGTGATCGCCCGGCCGACGACGAACCCGGGCCTGTACGTACAGATGGTCGGCCGCGTGCTCCGGCCCTACCCGGGGAAGACACGCGCGCTGGTCCTGGACGTCGTAGGGGCCTCAACAGAGTTCTCACTGGCCGGACTCGAAGATCTGACCACTCGTAGGCTGGCCGATATCGAGCCCGGGGAGAGCCTTCTTGAGGCCGTCCGGCGGGAACGTGAGCGGCGCAACCCGAAGCTCTCGGACTACGTGGTCAACACGCGTGAGGTGGATCTCTTCCACCGGTCCAAGCTGGGATGGCTGGAGACTCATGCCGGGGTCTGGTTCCTGGACGTTCCCCGGGGCCTGATCTTCCTGTGGCCGGACCGTATCGAGCCAGGTCTGTACCGGGTCGGGAGCGTCCCGGCATACCCCGACGCGCGCCCTACGTGGCACGTGGAAGGGGCCACAATCGAGTATGCCATGGTCTGGGCCGAAGCGCTGGCCGATGACTACATGAGGGAGCTGGAGGCCCGCGCCGAAGAGCTGGACCCCTACGGAGACCGGGCCAGGCTCTGGAGCCTCTCGCGTACGGCAGGCTGGCGAAGGCGTCCGGCGACTCCGCTTCAGGTCGACCTGGCCGAGAAGCTGGAGATCGACATGACCCCGTGGCAGATGACCGGCCGCGTGACCAACGGCCGTGCGAAGTCGGGATGGATCAAGATCAATCGTGGCGAGATCTCCGACCTGATCGGGATCGAGAAGGCGTCCGCCGTGCTGGACGCGAACGTCGGGAGGGTACGGGGATGAAGCGATGATCTGTGACAGCTGTAAGGACCGGCATCACGACGACTGCCGTGGTGGATCATGGTGCGACTGCCAGCACAAGATCTCCGATGTGATCAAGGCGACCAAGTACGGGATGTACGTGTCCCCGGCCGCGCTGGATCCCGAAGGCCTGACCAACCTGCTAGCGGAGCTACCGACAGGAGATGACCAATGACCTACACCGACGAACCGACCGTGACGCAAGGCGTGATCCCGAACGGTGGCGGACGGAGGGAGATCGAGTATCACCCGGTCTACGGCGGTTACTCCAATCTTCCCCCGGTGCCCGGCTGGGAGGGGAAGACCTACTGGACCCGGACGTCAACGCTGGCGAAGACCCTTGACGACGTCTGGAATCTTCGTCAGTGGGACAAGAGGATGGTGGTCTGGGGGATCAAGCAGAAGCCGGAGCTCCTGGACCTGATCGGCAACCGGATCAAGGACCCGAACGGGAAGGCCGCGAAGGGGGTCCTGGAGGCCGTGGCCACCCGCGCCATGGAGGAGGCTGAGACGCACAAGGGAGCCGACGCCGGTACGGCCCTTCACGACCAGGCTGAGATCCTGGACGCCACCGGATCCATTCCGGTGGATGCCACGATGGATCAGGTCAGGACCCTGACCGCGTATGAGATCGGGCTCCGGCGACAGAAGATCAGGATCTTGCCAGCGTTCACGGAGCGCGTGGTGATCTGCCCTGAACTGGGTGTCGCCGGACGAATCGACCGGATCGTGGACGATTTCGACCAGGGCCTGAAGATCGGCGACCTGAAGTCCCAGAAGTGGGAGCCCGGGGCCTACGATTCGCTAGCCCTTTCGATCCAGCTCTCGGTATACGCCCGCGCGTCGTATATGCTTGACGCAGAGTCATGGACCTGGATCCCGATGCCGGAGGTGAGTCAAGATGAGGGCTTGATCTTCTGGGTCCCCAGCACCCGGCCCGGGGTGTTCGAGGTCTACACCGTGGATCTCGAACTGGGCTGGAAGTTCGCCAGGGCCTCGACCCAGCTCCGCATGTGGCGGTACCAGAAGGACATCGTCACAAAAAGGTAACGCAGCAACACGCACGACCACACGACAAGATCGACCACAACGAAACGAGAGATCGACATGGCAAGACGAACCGGTCTGGACCTGCTCTTCGGCGACAAGATCCCGGGGGTGAAGTTCCCCACCGTCGGTACCGAGGTGGAGGGGGTCATCCTCAAGATCGACAGCCGCCAGCGCAAGGCCTACGACCCGAAGAAGCCCGGCCGCCAGGGTGAGCCGATGTGGTGGCAGGACGGATCCCCCGTGGCCCTGTCCAAGGAGACCGCGCGCCGGATGGACCTCACGGAGGAGGACATGGTCCTGGACCCCGTGATCGTCCTGCAGACGGCCGAGAAGATCGGCCGTGGCGACGACGGCCGACGCCGTCTGTTCTGCAACTCCCAGCTCATGCGTGAGGCGCTCCGCGCGTCCACGGTCGACCTGGAGGAGGGGACGAAGTGGGAGCTGGGTGGCCGTCTCCGCGTCAAGCACACGGGCATGGGCGAAGCCAAGGAGGAGGGCGGAAGGGAGCCGAAGGACTACGAAGCGGAGTACACGCCCCCGAAGCCGGACGACGTCCCCCCGCCGGACAAGCCCGCCAACGATGACCCGTGGAAGTAACCGATCTTCTTCGATAGCCGGAGACGGACCGCTGTCCTGATCTAGCTCGGAGAACGGGAAGCCCGATCACACAGGGGTGTTGTGGTCGGGCTTCCGCCATGTCCGGCGGTGCCGTGCCATTCTCGAAGCATGGGCATTCACGAGATTCCAAAACGAGACAGGTCCGTGTGGTGGCTCTGGGTCGGGATCTTCGCGCTGGTCGCGCTCCTGATGTACGTCGCCATGCACGCCTTCAGTACGTCGTCAGGGGCTCCGGTCGCGAAGGCCGACCAGGGTATCCAGGTCGACGGAGGAGGCTGGCAGGAGCCGACTCCGGCCCCGGGAAAGCCACGTAAGAGCAGCGCGCCGGTACCCGCGCCGACTGTCACTCTGCAGGGGTATCAGAAGACGATCCCCCGGCCGACCGTAACGATCACCCCGCCGACGATCAAGATCCCGGTTCCGGTACCCGGACCGACGGTCAAGATCACCCCGACTCCGGCACCGTCGAAGACGATCAAGCCGAAGCCCCGGCCGACCAAGACGATCAAGATCACCGTCACCGTGACGATCACTCCGACGGCCGCGCCCGCGCCGACCCCGACGGAGACGATCACCCCGACTCCGGAGCCGACCGAACCGGACGCGACCGCATCGAAGATCATCACTCCGGATCCGACGGAGCCGATCATTCCGAGCGTGTCACCCTCCGGAGGTGAGTAACCATGACGTGACCCGTTGTGGATATGGCCCTGGACGGCTCTGAGAGCGTCTGTGAGACCTTGACCCCCCGTCACGGTACAGCCTATCCAGGGATTTCTACGGGGAGTTTTCCCAGGTCAGAGGCATGATCACGATCAGGCCCCCGGTGTTCAAGCCGGGGGCTTCGTCGTGTCCGAACGTCACTGAGAGTCCATCATAAAAATTCATGAAATTTATCTTGCTCGAAACCCTTGACACGGGGTCACGCATAAAGGAGGTTGGAGATAGCAAGACAAGAGCACGGAACTTGATCAGCGCAAGTGGAGGCGATCAAGGTGCGAGGGACCGGCCACCCTAGTCAACCGGAGACAGCCCCACAGAGGGGCTCCCAAAAATCCTCTGAGAAGCCAGACCTGGGAAGGGCTTCGTACGGTCCGTGAAATCCCCCTCGCACGGGGAGCCGGTCAAGGGTTGACGGATCATGCGGGTAGCACCCGCCCATGGCGAGTGAAAAGAAACGCGGTCGCAACCGGCTAACCCCCGGTATGAAGCTGGGTTCGACTCCCGGTCTCGCCACGCAAGGATCACCCCGAGAAAGGATCTACCCCATGAGCGCGACCTTCCCCGCCGACGTGTTCGCCGACCACAAGCCGACCGGTGAGTGGATCGCCGAGAAGATCGACAGCCCGTACGGCTGCTACGTCTCCATGAACCGCGAGTTCGGCGCACGGCCGACCCTCGAAACCGTCCACGAGTGCCCGACCCGGACCGACTGGTTCTGTCCGGCCGGTGTTGCTCTGGAGCTGCAGACGGCCGAGATCGAACGCGAGCTTGACGCGAACTGGAACTGACCCGCTTCGATCATCTCCGGCCTTCGGGCCGGACGGTGGTCGTGGATGATCAGAACCACTGATCACCTACGGAAGGAACACCCCATGATCTCCGCACGTCAGGCTGTACCCGGAACCAAGGTCATCGTGTCCGGTACGTGGTTCCCGATGGGCGCGACGAAGCCCGAAGAAGTCCACACCGCGATCACGGTTGCCCGCTGGGAGGGAAACGGAGACGGTACGGCAACCTTGATCGCCACCACGGGTCAGGCGTGCGGCCGGTACACCTCCGACCGGATGCTTCCCCAGACGCTCGCAGAGAGCATGTTCTGACCCACTTCGATCCGGCCCTACGGGGCCGTGGTCGTGGTCGATCAGAACCACTGATCACCCACGAAAGGAACACCCCGTGATGTTCGTCAAAGACTGGCTAGACGGCTGTGTGATTCGTGATGACCATGTAGTCCTCCTGGACGCTGACGGAGTCGTGATCGATGACCGCACCTCCTACACAGGAGTCTCCCTGGTCGGTAAGAAGTACTGACCCGCTTCGATCATCTCCGGCCTTCGGGCCGGACGGTGGTCGTGGATGATCAGATCAGCTGGTCACCTACGGAAGGAACACCCCATGACCAACCCCGTCCGCAACGCCACCGTGAAGAACCGGACCGACGCGTTCGGCGAGTCCAAGCTGAACCAGATCCTCAAGGCCGAGAACGCTCCGGCCGCCGTCGCCGCCAAGCTCGCCAGCGGGGAACTCACCCACCAGGGCGGAAACGTCTACATGGTCAACACGGGCTGGGACCGTGGCGAGACCATCACGATCAACCTGGCCGCGCTGGAGGCCAACGCGCTGACCGCCGCCGAAGCGATCAAGGGCAACCACGGGCTGGACGTCAACGCGGACGGCTCCGTCAACCTCTACAGCCGGAAGCCCGCATGGTGGGGAGTCGGAACGGTCGTCCCGGCCGGACTCACCTCCGTGGACGCGGTCCTCAAGGCCGCCGGTCTGGACTTCACCGTGACCAAGCGCGCGACCCCGTTCCTGACCCGTGACGGAGACTGGAGCGCGGTGCCGGACAGCTTCACCACGGTCCGCACGGACGCGGACGGAACCGAGACCCCGTTCGGAGCCGTTGGCAAGATCTACACCACGGTCCAGAACCGTCAGGCCTTCGCGTTCCTCGAGAAGCTGTTCATGGATCACGAGTACATCCCCGAGACGGCCGCGCCGCTCCGTGGCGGACGGAAGATCTTCATCTCCGCGAAGAAGCCCGAATCCATGATCGTGGACCCGGGTGGCATCGCCGACCCGATCGACAGCTACCTGATCATCTCCAACACTCACGACGGCTCCGGCTCCGTGATGGTCTACGACACGCCGTGGCGGCCGGAGTGCGGGAACACGGAGCGCTTCGGGCTTCGTGACGCGACGTACAAGCTCTCGATCCGGCACACCCGGAACTGGGCAGACAAGTACGGACAGGCCGCCCAGACCCTGAAGCTCTCCGCCCAGTACTCACAGCTCTGGGTCGCTGAACAGGAGACCCTGGTTCAGGCGTCCTTCACCACGGACGACATGGACGAACTGATCAAGGCTGTGTGGGGAGAGGTCACGCCGGAGAGTTCCGCGCGTGAGGTCACCCTGAAGACCGGCCGCGCCGACGACATCATGGAGCGCTTCGAGATCGAATCGAACAAGTTCGGCCGGAACGCTTACACAGCGGAGCGCGCCATGACCGGGAACGTGGACCACTTCACGACCCTGAAGCCGCGCGACGAAGTGCTGCAGGGCAAGGGCAACCGGCTGGCCGCGCTGGGTGCCGCCATCCTGGAGGACTCCCTGACGGAGAAGAAGACCACCACCCACCGCCAGCTCCTGGTCATGATCAACCGCTGACCCGCTTTCATCCTCTCCGGCCTTCGGGCCGGAGGGTGGTGATGGTCGATCAACACCCCCGGTCGAAAGGATCAACCCATGAGCAAGAAGATCTACAAGGTCCGCGCGCTGGTTCTCGATCACGACGATTCGACGCTGGCGATCGAGGCCGACGACCCGCGCGTTCTGCAGCTCCCGGGAGGGAGCAGAAAGCCCAAGGAGAACCCGGTCAAGGCTCTCCGTCGGGAGATGCGTGAGGAGACCGGTCACAAGATCGGTTCCATCCGGCACGTGAGCCGACTCAAGGTCAGCCGCAACGGATGCCGGGAGATCACGGATTTCTACGTCGTCCGGATCAAGGGCGGCCGGAAGACTCCGAAGCTGACCGGACGCGAAGCCGCCCGGGGCCTTCGAGTGTGCCGCTACGAATCCCCCCACGCGCTCATGAGCGCTCTGCAGGACCGCGTTCAGGTCCACGGCCGGAGCGCCGCACGGCGAGACCTTCGTCTCGTCTCCCTGACCGTCTGAGAGCTGATCCGCTTTCATCATCTCCGGCTCCGGCCGGACGGTGGTGATGGATGATCAACACCCCAGCGAAAGGATCAACCCATGATCGAACTCACCCCCGTCTACGGAGCCGACGACTACACCGCGCGGGCTTCGTTCCCGCTGGATCCAGAGACCTACTGCTCCGGCGAGTGTGAGCAGGACGACCCCAAGGGAC
>Ga0210380_10000503_pt1 | contig 17176 bp, 13 predicted proteins | sample PLM4_5_coexredo_FD_155476 | JGI IMG/M metagenome (GOLD analysis project Ga0210380, IMG submission 155476) | Groundwater sediment microbial communities from an aquifer in East River, Colorado, USA - PLM4_5_coex redo | ecosystem: Environmental > Terrestrial > Soil > Riparian zone | place: USA... | reverse complement strand
CGACCTCGACAAGGTCAAGGAACGGATCGTCGAGTACCTGGCCGTGCGCAAGCTCAAGGGCGACATGAAAGGGCCGATCCTCTGCTTCGTCGGCCCTCCGGGCGTGGGCAAGACGTCGCTCGGACACTCGATCGCGCGCGCGATGGAGCGGAAGTTCGTCCGCATCTCGTTGGGCGGCGTTCGCGACGAGGCGGAGATTCGGGGGCACCGGCGCACCTATATCGGTTCGATCCCGGGCCGAATCGTGCAGGCGCTCAAGCAGTCGGGCTCGATGAACCCTGTGTTCATGCTCGACGAGATCGACAAGGTGTCGCCTGGCGGCTATCAGGGCGACCCGGCCGCGGCCCTGCTCGAGGTCCTCGACCCGGCACAGAACCACGCCTTCCGCGACCACTACCTCGAGATTCCGGTCGACCTGTCGCGGGTTCTCTTCATCGCAACGTCGAATCAGCTGGGCACCGTTCACCCGGCGCTACTCGACCGGATGGAGGTCATCTCGCTCTCCGGCTACACCGAGGAAGAGAAGGTCCACATCGCTCGACGGTATCTACTGCCCCGCCAACTGAACGAACACGGGATGCCCACCGGCGCGATGGAAGTTACCGACGGGGCCCTGAAAACGGTCATCGGGGAGCACACCCGCGAAGCGGGGGTGCGGAACCTCGAGCGGCAGCTCGCGTCGCTGACACGAAAGGTGGCGGCCAGGATCGCGTCGAGGCCGGCCGACGCGGGCGCCCTCGAAAAGACCGTCATCGATACCGACCAGGTGGACGACTATCTGGGACCTGCGCGCTTCAGAAAGGAAGCTGCGTTCCGCACGTCGCGGCCGGGCGTCGCCACCGGGGTCGCATGGACCGAGACCGGCGGCGACGTCCTGTTCATCGAAGCGACCTTGCTTCCCGGTGGAAACCAGAACATCATTCTCACCGGCCAGCTCGGTAACGTCATGCAGGAGTCAGCCCGCGCGGCCCTCAGCCACATACGGTCGCGCGCGGAGGATCTCAAGATCTCTGGGGATTTCCTCGCGAAGCACGACCTGCACGTTCACGTACCGGCAGGCGCGATTCCCAAGGACGGGCCCTCAGCGGGCGTGACGATGGCGACGGCGATTCTGTCGGCGGCCAGGAACCAACCGGTCCGGCAGGACGTGGCCATGACCGGTGAGATTACGCTCAGCGGCCTGGTCCTACCGGTCGGAGGCATTCGTGAGAAGGCGCTCGCCGCACGGCGGTTCGGCATCAAGACGTTCGTGCTGCCGGCGCTCAACGAGCCCGACCTGGCCGAGTTGCCCGAGGAGCTTCGGCACGACATGACGTTCGTGCCGGTTGAAACGATCGATCAGGTCATCGCGACCGCCTTCAAGGATCAGTAGCGGAGGTCCCGTTTGTTCATTCGTCTCGACGCGGCGGCCAAGTAACGTGCCGGCCGCCATCGTCTTCTACGTTTCGGGTCACGGCTTCGGTCACGCCTCGCGCACGATTGAAGTCATCAACGCCATGCTGGCCAAGCGGCCCGAGACGCGGATTGGTGTCCGCACGTCGGCCCCGCGCTGGCTCTTCGACCTGACGGTCAAGGGCAAGGTCACCTACAGCGCCCTCGAGACCGACACCGGCGTCGTGCAGGTGGACTCGCTGACGCTCGATGAAGCCGACTCCATCCGGCGGGCCTCGGCGTTCCACAGCGATCTCGTGACGCGCGCCGCGAGCGAAACCCGGGTCCTGCGCGAACTCGGCGCCGGCCTGATCGTGGGCGACATTCCGCCGCTCGCGTTCGCCGTCGGCGGCGCCGCCGGAATTCCGTCGATTGGCCTGGGAAACTTCACCTGGGACTGGGTGTACGCGGACTATCCCCGAGTGCGCCTGGCGCCATCGTTGCTCCCGGCCATTCGAAGCGCCTACGCCAAGGCGTCGATGGCCCTCCGACTTCCGATGTCGAGTGGATTTGAATCGTTCTCGAACGTCCGCGACATCCCGTTCATCGCACGACACGCGACTCGGACGCGCGAGGAAGTCTGCAAGCTTCTCAAGCTGCCGGCGGACAAGCCGATCGTGCTGTCCTCGTTCGGCGGATATGGCATTCCGGGTCTCGAGACCGACACCCTCGCCAAGTTCAAGAAATACACCGTCGTCACGACCGCGAACGTGCCGCTCGGCCGTACCCGCAAAGAAATGCCGATGGTCGAGAAGAAGGGCTCGTTCGTCAGCATCCACGAGGAATCGATGTATGACACGGGGGTGCGCTACGAAGACCTCGTCGGCGCCGCCGAAGTGGTGGTCACCAAGCCCGGCTACGGAATTATTTCGGAGGCGATCGCCAACGACGCGGCTGTGCTGTACACCTCACGCGGTCATTTTCCGGAGTACGACATCCTGGTCGCGGAAATGCCGAAGCACGTGCGCAACGCCTTCATCTCGCACGACGACCTGTTCGCGGGCAAGTGGGAGTCGCATCTGGACAAGCTGCTGGCGCAGCCAAAGATCAAGAAGAAGCCCGAGACCAACGGGGCCGATGTGGCGGCCGACATTCTCCTCAAGGCACTCGACAAGCCGCCAAAGAAGCCGCGCGGGCGACCGAAGGCGAAGGCCTAGCCGGCGGCGTCAGTCCCGGCGTCAGGTCGAGGGCGATCAGGGCGCTCCGCGCGCTGAGTGCACCTGATGGATATAGAACTCCGAGTACCGGACCGCCTTTCCTTGCTCGTCGATCCAACCGAGCGACTGCTGAAAGAGTCCTGGCGGCGCCGACCCGGCAGTCGCGGTCCCTTCCATGATGTAGAGCTTGTTCTGGTGCATGTAGATGGCCGCGAATGTACGGGACCCGTCGGCACTGGTGAACTGCAGCAGATCACCTCCAACCATTCCCATCTGATTCCACGTCAAGTGCGTCAGCCTGACGTCCCGTTGCAGGAGTTTCCACAGGGCATAGGTGGGAGCACCCTGGAGATCGATTTTCCAGTAGCCAAGTCCTGTTAAGCCGCGGCCGCCCTTGCAGGTTTCAGCGCCGGCGGGGCACGACAGGGATTTCTCGGTCAGAATCCTCTCGATGTCGCTGTAGTCGATTACGGTCATCGAGTAGCGGCTCCCGCCGAGCTCCGCTTTGTACACTCGCCCCGGCAGCACGGCACCATGCTCCGAGGTCCATATGATCGCGGCTACCTTCGGTTCGCCTGGAAAATTGCAGGTGAAGCGGTCTTCCTTGCTCGTGAACTCGGTCCACTCCTGCGCGACAGCCGTGCCCGGAATCGCCAGGACAACGGCCATCGTCAGGATCCGAATGATGCTCATGGCTCTCTCCGTCGGCTGCGTCGATGCGGAGCCGCATATTTATTTGGTTGGCGGGATGACGAACACCAGGCTGTTTCCGCATGCGGAATTTGTGCCGACGCCACCGCAGTCTCCCGTTCTACGTGGATGCGCGCGCTCGGCGCGAATTTGCCGCTTCTCGTGCCCTCGGGCGGTAGGCGTTCTGCGCACTCCCCGGACGTATCCACCAAACTTGGATGTCTTCAGGCGGGACACCACAAGCATGTCCGATCTCCCGCCGTGCTTCTGCCGCAACGGGCTAGCTGACGGCGATTGGACCTGCGCGGCGTCCCCTCATTAAGCCTGATATGTAGCTCCTGCAACTGGCCTCGACGTTATCGTCGCGTGAACGAGTCGAGACCCAGGGGCCGCTGTCCACACAATCACGCCTGATTTTTCTTGAAATCGCCCTCGAGCGCCCGCCTCACGAGTGGCGTGTCCTTTGCCGTGGTGCCCGGTGACCGTGATCGATCCGCACGCTCGGCATGTGCCGTCGATCATGCGGGGCCGTCTGCCGCCGGTGTGCCGGTTCTGGAACGTATGCCAGATCTTGGAGGGGACATTCGTGAAGACTCAATGCATAGTTCGGCTGATCATGGCCGTCGCCGTAATCACGCTGCCGGTCGCCGCTCGCGCGCAGGAAGCGACGTTGAGCGGCACGGTCAACGATTCGCAGGGCGGCGTGCTTCCCGGCGTCACGATCACCGTCACGAACGAGGATTCCGGAAACACGTTCATCTCCGTCACCGACGGAGCGGGCGCGTTCCGCATGCCCGTTCGAATCGGGAGCTACAGGCTCACTGCCGAACTGGCAGGATTTGGCACGTTGACCAGGGCAGGCCTGCAATTGCAGGTGGGCCAGCAGGCGTCGGTCACGCTGCAGATGTCTCCCGCGACGCTGCAGGAGACGGTCACGGTGTCCGCCGAGGCGCCTCTGATCGATGTCATCTCCTCGACAGTGAGCGGCAACATCGACGAGCGACAGGTGCAGGAGCTGCCGCTCAACGGCCGCAACTGGCTCGACCTGACGCTGCTGGCGCCAGGAAACCGATCCAATGCGGGAGGGGAATCGCCCATCCCCCGGGCGCAGGTCGGGTTTCAGATCAACATGGACGGCCAGCAGGTGACCAACAGCATCGCCGGCAGCGGCTTCGGACAGCCGCGGTACAGCCGCGACTCGATCGCCGAGTTCGAGTTCGTCTCCAACCGCTTCGACGCGACGCAGGGCCGCTCGATGGGCGTCGTGGTCAACGCCATCACCAAGTCCGGCACCAACCGTCCGTCGGGTTCGTTTTCGGGATACTTCCGGGACGATAGCCTCAACGCCAAGGACAAGGTGCTGAACCGCGTGCCGGTCTATTCCAACCGACAGTTCAGCGGCACGTTCGGCGGGCCCATCCGGAGAGACCGGCTCCACTACTTCGCCAACTACGAATGGGAGCGTGAGCCGCAGTCCTACGTGTTTGCGGGTCCGTACCCGTTCTTCAACATGGACCTGGTCGGCACGCGGAAGCAGTACACGGGTGGACTGAAGGTCGACACGCAGTTTACGCCGCAGACGCGGATGTCGGTGCGCCTGACGAACTATCATCAGTTCGTCCCCGGCAGCGGCGGCGGCGCCACGACGCATCCCTCGACGGCGCAGACCGTCGACCGCTACTCCCCGCAGACGTGGGTGCAACTGACGCAGGTGCTCAGCAACAGGGCGGTCAACGAAGTCAAGGGCGGCTACTACGGCAACAAGAACGACATCAAGGCCATCGCCGCCTGGAAGGGCGGAGCGTTGCCCGTCACTCGGATCGCGGGCCCGCCCGACGCGTTCTACCAGAACGGCACGACCCGGTATCAGCTCAAGGGCTATACGGTGGGCGCCGGAACCGGCGCGCCGCAGATGCTCGAGCAAGATACGTGGTCGCTACGCGACGACTTCACCTACTCGTATGATGCAGGCGGACGTCACGACCTGCGGATGGGCGGTGAGTACCTGAAGCACATGTTCCACCACTGGTGGTGCAGCACGTGCAACGGAAACCTCGACGCCACGAAGCTCGCAGCGCCGGCGGCGGAGCAGCTTGCCGCGATGTTCCCGGTGTGGAACGACGCGTCGACGTGGAATGTTCTTCCGCTCAGTCCGAGCTCGATCCGCTTCCGCCAGTCCATCGGCAACGACGAGCTCTTCACCGGGCGGAATCTCTTCGCCGGCTGGGTGCAGGACGACTGGGCCATCACGCCGCGCCTGATGCTGAACCTGGGGCTGCGGTACGACGCCGACATCGGTGTCGAAGGCGAACGGATCGAACTGCTGCCGTGGATGGATGGCCAGCGGCCGCACGACCTCGATAACTTTGCCCCGCGGGTCGGCCTCAACTTCACGCTCGACGACAAGACGTCGATTCGGGGCGGCTACGGCAAGTACTTCACGCAGCTCGAGAACGACGGGGCGCACCAGCCGACCCTCGCCAGGCAGCACATCTATCCTGAAGCCCTGTACGACGGTCGCGCCGATTTTGCCATCAACCCCTTCAACGGCCCCATGCCGACCTTCGAGCAGGCGCAGGCGCTGACGTGCACGCCGGCAAACCAGCTGTCCACCACGTGTCTCCGCCGGGAGATCAGCTCGGAGATTCCGGCGCCTGGCGACCACCACCAGATCTCGTACAGCCACCAGGCCTCGGTTGGCGTGCAGCGGCAACTCTTCAGCGACCTCGCCGTCGAGGCGAACTTTGTCTACACCGGCGGGCGCGCGGAAGAAGCGGTGTTCAACCAGAATCTGACGTACGACCCGGCCACCGGCGATAACATCCCGTTCAGCAGCAACATCGCGGCGCGGCCTTTCCCGTACTGGGGCTTCGTGAACGGCGAGTACATGCAGGGGTGGTCGAACTATCGCGCGCTTGAGACCTCACTCAACAAGCGGTTCAGCCACGGGTGGCAGCTTGCGGCGAACTACACCCTCGGCACGCTCTGGGATTCCACCGGCGACCCGTGTCAGACGGTGCGCGGGGCCAACGAAACCATCAGTTGCGTTCCCATCACGTTCAAGCTGCGGCAGGACGTCGGGGGCGAGTACACCCACGGAACAACGGATCAGCGCCACCGGGCAGTGGTCAACGGGATCTGGGAGATCGGTCACGGCTTCCAGGCAAGTGGCCTCTACTTCTACGGCTCGGGCCAGCGGACCGCCGTGACCTGCTCCTGCACGGCGCGAGATACGGGCACTGGCGGCGCGAGCCGCAGGCGTGACGATGGCAGCTTCGTTCCCCGCAACAGCTTCGTCGGGTTGCCGATTCATCGCGTGGACACACGCTTCGAGAAGAGGTTCTCGTTGGGCGGCCAGCGGTCTATCGACGGGATCCTGGAGGTCTTCAACCTGTTCGATCGGGCGAACTACGGTTCGTACACGACCAACATCGACAGCGCGGCGTACGGACAGCCCGTCTACAACGCCAACGTCGCATACGGGGCGCGCGCGGCGCAGCTTGGCTTCCGTTTCTCGTTTTAGGCGACCGCGTAACGTCCTGAACGCGTAACGCACCAAGGGCCGCAGTGACAACGGTCGCTGCGGCCCCTTCTATCTCTCCACCGTACGCGCCGAAACTCGTGGGTGTTGACGAAGACCAGCCTAGATCGCCTTCCGGCAGGTCACGAGCGACCAGAGCCTGGGGAAGTTCACTTTCACGATCGATTCAGGCTTGAGTTCTGCCTGGGCGAGGAACCCGGGCAGATCGAGGTCCGACTTGAAGCCGAGGTGCACGGTGAACGGCGAGATCGCGCGTTCAAAGCTCGCCATCAGCGGATTGGCGCTCCGGAAGTGATTCACGATGACGATCTTGCCGCCCGGGCGGCAGACACGACGCATCTCGCGTACTACCTGCACCGGATCGGGCACGACGCTGATCAGGTACGGTGCGTAGACCACGTCGAACGAATCGTCGTCGAAGGTGAGCTTAGACGCGTCCATCTCGAGCAGGCGCACGTTGGTCACGCCGTTCCTGCGCGCGCGCGCACGCCCCTTCTCCAGCATCTCCGCCGAGAAATCGATGCCGGTGATGTGGCACGTCTCGGGATACAGGGCCAGGTTGATGCCGGTACCCACGCCCACCTCGAGCACTTCATCGCCCGGGGCAAACCCGATGCGTTCCATGGCGACGAGCCGCCCGTGATGCAGCGTCGGACCGAACCACAGGTCATACCAGCTCGCCTGCTTCTGATAGACGCGCGCGACGAAGTCGGTTTCGACAACGGCCACCGAGAGCGAACGGGTTGCGACGTCGGACCCGTAGTCTTCGTCCTCACGGTCGAACAGCATGCAGATTGCCTCCCCGAGAGTGCGGCTGTCCGATGGGTGGCCGGAGTCCGAAGTGCATCCACTGACAGCGAAGTGGACCGTGGGCGACTATAACGTTCCCGGCCGAACCGAACAAGCCCCGAATTAGAGTCATCCCGTTTCCAGCACCGCCAGCGCGGCGTCGATACGGCCACCTGGCGCAGTCACGTGCACTCCGTCCACCAGCCCCCGTATCGCGCTCAAGGTCTCCCGCGCGATCGCAACGCCCTCAGCCGCAGCCATGTCTGCGCCCACCGTCCGCATCCGCGCCAAGACCGCGTCGGGCACGACGACCCCTGGCACCTCGTTGGCCATGAACTCAGCCTCGCGCGCGCTGTCAAAGGGCCAAATGCCGGCCAGAATCGGCAGACCCGCGGATGCGATGCGCTTGTGGAGACGCTCGAAGGCGGCCGGGTCGAACACGGGCCGGGTGACGGCGAACTCGGCGCCCGCCTCGACCTTGTACTCGAACCGGCGAACTTCGGCGTCGAGGTCGTCCGCCCCGACATTGATCATGACGCCCACATGAAAGGCGGTCGGCGCGCCGATCACCTGACCGCCGATGTCGAACCCGTGGTTCAAGCGCGACACCACGTTGGCCAAACCCACGGAGTCGACGTCGAACACCAGCGTGGCGTCCGGATAGTCGCCGACCGTGTGGGCGTCGCCCGTCACGACCACGAGGTTACGCACACCCATCGCGTGGGCGCCGAGGAGATCCGATTGCATGCCGAGCAGGTTGCGATCGCGACACGAATACTGCAGGACGGTCTCGATACCCGCCGCCTGCTGCACCAAGACCGCCAGCGACAGCGCGCTCATGCGGGGACCGCGCGGACCGTCGGGAATGCTGACGACGTCAACCCCGCGAGCCTTGAGCGCCCGGGCCTGCTCGATTACCTGTTCGCCGACGTGGCCTTTCGGCGGCAGCAATTGCACGAGCGTCACGAATTGACCAGCCGCAAGCTTCGTCGCAAACCGCGACTTCTCCGCGCGAGGCACGGGTGGTACCGTCGAGTCCGCCATGGCGTCCGCTACCGCCTGGCCGGAGGAACGTACCGAAGTGTCTGTCGTGCTCGGACGCGCGGCACCCGACCGCAACTGTTTCACGGCTGCCGCCATATGCCGGCTGTGCTCGGGCGTCGTTCCGCAGCAGCCGCCGACCAGCCGCACGCCCTGCAGGACAAAACGACGGGCGTACGAGGCCATGTACTCAGGCGACGAGAGGTAGATGTTGCGCCCCTCGATGTCACGCGGCCGCCCGGCGTTTGGTTGGGCCGAGAGCCTCGTGCGCGTGACCGCGGCGATGCGCTCGACGGTCTCCAGCATGTGCGCCGGGCCAATCCCACAGTTCACGCCGATCACATCCACGCCCCGCTTCTCGAGTTCCGCGACGAACCGCTCGGGAGGCGTGCCATCGAGACTGTTGCCATCGTCTTCGATTGTCATCTGGGCGACGATGGGCAGACTGCTGACGCTTCGGACGGCGGCGATGGCCGCGCCGCACTCATGGGGATCGCGGAACGTCTCGAGGATGAAGAGATCGACTCCGCCTTCGGCCAGGGCCGTTGCCTGTTCCTGGAAGTACGCCTGGGCCTCGTCCGTGCTCGTCTTGCCCCAGGGCTCGATGCGCACCCCGAGCGGACCGATGGCACCGGCGACGTAGACCTGCCCGCGAGCGGCGCGCCGGGCGATGCGAACGCCCTCGATGTTGATGTCCCGAACGCGATCGCCGAGGCCGAAGGCGCGAAGCTTGACGCGGTTGGCGCCGAACGTGTTCGTCTCGATCACGTCGACGCCAGCGCGCACGTACTCCTGATGGATTTCGGCGACGGTGTCAGGCGACGTCAGGTTCAGGGAATCGAAGCAGCGGTTGATGAAGACGCCCTTCGCGTACAGCATCGTGCCCATCGCCCCGTCGCAGACGAGGACACGCTCGTCGAGTGCGTCAAGAAAGGGTTTCAGGTCTTCGACCCGGCCGGGGCGCCGACGAGGAGGTCGGCCTTGTCCCAGATGAAGTCGTCCTTGCTGTAGACCGCGAGCTCGTAGTCCTTGCCCATGAAGATGGCCGACACAGGGCAGGCTTCCTCGCAGTAGCCGCAGAAAATGCACCGGGTCTTGTGAATCTGGTAGACGCTGGCGTACCGCGGTCCGGCCATGACCGTGCCGTCATTTTCCGCCGCCTCGAGATAGATGGCATCCGCCGGGCACGCCACCGAGCACAGGCCGCACGCGACGCATTTTTCCAGCCCGTTCTCATCGCGCATCAGCACCTGTTTGCCGCGGTACTTCGGGAACATCGGCACCTTCTGGTACGGATAGTTGACCGTCACCTTTGGCTTGAACATGTGGCGGAAGGTCGTGACGAACCCGGTAATCAGCGGACCAATCATCGTTCGATCATAACTGAGCCACTCCCGGGGCCCCAACTCCCCTGCTCCTACGGTCCGACTCCAGCGCCCAGGGGCAACGGCGCGGCGTAAGATTAGGTCGTGCTCGAGGGCGCCCGCTTTCTCTCGGCCGACCAGTTTCTCCTCATCACCCTCGTCGTGAAACTGGCGGTGATGGCCGTCCTCGCGACGATGCTGGCCCGGTACCACCGTTTCAGGCACATCCTGATCTTCGAGCGACGAGGCTGGACCGACAGGCTGGTCTTCACCGCTGCCCTTGGCATCCCGTTGATGGCCGGCGTGGCCGCGAGAATACTCCTCAGCTACAACGCGGCGGATCTGACGCTGGAAGGGGCTTTTCTCGCCGGCCTCATCGCCGGCCCGTACGCGGGCGCGCTCGTCGGAACCCTCGTCGGCGCCCCCGCGCTGCTAGCGGGCGAATTGATCGCGCTGCCATTCGCCGTCGGCTGTGGATTCGCGGGCGGCGGCCTTCGCGAGGTCTGCCCGAAAGAGAGCATCTGGCAGTTCACGCCGTTTGTGTTCATCGACCTCCACAAGCACGTCTGGCAGATGGTCCGTAAGCTCGGGGTGAGCTGGCAACTGGCGCTGCTCCTGGCGCCGGTCGCGCTCGAACTGCTTCGCCAGGCGCTCGGGGCGCGGTTCGGCGAGGAACGTCTGTTCTACCTCGGTGCGGATCTGGGCCCGACTTCCCCGACGATGACCTTGCTCGTAATCCTCGCCACGGTCCTTGCCGTGGCAACGCCGATCAAGATCTGGAACAGCGCACGAATCGAGCACCGGCTACAAGAGCAGGAAAAGCTGCTGCTCGCTGCCAAGGTCGAAGCCCTGAAGAGCCAGATCAACCCCCACTTCCTGTTCAACACGCTGACGTCGATTTCGTCGCTCATCCGGTCGGAGCCGGAGATGGCGCGCACCCTCATCAACAAGCTCTCCGGTCTACTGCGACGGCTGCTGCGCAGCGACGCCCATTTCGTGGCGCTGCGGGACGAGCTGGCGTCGATCGACGAATACCTCGATATCGAGGTGATCAGGTTCGGGCCCAAGCTGCAGGTCCGTAAAGAGATCGATCCGAGCACGATGGACGTCATCGTGCCGAGCATGATTCTGCAACCGCTGGTCGAGAACTCCATCAAGCACGGCCTCTCACGCAAAATCGGCGCGGGCACCATCGTCATTCGAAGCTGGCGCGAGCAGGCTCGCGTCGTGATCGAGGTCCACGACGACGGGACGGGCTTCCTGCTGGAACGCCTCGATCAGCCGATGGCGAGCGGCATCGGCCTGACCAACGTGCGCGAGCGCCTACGGGTCATTTACGGCGCCGGCTATCAGTTGCGCCTGACGAGCGCGCCGGGCAAGGGCACGACCGCGACAATCGAGATTCCTGAACTGATCGCGGTGGAGCAGATCACGGCATGAAGGTCGTCGTGGTCGACGATGAGCAGCTCGCCCGCGATGAGCTGTGCTTTCAGCTTGGTCGTCTCGGCGACACCGAAGTCGTCGCGCAGGCGAGCAACGGGCTGGAAGCCATCGCGGTCATCGAACGATATGAGCCCGATCTGGTGTTTCTCGACGTGCAAATGCCGGGACTGACCGGCTTCGAAGTCGCCAGGCGACTACTAGAGCAGCCGGACGAAGCACCAGCGGTGGTCTTCGTCACGGCATTTGATCAGCACGCCATCGAGGCGTTCGAGGTGAACGCAGTCGATTACCTGCTGAAGCCGGTGGACGCGGCGCGCCTAGAGCAGGCCGTCCAGAGGGCAAAGCGGTGGCGCACGACCAACCACGGGGCGGCGGCTGCCCCCTTGAATGACCAGCTCGAACGCATCGTGAAGATGATGTCGGGACGAATAGCCCATCCTGAGCAGGTCGCCGTGCGAGTGGGCGAGCGCTTCCTGCTGGTACAGGCCGAAGACATCATCTTTGCGTCTCTGGTGGAAGAGTCGATTAACATAGTTACAGGCCAGGTTGCCGGAACTTCGAACCTCCGGACCCTCGACGACTTACAGGCACGGCTCGACCCGGAGGTCTTCTGGCGCGTACACCGGTCGCATCTGGTCAACATCAACAAGATCAAGGAGATAGTCCCCTGGTTCAGCCGGAATTACATCCTGAGGATGAAAGACGCGAAGGGCACGGAAATCCCGGTGAGCCGCGCGCAGACGAAGCGGCTGCGGGAATACCTGAAGCTCTGACTCCGCCGGCAGACGAACCTGTTGCGGGCGACGTGTTGCAGTCCGCCGAGGAGGCCGTCACCACGCCGGTGATCGAGGCGCCGGCGGCACACGATCCGATGATGACGCCGGTTGCGACGATCGATCGGCCCGTGCCTTCGTTCGCGCAGCAGGTGACCGTCTGGCGGGACGAGATCCTCGCCTGGTTCAAGACGCTCTTCTCGGCGGCGATCTACGCGACCTTGATCGTGACGTTCGGGTTTCAGGTGGCCCGCGTCGAAGGTCAAAGCATGGCGCCAACCCTGGCGGATCAGGACCGTCTCATCGTGAACAAGTTCGTTTACCGCGTGAGCGATCCCCGCCGCGGCGACATCGTGATGCTCTACTACCCGCTCAACCCCGACAAGTCGTTCGTCAAGCGGGTCATCGCGGAAGAAGGAGATACGATTCGCATCGTTGACGGGCGAGTCTACGTCAACGACGTGCCGATGCAGGACGGATTCGTCGCACCCGAGTTCCGCAGCCATGACGACTTCGGCCCGACAGTGATCCCCGAGGGATACGACTTCGTCATGGGAGACCATCGGAACAACAGTTCCGACAGCCGCCACTGGGGCTTCGTGCCCAAGAAGTACATCATCGGCAAGGTCCAGCTACGGTGGTGGCCGATTCCAGCCGCACACGTTTTCTGAAGCCCAGCGCCAGTCCTGGTTAATACCCGGCCTCGAGGTCCACGAGGTTCAGCAGCTCCTCACCTCGCTCGAAGCGGCGCAGGTTGTCCGCGAACAGGTCAACGACCGCATCGAAATGGTCGGCCCGAAAACCCGCCATGTGCGGCGTCACGATGACGTTGGGCAGCGACCAGAACGGGCTTTCGGGCGGCAGCGGTTCGTCCACGAACACATCAAGTACGGCACCTCCCAGGCGTCCGATCGACAAGGCCTTTACCAACGCGCCTTCGTCCATCAGTTGACCCCGCGATACGTTCACGACGATCGCGCCTGGCTTGAGGGCTTCAATCGCACGAGCATCCAGGATCTGGCTGGTGTCCGGCGTCAAGGGCGCCGCCAGGACGACCACATCGGCATCGGCGAGGAAGGAACCCAGGTCCGCCCGTGCCACCACGCGGTCAACGCCCGGCGGGGCTGGGAGTGCCACCCGACGCCTCAGTCCGACCACGCCCATGCCAAAGGCTTTGGCTCGCACGGCTATGGCCTGGCCCAACGTCCCGAGCCCGATGATGCCGATGGTCTTCCCCGCGATTGACCATGGTGAGGCATCAGCGACGAAGTCGTTCGGCGTCCAGACACGTTCGCCCTGGCGGCGAAGTGCGTGTGGCAGCCGACGTGCCAGCGCGAGTACGCCGCCCATCACGTGCTCGGCGATTGGCGTGGACTGAATGCCGCGCGAGTTGGTGACGGGAATGCGGCGCGCGGCGAGTTCCGCCAGCGGAAACTGGCCCACGGCGTGCGCCGACCCGTGCACCCACCGAAGGCGGGGCGCACGCTCGACGACGTCAGCGCTGAGGATCAGCGCGAACGCGACGTCGGCGTCGGGCGCCAGCGCGAGGTTCTCCTGCCTGTCGTGCGCGTGCAGAAAGTTGACGTGAGGGAACTGCGCGCGCAGCGCCCCGACGTGCGCGGACGGAATAGTCCAGGCGTCGACCCTGTGGTGGATCGCAACCAGAACGCTCAGCCGGCTCATCGCCGCAGGCGAGCGGGGCGCGGCGAGCGTTGGGCGCCGCGCACGTACCGCCCGCTTCGCCCTCCGCTCTTCTCCATGAGACGAATCTCCCCGATCACCATCTCACGATCGACCGCCTTGAGCATGTCGTACACGGTGAGGGCCGCCACGGCCACGGCGGTTAACGCCTCCATCTCGACACCCGTCTGCGCCGCAGTCCGGACGGTGGCTTCGATGGTGTAGCCGCCGCTCGTCGGGGTCAGGTCGACGCCGACATGGGTCAGCGCGATCGGATGGCACAGCGGCACGAGCGAGGCGGTCTTCTTGGCCGCCATGATGCCAGCAAGCCTCGCCGCTTGAAGGGGATCCCCCTTCGCCACCTCCCCACGGCGAATCAACTTCAGCGCCTCGCGGCTCATCGTGACGGCGCCGCGGGCGACGGCTTCGCGGATCGTGACAGGCTTGGCGCCGACATCCACCATCTTGACGCGACCGCGGGCATCGACGTGAGACAGTGTCCGGGCCACCTTCCTAGTCACCAATTTCGCCCTGCGCAAGATAGAACGACAGGCTCTCGAGCGAGACCGTCAGATCAACGCTCTTGAGCTTCACGTCGTCCGGAACATGCAGGCTGCCGGGCGAGAAATTCAGGATCGCTTTGATGCCGGCAGCGACCACCTGGTCTACGACCGGCTGCGCCTGGGGGGCAGGCACCGCAATCACCGCAATATCGAGTCGCTCGCGCCGAACGATCCGCTTCAGATCGCGGATGTCGTGGATGGTCACGCCCCCGCGCGACTCGTGCCCGACCTTCTCGTGGGCCGCGTCGAACATGGCGGCGATTTCAAAGCCTTCCTGCCGAAACCCCGGGTAGTCGGCGAGCGCCAGGCCCAGATTGCCCGCGCCGACGATGGCCACCCTCAGGCGCCGGTCCAAACCCAGAATCTGCCGCAGGTGCCGCCGAAGCTCCTTGACGTAGTAGCCAACCCCGCGGACCCCGAACTCGCCGAAATAGGCCAGGTCCTTTCGAATCTGCGCCGCGTTGAGATGAAACCGCTCGGCCAAGGTCTGGGACGAGATCGTCTCTACGCCAGCCGAGTCGAGCTCGTTCAGGCACCGCAGGTAAATCGAGAGCCGGTTGGTGGTCAGCTCCGAGACCTGCTCGGTGGCGTGCCGTCGCTTGTTCAAACGATTCACAAGGGCTCAATGCTACCAGAGGCGCAGGCGCACTGAACCGGCTTCGAGCGCGAGGCGTAGAATGGATACGGTGAAGCGCCTTCACACACCAACCGCGACGCTCACGATGCTCCTGCTGGTGTCGACCACGCTCGCGGGCGCACAGACGGCCGCCCGCAAGCTCACCACGATCGACGGCCTTCGGCGCTTCTCGGGCTACTTCCATCTGCAGAACGTCATTCTTCGGGGCGAGTTCGCCGAAGCCGGCGACCGCATCGTGCTGCGCGCGGGCGACAACGACATGCGCGTCATGCTCACGGACGTCGTGCCTCCCAGCGGACCGGTCGAGGTTCGGGCCCAGCTGATCGACATAGGTCGCCTGACGGCGGGCGATCCCCGCCTGGAACGGTACGACCACCGGCCCGATCCCGAACATTGGCCAACGCCTGGCGAGGAGCTGTTGCTCAACGTGACCGGCGTAGTGCCCGCAGAGCCGGTGAGTGCACCGACGGTTCGTGTCCTGACGCTGGAGCCGTGGCGATTTGACGGTCAGTCGATCACCGTTACGGGACAGTTCGGCGGTCGAAACCTCCTGGGCGATCTGCCGGCCTCGCCGGCAAAGACGCGCTACGACTTCGTGCTGCGCGGAGGCGGTGGGGGCGGGGGCGCCGTGTGGATCACCGGCCTCCAACCGAAGGGCAAAGGGTTCGACTTGAATGTCGACGCTCGCGTCGACACGAGCCGCTGGCTGCAGGTATCCGGCGTCCTCCGGCGCGAGCGTGGTCTCGTGGTGCTCGAGGCGAAGACCATTGCAACGGCCGCCGCACCCGCTGTCACCAGGGCCGATCCCGTCGAGGAGGCTCCGCTGCAGCGCGAACCGGGCGAGGTTGTCTTCAGCTCACCGACCGATGGTGAAACCAACGTCTCACCTTCGGCGCCCGTCCGTGTGCAGTTCTCCCGCGGCATCGACATGCCAAGCACGAACGGACGGCTGAGAATTGGTTACGTCGACGGGGCCGATCCGTCGTTGAGCGAACCGAAACCCATCGAGGTTCAGGTGTCGTACAACGTCGGGACTCGCGCGATCGAACTACGCTTCCGCAACCCGCTCGAGGCCTCGAGGACGGTCAAGCTGGAACTCCTCGATGGCGTGCGAACCTTCGATGGAGGCCTCGTCAAACCCTGGACGCTCACGTTCACGGTGGGTGCGAACTAGGGCACCAACTGGAACGCGGTCACCCGCTTGACACCCTCTACGGTGGTTTCGATCGCGTAGTCGCCCGGAGCTAAAGCCGCCAGCACCGCTTCGGCGGCGATCCACCGGAGGCCATCGCCATCCACCCGTTCACTGACCTGCACCGGCACCTGGTTCGGGTTGCCGAGGCGGTCCAGCATCCGTGCCGTCGCCGGCCCCGCTGAACGCGTGGGCAATTCCACGCGGATCCGCTCGCTGCGAAGGAATCGCGCATCCGCGGTGAGAACAAAGCGAGGTCCGGTGGACGGCCCTCGCCGCCAGAGCAGTCCGTCGCCGGTGACAGGTAACGTGTTCGGAACGACGACGCGGGCGGTGTCCGTCAGGGGCCGCCCGCCGTCGTTGTTGGGACGAAGCCTCACCCGCACGGCGTACTCACCCGCGACGAGACCTCCCCCTTCCGACACCTTGACCTGAAAGACTTCCACCGTTGGCAACTCGATGGTCTGTGACGTGATCTCGTGCCCGTCTGCGGCAATGACCGTCACGTCCGCGACCGCGCCACCGGTCCACGCCAACTCCCGCCGGACCCGATAGTCCAGCTCGCCGACCACCCACAACGTCGCGTCAGGACTGTCGCTGGTCCGAGCGAACGCCGTGCGCAGAAGGAGAGACGTGCGCGCGCTCGCCGATGTCAGGGCGCTGATGGCGGAGCCGACTGACGTTGCGGCGGCGTCGCGCGAACCGACAAGGTCCTCAACGGTCGACCCTCGATAACCACGCCGGGTTCGGACGACCACGCCCGGGCGGAGCGATCGCACGGTCCACGCCCTGAACCGGCCATCCAAGCTGGTGTTGGAGGAGCGATAGGTGACCACATCGTAGGCGTTCATGTCGCCGCCGATACGCGCCGCAAT
>Ga0210380_10000501_pt1 | contig 17254 bp, 11 predicted proteins | sample PLM4_5_coexredo_FD_155476 | JGI IMG/M metagenome (GOLD analysis project Ga0210380, IMG submission 155476) | Groundwater sediment microbial communities from an aquifer in East River, Colorado, USA - PLM4_5_coex redo | ecosystem: Environmental > Terrestrial > Soil > Riparian zone | place: USA... | reverse complement strand
GCGCGATGGTGCGGAGCACGGCGTTCGCGATGGGATCCCAGATTGTGACCGGCGAACCGCCCGTGACGCGGCCCGTGGCGAGTTCGTCGGTCCCGTCGCCATTCCAGTCTCCCGCGGCAACAACGATCCCGCCGGCGAACAAGGGTCCTTCGGCAAAAAAGGACCATACGGGAGAGGTGGAACCGACCGGGAAGACCTTGACGTGCGGCCCGCCGCCGATTCCCGCGCCGGCCGCGATGGCCGATCCGATTCCCGCGAAAGATCCCAGAGCCACGTTCACTCCGCCGCGGAAATCCGCTTCGTAAGCGAGGAATCGCTGCCGTTCGGCGAAGTTCCCGCCACTGAACACGGCGATCACGGGTCCGCCGCCGTTGCCCGCGCCGACCGCGATTTCGGCCTTCCCGTCGCCATCGAGGTCCTGCACGGCGACACTGCTGACTCCGCCGCGGAATGATCCTTCAAATGCCAGGAACGTGGCGAGCCGTGAGCCGTCCATCCCGGAGAACGCGGCGACGACGGGCCCGCCGGTCGGGCCGGCTCCGCACACGATGTCCGCGATGCCGTCGCCATTCACGTCGCCGGTGGCCACGCGCACGCCGCCAATGAAGGAGGGTTCGAATGCGTCGAACCGGTCCAGTTCGGCATGTGTGACTGCATCGTAAATGGAAACGGAAGGCCCCTGCCCTGCGTCGCGGCCGACGGCATACACCGAGTGCCCGGTCAGCGATGTCCAGTTCGGCAGCGGCAACACGGGCGGGATCGCGCCACCGACCACCTCTCGGCGAAACCAGTCGAGGACCTGGAGCGCACCGAGGTTGTGGACGTTCTGCCCGTAGCGCAAGTCGTTCGGGTAGAAGTTGCCGCCGCCGGCGGGCGAAAGACTCAGGTGCAGTCCGTAGGGGTCGAGTCCCTGATTGGGAAGCGAAGACTCCTGCCGAAACAGGTTCCAGAGTGGAACGTGGTTGTCCGCCGCGATGTCCGCGATGACCTGATTGAGACTCCGCGCCAGGTCCGTGGTCGCTGGGCCGTTGTAAAGCGACTCGGGAATTGTGCTGAGAATGGGTACCACGCCGGCGCGTTCGACTTGTCCGAGCAAGGCCTCCATGTTCGCACGAAATGCCTGCGGAGTGGTTCCCACCGTGGCGTCGTTAGTGCCGAGCATGACCAACGCGACGCCGGGGTTCGTGGCGGTGATTTCCAAATCGAGCCAGGGCGAGACGCTCGGGACCTGGTAACCCGGCCCGGCCGTGCGGTCGAGTCGCGTGAAGGAGTTACCGAGACCATCAATCGGATGTCGAAACGTATTCAAGGTCTCGAGGAGACTCGAGCCGAAGGTAGAGAGGCCTGAAGCGACCGGGTCGTAATCCGCCGCGCCGAGCGGGCGAAGGTAGCCGTTCTCGCCGAGCGCGGCGAACTCCGTATTGCTGTCGCCGATCTTCAGGAAGACATCGGTGCGGCGGCCCAGCGACGTGCCGACGACTGCGACGGCCCGCACGTGATCGAGGACCGCGGCATCGCCGCCCGGGAAGATCGGCGCGGTTCGGAAGTCGGCCGCGGGAACGTCGCGGGATTCGAGCCGTTCACACGACGGTTGAAAGCGGACGCGCATTCTTCCACTCTGAACCTCCTCGCCCGACGATTCAACGGATGTGCCCCTCAACTCGGCATCGCGTCCGGAAGGACGCCCGCAGGATCGGCAAAGATGGCGGGTACGCCGCCGGTGTGAATGAACACGAGCGTCGAACCGGGCTTGTACTTCCCCGCCCGCACGTCGGCGATCAGCCCGGCCATCGCCTTCGCCGAGTAAACCGGATCGAGAAGAATCGCCTCGCTCGTCGCAAGCAGACGGAGCGCTTCGCGACCCGCTGGCGACGGCAGTCCGTAACCGGGTTCAATGAAGCCTTCATCCGCGTCGATCTCGTCCGGCGTCAGCCTGTGCGGCAGGCCGAGTCGTTCGGCAGCCGCGTTTGCGTCGCTCGCCATCCGCGTCGGAATGTGCCACGGCCAGTGCATCGGGCAGATGATGCGGGCGGGGTAAGGCAGTCCGAGCAGCTTCCTGCCGAGCGCGACGCCGGCGCCGGTCGCCCCGGCGGAGGACACATAGAGCGCATCCGCCTTCACGCCGCGCTCCGCGAGTTGATCCACGATCTCCGCCACGCACAGGGCGTAACTCACGGCGGCGAGCGGCACGACGCGCGGTGGATCCCAGGCGTACGGTCGTCGCCCGAGTTTGCGGAACTCCGCGGCCTTCGCCGCCAGCACCGCGTTCAGTTCCGGGCCGATGGTCGCCTCGGTAAACTCGACGTGCGCCCCGACGAGGTAATCGAGGAGCAGGTTCCCCTGCGGTTCGGTGTTGTAATGGGCCCGGCTGAGGTAGAGCCGGCATTCGAGGCCGAGTTTCGCGCAACCGGCGGCCGTCTGCCGGCAGTTGTTCGATTGCACGCCCGCGCCCCAGACGAGCATGTCCGCGCCCTGATCGACGGCGTCGCCGAGGAGGAACTCGTTGTGTCGCGCCTTGTTGCCGCCGAGCAAGAGGCCGGTGCAGTCGTCGCGCTTGATGAAGATGCGGACGCCGCCACCGAGTTTCGCGGCGAACCGCGGCGCCTCCTCGAACGGCGTCGGCAAATGGGCCAGCGCCACGCGGGGCAGCCCGGCCGCCGCGGCACGGAGTTCGGAAGTAGTGAGCGCGAGTGGAGGCATGGAACGCTCGCTCGGTGAGGGTGTCGCCTATTCTCCGAGGATCGCGGAGCGGATCAAGCAAGCGCTCCTCCATTTCAGCTCCAAGGAAATGGATCGGGCTGGCATTCGAGCCGCCGGTCGCCGTACCATGCCGAGCCCGGCGGGACGCCGGCTTGCGCGTCAAGGACTGACCGGAATGACGGTAAAGACCCGAGTCATTCGCCCAACGCCGCACGTCGCGGAACGGCGCGGCCGCAGAGTCGCGATCGTCGGCGCGGGGCCGGGCGGTCTCGCCGCCGCCCTGCTGCTGGCTCACGCCGGGGTGCGGGTCCACATTGTCGAGCGGCTGCCGCGCGTCGGCGGTCGCTGCAGCGCCATCGAATCCGACGGCTTCCGCTTCGACCTCGGCCCCACATTCTTCCTCTACCCGCAAGTCCTCGAACGCATCTTCCACACTCTCGGCCGCGATCTGCATTCCGAAATTCCGATGGTCCGGCTCGACCCGCAATATCGCATCGCGTTCGGCGGCGGCGGGCATCTCGACTGCACGTCGAACATCGAGCGGATGAAGGCCGAGATCGCGCGAATCAATTCGAAGGACGCCGGCAACCTCGAACGCTTCCTCGTCGAGAACCGCACCAAGCTGAATGGCTTCCGGTCGATCCTCGAACGCCCCTTCAATTCCTGGCGCGACCTCCTGAGTTGGGACATCATCAGGATGCTCCCGATGCTGCGGCCGTGGCGGTCCGTCGACACCGAACTGCGCCGCTTCTTCACGGACCCACGCGTCCGCCTCGCCTTCACGTTTCAGTCCAAATACCTCGGCATGTCGCCGTTCAACTGCCCGAGCCTCTTCTCGATTCTGTCATTCCTGGAATACGAGTTCGGGGTGTGGCACCCGATCGGAGGATGCTCGGCCGTGTCCGAGGCCATGGCTCGCATCGCCGAAGAGATGGGCGTCACGTTCTCGCTCGGCGACGAGGTGAAGGAACTGCTCTTCGACGGGAAGCGGGCGGTCGGCGTCCGCACACGGGACGAGGTGATTCGCGCAGATGCGGTCGTGGTGAACGCCGACTTCGCCCATGCGATGACGACGCTGGTGCCGAATCGCCTCCGCTCGCGGTGGACCGATCGCCGCATCGCCGCGAAGAAGTTCTCGTGCTCCACCTTCATGATGTACCTCGGCATCGACGGCCTGTGCGAGGAGTTGCCGCACCACACGATCGCGACGGCCGCGGACTATGCCGGCAACCTGAAGGACATCGAAGAGCGGCACGTCCTCTCGGAGGACCCGTCGATTTATGTGCAGAACGCCGGCGTCACCGATCCAACGCTCGCACCGAGGGGAATGAGCACGCTCTACGCGCTGGCCCCGGTTTCGCACTCGCATCCGAACATCGACTGGAAACGGGAGACGCCGCGCTACCGCGACATTGTGTTGAAGCAGGTCGCGAAGCTGGGCGTGAAGAATCTCGACCGCCGCATCCGCTTCGAGAAGATCGTGTCGCCGGCCGACTGGGAGAATCGCTACGCCGTGTACCGCGGGGCGACGTTCAACCTCGCGCACACGCTGCGGCAGATGCTCCACCTCCGGCCGCACAATCGGTTCGAAGACCTGGACGGCGTCTATCTCGTCGGCGGCGGCACGCATCCCGGCAGCGGCCTCCCCGTCATTTACGAATCGGCGCGCATCACCTCGCGCCTCCTCCTGGACGATCTGGGTGTCGCGGCCCCGCAGCACGTGGAGAACCGCGTTGAAGCGTGACCTTTCTGTCGGTGTGATCGGCGGCGGGCTCGGCGGGCTCGCGGCGGCGTGCGTCCTCGCGGCGCGCGGTCATGCCGTGACGCTGTTCGAAGCCAACTCGCACCTCGGCGGGAAAGCCGCGGACGTGAGCGGAGACGGGTTCCGCTTCGACGCGGGGCCGACGATCCTCACGATGCCTTCGGTTCTGCGCCGCATCTTCGCCGAGGCCGGCCGCGATCCGGACGATTACCTCGACCTGGTCCGCCTCGACCCGCAATGGCGCTGCTTCTTCCACGACGGCAGCGTGCTCGACCTCGAAGAAGACATCGACACGATGGCCGAGCGCTGCGGGCCGGGTTACCGCGACTTCATCGCACTCTCGCAGCGGCTGCATCGCATCTCGGATCAGCACTACTTCTGGAAGCCCATCGGCGGCATCCGCGACATGATCGACCTGAAGGCCGGGTTCTCGCCGAAGATCCTCGCGGACGTGCTCGCCATGCGGATGGGCCGCTCGGTGGCCGGCACTGTGCGGAAGTTCCACCTGGACCCGCGTGTGGCCCAGATGCTGGACCACTTCACGCAGTACGTCGGGTCGAGCCCGATGGCCTCTCCGGCCGTGCTGTGCGGCATCGCCCACATGCAGACGAGCGAAGGCGTGTGGTACCCGCGCGGCGGCACCCGCGCCGTGCCGGAGGCTCTTGCGCGATTGGCCGAGGAACTCGGCGTCGAGATTCGTACGAACTGCGGAGTGAAGCGCATCCTGACGGACGGCAATCGCGTGAGCGGCATTGAAACTGAGGCCGGCGAGAGAATCGAACTGGCGGCGGCGGTGTCGAACATGGACAGCGTGCGGACGCACCGCGAACTGATGCCCGAGTCGCGGGCCGCTCGCCGCTTCGAACGCCGCCGCAACTACGAGCCCGCCTGTTCCGGCGTCGTGCTCTATCTCGGTTTGAAGAACCGCTACGAACACCTGTTGCATCACGGTTTCGTGTTCTCCCGCGATCCGGAGGAGGAGTTTGACTTCATCTACAAAAAGGGCGAACCGGCCCCGGACCCGACCTGCTATCTCGCAGCGACGAGTTGCACCGAACCGGACACAGCGCCGCCCGGCGGCGAGGCGCTCTACGTGCTCGTTCACACGCCGTACCTGCGCCCGCATCACGACTGGTCGAAGATGCTACCCGTGTATCGCCGCGTGATCCTGAACAAGCTCAAGACCACGGGGAAGATGCCGGACATCGAGGAACGCATCGCGTTCGAGGCGACACTGACGCCGCAGGACATCCACGATCGGTTCCGCGTGCTGAACGGCGCGATCTACGGATTGGCGAGCCACGGGAAGTGGTTCGGCGCGTTCAAGCCGTCGAACCGATCGCGGGACGTGAAGGGACTCTATCTCGCCGGGGGCGCCGCTCATCCCGGTCCGGGCATGCCGATGGTGCTGATGTCCGGCTGGATCGCGGCGGATGTGCTGGACCGCGATTGCACCGCACCGAGACGTTGCGAACCGGTTGTCGCATGATCGCCGACGCACGAAAAGCGAAACCGATCGCACTGCCGCCGCGGTGGCCCTGGCTGATCCGCGGCTTCAAGCGCTACTGCCGCAGGTACGTGCGGAATCACTTCAATGCGGTGCGACTCTCCCGGTCCAGTTGTTCCATTCCGGATGACGGTCCGCTGCTCGTGGTGCTGAATCACCCGTCGTGGTGGGATCCGTTAATCGGCACGGTGCTGAGCGAATTGTTCGCGTGCCGAGATCACTTCGCTGCCATCGATGCTGTTTCAGTCGAACGATACTCGTTCTTCAAGCGGCTCGGCTTCGTCGGCGTGCATGGCGCTGCTCAATTCCTGCGGATGGGCGAAACGATTCTCGCCGAACCGAACCGCGCGTTCTGGGTGACGGCGCAGGGGCGATTCACGGACGTGCGCGAACGGCCGCTGAACCTGAGGGCTGGCGTGGGCCATCTCGCGGCCCGCCTCGACCGCGGATGCGTCCTGCCCCTCGCGCTCGAGTACGTCTTCTGGAACGAACGCGCGCCGGAGGCGCTCGTCCGGATCGGCGAGCCTCTTGCCATCGCCGAGCATCCCGGATTCGACGGCAAGCAGTGGACGAAGGTGATCGAGGAGGCGCTGACAACGACTTTGGACGGATTGAACGAGGAGGCGATGAGCCGCGACCCCGACCGGTTCACCAATCTGCTCGATGGGCGCAGCGGCGTGGGCGGCATCTACGATTGCTGGCGGCGATTCAAGTCGTGGCTGCGCGGCAGCCGGTTCGATGCGTCCCACGCGGCCGCGATGAGGGGGCGGCCGTGATCCGGGAAGCACTCGCTTGGATCGCGTTCGTTCTCGCCGCGGCGCCTGCGGCGCTTTATTTCTGGAATGCGTTTCTGTTTCGTCGAGCGCCGAGTCGCGAACCCGCAAGCGGGTCGCGAATCTCCGTGCTGATCCCCGCGCGCAACGAAGAGTATTTCATTGCCGCGTGCGTTCGGGCCGTGCTCGCTTCGCGCAATGTCGAACTGGAAGTGATCGTGCTCGACGATCATTCCGACGATCGGACCGCGGAAGTCGCTAATGGCATCGGTGATCCGCGGGTGCGCGTCGAAGCGGCGCCGCCGCTACCCGAAGGATGGAACGGCAAGCAGCATGCCTGTTTCGTGCTCTCGAAACGCGCCCGCTTTCCGTTGCTTTGCTTCATCGACGCCGATGTTCGACTGGAACCGGACGCTCTGGCGCGAATGGCCGCATTTTTGGAGCAATCGAAAGCCGGGCTCATCAGCGGGTTCCCGCGGCAGGAGACCGAAACGTTTCTGGAGAAGCTGTTGCTGCCGCTCATCAACTGGTTGCTGCTCAGCTATCTGCCGATGATCGGGATGCGGCACACACGGTGCTCGATGTTCGCCGCCGGGTGCGGGCAGTTCTTCCTGGCGACTCGCGAGGTCTACGCACGGGCCGGCGGGCACGCCGCGATTCGCGACTCGATGCACGACGGCGTCACGCTGCCGCGAGCCTTTCGCCGGGCCGTTGTTCACACTGATCTCTGCGATGCAACCGATCTCGCGACCTGCCGCATGTATCGAAGCAATCTGGCGACGTGGAACGGTCTAGCGAAGAATGCACATGAAGGGGTGGGCGGCGCGAAGGGCATCGTCCCTTGGACGATTCTGCTCTTCAGCGGTCTCTTCGTCCCGTTTTGGGTATTCCCGCGATTTTACGGTGCGATGCGTTTTCGAGAATCGCTCCTGAGCGCGGTGTTGCACCCGATTGGCGTCACAGTGCTGATTGCCATTCAGTGGTACGCGCTCGGGCGGCGCGCGATCGGCACACCGGTTGGATGGAAGGGAAGAAGCATGCGAGCCCGACGTGTAAGCAAAGGGTTTCGTTTGGCGGCAAACGAATGATCGAATTACTCCTTGGTGGCACAGGCAGGAATGCCTGTATCACCGCGAGAGTGACGACTCGAATGGCCGCACCGACAGGTTGCACTGAGACGCTTGGTGATTGACATCCTCTTTCAGATCGGCTGAGATGCAAAAGGCATTCGTGGGGGGCTTCGCATGCGTACTCGGATCCAGTCACGTTTCGTGCTATTCTTGTTACTGGGTCCAACGGGGTGTCAAACTGCACATGAGGCGGACAGAATCGAGGACAATCCGGGTGCTCTTCTCGTCGGGACCTGGCAGGTACACAGCCTCAATGAAGTGGAACGCCCTGCAGCCGAGCCTACATTCATCACATTCGCATCCGACGGTAGCTACACGGTCGCATGCGAGAGCGGCGCGAACCGGGGAACCAAGAAGGGCAAGTACTCACTTGATGGAAACGTCCTGCATTTCCAGAGCACTGAGGAATGGGAGGGGTATAAACTCTGGCGTCATGTGGTGACCTCGGTGGATGACAACGAGCTACGGATGTCGAATCACCCTGACGACGTTCAACGGAGATACGTTTTTCGGCGCGTTCGGAATGTCTAGAAAACCTCGAATCGTGCCGGCGTATAGCTGCTCACATGTTTGCAATGACTTGACTCGCCTCAACCTTAGCGGAGTTGCTCGGGTGGGGTATGTCTTCACACATCCAACTCCTCAACGATGGCCTGATCGGCCTTCTCCATGATGAACTTGTAGCGCGGCTCGGCGTCCTTCCCGAGCAGTTCCTGGAACGCCGTGTGTGCTTCGAGATTGTTGTCGATCTCCACCTTGAGCAGCGTGCGCGACTTCGGGTCGAGCGTCGTCTGCGCGAGCACCTTGAACGGCATCTCGCCCAGCCCCTTGAAGCGCGTGATGTCCACCTTCGCGTTCGTCCGCAGCCCGGCGAGGATTTCCTCCTTGTGCTCGTCGTCGCGGGCCCAGTAGGTGTCCTTGCCGACATCCAGGCGGTAGAGCGGCGGCTGAGCGATGAACACGTGCCCCTTCTTGATCAGTTCCGGCGCGTGCCGCAGGAAGAAATCGAGCATGAGCGTGGTGATGTGGTGGCCGTCGGCGTCGGCGTCCATGAGCAGGATGATCTTGCCGTAGCGGAGGCCGTCGTAGTGGAAGCGGTCGCCGGCGCCGGTGCCGATCGCCTTTACGAGGTCGCCCAGTTCGGCGTTGGCGAGCACCTTCGCGGTCGGCAGGTCTTCGCCGTTGAGAATCTTGCCGCGGAGCGGGAGCACGGCCTGCGTGCTGTTGTTGCGTCCCTGCTTGGCCGAACCGCCGGCGGAGTCGCCTTCGACGATGAAGAGTTCCGTGTTGTCGCGGTGCGTGGACTTACAGTCGGCGAGTTTGCCGGGCAGGCTGGTGCGGCGGCTGCCGGGCGAACTTCGCTTCACCTCGTTCACCGCGGCGCGACTTGCCTCGCGCGCCTTCGCGGCGAGTTGAATGCGGCCGATAATCGCATCCGCCGCCGTCTTGTTGCTGTTGAGCCACGCTTCGAGCGCCGGCCGCACGTAGCCGTCCACCGCCGCGTCCATCTCGGGGTTGTTAAGGCGCTGCTTCGTCTGCCCTTCGAATTGCGGCTCGCGCACGAACACGGAGAGCACCGCGACCACCCCCTCGCGGATGTCGTCCGACGTGATCTTGAGCCCCTTGATCTTGATGTCGTGCGTTTCGATGTAGTTGGTGACGGCCTTGCGAATCGCCCCTTTCAAACCGTTTTCGTGGGTGCCGCCGTTCGGCGTGCGGATGCCGTTCACGTAGGAACGGTAGGTCTCTTCCGTCGATTCAGTCCATTGCAGCGCGACTTCGATCTTGCTGCCGGTGTCGCGTATGGCGCCGAAGGCGACTTCGGTGACGGCGGGCTTCTGGCCGTCGGCCACGAGTTTCTGGAGGAACGCGGGGAGGCCGCCGGGATTCTCGAACTCGTACGAGTGCCCGCCGTGCTCGTCCTTGAACGAGATCTTGAGCCCGCTGTGGATGTACGACATGTCTTCGAGGCGGGCTTTGATCGTGTCCGCGTCGAAGCGCGTCGTCTTGAAGATGGAGTCGTCCGGTTCGAAGGTGATGCTGGTGCCGTGGCCGCGAAACGGGCCGACCTTCTCGACGCCGGATTGCGGCACGCCCTTCTTGTACTCCTGACGGTACTCGTAGCCGTCGCGCTTGACGGTGGCGGTAAGCTTCTTCGAGAGCGCATTGACGACGGAGGCGCCGACGCCGTGAAGGCCTCCGGAGTGGATGTAGCCGCTGTCGGTTTCGCCGAACTTGCCGCCCGCGTGGAGCACGGTGAACACGAGTTCGAGACCGCTCTTCTTGTGCTTCTTGTGCATCTCGACAGGGATGCCGCGGCCGTTGTCGCCGATGGTGATGGAGTCGCCGTTCTTGTGCAGCGTGACGTGGATGTGGTCGGCGAAGCCGTTGATGTACTCGTCGACGGCATTGTCGAGGATTTCCCAGGCGAGGTGGTGGAGCCCCTTGGCGTCCACGCCGCCGATGTACATGGCGGGGCGCTTGCGGACGGGCTCCAGCCCTTCCAGCACCTGAATATCTTCGGTGCGATAGCGTGCGGTGGAGAGTGCGCTCATTGCGTAGTGCAGTCCTTTGCGAATGATGAAGTAGTCTTACCAACTCAGACCGATCAGTCCTATGGGACTCACACGTCCGCTATGTCTCGAACAGTCCCTTCGCGTCGCCGTTCTTGCTCTCCTTGTGTTTGGGCGCCTTGCCCTCCGCCTCGTCCCAGTTCACGAGCTCGATCGGCGGCGGGATCAGCCGCGCGAAGTTGGTCCGCACGCCGGGCTTCTCGCCCTTGCCGGCGCGGTTCTGCGTCTTGATTGCGCCGGGACCGAAGTCCTGCGTTTTGCCGCTCTCCGTTTCCACCGTGAGTTTCGTGAAGCGACCGCCGACGAGCACGCCGCCGAGGCACTCGTCGTCGTCCGCCAGCTTGATGCCCATCACTCCCTTGCCCGCACCGGAGAGGATGTTCACCTGCTCGATGGGGAAGTGGATGAGGTGGCCGCGGCGAGAACCGAGCATGACGCTTTCTTCATCCGAGACCAGTTTCGCCATCACGGCGCGATCGCCGTCCACTCGCACGTACTTGCGGCCCGATTTTGTGGATTCGGTTCGGTACGCGGCGAGGGGAAGGCGGAGCACGTTGCCGCCGCTGGTGGCGACGAGCACGTACGGCCCGCCGGGAATGTCGCCCTTCGCCTTCTGATCGTCGGGCGTGAATCGCGGGTCGGTGCTCACCGCGTCGATGACCTTCACCTGATCGGCCAGCTTGAAGAACTTGGCGATCGGTTCGCCGTAGCCGGTGGTCGCGGGCACTTCATTGATCCGCATCGTGTACGCGGTGCCATCGTCCGCGAAGAAGATCACGTTATCCAGGGTGCTGCCGGGCACGACGGCGATGACATCGTCCCCTTCCTGGACGCGCGTGGTTTCGACGGAGGCAAGCCGGCCGACGCGTTTGATGTACCCGTTCCGAGTGAGCACCACGTTCGTGTTCTCGCGAACGATGTAGGCCTCTTCGTCGAACTCGAGCACGTCCTCGTCAGAGGCCATCCGCGTCTTGCGGCGTTCCGGGAACAACTCGATCAGCTTCTCCATTTCGTCCTTGATGATCTTCCACAGCTTGCGCTTCGACGCCAGGATGCCTTCGATGACTTCGGCCTCGGCTTTCTTCTCCTTCAGTTCATCGAGAATCTTGCGGATCTCCATCTGAGCGATCTTGTAAAGCTGGGCATCGAGAATGGCCGTGGCCTGCTCCTCGTCCAGCTTGAAGGCCGCCTGGAGTTTCTCGGAGGCATCCGCCTTGCCGCCCGACTCGCGGATCATTTTGATGGCGCGATCGAGGGCGTTGAAGATGACGCGGAAGCCTTCGAGGATGTGGATGCGCCGGCGGAGCACCCGCAGGTGGTACTCGAATCGGCGGCGGACGGTGTCGAACCGGAAATCGAGGAAGTAACGGAGGATCTCCTTGAGGCTGAGCCCGTCCCGCGGCACCATCGTTTTGCCGTCCGGCCCGGGGACCAGCGCCGTCATGTTGTACGAGAACCACTTCTGCAGGTCGGTGTGCTTGTAGAGGTACGCCATCACGAGGTTCGGATCGGTGCCCGGCTTCAGTTCGAGCACGAGCCGCAAGCCGTCCTTGTCGTTCGTCTCGTTCGATTGCCCGAGCAGTTGCGGCACTTTCTTCTCTTCGATGATGCCGCCAATGGCGTGTTCGAGCTCCCCTTTATCCACGCCGTACGGGATGGACGTGACGACGATCTGCGACTTGCCGCGCTCGAGGCGTTCCTCCTTCCACTCGCCCTGCACCTTGATGCTGCCGGTGCCGGTCTCGTAGATTTCGCGGAGCGTGGCGTTGTCCGAGATGATCTTGCCGCCGAGCGGGAAGTCGGGGCCTTTCACCTTCTCGCGGAGGTTGGCGACCGAAGCGTCCGGGTTCTCGATGAGCAGGATGCCGGCGCGGAGCACTTCGGAAAGATTGTGCGGCGGGATGTTCGTGGCCATACCGACCGCGATGCCGGACGTGCCGTTCACGAGCAGGTTCGGGAACTGCGCTGGGAGTACGACCGGCTCCTTCTTCGTGCCGGTGTAGTTGTCGCGGAGCTCGACCGTTTCCTGATCCAGTTCGGAAAGCAGATTCTCGGCGGCTTTCGTGAGCTTCGCTTCGGTGTATCGGTGCGCGGCGGGCGGGTCACCATCCACGGAGCCGAAGTTGCCTTCGCCCAGGACCAGCGGCACTCGCATGACCCAGTCCTGCGCGAGGCGGACCATGGCGTCGTACAGCGCGACGTCCCCGTGCGGGTGGTAGTCGCCCATCACTTTGCCGACGATCTGCGCGGACTTGGCGGCCTTGCGGTCGGCCGTCAGGTTCATCTCGTACATGCCGAAGAGGATTCGGCGCTGCACGGGCTTGAGGCCGTCGCGGATGTCCGGCAGGGCCCGCCCCGTAACCACCGACATCGCGTAGCGAATGAACCGCTTGCGGGCTTCCGCGGCAATCGAAACCGTTTCGACGGGCATCGGGATTCGTCCTTGAACGGATCAGCCGCTTTCGCGAAGCCTCGAGCGGCTCGTCGTAAGCACCACAACCCCCGCGCGGAGGCGGGGGTTGCGTAAAGTGCGGGCTTCGCTGGTCATCTTACTTCTTTTCGGGCGCGGGGAAAGCCGCCAGACTCTTGGTCACCAGGTCGTCGAAGCCCGCGTTGGCCGGCTCGAATCCCTTCAAGTTCCACATGAAGAGAAAGGCCTTGCCCTGAGCGTTCTTGGAGGCACCCGTCAGGCCGTTCTGAAGTTGCTTCACGACGTTATCGGGGAGGTGCTTCGGATTGTAGATCAGCACGGTCTGCGGCAGCGGCTCGCTCTGGCAGAGGAGCTTGACCTTCTCTCCCTTGCCGGGGTTGTTCTTCTTGTAGGCTTCGAGCGCTCCGGCATCGACGAGCGCGGCCTTGGCACGGCCCTTCCCCACTTCGTCGAGCAATTCCTCCGTCGCGACGTCCTCGGAAAGCGAAACCTCGAACGCACCCGGCACGGCCATCCCCAACTTCTCGATGTACAGGTAGCCGTGAGCCTTCATGTTGAACGGCACGTGGACCTTGGAGCCCTTGAGGTCCTGTGGTCCGGCGATGTTGTCCTTCGCACTGACGACCACGCACGCCTGCGGCAATTGCGACGGGATGGTAATCGCCAGCGGAGCCAGGTGCGGGAACTCTTTCTTGACCCACGCCCATTCGAATCCGTGGAACACGCCGAGGTGCACCTTGTTGGCGTCCAGCTTTTTCGCCAGCGCGATGTGATTGGCCTCGGTGTCCACTTCCCCCGGCAGCCCGACGATGGCCTTGAAGAGCCCGCCGAACTGCTGACCGCCGGCCTTGACGAGTCCCTCCGGAACGCCCTTGAACATGCCATCCATGATTCCGACTTTGATGACTTCCGGCGCGACGGGCATCGCCGGTGCGGCGGCGGGCTCGGCGGCCGCGCCGAGCGGCACGAACCCGAGCACGACTCCGAGGACGGTCAACGTGAGACTCGCGCACACATGCACAAAGCACCCCCTGAGGAAGTGGAGAAGAGAAGTCGTCCCTTGCCCTACCGTCTACCGTCCTGGAAAACCGGGCCGAACTCCGCCGGCCGTGACTCGTTCCAGGGCCGCCAGCGTTTCCAGATAGTGGAACACGCTTTCCACGTAACCCGCCATCGACTTCGCCGCTTGAGCGTACCCGAGCAACATCTGATCCTTGGGCGCCTTCGGGTTATCGAACTGCTCGCGGATGCGGTCCATGGCGTTCTTCGCAGACTTGAAGGCGTCCTTATGCGCGGTCAACTGCCGGGACGCCATCTCGTACTGGATGAACGTGTTCTCCGCTTCCAGGATCATGAGGTTGCGGGCCTTTTCGTAGACTGCGTCGGCGCGGTGGCTGTACGCCAGCACGCGGGCCACGCGGTCTTCCTTGCTTCCCACGACCTGCGGCGGCATCTCGGGCGGAATCGGTTCGGGGCGATAGTCCTTGCCCGGATCGCGGCTGCCTGTCGGCAACAGCCGCGAGTGGATGTCCGAGGCCGAGCCGAGCGTCGGCACGGAACGGCGGAACCGCAACTGTCCCTGGGCGTAGACCTCGAGGCGAAAGGCGTCCGCCGCGGCGGCGGCCAGGGCCAGCTCCGGGCGGCGGGACAGTGCCATATCCACCACTTGATCGCTCGTCAACGCGACGTTCTGCGCCATCAGCGGCAACTCGCTGTCCTTCACCCGGAACTGGAACCCGCAGTTCTGAACGCCCATCACTTCCCGGAGCGCCGCTTCTGCCTGCTTGACTCCCGCCTGGGCCTTCGCCTGAAGTCCCAGAATCTCCGACTGGCCCATCTTCATGAGGTCCAGCTTCAACTGGCTCATGTCGCCGGGGGTGGCGGAGTTCAGCAGGTCCTCGGCGAGTTTCACGAATGCCTTGACCTGGGCAACGATGTCGTCCGCGAGTTGCTCCTGCTGCTTCGCGTAGACCACCGAGTAGTAGAGCCGCGTGACGTCGTGCACCACCTCGTTGTGAAGTTGCTGCACGTCCGCGGCGGCGGCAATCACGCCGCGCTCGGCCTGCTCCCGGCGGATCGGCACGTCCGGGCTCAGGAGCGCGCCGACGCGGCGAATGTTCTGGAGCGCCGCCTGACCTGCCGCCGTCGCGTCCTGGCTCGATCGCACGGCGCGCAACGCGGGCTGCTTCTCCACCGCGATCGCAATGCACTCACCGAGCGAGAGTTCCCGAACTTCATCCTTCGGTCGCTCGGGCCGCGCCTGCTTGAGGATGGTCGGCTGCGTCAGCGTCGAGTGCGTCCTGGGAGGCGGCACCGTGGGCGAGACCGGCGCCGGCTGCTGGCCCGCCGCCGGTAACGTCACCACGGCCAGTACGAGCCCGACCGCGGCCCGCAACAAGTGGGCGGAAACGGTGCTCGCTGCGGGCTGCTGCATCGCCGATTCCCTCGCCATCCCTGGCTAAGTCGTCCGCTTAACATCGACCCGCCACGAGGCAGGCTGGACATCGCAAATCGCCCTGCGCCGAATCGTTTCACGAGAAATGCCGGTCCTGCCGCCTGCACCGGCTGCGCGGGGATGCTGACTGCGGCACCCGCTCGCGTAGACTTGAGAGAAAGCCCACGAGAGGACCGGAATGCCATGACGCATCAAACGAGCCCCGGGGTGGACCGGGCCATTGACTCCGCCCGCGAATGCGCCGAGGCGTTCGATAACCAGGTCCGGCTAGCGGACTACTTTTGCGCGCTGCTGGACGAGGAGGATGGCAAGCCGTTGACGCTGCTTCGCCGGCTCGGGCTCGAGCGCGACGGCATCTGCGAACTGCTCCTCGAGTCGCGCGCCGGTTCCCCCGTCGTTCCATTGACCGCCTTGCTGGACTTCGCCCGTGACTGGTCGATCGCGAACCGGGCCGATCCCGTCCTGATGACGGATGCCTTGCTCGTCGCTGTGCTGCGCGTGGATCCAGACGCGTGGTTCGCATGGGAACCGTTCGAAAATCTGGCGAGCCGCATCGAAGGGTTGCTGCTTCAGCACGAACGGCCGGTGGCGGGACCGGACGAACTGCCGGTCTCGTTCGATATTCCGGACGCGGCGGATCTGGGCGCGGCCCGCGCACTCGACGCCAACCTGAATCGCAGCCGCGAGGCGCTCCGCGTGCTCGAAGATTATTGCCGGTTCGTGCTGGACGATCGCTTCCTCACGAATGAGGTGAAGGCCGCCCGGCACGATCTGGTGGAAGCCGCACGGCGCCTCCCCTCCGACCTGCTCCTGGCTGCGCGCGAGACGGCCCGCGACGTGGGAACGACTGCGACGGCGGAAGGTGAGTACCGCCGATCCTCGCCGCGCGATGTTGCCATCGTGAATCTCAAGCGGCTTCAGGAATCGCTCCGGAGCCTCGAGGAGTTCGGCAAACTCCTGGGCGCCGAACTCGGCCGCGATCTTGAGGCGATTCGCTATCGCACCTACACGCTGGAACGGGCCGTCGCCATCGGGGCCTCCGCGAGGGAGAAGCTCGCTCACGCGATGCTCTATGTGCTTCTCACCGGTTCGCAGTGTGTTGCTTCGCTGGACTGGACGATCGCCCAAGCGGCGGCCGGCGGCGCGGAGATCTTCCAACTGCGCGAAAAAGAGCTGCCGGATCGTGAGCTGATCGATCGTGCCCGCAATGTCCGCCGCTGGACTCGCCAGGCCAACTCGCTGTTCATCGTGAACGACCGGCCGGACATCGCCCGCCTCGTCGAAGCCGACGGCGTCCACCTCGGACAGGACGACCTTCCGGTGATGGAAGCCCGGCGCATCGTCGGTCCGGACGCACTCATCGGCGTGAGCACGCATTCCCTCGATCAGGTTCGCCGTGCGATCCTGGACGGCGCGGACTACCTCGGCATCGGGCCGACATTCCCCTCGAAAACCAAGTCGTTTGAGGCGTTTCCCGGCCTCGAGTTCATCCGGGAGGCGACGGCAGAATCCACGCTGCCGATGTTCGCGCTGGGCGGCATCGAACCTGCAACCATCGGTCGAGTGGTGGAAGCGGGAGCCCGGCGCGTGGCGGTGAGTGCGTCCATCACGCGCGCCGAGGATCCAGAACCGGTCGCCCGGGCCCTCCGGTCCGCGCTTGAGAAGGAGTCCCGTTCCTGACGCGCGGGTCATCCGGACGATTCCCGGCTATGAGCTCGCAAAAGACCCCCTCAGTACTCCAGTCCGTCAGCTGCCGCGACGAAATAAAAGACGTGGCATGGTGAGTCTGGAGCAACTCTGAGGGTTCGGTAAAATGGGTGGAATAGAATTGCCGGTGCTCTCGCCTGAATCCGATTCGCGGAGTCACGGAATGGATGGTGGTATCCGAGAATTGCTGGCGGCGGCCCGCGATCATGGACTTGC
>Ga0210380_10000497_pt1 | contig 17340 bp, 14 predicted proteins | sample PLM4_5_coexredo_FD_155476 | JGI IMG/M metagenome (GOLD analysis project Ga0210380, IMG submission 155476) | Groundwater sediment microbial communities from an aquifer in East River, Colorado, USA - PLM4_5_coex redo | ecosystem: Environmental > Terrestrial > Soil > Riparian zone | place: USA... | reverse complement strand
GGCGGTGGGATCTCCCGACCAGACAATATGGGACTTTCCATTCACGACAATTTCCGCCAGGAAGCCGCTCGGCGCCTTGTTATGGGCTCGCAGGCCGCGAATCGTGTACGTCTCCCCCACTTTCAAGGTCTCCTTGCCGAGTCCGAGGCCGTTGAGTCCCCGGATTCCGACGGTGGCGATCTCCCACTGTTCGACTTCACCTTTCTCGTTCTTGACGGTGAAGTAGAGATGCACGTGCGGATTGACGAAGCTCGCCTTCGTCAGCACGGCATTGTCGAACTTGAACGGCCAGTCGTAATCGTACTGGGCGGACAGGGAATGGTGAGCATGCGTGGGAGACGCGGCGCCGGCCACGAGGGTCATCGCCAGGCAGACGCCCAGGCACAACTTGTTGTAGCTCAATTTCCTCACAGGCTCCATAGCATTGACTCCTCTCACGATCGTCGCCTCAACGTATTTCGCACCAGGCGCGCATTCAGATCCCATCATCGGCCCGCCGAGGCCGAGATGATATTCGCAGGAACCGGAAAAATGACATAGGGGTTGGTGCACCAGCAGGTTTTGACCTGTACATCGAGGATCGTACGGCCATTGAGCTTGTGCACGATGCGGCTGGGGAAGGTGAACCCGCTGAACGCTTCATCGCTCCGCAACGGATCAATCGGTTCGTAATCCCGATAGCCGGAATATTCTGCCGTCAAGGTCGCCTGTCGCAGGACGGGGTGATCCACTGTCATCTCCACCAGCTCGGGATGACGGTCACGATCGAGTCGAATCTTCGTATTGTTCGTGGGAAAACTCAGTTCATAGGTCCGGTTTCCCAAGTCCGTCACTTTCACCTGTTTGACATTCTGATGCGCCAGTTTGATCGCGCCACCGGGGGTGATGGCCAGCAGTTTCTGACGCCAATCCCGAAGCTGCGGCGCCGCGGCCTGCGACGTCCCCACCGGGGGCCCTTCACGTGCGACCTTCTGCTCGTCCCAGGAGTAATCGCCGGTGACAGCCCACACGACGCGCTCGCCCTGGGAAGTGGTCAGATCGGAACGAAGCCCCCCTTCAGGCTCATACGCGATTTCAACGTAGTACCGGCTAAGGTCGATCCGTGGCCAATTGGCAGGGTTGGCGCCGGAGACCTCGTGCATGAAGCCAGAGGCTTCGTAGCGCAAACTGGACCAGACGTCGAATTCCCCTACGCCGCGCAACATGCCCATCGCTCGCGCGGAGGTATAGATAAGTCTGGCCGCTGTCGGCTCAAAGGTGCGAACCACCCAATCGCTCGGCCGCGCATTCGCCGGCGGCGCCCCCTGCCCGTGGGTTAAGTGGCTCAACCCGACGAAGCAGGCACAGAATACGAGGATGAATGTCGGCTTGAAAGGGTACGGGCTAATCTTCATGTCCCACTCTCTGCGTTGCTAGCGCCTCGACGTCGATACATCCGGCGACGTGAATCCTAGGAACAGCGGCTACGGCGCTTGTGCCCCCTGCCCCTCGCGCTTCGGTGGGGGAAACAAGTTCAGGTAGTTGTCGGCGTAACGAACCGAGCGCCCATCCGCGTCCAGAAATTGGGGCGACTGCTCGAAGAGCAGTGGTTCAGCCGAGCGCGCCGGAACCGTCGCTTCAAAAATGTACAAGCGGTTCTCGTGCACGTGAATATCCACGAATGTCCGCGACTGGTCCGCATTCGTCAGGTGGATCTCCCGGCCGTTGATGCGATTGATGTTCGTCCATGCGAAGTAGGTGACCTTCGCGCCGCGTTGGAGAATCTCCTGCGTGGCGTGGTCGGCCGCGCCGAGCACGTCGTACTTCCAACCGCCGACGCCCTGTGCCACCGTCCCGTTGCCGGCACACAGATTCTGGGCCCCGACCTCGCAGTTCTTGGCGCGTTCAGTGTGGGTACGCTCGGCACCCGTGTAATCGACGACGGTGACGGAATATTTCTCAGCGCCGCGCTCGACGCTGTACGTCCGCGCCGGCAGCTTGATCTCACGCCATGAGGTGTACGTGAACTCACGGATTGTCGGCGCTGAGGGGAAGTTGACGCTGAAGCGGTCCTCACGGCTCGTGTAATCGATCCATTCCTGAGCCGCGGCACTGGTCGAAATCATCAGGACGGCCAACCCGATCGCGAGGCGATGCAAGCGCATGGTGCTCTCCGGAATAAGTGGGTGGCCGATTATAGCCGCACACCGGACGCGTCGATGGCACCAGTGCCGTTCAAAATACCAATGTTTCCACGTATTTGCCCGAACCACTCTGACGATCTCACTTGGCGGTGTGCTGGCAGCATCACCTCCGACACGCCCAGCTCCTTCATCTGCGGCCCGTCCTCGTCCGGAAACAGGCCGCCGAGAACAACCGCAATGTCCCCGGCGTTCACTGCCGATGCTTTGCCATTCCGTTTATGAGGCCAAGTATCTTGCGCGGGAGCTTCGTGCACTCTCCGCAGCACCGCCGCCCGCAGAAGCCACAGTTAACGCCGCTGCCTTGCGGTGCGTCGGCGAGTGGAGGGGACGAAGGTCTTGGACGCTCGGTTGGTCGTCACGCCGCGAGCAAACAAGGCAAATGGGAATGCGGACCCCGGCTAGTGCTACCATCCGGCCGAGCGGCGGCCGCACATAGACGATCGGAGAGCGTTATGAGGCAGTTTCTCGCGGCGCTCATTCTGCTGGTGGCAACCACCCCAGCCAGTGCCCAGTGGCTTGATTGGAAAACGCCTGGCATTCCGCGGAAAGCCGACGGCACGCCGAACCTCACCGCTCCCGCGCCGCGCGGACCTGACGGGAAGCCTGAGCTGTCAGGAGTGTGGAACGGCGAGGCGGTTGTCGCCCGTCCCGATTCCGCCGACCTACAGCCGTGGGTGATCGACTTTGCCCAACAGTTTCAGCGGGAGTACTTCAGGGCGCGTCCCTATTACCAGTGTCGGCCGAGCGGGCCCGAGGCGGAGAGGTTTGGCGGCTGGAAGCGCGTACTCCAGACGCCGACTGTCGTCGCCCTCCTGAATGACGACCTCACGTATCGCGTGATCCACCTAGACGGCCGCACGCTGGAGGCCAACCCCGCTCCGCAGTGGATGGGATATTCGGTCGGACGCTGGGAGGGCGACACACTGGTCGTGGACAGCGTCGGATTCAATGACAAGACGTGGACGAGCCGCTACGGGGTTTCGCATACGGAGGCGCTGCGGACCACAGAACGCTACCGGCGCTCCGACTTCGGTCACATGCAGGTGGAGGTGACCTACACCGATGCAGCCGCGTACACGAAGCCGTGGGGCTTCAAGGTGACCATGGTTCTGGCGGCCGATACAGAAATGCTGGAGTCGATCTGCGAATGGAGTAGCGACCACTGGGCGGGCACCGTCTCGGACGCCGCGCCAGTGTTGGTACCACCCGACGTGCTCGCACGATACGTCGGCGTCTACCGTGGGATATACGGGGGCAAGGAACGGACGATTGAAGTTTCACTTTCCGGTAGCCGATTGATGGTCAAGATTGTCGGCGCCGCGGACATCGAGGGCGGCCTCGGAACCGCTGGCCTCGACCCGGATGCCGCGCAGCCGCTGGTGCCGCGCTCCCAGGCGCTGTTTGAAGGCCTGGGACTCGGTTTTCAGTTCATTGTCGACGACAAAGGTGTGACGACGGACCTCGTGGAGATTCACATCTCTGGCCCGTACAAGTTCCCGCGCCAGCGGTAACCGCGCACACGCGATTACCCGGCACCCGGGTGTCCGCCGGGTCGCGCAGTTCTTCGCTGAGTGAACGAGAGCTTCCGAACGACGCCCGTATCTCAGGTCGCGCGGAGTGGGTGTCACTGCGTGACGGAAGACGAGATTTGCATCTCGTCACCTATGCCTCGACGGACCCGCCAACGCCGATGACGCGCTCGAGGCGGGGAGTCCGTCTATACAAACGCAGCAGTGTAGCGTGACTGGTACCGGTACGGGTTATGACAAAGGGTGTTCCGCCGAAAAGGTGGAGTTTGCGGGCATCGCCGCGTGATCCAGAAGTTCGGACGCAGCAGGACGGTAAGTTATCACGCCGTTGCAGTAGCTACCCGGGCGCAACATCTTTGGCTAGGCGTCGTCATACACCAGGGAGGTGGACAACTCGTGGTGGGCGTTGGCCTGGGCGAGCAGCGTTTTGGCCTTGGTCTCGAACGTCTGCACGGCATCGGCGCCAGCCGCGAAACGAATCGGCGGCTCCTTGAGTTCGACGAGCTTCACGAGAGCCTCGGCGAGCTTGGCGGGGTCGCCACCTTGCTTCCCATTCATGCTCTTCCAGGCAGCGACGATCTCCTTGGTTTGCTCGGCGTAGTCGTCGATGGTCGGCGGGGCGTAGGTGGTCGAGTCGTTGGTGAGCAGCTCGGTGCGGAAGAAACCAGGCTCGACCAGCATCGTACGGATTCCAAACTGGGCGATCTCTGGCGTGAGCGACTCCATCCACCCCTCGATGCCGAACTTCGCGGCGGCATACGCAGTGCAGAACATCTGACCAGCGATGCCCGCGGTCGAGGAGATAGTGAGCACTAGGCCGGACCGTTGCTTACGCATCACCGGCAGGACAGCGCGAGTGCAATTCATGGGGCCGAACAGCAGCGTCTCGATTTGATCGCGGACCTGTTCGGGACTCAGCTCCTCGAAGAAGCCGGCGAAGAAGTTGCCCGCGTTATTGACCAGGACATCGAGTCGGCCGAACTTCGCGACTGCGGCTTCGACTGTTGCCCTCGCATCCTGTGGGCGGGTGACGTCGAGTTTGATTGTCAGCAGGTTGTCATGGACGCCCACTGCGGCCGCTACCTTCGCAGCATCGCGCCCGGTGGCGACAACGGGGTGGCCAGCTGCCAAGACGGCCTTGGCGATGTCGACTCCCAAGCCTCGACCGGCGCCGGTGATAAGCCACACCCTCTTTCCAGTCATCGGATATTCCTCATTTGGATCGCGAAGAATTGACCGGCCGAACGGCACGGACGATGTTGAATCCGTGACCACCTCCGCAGGTGACCACAGGAATCACTCGGAATCAATTTCTTGCACCGGTACGAGGCTATGACAAAGGGTGCTCCGCCGAGAAGGCGGAATTTGTACGCATCGCCGCGTGATCCTGAGGATCAGACGCAGTTAGTCAGGACTCGACGGTATTGGCGCGAATGCGTAATTTCTGCGGGGTCGTCTGCCGATGGAGACGCTTAGCGACCGCTCAGCTGTCAGTCTACCGAGCACTCACGGGGCTAGGCCGCCGCTGGAGGCAGTTTCTCTTTCATCATCCTGTGGGATGGTGAATACGTTCGCTGCACCTTTGCTTCGAGCGCAGCCCGTCCGGTCGCCGGTGCTGCCGCAATCCGCGCGCGCAGCTTGTCCCGCTTTTTCGTCCGATGTTGACGCAGATGTGTGTCGGTGGGGTGATGGCTTGCACTCATGCTCATGCTCCTCTGAGCAAGCGTATCTCGCCGATGTTCCGTCAGCTGTTCACAAGGGCACACTGAGCCTACCGATTCTCTCGGAGGGACGATCGCTTGAGACGCTGCCAGTTGTCGGAGCGGGCCGGCCCCCCCAGTCACGATCGGCGGGCCATGGGGAACGGTGTCGCTCGCGCCCTGGCGAACGCGCCCCTTTTGGGATTTTGGGTTTTGGACCTTTGGAGTTAGGACCGTGGGACTCTGGAGCTGCCCGACCGTGGCGCGGCGCGCATGCTAACATCCGGGCTCTCATCGCTTTCGTAACCCGCTCGTCGACGCCATTATTCCTTTCCAAAGGAGCGGAACGATGAAAGCGTGTGTTGCTGTTTGGATTCTGAGTGTCCTGTCCGCGGTGCCAGTTCTTGGTCAGGGTCGGGGCCAGGGCCAGGCTCCGCCGCCGCCGGCCACCGACACCGTCGCGCCTGATATTCCGGGGATCCTCAAGGGTGGAACGAAGGTCATCGTCATCAAAGACGACTTTCAGGGGACTGAGGGACCGATTGCTCTGCCCGACGGTACCCTGGCGTTCACCGAGGGTGGCGCGAACCGGATCACACGGATCGACAAGGATGACAAAGTCTCCGTGTATCTCGACAACACGAACGGATCGAACGGCCTCGCGTTCGACTCGAAGGGGCGGCTGGTCTCGGTGCAACGAGGACCTGCGCACGTCCAGATCGGGGTGATCGGTCCCAAGGGTACCGAAGCGACGCTCGCCGACGATTTCAACGGCAACCCGAACGATCTCGTCCTCGCCAAAAGCGACGGTGTCTACTTCACGGTGCCTGGCGCGCTTTCCGAGGCGCAGGCGCGAGGAAGAGCCCCATCGGCGACACCGTTCGCGCCGGCCGTCTACTACGTCGCTCCGAACAGCGGCAAGGCCGTAAAGGTAGCCGATGGAATTACCAATCCCAACGGCATTCAGCTGAGCCCCGACGAGAAGACGCTTTACGTGAACGACACGCGCGGCGAGTATCTGATCGCAATGGACGTCCAGCCCAACGGCATGCTTGGCGCCAAGCGCAACTTCGCGAAGTACGAGGGCGTTCAGAAAAACGATCAGGGCGTGACGAGCGGCGCCGATGGCCTCGCCGTCGACAAGGACGGCCGCGTATATGCGGCCACCACCGTCGGTATTCAGGTATTCAGCCCGCAGGGACGGCACCTCGGCATCATTCCGCTCTCACGCGCGCCGCAGAACCTCGCCTTCGCGGGCCCCGACAAGAAGACGCTTTACATCGTCGGCCGCAACGCGGCATGGAAAGTTCAGATGCTGACGGAAGGCTACAAGGGCCGCGCCAAGTAAGGGACCTGTTCGGCGGGGAAGCGGATCATCGCCGGCGATTCAATAGGAGACTTCTCATGACGAAGTTGGTTGTAGGCGCAATCGCGATGGCAGTGTTCGCGGCCGTCGCATCCCTCGGCGTCTCCGCGCAGCAGAATCAGATGAGTTTTTTCATCACGAGCGCGGGACCTGGCAACGGGGCGAATCTCGGTGGACTCGTCGGCGCCGATAGGCAATGTCAAACACTCGCAGCGGCCGCCGGAGCCGGAAACCGCACGTGGCGCGCGTATTTGAGCGCCGCCGCCGCGGCCGGGCAGCCGGCGGTGAACGCACGCGATCGCATCGGCACGGGGCCGTGGACGAATGCGAAGGGTGTGGTGGTCGCCAAGTCGGTAGCTGATCTCCATTCTGCTGCCAACAATCTCGGCGCCGAAACATCGTTGACCGAGAAAGGCACGCCTGTCCCGGGCAACCAGCACGACATGCTCACTGGCTCGCAGGCGGACGGAACCTTGCAGGCCGGCGAGGCCCCATGCGGCAACTGGACCAGCGCCGCGACGACCGGCGGGGCGATGGTCGGCCATCACAACAAGCAGGGCGGCGGTGCGGCGCCGACCTCATGGAACTCCGCGCACAGTTCGAGGGGCTGTTCGCAGCAGAATCTCATCGGCACGGGCGGAAACGGATACTTCTATTGCTTCGCGAACTGATGCGACCTCGAGACGAAGCTCGCCCGAAGGCGGGGCTTTGGGCTTTGATTGAATTTGCTACCGGTACGGGGTTATGAGGAAGGGTGGAACGTCGGCTTCTCGGGTATCGCCGCATAAAGGCCTTGGGGCCCCTGCGCTGTTTGGAGAGACAGGCTATTTCCGGATCGTCTGACCGAGATCTCTTTCGTTCTCGCAGAAGTGTTCGATGAGTTCGGTGTCCGGCATGAGATCGAACGGAATGGTCGCGGTCCAAGGCCGCGCGTAGTACTTGGGATCGGTGAATGTGAATTCGATCAGGAGGCGGCCGAAGTCGGGCCGGCGGTAGCGTTCCGTGACGCGCAGTTCTTCTGAGTGCGGCAACCCTTCTCCGTCCAAGTAGGTCTTGTCGTTGAAGCCCGAGCTTTCAACGACGAGGGTGTCCTTCTCCCAATGCGCGACCGAGTATCCGAACCAGGCTGGCTGGGGGTCGACTGGCAGTTTCCGGCCATCCACGAAAATCTGACGGAAGATGAAGAATTCTTCGAACAGCATCACGATCAGTCCCGGGGTCTGTACGATCTTGATGGGGATTGGCAGCATGTGGTTCGGAATGCCGTCGGGAAGGCAGCGCTCGGAGGGATCGGCCGCATCGTAACGACCGTTCCCGGTAACCTCCGCGTAGAACTTTTCCGCCGCGGGCAGCATGGGAACCCTCGATCCGGCGGGCATGAAGCGTTCAAGCCCTCGGCCTTTGGGATTGGCGTATTGGCGGCTCGAGAGCCAGATTCCACCGAGGTCGGGATGGCCGTCGGAGGTGCGCGGCGCGGAGGCGCTGAGATTGGGCTTGCCGTCCTGGGTGCGCGGCGTACCCGGCAACGGCACCTTGATCCACTGGGCTTGCGCGGTGACGGCCAAGCCCAGCGCGAGGAAAACGCTCGTGACGAGGCTCGAGAGTTTCATTACGGCTTCTTCGCTTGCAGCATTAGTTGAACTGCTGCAGCCTCTTAACACCATCCGGGAGAGGAGTCAATCATGATGGTCAGGACATCATGATGGTCAAGGAGATTCCACGTTGTCGGATGCGTGCTACACGGCACGCAAGATCACGCGGCAATGCTGACCAACGCGCTGGTATCCCACCTTCGCTCGTCTGAATTCACTGCGAGCTTCGGTGGGCAACCTTCGCGTGAGTCACGAGCGAAGGTTGGTACCGGTACGGGGTTATGCGAAAGGGTGTTCCGCCGACAACGTGGAATTCGTCGGGGTCGCCGCCTGATTGACGCCGTCACTTTGCTGACGTGAATCGGCCTCTAATCGTCCGAAAGCCCGACCAGTCTCGATCCTCGTAGAAAGTGATCTCGATTGGATACGGCGGGTGTTCAGCTAGCGCTGTATCGAATGCCTCCATAAACCCATCGCCGACGTATCTCATCAACGGTTGAGCTTGTTCGGCATTGTGGGCTATGTGATCCTCGGCGACGTTTTTACGCGATCCACGACACCCCCTTTGAACGGGGGGCGATGTGCGCCGGTTCCAGGAGTTGTCACCATGAATGCAGGCGCTGGACTCCCGTTGGCGCTCCTTGCTGCATTTTCCGCGGCGCTTGTAGCACAAGCGCCGACTGACATACCTCGAATTTGGGACGACGCTGCACTCGCGGATTGGGCGACGCCTGTCGCGGGCCTCAACGTTCGTCCATCGCACTATTCGTCGGCCGAGTACTACAGCGTGCCCGGGGACAACCTGCGCACTTATCCCATCTATCATCCTGGCAGCGAGCCGGCTGGGTACTGGGAGGAACTAAACAAGAAGAGGCCCGAGCCGCTGGTGGACGCGTCGAAGATCCGAAGCAGAGAGGATTGGATAGCAGCAGGTGAGCGTGCGTTTCGGGAAGTCGACAATTTATGGAGCCGCACGGACGATCCGGCCCTGATCGCACAAGCTCGAGATCCACGGTCGTTCGAGGGTGTCTTCAGGCTTCCCGACGGGACCTCGTTCGGACCGCGCTGGGTTGTCACTGCCGAAGGCGTGAGGTTGTCCTCGCCTGCCTGCAGTGCCTGTCACTTCACGGTTCGGGAGGATGGCACCGTCGCCGTTGCGACCCCAAAAGGGCCGCGCCCTCCCGGAAGTCCCCAGCTGATCCCTCGCGGCATTGGGGTCGTGGCAGCTGGCGCCCCGCTGGCCATGCAGCGTTTCTACGCGGGCGATCCACGCCCCACGGCCACGTGGCGAATGTGGACTGTCCCCTGGGCGCCTGACGAACGTATCGAGAGTCGCCGCGACGCGTCCGACCGGGAACTCCAGGAACTTGTGGGTGGCGATCCTGGCGTTTTCAATCGTCCCCACGGCAGTCCGTTTTACGCAACGAAGATTCCGGACCTGCAGATCCTGCGCTACAGCCGCTACGTGGATGCGACGGGCACACATCGGCTCCGAGGACCTGAGGATGCTGGCCGGTACGCGGCATTTATCACTGGCGCCGATCCGATGGATTTCGGACCTCACCGCATCTTGACGGACGCGCAGCGGCGTGTGCGATTCCGGTACGCGGATGAAGTGCTCTATGCGATTGGGATGTATCTGATGTCGCTCGAGCCTCCGAAGAATCCGAATCCAGCAGCGGCGGACGTGCTGGCGCGCGGTGAACAGATCTTCCGCCGGGAGGGCTGCGTGAACTGTCACGTGCCACCGACCTACACAAGCGGGAGGCTGACGCTCGCCCAGGACTGGCAACCGCCGACGAATCACCCCAATCGCGACGATATTGCTACTGTCTCAGTGGGGACCGATCCGGGGCTCGCACTCAAGACGCGGAAGGGAACTGGTTTCTACAAGATTCCCTCGCTGCGCGGCGTCTGGTATCGGCCGCGTTTGCTGCACGATGCCTCGGTCACGAGTCTCGAGGAGATGTTCGATGTGGCACGTCTCAGTCCTGACTACGAGCCGAAAGGCTGGAATCCGCCCGGTGTCACGAGGCGCGCCGTGCCAGGGCATACCTTCGGTTTGTCGTTGAATGCCGAAGATCGAAGCGCACTGCTGGCGTTCGTGCGAAGCCTCTGAGAGCTTTCGAGATGAATTTCTGGTACCGGTACGGGGTTATGAGAAAGGGTGTTCCGACGAGAACGTGGCGTTTGTGGGCATCGCCGCGTGATCCGGAGGTTCAGAGGCAGCAGGATCGGTAAGTTGTTACGCCCCGTTAGCCGCTGGTCACCATACGGCGTAATTCACCTCGACGGATTGCAGGCTGCGGTCGACAACGGCACGAACCTCAAACGTTGATCCCTGGACGGGAGATGACTTGGCGTCGCCTTCATGTTCCAAGTGCCAATCGACCCACGGCCTCACAACTGACTTGCGTTACCATCGGCCGGTCCTTGACTGCTGAACTCAGAGTGCGAGCGGACTCTGAAATCCGGTCCGCGTGTTTCCTACTTTGCCCGCCCCATGTACCCCTGCGTAAGCGTCTCAATCTTCCACGCGGCACTGCGCCCCACGAGATAGAGCGTCTTCTTGTCGGGGCCGGCGAAGGCGAGGTTCTGCACCTGACGGGCCGTGGGAATGGTGCCCAGGTGCTTTCCTTGCGGGTTATAGACCTGAATGCCATTGCACCCGGCGTTATATACACGCCCCTCCTTGTCGACTGCCAGGCCGTCGGCGCAACTGGTGACCTTGTAGCGAAGGCCGGGCCCGACGTCGCCTCCCGCAGCGGAGGTGTTGATGATCTGATGGTACTTGGCGAAGTTGCGGCGGTTCGTGACCGACCCGTCCGGTTGCACGTCATAGGCTAAGAGGTATTCGCCCCGCGAATCGTTCACGTAGAGGATCTTCTCATCAGGGCTCATCGTGATACCGTTCGGGCGCGTGATGTTTTCGGCAACGATTTTCATCCCATTCCCGTCCGGATTGATGTACCCCACGTTGGCTTGCTCCGGCTGGGTGAAATAGACCCCGCCCTTCTTGTCGACAACGATATCGTTCGACTGCATGAAACCCGGCGTCGTCCGGTCGATGAGCGTCTTCTCGGCGCCCTTGGGATAGACGATGTAGATCCCTTGCTTGCCCGGCGTATTGTCGTTGGCGATCAGCCGACCCTTCGGATCGAAGCCGAGACCGCCCGATTGGATGTTTTCGAGGAACGTCGAGAGTTTGCCGGTTTTGTCAATCCGCGTCAGTTGTCTCGCACCGCCCTGCGTGAAGACCAGGGTGCCATCCGGAAACGCGACAGGCCCCTCAGTTCCATTGAGCTGATCGGTGATGAGTTCGACTTTGGTGCCACCGGTGACGACCTCTGGAATATTCGGCGTGTAGGTGTCCCAGGCTGGAGGGACATAGACGGGATTGGCCGCGCCTTGCGCGGGTGGATTGGGGGCGCCTTGTGCGAACACCGCTACGGACCAGAGCAATGTCAGCCCTACGCCGACCAAGGCTGCGTTGTGCCTCATATTCCCCCCTCAGGTGTGACTCGCGTTGTCCAAATCAAGCGCACATGATTATCGACGTCGGATGGTATCGTTTACCACACAATTTCTGCCGGTCGTGTCACGGGCGGAACAGTCACGGGAGCGATCTAGATGCGCGCAGCAGTGGCGTTACTATCGACTCTCCCGTTGTTCGTGGCGTTTCCGGAGGCGCAGACCCCAGCGGCGAAGAGCCTGGTCATCTACGTCGTCGACGTCGAGGGCGGCAATGCTCAGTTGTGGGTCACGCCGTCAGGTGAATCGGTCCTCGTCGACACTGGGAACGCGGGCGTCGCCGCTGTCCGCGACGCCGACCGCATCATGGCGGCCGTCAAGGACGCCGGGCTCTCACGGATCGATCATCTGATTACGACGCACTACCACGGCGATCACGTGGGCGGCCTTCCCGAGCTCGCGACGCGGATTCCCATCAAGGAGTTCATCGACCACGGGGCCAACGTGCAGCCGACCCCACAAATCGATCCAGTGCTCCAGCAGTATGGAGAACTTGCCGCCAAAGCGAAGCACACCATTGCCAAGACCGGCACCAGGATTCCCGTCACCGGTCTGGACTGGCGCATCGTCAGCGCCACCGGACAGATTCTGAAGACGCCGCTGCCTGGCGCCGGTGCGCCGAATCCGTATTGCGCCGGCTTCAAGCGACACGACGTGAATCCTGTGTCAGGCGGACCGCTCGGCAACACCGAGGACGAACAGTCCGTCGCGAGCCACATCACCTTCGGAAGATTTCGGGTCCTGTATCTGGCCGATTTCGACTGGAATCAGGAAGTCGAGCTGATGTGTCCAAACAACCGCCTTGGCACCGTGGATCTCTTCGTGGTGTCACGGCATGGGCAGCCCAGCTCGAATTCGGAGACGCTCGTGCACGCCATTCGGCCGCGGGTGACGATCATGAACAACGGACCCCGCAAAGGCGGACAACCTGCGGCGATGAACGTTCTGCTCAACTCGCCCCGTCTCGAGGATCTCTGGCAGATTCACTTCGCGCTGCTGGGCGGTCAGGAGTACACCGTGCCAGGGATATTCATCGCCAATGTGGAGGAGGGCGCCACCGTCCCGGTCGCCCCGCTGCCGCCGACGCAGCGGGGCGCGCCGGCCCCGCCGGCACCCCAGCACAATGGGCCGGCGTACTGGATCAAAGTGTCGGCCCAGACCGATGGCAGCTTCACGGTGACCAACGCCCGGAACGGCTTCAGCAAAACCTACGGGGCGGGAAGCTAGCGCAATCGTCCTCATACCGACCAAGCAACCGAACGCCTTTAGCGTCGCCGGCAGATCCAGCTTCTCGGAACACTCCTGGTAGTCGCCGAGTGTTGACCGGCCCGAACGGCGCCGGCGAGGTTGAATCTGTGCCCGCCCCCGGTGACTTCCTAACAGGAATTTCTCGGAATCAATTTCTGGTACCGGTACGGGGATTCGAACCCCGGTCCCGTGGCTGAGAACCACGTGTCCTGACCCCTAGACGATACCGGCTCGTCTCGCTGGAACCTGAAAATGTTATCACGGGCGATATGATGAACCCGTGCGCGCCTTAGGCAGATTCCTCCTCGTCCTTCTCGTGCTCGTGGCTATCGGCGCCGGCGGCGCCTGGATCTGGGCAGGCCGGCAGCCCGGCCCAGACCTCCAGTTCCGGCAGCCGGACCGCTTCATCGGCCAGACGACTCAGCTCGACCTGATGGCCGCGGCTCCCGACGGCCGCTTCTCAAGGCTCGATGTCGCGGTCGAGCAGGGCGGCATGTCGTACCCGGTGTTCTCCATCGGGCCCGCGCAGGGTCCAACGTCGCCGAACACCGCCGAGCGCCTCTACGTCATGCGACCGATCGGCAAGACGGCCATCCCCCAGCTGAAGCAGGGGCCGGCCCGCATCGTCGTTCACGCCGCGCGCCCCGTGCTGTTCGGGCTGCGCGAGGCGTCGGTCGACCTCGCCCATGACGTGCAGGTGCGGCTCGAGCCGCCCCAGGCGTCGATCGTCTCGACCTTTCACTACGTCAACCTTGGCGGTGCCGAGTTCGTGGTCTATCGCGCCAGCCCGGCCGACGTCGAGTCGGGCGTGCGCGTCGGCGATCGCAGCTATCCGGGCTTCCCCGCCTCGGCCATCGGGGTGAACGGCGATCCGGCGCTCCACGTGGCGTTCTTCGCGCTCTCCTACGACCAGGACGTCAAGACGCCCATCTCGGTCGTCGCCACCGATCCCGCGGGTAACGCCACCGTCGTTCCACTCGACCATATGGCCTTCAGCAAGCCCTTCTCTCGCAGCACGATCGCGGTAGACAGCTGGGTTGGACGCGTGGTGCCGCCGATTGTCGCGAACACACCCGAGATGAAGCTGTCGTCGGATCCGGCCGACCTGGTACCCAACTTCGTGCGGATCAACAGCGACCTGCGCCGCCAGAACGCCGACACAATCGCGGCGCTCGCCAAGAAGACACGGCCCGAGATGATGTGGAAGGAGCCGTTCCAGCCTCTCGTCAACGCAGCGGTTGAGGCCAAGTTCGCCGACTTCCGTACTTACACGTTCATGGGCAAGGAAATCGATCGCCAGGTGCATCTCGGTTTCGATCTCGCCGTCACGCAGCAGGTGCCCATCGCTGCGGCGCAGCGCGGCGTCGTCGTGCACGCGGCGTACCTCGGGATCTACGGCAACTGCGTGATCATCGATCACGGTCTGGGGGTGATGACGCTCTACGGTCATCTGTCGTCGATCGCGGTGAAGATCGGCGACATGGTCGAGAAGGGACAAGTGCTCGGACGCAGCGGCACGACCGGACTTGCCGCGGGCGATCACCTGCATTTCACCGTCCTCGTCAACGGAACGCCGGTGAATCCGGTCGAATGGTGGGACCCCAAGTGGATGACCGACCGCGTCTTCCGCAAGGTCCGTGAGGCCGGGGGCGCGTGACATAATGGATAGGTTTGGAGATTCACGAATGAGTGCAGCGTGCAGAAGACTCGTGCCGGCGGCGGCGTGCGCGGCGACGGTGTTCCTGTTTTCGTGCGGCGGCGGCGGTCAGACTCCTGCGCCGGCAGCGTCAGGCTCCGGGACGACGACATCGAGCGTCCCGGCGGACATCGATCCCGCGACAGCCGCGGGCATTTCCGGCAAGGTCACCTTTGAGGGGACGCCCCCGTCTCCAAAGCCGATCAAGCTGACGTCCGACCCGTTTTGTGCGGGCGCCAACCCCGGCCTGACCACCGAAGGCGGGCTCGTCGGGCCCGGCGGCGTGGTCCAGAACGTCTTCGTGTACGTCAAGGACGGCCTGACCGGCCGCACCTTCCCGGCGCCCGCCGAACCGATCGTGCTCGATCAGAAGGGCTGCCACTACACGCCGCACGTGATTGGCATCCAGGTGGGTCAGCCGCTGCAGATCATCAACAGCGACGCCACCCTGCACAACGTGCACGGCCTGGCCAAGGCCAACAAGGAATTCAACGCCGGCCAGCCGATTCAGGGCATGAAGATGACCCACACCTTCAGCGCGGTCGAGGTGATGGTGCCGTTCAAGTGCGACGTGCACGGCTGGATGCGCGCGTGGGTCGGCGTCCTCGACCATCCGTACTACGCGGTCACCGGTACTGACGGCGCGTTTTCGCTGAAGGGCCTTCCGCCGGGCACCTACACCGTCGAGGCCTGGCACGAACAGTTCGGAACCTCGACGCAGATGATCACGGTCGCCGAGAAGGAAACCAAGGACATCACGTTCACGTTCAAGGGGGCGTAGTGCTCCGGCTCTTCGCCGTACTCGTGGCGATTTCCACGGCGATTTTGATCTTCGCCGGTGGACTCGTCACCAGCACGGGCTCTGGCCTCTCCGTCCCGGACTGGCCCAACACGTACGGCTGGTTCATGTGGACGTTCCCGCTGAGCAAGATGGTGGGTGGGATCTTCTACGAGCACGCCCATCGCCTGATCGCCAGCACGGTCGGCCTCCTGATCCTGATCCTCGCCGTCTGGCTCGCCCGCGCGGAGCCCCGTCGCTGGGTGCGACGGCTCGGTTATGTCGCGCTCGCTGCGGTGATCACGCAGGGCGTGCTGGGCGGAATCACCGTGCTCTGGTACCTGCCCGATGCGATCTCGATCGCGCACGCCAGCCTGGCGCAGATCGTGTTCTGCCTGACCGCCACGATCGCACTGGCGACGTCGCCGGCCTGGAAGCGCGGATACGACGCGCCTGTACCCGACGACAGGGTCTTGCAGCGTCTCGCCATGGTCACGACCGGGGTCATTTACCTGCAGATTCTGATTGGCGCGACCATGCGTCATACGGGCGCCGGCCTGGCCATCCCTGATTTCCCGCTCGCATTCGGTCGTCTGCTCCCGCCCGTGTGGGACGCCAAGATCGCGATCCACTTTGCGCATCGCGTCGGCGCCCTCATCGTCACGAGCCTGATCCTGGCGACGACGGGTCACGTGCTGTTTCATCACCGTCGGGCGTCGCAGCTGCGACGTCCGGCCGTCGCGCTCGCGATCCTCGTGTCGCTGCAGGTCACCCTCGGCGCGGCGACGGTGCTGAGCGGCAGGCAGTTCATCATCAACTCGCTGCACGTCGTGACGGGCGCGCTCGTGCTCGTGACGTCGCTCGTGCTCACGTTACGTGCGCACCGCGGGCGGTTCGCGCTGGCGGCGAACGTCGCCGTGAGGCCGGCTGTGTCGGACCTCTCGTACCGGGAGGCCAGTGCGTGAAGTCGAGTTCGCAGGCCGCGATCGCTTCTCCTCCCGCGGCGCCGGCTGAGATCGCCCAGCCGGCATCCCGTTCGGCTGACTTTCTGACACTAACCAAACCCCGTCTCAACTTCCTGGTCCTCCTGACGACGCTTGGCGGGATGTATCTCGCGGCACCGGACGGCGTGTCGTCCTCGACGCTGTTCCATACATTGGCGGGCACGTTTCTCGTGGCGGGCGGCGCTGCCGCGCTCAATCAGGCCTGGGAACGCGAGAGCGACAGCCTCATGCGCCGCACACGCACGCGCCCGATCCCGATCGGGAGGCTGAGCGTCGCTGAAGGCACGTGGTTCGGCGTGATTCTCTCGTCGGCTGGGTTGATCGATCTCGCGTGGCAGGTCAACGCAATCTCCGCGGTCGTCGCCGCGATCACCCTCGGCAGCTATGTCGTGATCTACACGCCGCTCAAGCGGCGAACGTCGCTGGCAATGCTGGTGGGCGCGGTGCCCGGCGCGCTGCCGCCCGTCATCGGCTGGGCCGCGGCCAGCGGGTCGATCACCTTCGAGGCGTGGATTCTCTTCGGCATCGTTTTCTTCTGGCAGATGCCGCACTTCCTGGCGATCGCGTGGATGTACCGCGACGACTACGCACGCGCGGGCATGCCGATGCTGCCGGTGCTCGAACCCGACGGCCGGCGCACGGGTCAACAGGCGCTCGTGTACGCCGCCGCGTTGTGGCCGGTGAGTCTGATGCCGGCGCTGGTTGGCCTGGCG